>Ga0310695_10003339_pt1 | contig 31769 bp, 57 predicted proteins | sample RumenRJG_04DNA_FD_203882 | JGI IMG/M metagenome (GOLD analysis project Ga0310695, IMG submission 203882) | Bovine rumen microbial communities from Lethbridge, Alberta, Canada - RJG_04 (v2) (version 2) | ecosystem: Host-associated > Mammals > Digestive system > Stomach > Rumen | place: Canada...
TTCGTAGTACGGCGGGCTGAAGCTCGGAAGCCCTCCCTCCCGGGTCCTATGCCCCCCTATTCATGCTTTTTAGCAGAAAAAACCAACAAAAAAAAGTGCATGACGTGTATATGCGCTCTATTAACTTCTGTATTCCTCCCAGTTAAGGGTGTGGGGTAAAACTCTGTTCCCGATTTGCGCCGGATCCAATTCCGGTTCAATAGGTCTTAACAGTTTATCTGACTTCTCTCTGTTACAGTACCAATGCGCCAGCTGAAGGTTGTCGATATCGCTTGGATGACCTCCTCGGGCAACCGGAATGATATGGTCTATACAGGGGCTTAAAGGATCGGGGTATTTTTTGGAGAAGTCCACGGGTTTCCCGCAGATCCCACAGACAGTTTGTGTTGCATAGATCTTCTTCTTGTTCTTATCGAATATGGCACGGTGTTTGCCATCCTGATCCGGTCTATTTTTATTCTTACTCATACCTTATTAATCAGATGAACCTTTTGCTTTTCTTCAAATAAAAGCAGTTCATCATATCTTCCTTCATCTATCAGCCATTCACTTCCGGGTTCCGGAACGATCAGTGTGTCCTTATCCACAATATTGTTTCTCTTCCAAGCATCTGTTGCTCTGACTTTTATGTTGGATGAATCAACAGAATAATCCGAAGAAACATTGGAGAGTATCTCAATCCACCTGTCTGATGGTGGGGAATAAGAAAACTTCTTGTGTTTCTTCTCAAAGATCTGTTGAACTACATCCTTGACGTTTCTCATATCATAGGCACATTCGATATACATGTCTGAGGATAGATGCAGTTCTTTTATTACGGTCAGCGGCGTCGTTACTACCGGGACGCCATAACTGAGGGCTTCATTGATTGAATAGCAATATGTTTCCATATCGTTGCTTAATTGAACCAGATAATCGGAATCAGCAATGAAAGGTCTGATATCTATTCTCTTCTGCATCAGACATACGTTTGGAGAATTGATTCTCAACTGTGTCTGATTTGTAAAGATCGTCCACAGATATTGACGATTGTTTCTTTCAGCATATTCATCCAGGGCTTTAATCAGATCTAATGTCCTATTGCCACCTTTGACTTTATCATCGAGTCTTGTTGCGCTTATCAGTCTTATAACCTTCTTGGGTTCTTCAATTGTCAGCGGATTATAACAGATCTCCGCATTGATCTTCTTGCCTAAGCTTTCTCCTACAGCATTCAGTTTATCTCTTGCATATTTTGAAACAGCAATATAATGCGTAAGTTTCGGATGAACTATCGGAGGAAGGTATCCTAATTCCTGATAGATTGCATGAGATATGAAGTAATATCTTTCTGCCTCCACGTCATCAATCATATCGATTTCAAAATTGAAAAAGGCATACCTGCATTTTACTTTCTCGCCCTTGATCCATCTCTTGCATCTGACAAGCTGTTTTAGTCTTCGCAGCTGTTTAGGATCGCAGGAACTGTAGAAAACAGTTATATCGATGTCGTGATATTTCTTGGCGATCTCGTAAAGAAACTGTTCCGTTCCGCCTATCGCATTGACATTTCTGAAGTAAAATATGTTTTCCATTTATTGCGAGTTGTGTTCTCTGTTCCAGATAATACTGCCTTCTCTTGGGAAGTTATAATGGTATGCCACAATACCGGTATACTTCTCTGTATGCGGTTTGGCCATGATCGCTTCATTGAAGTAATAATCATCCATGACGCTGGCATCGATGCACCTTGTATCACCGATCAGACTTCTTTTAACAAACTTGGACCAGAAGGCACAGTAATGATGCTTGTTCTCTTCACATAGTTTGAATACGAAGCCATCATTGATTTGCTGATTTATGAACACCATGTCCGTTCCGTCAAGCTCCTTCATGGCTTTCCGGAACTCATCGGTAATGAGATAGTCATCATTGTCCATACCGATTACATAATCACCTTCGCATTTATCAAGCATGCAGCTTCTGGTATATCCCGTTCCTCTGTTTGCTTCGTTACGGAATAATCTGATCTTACCTTGCTTTGCATAGTCTTCTAGGAAACTCATATCATCGGTTGAACAGTCGTCTGTTACAATCACTTCAAGATCTTCATCATAGGGGATACTGTCAAGTGCTCTCTTGGTTAGATCTGGAAGATTATAAACAGGCATTATGATAGACAATTTCATTTTTTTGCTCCTAATTCGCATGAAAAAAGACAGGTTTTTCCCCTGTCTTCATACTTTCTTACGCTATCATAATAGCACAGAAAACCTTTTGCATTGCAAAACTTTTTTTATAATGCTAAATATTCAGCTCTTCTTCTGCCGCTTTTTCCAGCAATCTCGAGAAATTCAGGCCTGCTTTTTCGCCGGCGTTTTTAAGCCACAAAGGAATTGTACAATTGATCTTGACCCTTTTGCTTTCCATCTGCTTTTTGAACAGATCAGGATTGACCGTAATCGGAGCGATTATGTTCCCTTCAATATCTTCTTTTGACCAGGTTGTAACATCTGTCGGTTCAGGAATATCATCGTTATCTTCTTTCATACCGTAATAATGAAGGTTTAAAGCTTCGTGTGCATTATTAAACGCTTCGGTATAATCCCTTCCAAAAGATGCACATCCCGGAAGATCAGGAAAATATACTCCATACTGACCTTTTCCGTTAGGTTCAATTACTGCTAAATAAGTGATACTTTTCATATTGTTTCATAAAGGCGCAACAAGGAAGGCTTATTTTAAGCCTGCTTGTTTCAAGATATTTCTGGCAGTTCCGATTGGAATATCATCTCCGCCGGAATGGTAAGATAATGTTACCGTTCCTTTCTTGGTAGGATGGTGGAATTGTTTATGAGATCCGCTTTGTCTTACTTCATACCATCCGTCATCTTTTAATATCTTGAGGATTTCTCTAGCCTTCATCTTACCTCCTTACACTTATAATTATACTCCTTTTTATACGTATGTCAATAAAGAATTTGCATTATTTTACTTATTTTTTTGTCTATTTCGTATATCATTAGCTGTCTGGATTTTTTATACTCTTTAGCAACTTTATGTTGGCTTTCGTTGTCTCTATAGATTCTTTCACATATACGCCTTGTTTCATCATCCATTAGGGACATTATACTTTCGATATGCTCTATCTGAGCTAGTCTTAAATCTCGGCGCTTTTCAAGCTTATCTAGCTCTTCGGAAATACGCTTATATGTTTCAGTCTCCACCCAGATAGAAGAACCGCCAGAACTATCAGGATTCTTCTCTGGATTCAAACCATGAACATTGGCAAGAAGGTATTCATTCATTTCGATCAGTTTTAAAGTGCCTTCCAAATTCAATTTGTAGTAATTGTAATTTTTTAATTCCCTTTTGAAAGCTTCTACTGCTTCTTCATTCATGAATCAATTAACTCCTCAATTCTTTCCAAGTCCCAATCCTGGGGAATATCAGCTGATAATTCGTTTGTCAGCATATTGATTTGACAGTCATCTTTCTTGTAAATGCAATCTCTGCATCGAACGTCATGCATTGAACAGAAATACTTTAATTCTTTAAGTTTGTTAATCAACTGTTGATTGAATGTCATGGTCTACTATTCTTCTTTCTGATCGCCATTTTTGAACAGCTCCTGAAAATTCCATCTCGTCAACAATCTCATTTATGTTTTTCATTACTTCCTTCAGTTCGTTCTGATAGTCTTCATCTTCAATAACGTGCTGAACGTGTTTTTCATCCAGGTGGCGAAGATATCTCTTCTGATTCTGGAGTCTCTCATAAAGATCTTTCTTCATTTCTTCCTGCTTTTTATCTTCTTCGTTTTCTTCGACTTCTTTATCCGGATTCTTTATTAGAATAACAATTACAGAAATCATCAATATAATTCCGGTAAAACAGCAAAATAATATAATCTTCATGTTTAACTCCTTTCTTCCCAGTCTCTGATTACGGCACGAATTACCTGGTATCCTATGTCGTTCCAAAGCCTTCCGTTTTCCGTCTGTTTCGGCCAATCTTCCAGCCACTTTACTGGTATAGCATCAACCGGTTCTGCGTGTATCAAGTCGAACACAGTATCTTCAGCATCCTGATGGAATAGATCTATTTTGTTGATATCAACTAATCTCTGGTCATCTTCCATTTTTATTCATCAACCTCAGTATTTCTTCTTCCTCTTCCTTTGAAAGAGTTTTGTTTTTAGTTGCGTCATATGTTGGCAGCTTATCTTCAACCTTGTTTTCCGGCATTGCGTTCAGATAACTGTCAAACTTGTTTCCGAACAAAGTAATCGGTCTAAGATATTCGTTCATTTTAGGGTCGTTCAGCCATTGGCTGCACTTGTTGTCTATGACCTTGTAGAAATCTTCTTCAGTAGCCCCAGAATTAATCCTGGCATCGATCTTGACTTTGACTTCATTCCCGATTCTGAAATGCTTTCCGGTCTTTTCATTGAGATAACTGATTATTCGCTCGTAGATGTTGTTTTTTGCTTCTGTCTGGCTTTTTTCTGTATCGGCAACTTGGGGTATAGATATATTATTATCTATACTATACTTACCTATACTATCCTTACCTGTGTATACATCTTGTATACATGCTTTGTTTTTCTCGGTATAAGCACCGTTTTTATCGATCGTCAGAAGCTCTTTTTCCTTCACATAAGTTGTCTCTTTGAAACGGTCCTTTTGAAGATAATTATTCATTCTCCAATGCTTGATGACGATCACTCCATCACCGCAATCAAGAATGTATCTTTTCTGAATCAGAGCCAACATATCATCCTGGCTGGATCCGCATTGACGCATGATAGATTTCGGGCTTCCGATAAAGCCTTCATCATCAGCCAACATGCCCAGGGTGAAATAAAGACACCTGGCAGACATCGGCATATCCAGGAACGCATCAGACAAAACGATGGACTTCGCAAACATTCTCCGTTCCGCCATGATCAGGCCTCCATCTTTGAAAGAATCTCATACATCGTAGATTCTTCATTTGTCAGAGCGATCTGGTTTCGTTCTGAGAGGTTTTTCTTTCCCCGATAGTACATCTTCAACATTGTGAAAGATCGCTTCGCATAGTCCTCTAATGAGTCCATAATCAGCTTTGGATCAGTGGTCATCAGATAACCGAGATTTGAATGAGCGATGAAGTATTCAACTTTACCGTCGCCATAGCTTTTGTTGATATCCGCAAAATACTGTCTGAGCGCTCTTTCTCCTATATCCAGACCACAGACATGATTCAGAAAATAAACGATCTCGTCTTTGGTCTTCCAGCCTTCATCAAGATAACCTTTGAAATAATTAATCATTCTGTTCTCCTTCCCGAACACAAACTTTTACTCTGTCATAAACGGTGTGATGTATTATCTCCTGTCTGACTATTTCCGCATCCTTGAAGATGCTTCTGAAACACTCAAAATCATCGTGTTTGAGTGTGATTTCTATTTGTCTTTCCATTTCTAAACAATTACACATAACTACATATTCTGTTAATTTGTTGCAAACACAAGTGCACCTATCAAAACTCCTTTATTTATCGGCATTTTCAGCACTTTTTGCCCTTCGGCTTTTTCAACGAATTAACATACTCATTTTTTGTTAATTCGTGTCATTTTAAACCCTTTTTATACCTCCACTCCCCAGGCAGATCTGCTTCTGGCATTTGAGACGATTTCGTCCTCGAGACAGATGTACTGCTGTGTGATCAGAGGGCTGGAATGGCCGAGCATCCGCTGAACCAGATGAATGTCTTTTGTCTCGTCATAAGTGAATCTTCCGTATGACTTTCTGAGCGAATGACAACCGACGTTGTATCTGATTCCGACCTCATCTGCAAGTTTCTTTATGATCTTGTATGCCTGTTCTCTGGTCAGCGGTTTGCTCGTATCCTTGAAGGTATGGAATATATATTCCTTGTCAGTGATATTCAGCCATTCCATGTAGTCTGAAACGATCTTGTTTACTCCGTCGTTCAGCTCGTATTTCTGTGTCTTACCGGTCTTGTATTCAGTGATCCGTACACATCCTCCGGCAATATGCTTCGGTGTCAGCTGGAGAAGTGTTTCAATCCTGCAGCCTGTATTTGCGCCGAGTATAAGAATGACGTAATTCCGATACCAGCGCATGTAATTGTGAGTCGCCGGATCCGACTTATCTCTTTTGACCAGACAGAGCCGGCACATCTCGTTGAAGTCCTTCAGCTTAAACGGATAGACATCCACTCTTCCTTCACCATAAGAGTGATACACTCTGGCCATCCAGCATCACCTCCTTTATCAGTTCGTTGTTTCTTTCATCGCGATATTGAAGCGAAACGATCCTAAAGTCGCTATCCTGAATCCTATAGGTCTTTTTGATGCGTTCTGCGCATTCTTTCAGCGTGTCCGAATAAAAATACCTTTCCATGACATCGTCGCTGAAATGCCATTTAAAACATGTCACATTAGCTGACATCTTCACAGCACTCCCTTCTGTATGCCTTGAACAGATTTGAGCAGTCCAGAAACATCGGGCTTGAGAGAAACGATCCCTTGACACCCATCACTAAACACTCATCCTTGTCCTTGCGATAAAGAATTTTTATCGTTCCTTTTTCAACAACGATTTCGCTTTGAGAGTCGGTAACCTTATAGCCTTTGTTTTCAATGTTCTCTTTCATATACTGATAAGTATCCATAGTGTCTCCTTAGTAGTAGTAACGGGTCTGTTCACCGGTATATTTGATCCGGAAGTTTTCAGCCCAGATCGTAACGAATTTCTCAACGGCCTTATCAGGATCCTTGTTGTCCTTGCCTCGTACCTGGATAACTTTCCTGTTCTTCAGCTCAAGAGTGAAATACGGTTTATCTTCGGCATTCTTTTTTCTGATGAACATTATTTCCGTCGTTCCGGCCGCAACATTCTTGTCATAGCCTCTGACGCAATGACCAAGTACATCCGATTCCTTATAGAGCTCAGATGGTTCCTTGACCGGTCTTATAAGCAGGCCGTTATTTTCAAAAAGATATTTCTGATGTTTCTTATAGGCTTTCCTGAATCCGGCCATAAGCTTTTCACTTTCGGCAAGCTTTATCTTTGCCGATGCCTCCTTGTGAGCTTTCTTGAAAGCTTTAGGATAAATCGCCTTCGGATCGCTTAAGGCGCCAAGCTTCTTCAGATCCCTGAGATAGTCAAGATAGTCTAACGGTCTGAATCCTTTCAGATCCATAAGCTTCGAAATGTATCTGACTGTTTTTTCAGCACTCAGGATTTCATCGATCTGGTCACCTGTCGTATACTGTCTTTTCATTCTCTTTACTTCCAGATACGCATGGATCAGATTTAGATCCGTGGATCCAATCTTCCTGCAGGCCATCAGCTCATGAAAGTGGAAACCTTTCTGCGTCAGCAGCGGAACAGCATCCTGGCTGATCTTGAAGATCTCATGAAGCGTCTTCTTTGATGTATCAAGATATTTCAGATATCTGATCCAGTATCCGAGACCGGCTTTTGCGAGAAGTTCGATCTTGGGATTGTCTAAATAAGCGTACAGATATTCTTCAAAAGTTATATTGTCTATATCGATGTTCCAGCCGGTATAAGGAAGGTTGTTCTCTCTTAAGAAGTCTTCTTTCTTCTGCAGGCTCTGTGTCGGCCAGAAATCCCAGTATCTGCTTGGAGAGTTGTTTTCATCCGGCCAGGGAGCGAAATTATTTCCCGGAGATAAGAAGTCAACTCTTTTTCCCAGCATCGAGTACCAGTAAAGGTGTACGCTCAGATACTGTTTATGGCCGTAATATCTGGCAACCTCTTTGATGTAGAGATGCTTCTCCGGTTTTGAATAGGCGAAAGCGTAGATCCTTCTTAAAGGTTTTCCGCCAAACATCTGGAAGTAGTCGGCATATTCGATGGAATTAAGACCTTCGCGGGTTTTGATTTTACCGAGTCTGTGGATCATCCTCCTTAGGCCTTTTGGATCTGGAATGTGCTTACAGATTCTCCCCGAATAATCCAAGCGTGAGCTGTTCGCCATCTCCTGCCTTCCTTTCCTTCTCCAGTTTCTTCTGTAGCTTTACTGCTTCCTGTTCTTCTTTCTTGGCCCTGGCTTCCTCTTGTCTCCTGAGCCTTCGTTCCTCTGCTTCCTTCTCTTCCTTTTCCTTTTTGATTCTTTCTTCTTCAGCAAGCTTCATAGAGAGTTCGGCATTGTTGATCACCATCTCTCTTACTTCTTCATCAGAGATTGCTGCAACATTGTTTACAGCTCTTTCTCTGGCAATGTCTTCTATCTGCTTGGCAATCTTTTCAGGATCGCCGGTGATGTTTTCCTTCTGGAGAACATCATTAATGAATTCAATCAGTGTCGGCATGTTTTTCTCCTTTGTAGTAAATCAGCAGATCTTCCATTGAATATCCGCTGTGTATCATCAGATCCAGGGTTTTCCTGGCAAACAATGACGATGCAGCCTTCTGGCTTTCAAGATCACACTCCAGCTTGTGGATAGTGAATCTTTGTCTGTGAGATAGATCTTCGGCCATCAGAAGGTGTTCGTATTCTTCCATCGGAATCGTTATATTCTTTTTCATAATTTGGCTACCATCAAAACGAAGAGGATGCTGAAAGCAAGCACTTCCAGATCATGCGCATAACCATAGAAAAGCACATAAGCAAAAAGCGCTGCAGGAAGCAAAAACAGAAGTGTAATTATCTTTAATGTGTCTTTCATTTTTTAACTCCTTTCTGGTAAAATAGGAGTAGATAAATTGACAAGAATTATCTACTTTGGAAGCTTGTCGGAGCTTCCTTTTTCTTTTGTTTTCCTCCTGTATAATCTTTTTAAGAAAGGAGGAAAGCTGATGGACAAAACACAAATCGCTCATGATTTAGCCATCATAGTTGTTAAAGCGCGGCTAAAAGGTTTTGAATCAGAGCACGATCAGTTGGGTCTAAATGACTATTCTGATCAAGCTGTCGAAGATTATAATTACGCTTTTAAGAGAATCAAAGAACAGCTTGATGATTAAGAGCCTAGTGCTCTTTTTCTTTGACAATCAATTCAGAGAATTGATCCTTAACTTTTAAAATCAATCTTTCAAATTCACCGACTGTAATGCCGTGCTTTACGATCAGATCGATTATTTCTTTTGCAATTTCAGGTAAGTTACCTTTCTCCATTTTTCTCCTTTCTTTTATTGCCACAGAGCTGCCTGCTGTGTTTTCATCGGTACGCATGGATGAATAATCTCCTCTAAGGGGAATTCATTTAGTCCAGTATTATTTGTTTTCTGATTATCCATCCGGTTGGATTCCCGGGAGATTTCTATCCTTCTTTGGAACAATCAATCCCGTTCATCTGATAGCAAGCAGCTCTGTTGTGGCTGATCATAAACACCGCTTCTTGAATTCCGATGTCGGAATTGTCCTCGGCCTTCCGGGGAACAGCTTCACACCTTCTGATTCAAGTTGGTTATAAACATCGTTGAACATTTTAAAAGCCTGATTCTTCCCTACCGGTAAAACCAGATAGAAATCATTAGCGGTCATGTATGGATTATTCAGGATCTTCTTTCTAGTTTCTTTATCAACGATTTTCATAATTGCCTCTTTTCTGCCCGAACCAATATATGAGCCGGTTTATAAAGGACGTGTGTTCCCGCAATAAGTATCTGGAGATTTTTAGTGTTTATTTGATTTTTAATATGCTAATTCATAGAAAAGAAAAGTTGTTCGTATGGCACTTTGTATAAACCGGCTCATATATGATCTCCAGACAGATAATTTGTAATGATAGATTATCTCTCTCTCTGATTTGTCAAGAATTTTCTAAGTCTCGTTGCGTATCTGCAACTTCATTTGCAAAAAAAATAAGTCCCAGTTTATTGGCAGAAAGGTTCAAAGCTTCAGAGATCTTTTGTGCCGTGTCAACCGTGCAAGACTTCGTTTCGCCCTTTGTTATTCTGCTAATAACAGACTTATCTACGCCAGAGATATTTGATAGCTTATTTATATTTAAGCCTTGATTTTCCATCTCTTCTTTTAATAACTTGTTATTAATCATTCCCATCTCTCCTGCGTTGCATATACGCAACTTATGATTTCATTATAATCCAACGTTGCATAATGTCAACACTTTTACGTTGTTTTTTTGCAATACTTCTCTTATACTTAATTTACACGGAGGTCTATATATGAATATTAATGAGAAAATAAAAGCTCGTAGGGAAGAATTGGGATTGTCTTTAGAAGATGTTGCCAAAGCGCTTGGTATTAATAAATCTACTGTTTTGAGATATGAGAGTGAGCAAATCAAAAAAATGCCTATAGACATTATCGAACCATTAGCACATGCATTAAAATGCTCTCCAGAATATCTTATGGGTTGGGAAGATACCACTCCTGTTTCCCTTCCTCATCCGGAGCCAGTCACATTCGTAAACATATATCTGCCTCTTTCATGTGGTGGGGGTATGTTTGTTGACGACAATATAATCTCTACAATCTCCGTTCCTACCTCCATGCTTCCGAGATCTAAAAAGGACCTTTTCGCCCAGTATGCCTCCGGTGATTCAATGATCGGCAAAGGAATCAACGATGGAGATCTTCTGATCTTTTCAAAAGAAAACTGCGAATCCGGAGATATCGGCTGCTTCTGCATAGATGAGAATATCGCCACATGCAAGATTCTGAAGATCATTGAGAAACAGATCCTGCTGATGCCGGCGAATGATAAATACGATCCGATTCCGGTTGATGTGGAGAAATACAGATGCGTCGGGAAACTGGTGCTGAGGATGAATAGGATGTAAGAAAGGACACGAAATATGGAAAACAACAAAACAATTGACTTTTACAAAGACAAATCTATCCAATCGTTTCTTATGTGTATTGAAATATTTAATAAACCAACCATTGAATACAGACTTGAAGGATCTGCGTTCTTCATATGCAATGCATGGGAACTCTTATTAAAAGCAAAATTACTATTAGATGGCAAGAGTATTTATTATCCGGAGAAGAAAGGAAAACAAAGATCATACACTTTGTTAGATAGTGCGGCAAGGGTCATGACAAATGAAAAAGATCCTGTCCGTGTTAATTTGAACGTTATTTCGTCTATTAGAAATGAAGCTACGCATTCTGTTATTCCTGAATACGAAATAATTTATATTCCTTTTCTAACTTTTTGTGTTCAAAAATATGCGGATAAACTATTTGAGTATTTTGGCATTAACATTTCAGATTACATTAAAAATGATTTTTTATCATTATTTGTAAATAACAAAACCGTGAACCATCAATTGATTTTGGATAAATATGGAAAAGATATCTGCGAAATGTTTAACAAAAAGGAAGAAGAGTTAAACGAATTAATCAAAAATAACAATTCGGAGATAGCTACAAAAGTTGATATACGACTTACAAGAGTAAACAAACAGTCTAAAGCTGATGCAACTTACTATGTTTCAAGAAACCCAAATGATCCAAATGCACAATACATAGAAAGAAACGTAGATTATAATATCACTCACCCATACAGTCACACCGAAATTACGAACGAAATAGATCAAATTATTAAAAGAAACAATATTGAATTCCATCCTATTAGGGAACCTATTCCTACTGATAGAAATCCGGAGCCTAAGATATTTACCAAAAAGTGTTTAGATTTGATTCTTAAAAAATATGATATTAAGAACAATCTGGATTATTGTTATCCGGTGAAAAACGGAAAGAATATTTTTTATAAATATACTAAAGAACTGATTACTTTTATAATAGCTCTAATACAAGATGATCCGCATATTATTACCAAAATAAAAAGTTAGCCCCAGGAGCAAAGGCATCTCGACCGAAGTCTTACTGGCACTGCCAGCCCAGCTTAATTCCACACAAGCTAACTTGTAATATTATTGTATATTTTATAGAAATAGAATTCAACAACTATAAAATAACTCCCACACCGCCATGTGAGAGTTATATATAAGTGCTCTATATTAGAGTCCCATACACTTCTATTATAGAGCACTCTGATCATAGAAAGGAGTGTTTTATTATGCCTGTTTACAAAGATAAGAAAACAAACAAATGGTTTGCGCAATACAACTACAAAGATGCAAACGGCAATTACAGATCTACAAAGTCAAAACGCTTCGATACTAAAGGCGAAGCATCAAAAAAACTGGCTGAAATGATGTATGAGAAAAAGACCGCCGTTTCCATCATCACATTTGACAAAGTATTCTCTGAATATCTGGAAGAACAAAGAACAAAGGTTAAGCCAACAACTCATATGCATTATCAGGCCCTGTACGATCACATAAAGGATAATCTGGGAAATGTTGTTATAGAAAAGCTTACAGTTCCCAGATATAAAGAATTTAAAGCGTATCTGGATAATAAGGTTGTTAAAACGATCAAGGATGAAAACGGAAATGACGTTGATGTTCATATGTCTACATCCAGGAAGAACAGATGCCATAAGTTTGTTAAAACGTTGATCAGACTTGCTTATGACAATCACGGAATCATGAACTATGTTCCGGATCGGGTTGGCGGTTTTGTTAACCCTGTTGAAGTTGAAGGAGAAGAAGATGAGGAAATATTATTCCTCACGTTGAGCGAATTCCAGGCCTTTCTGGAGGCTTTTAAGGATGATATAGTTTATCATACCCTTTTCATGGTTTTGTTCTACCAGGGGACCAGAATTGGCGAAGCATTGGCTTTTAACTGGAATGATATAAACTTTGATGAAGGAATCATGAGAATAAACAAGACATATACAAGCAAGGTCAATAAAGATTACCAGAACGGCACATTTTACATCACGAAACCGAAAACAAGGAAATCGATCAGAAATATTCCGATTGAGAAAAACACTCTGGAGTGCCTTAAAAAGCTTAAAGATGATTATTCTGAATACCAGGGATTCAGTGATGACTGGTTTGTGTTCGGCGGAATACGCCCTTTGAGTGAAACATCTATTGCAAAAAAGAAGGATGAAGCATTCGAGAATACCGGAGTTAAAAGGATCACTCTGCATCAGTTCAGACATAGCTGTGCATCTTATCTGTTTGAGAAGGGCGCAAAGCCTACTGCGGTGCAGCAATATCTTGGCCACAGCAAACTTTCAACAACCATGAATATTTACACTCATCTGTATCCGGAGGATCTGATGAACATCCATAATCTTGGTTAATCCACACTGGAACCACCATTTTCCTGCCAATTCGTGCCAAAAATATGAACGATGGAAAATTTTAAATCAAAAAGCATCAAAAAAACTTCAAAAATCAAGGCACGAATTTTGGCATGAATTTTTAAAACTGTGCGTGAAGCTACATGAAAATACGTGAGAATATAACGCTCTATAACACTCTGTAATACTCTATAACAGTTAAAATTTAAACTGGCCGGAACCACCATTGTTATCGAAAAGCCTTATTTTAAAGGCTTTTTTTTAGTGTTTTTACCTATTTAGGCACGAATTAGGCACGAATTTATATATTTTTTCTTCCTTATATAATATATGGAGTCCAAAGCAAACATAAAAGCTGGCAATAATGCCAGCCTCATCGTTTAATCAAATATTTATCCAGCTCTTCTTTGGCTTTGGCCATTTCGCCTGTGTGGTTATTGTCGATTGCATGGCCAAGCAAAGCATTTACTGCCCACAAGATCTGTTTAGTATCAGCTTCAAGCATTGTCAGTCTCTTATTGTCGTTATCAAGATGCTGTTCAGCTTCCTTGATCCGATCAACAATGGTCTTGTCTTTTTCCTGCCTTTTTCTGTAAGGCGTTAAAGCCCATTCAATGCCTTTGCTGATCGTCTGCAGCACAACAAAAACAGCAGCTATCTCTGCAAGAGTTACTCCTTCAATGTTCATGTATCTACCTCCGACAGATCATTGATCTTTCCAAATCTGACTTCATAATCGGCGATTTTCTTATTCTGCTCTTTGATTATCTTCTGGAGCTCTTTAATGTTTCCGTCTTTGGCTTCATAGAACTCAGTCGTAATGTTTGCACAATACTTACAATCTTCTATTTCATACCAGCATTCCAGCCCTTCCACTTTGGCTTTATCAGCTTTTGTAGCTTTAGTTACTGAAAGTACGTTGTAATAACCCGGAGTAATAGAACAGAAATACTCCCCATCAAGATCAGGCTCAAGTCTGACTCTTAAAGATGGATCGGAAGCATAGATCTGATTTTCGTATTCATTCTTCTCAACAGGCTTAACAGTCTTGCCTTCGCACCTGAGCAGTCCTAAAGGCTTTCCCGTGTTGTACGGATCTCCTTTCAGGATCCCACCTCTGGTCCAAATATCATTAGAGAATTCTAGCGGATGTGAAAGGTTGTACTGTTCAACAAAAGTGTGATCTATATCTTCAATATCGCCAAAGAATACGACATGGCCATAGTTTCCATCAAAGACCAGGATATCTCCCTGCTTAAATTCGATATCAGGTTCTTTATCAAAATAATGAGGCACCCACGGTTCTTTGAAGTTCTCTAACCACGTTTTGCCGTGATTGTAGCCTTCTACTTTCTTTTTCCGATCGTTATAGCACGGATAAAACCCATATACCTGTAACGCTCTGTAATAGACATACCAGGTACACTGGTCTTTATAGATGGTGCTCCAGTTCCAGGGCTTTTCTCCCTCTACAAGGGGTTTAGTTCTAGGTTCCATCATACCACCTCTTTTTCTGCGACATAGTTCTGAGGATCTACCAGATTGTCAACTTCTTCCTTATTCACTTCAAACAGAGTAAGAAGCTTCTCATAGATCTCCTTGCAGTATTTCATAATCGCAATGACCAGGATCGACAAGACTTCCAGCACCGTGACGATCTTTGAAGCTTTAAAATCTTTAGATATCACATCTACTCTTTCCAACAAAACAGGAAAGACATCCAGAACGATACAGAACAGGGAAACCGCCACAGCTATAAGCATCCCCTTAATAATTGATTTGCCCAGTCTTTTGCTATCGAACTGTCCGCAGGTTGATGCCATAACGGCACCTAAGACCTGATTGCAGAACATCGCAAATAATAAAAGGCACAATGCAAGTAATGCGGTGGCAAGATCATATTCAATCGTTGAAAGAATAGCCAAAATCTGTTCAAATAATTGTTTCATCTTTCCTCCATTTAAAAAGGTGGGATAACCCACCTTCTACTCAACAAACTCATAGTCCAGACCAGTAATTTCTTTATACTCGTCTGCGGTAATCATCTTAGGAACTGCTGCAAACACCATATCGAGTGTCCACAGTCCCTTGTCATACCAGTTCTTGATTTTTTCAAACCATCTTGAATGCATAATTAACCTCCTTAAAATCCATTCCAGAATCCTAATTAGAAGATTCCTCATAAGGCTCACCAGTGATTTCTTCGTATTCTGCAGCTGTAATCAGTTTTGGCACTGCAGCATGAACCTGTTCTTTTGTCCAAACCTGAGGTACACACTCGTTGTACCAGTGATTGATTTTCTCAAACATTCTTGAATGCATATTATTCCTCCTCTGGAAGCAGTGTATCGGTGCAAAGAGCAGTCCACAGCATCTGAGCTTCCAAAAGATCCTGAGCTGTAGGCTTCTTTGCTTCCGCTTCACGTTCAGCAATGATTTCAGCTTTCTTTTCTTCGTCAATTACGAAAGTTCCATTTTCAAATTTAGTCCATCCCTCGCACGCTTCTGGGAAGTCTGCCATCTGTCCTTCGTAATCATATTCACCACCTAGTACAGCATAGAAGCCTTTTACATAACCGTCTTCCTGCTGAATTACGTATTTATTAATTACTTTCGACATTTTTTCCTTTCTTTTTAACGTTTCAAGCCATACAATACAGCACTTGGCGTGCCATACCCCGCACCAACAGAACAAACTTGTCCCTTTTTAACAGGAAAATTTGTCATATGGTTAAACCAACGGTCTTGACCACTTGAGTTCATTACCGTGACACCGTCAACACTAGCCCAAGCACCACTGTTAGAGTTTGTTGCACTGAATACTACAATTCCATCAGCAGGCGCTGTGAATGAACCACTACTCGAAGCTAGCACGTTATTTTTATCAATACCAGGTATAACACTTTCTGTTAGTATGCTGTCGTTTTCAATTACTATTTTTAATTGATTTGCCATAATTTCTTATGACAGGTAATTATTTTTTTAGACCGAATATTCTTGAAGCATATTGCGGTTTATCCCCACCTGAAGACCATGTTTGCCCTTTTTTTATAGGATAAAATATCGGCGTATTATGAGTACCGCCATTTCCGTCTCTAAACTGGTGAAGGCCAACTAGAACCCCATCAATATATGAATTCATAGGGCCAAATGTGTAAGTATTCTGCATGCTTCCACAAACGATACAATCTTGTGCAGCTGTATAAGAAGATACATTTTGTGCTAATAAATTGTTCACATCAATTCCGCATATTCCATCAACAGAACCACGATCTAATAAAATATCATTAGTCAGTTTGATTATTTCTGACATCTTTTCTTCAGTTAATTCAAGTAATTATCGCAAACCATAAACTCTTAAACCACAATAAACTTTTCCCGATATTACATCACCTTTTTTAGCATAGAAATTAGTTTCGAAAATAGAATATCCTGCTTGATCGGTGTCTATTCTACCACCGTTCAAGTTTATCGGATAATTGGCGTAGCTTACTCCTGCAATCACAAAACAATCTTGAGTTGCTGTCCAACTTTGGTTTTGCAACGCAATATTTGTAAGCACGTTCCCGACATCTGGATATATTCCTAAATTATTTGAGTCTATTACTACATTATTGGTCAAAGCGATACTACTCATAGGAGTCACCTCCTATTAACCTACTTGCCTCCTTTCGGAGTTGAGAAGTTACCTGTCTGATAACCTCCCTTCTGCATATATATATATATATATATTGTTTAACGTTTTTCATCGCTCTTACGAGCTGGTTGTGTATTAACTCTTTAATCCATAAATCTTTGTCGGTATCCCTAAACCACTAATAACAAACTTAACCACATCATTTTTCTTTAGCGGTATCACGGTTGAACCAGGGTAAGGACACCAGTCGCCACCATTGTTACCATATTTGGCTATTTCAACATTATTCAATAAGATTTTTGATGTGCTGGCTGTTCTTCCTGTTTGGCTCGCCTGTGCAACCATTACGCTATCAGATGAAGCAGTATATTCATAGTTATTGGAAGGTTCAAAAGAACTTATTATGTTATTTGGGTCAAGACTAACTTGAAGATTTCCAAGATTAATTAATACATCATCGGTCAACTTGATAGTTGCCATCTCTTATTTTCGGTTATAAGCAATTCAACGTTTTATTCCATAAGCAGAAAACTGGGCCTGGCCCGCAAGAGAACCAACAGCAGTTACCTTCTGACCTTTCTTGACAAGCACATTCGCATACATTCTGCTGGATGAATTACCTATCCAGTTTAAACAGACCGTAACTCCGTCAATAGCAATTCCTGCATCATTTGACGACCAGATACCTCCAGGATTCTTGTATATGCCAAAACAGTCCTCTGTTGCGGTATATGGCAAAGTGCTTGCCAACAAATTGCTAGTATCTAGACCAGTTACCACGCTTTCCGTAAGCACCCGTCCGTTTTTTACCTCAATAGACATTAAATTGCTCATAGGAGATTCCTCCTATAACCTACTTCCTCCCGAAGATAAGAGACTAACCAGCAGCCTCCTTTCTTCTTGACTTGGAAGTATGAACCCCCCCCGACTAAGTTTAAATTTCATAGCTGAACTCCTTTCTATTGTTTCAAAGCTATCTTGAACTCTGTTCCGTTAATGTTGAAAACAGTATTCTCAGTTATCGTCACGCTCACAACGGGCGTTTCAAACGTTCCTTTCTTGGAAAGAAACTGTGTTGTCGTAGAACCGTCAAAACTTAATGATGTTCTGGCAATCTTGTTTGAATCACTTGAATCAGTAACGACCAGTTTATCACCGCTTGCAACAGTTACATCGTTTGTCTGCAAATTACCACCGTTCTGGATGTTTCCATGAGTGTGGCTTTCAGGCGTCAGATTGTAGTCAGTACCACCTACATTGATTTTGGAAATACTTGCCATGACACCTCCTAACTAACCGATACAGGAAAGCCGTTTGTCAATGTCAGAGTTGTTCCGCTTACGGTTGCCGTAGCAAGTGCAGCAGTGCCCTGCTTTTTGACTCCGGAGGAATTATAGAAATACACTCCTGTCTTGACATCACTTTGAGCTGCCGTTGTATCGGTTACATCGGTAAACCTTGCAGTTCCTCCACCGGTTTTAGGCAGATCTACTGCAGGCACAGCTGAGTAGTTAGCACCCAGTAAAGATATGTTTTGTGCCATAGGTCACCTCACGAGATACTTAATACTTTTGTCGTACTGTTCTGAGTTATCGTCGGCAACGTTAATGATCCGGCTACGCCGAAAATCGTCTTACCTGACTTGATATTCCCTGCCACCAGATTGGCATCCAGAGAAGCAGCAGAAACGCTGCCCTGACCGGATACTGAAACCTGTCCGGCTGTACCAGAAGAAACATAACCGGCTGATACTGTCGGAGTAACGTTCTGTTGAGCAGAAACCTGCGCAACGATATTGCTACCCGATGCAGTGATGCTTGGGTTTGCTGTAATCGATGTTGCCGGAGTAGCGGCAGAGCCACTTGCCACAGACTTGCTGGCTGATTCAGCATAATAACCAGCTGGAGCCGTTACTGTTGCCCCGCTTGCTTCAAGATCAGTCGAATCCTTAGTAGGAATCGAACCGGTAAATTTTACGCCATCCGCATATGCTGAATATCCATCCAGGATCTGATCAGCACTTGATACTGTCGCATCAGAAGTATCGAAAAACTCCGCTTCCTGTGAAGGATCAGAAGTAAGCGGAATCTTAACCGATGGAACATTCTGATAATCGACACCATTGATTGTTACATTTTTTGCCATACTATCTCCTTAACTTACCTTTAAAGTTGAACCATCCCAGGTTATTAATCCATAGTTTGAAGGGATGGGATTTATCACAATATCATCCATAGCCAATTTATAGTTAGTGTTCAATATCTGTGTGTTCTGAGTGGGTGTGATGTTATATGGGCCTTGATATTCAGGATAGATCCTTCCGTTACCGATCAGCAGTTCACCCTGTACTGTCAAACATTCGTTGATTGCAATCTCGCCACTGACAAATACCGGATTGATCAGATCTATGCTGCCGCTGACTTCAATCAGACTGTTCATTGCCTAATACCTTATTTGACAAAGACTTATCAACATCGATATCCTGGATCTTCGTTCCGCCAACTTCATCATTAGCCATCACTCTGACCTGAACACTGGCCTTTCCCGTAGAAAGCATGAATGTTTCTTCCTGCGATAAGTGTACATAGTAACCGGTAAATGTTTTCGTCTCACCGTTAACTAAATAAGTTATCGTTCCCCACTCTATTTCTCCGGATGAAAGAAGCTTTTTGATCTGGCTCTTGGAATCATAACTGTTGATTTGCAACTCTATTTCACTGTATGCTCCTTGAGTCATGTCTTCTCCGTTGACTTTGCAGTTAAGGGATAAATAAACCGTGTTGCCTCTATTCATAAATCACCTCAGCTGCTGCTCTTGGCAACGATTTTAAAAGAAAACGGAGTCACCAAAGCATTCCCGTTCTCATCTTTTGTGATATTGATCGGTGTATCTGAATTTAAGCCGGATGAAAATTCTTTTATAACTCTCATATCGGTAAAAGACGTAACTCCACTGGCATCAGTAGAAGCAATTCCCAAAACGAAGTCACGCTTCTGCCCGATACCGTTGTTCAGGTTCTGATATACCAGCTGAGCTGACGTTCTCTGGACCAGCTTTGTTTCGTTGCCGGTTGTCTGAGACAGATCTACTTCAAGGCAGATATAGATATCACTTGTAGAAGCTTCAAGTTCCAATGTATTCGCATTATATCCAATGACACCCCTACCGCCTATGATCGCTCTGCCAGATCCGCAACTGACGGATAATGATGAACTCAAATGAGATATTGCCATCTCATCACCGATATTTTTGACGATGAAGTCACCACCGGAAAAGGCATTAAGGAAAACTCCTAGATCCGCAGCATCATACGTAACATCACCCTGCGAATCCGCAAATGTTTTGAAACCCATAAATCCTCCCTTCTATTTCACAATGTTCATTAATAATTTACTTGTTAGAGAAGTTCTGACATTGCCACATATGATCTCGACTTCTGTAGGCTCCTTCTCTTCCTCTTTTTTCAAAGAGTAGCCTGTGAATACAGAATCGTACACATGACCTTTATAGTGAACTTCAATCGGCTGTCCTAATCTCCAGGTAAAGAAATTCCAGAGATTATTCTTTAATCTCATAACAAAAGAAAGCTGATGATTATACATTGAGGTTTTGAGATTAGCGTCTTTGATAACCTCTTTGTCATCATCGGAATAAACAACTTTCGTATTAACAATATTGAATCTTCCGGAATCGCTTGCCGGTTCTTCCAGGATTCCGTTACTTGTAGCGTAGTATGTAGTAACATACACGCCCTGAGAATCATAGATGATCAGTTTGTTTGTTTCTTCAATTTCTGCAACCGGAGCAATATTCCTCAAACTGCTTACATTGTCACCAATGATCAGTTTTGAATAGCTCGGTATGAAGATCTTGCATTTGCCTTCATCAGCATCTCCGGAAGACCAGGTTCCGTAAGGCACATTGAAATCAAAAACTATTCCATAGTCCTTGTAAAGAGAATAGATCCAGTTTTCCATATTTATTGTTGACTGTGCATCGTATGTCGGAAGTGTTCCTGCTGTTGAGCTTCCGGTTACGATCCTTATCGGAGTTTTCTCCGTCTTGATCAGCATATCCTGGAACGTTGAATCCTTCTGATATCCATTGGCATATTGATCTACAAGATACTGGATCTCATCTTCCAGATAAGTACTCGGATAATTGTCCATGATCCAGGTTCCCTTATAGAAAGACTGCATCTGTGTTGCGGTGATTCTTTTTTCTTCGATCATCGAAACAACACCGGTATAGATCTTGGAATGATCGTCTGTGTAAAGGATTACCAGATCGCCTTCCACAACGTTGTCCGGAACATCATCGGTGTTAAGCGTCGTTTTCTTACTTGCAAGTAAGTCTCTGCTGATATCAAAAGCATATACTCTCAGATATGCCTTTGGCAGAGCGTTAATTGATTTTCCGTTTTTTATGCATGCTCTATACATAATTCACCTACACCGAAACCCTGTTATCTTCCCAACTGACAACAATGTTTCCATCAAAAGTGCCGTCAAAAGAAAAGGACAGTTTATTCTGCCCCGGTCTTAGTTGAATGAAAGTAATCTCATCGGCTACAAGATTCCACTCCTGATAGTTTGCAGGATTCGACAATACGACTCCTCCGTTTTCAAGAATGATCTGCTCGTTCTTGCTGTCGGAATCGACATACACATAGTCAAATGTGCCGTTGAACTTTCCGGATCCGTATTTGTTCCCGTTGCTGTCAAAAACGTGATAGCTCGGGTTTACTATGGCTCCGTTCATCTCTATCCTCATTCCTACCGGAAGAGATCCGTTGTTGTAAATACTGATATTGGAGAAAGAACCTTCTCCAAGCATGAAAGGAAACGTAAACGGAAAAGTGAAGTTGCTGACTTCAACGTCCTGGATCGTTTCGCTCTTTTCTTCCGACATCCAGAAAGATGTCGCATGAAAAGCTATCGGACATTCCATTATTCTGTTTTTTATTTCCGTCTTTTCAAGCTTTACCACTTCCACATCACAATAGAAACTGTCATATGTTTTCGGTGCCAGATAATAAAGTTTAAGCGGTGTGAATCTGATAAAGTCGATCAGATCAAAGTAGTCCTGATATATGTCGCCTTTTGTCGGCCCATAAAAAGCAATATTGCCTTTTATATCAGGCATCACATATTCTTCTGAATCTACATTTTCCTTGTTACCCATCCTGGTAGTATTGAGGTTTTTTGTAAAACCCAGCCCTTCCGGATCCACCATAGAAAAATCAATACCGGTATTGTTAAGATCAAGCTTATTGTTAAGAGAATTGATAAGCCAGAATTTTCTTGTATTCATGCCTTACACCCTCCTTCCAAATTCTTCGTCAATGATCGGAAAAATCTTTCTTGTCCATCTGACCAAATCATCATCTGTAATATCCTTTCCGGAATTGTCGATGTTGAATGTGACGGATAAACCGCCAGTCGCAGGACCGGAAGCAAATGCCAGTGTACCTCCGTTTACCAGAGGACTGTTGAATGGATTCATCAAACTGTTCATAGCATCCTGGACCATTCCCGTACTGTCATATAATCCTTCTGCAAGACCTTCGCCAGTCATCAAACCAAGATATCTGAATCTCTTTGATGGAGATTCAATACCTAACCAGTTTTTAACTTTGCTGAACCCTGCTTTAACTATGTCAACTAGTGCATCCCACAGTTTCTCGGCTACAGCCCACAGCCCTTCTATCAGACCTAAGATGATATTTTTGCCTATTTCAAGTATTTCATTCCTATGATTCCAGATTGCCTGTCCGAGTTCGACTATAAGATCCCCGATCTTTGACATCATTTCCGGGAATCCTTCAGCAAATCCGGCAGCCAGATTCTGAATAGTCTCCAGACCTTTGGCTGCAAACTCTGATCCGCTTCCCTCAAATACGTTGAATATCGCTCCTGGTAATTGAGAAACAACATTGACAACAGCCGGGATCAGATTATCAAACAGGAAAGTTGAAGCAGAAGAAATCAGTGTTTCTAATGCCGGCTGTACGTTTTCGCCAAGAACAAGTGCTCCGGTAAAGTTCTGTGCAGCTGCTTTCATCGCGTTGAACGATCCGGATATTGTTGTTTTTGCTTCTTCCGCTGCTACTCCGGCTATACCAAGATCTTCCTGGATAGCATGAATAGCGGCATATACATCCGCAAGGTTATTAATATCATATTTAACACCTGTTAATTTTTGAGCATCCTTTAACAAACGCTGCATTTCGGATTTAGTGCCACCATAACCCAATTTCAGGTTATCCAGCATCGTATAGTTCTGCTTTGCAAAACCCTGATAGGCATTCTGAATGGATTCCAAACTCGTACCCATTTTCGCTGCGTTATCAGCCATGTCCAGAATCGCAAGATTTGCAGCTTCACCAGCCCTGGCTTCCGCATCTTCGGCATCACCGAACGATTGTTTTAATGCGGCTCCAAAGCTTACAGCCTGTTCTGCGAAATCGTTGGCCGATATACCAGCTTCCGCTGCCAGTGTTGCACATTCTCGCATTCTATCAGCAGCTTCGCCATACAGAGTATCCAAGCCGCCAATATATGACTGTTCAAGCTTGGCGCCGCTTTGAATGGAATCGTATATCAGCTTACCTATCGCCGCTGCCGGTATCATCTTTTTTACTGTAGATACTAACTGACCAACGATATTATTGCCTGCGTTTCTTCCGGCATTACTTGATTCACCACTTAAAAGATTGCTGATGGATCCAGAAATGCCTTTAGCAGACGGCACAATCTGAACATATGCTTTCCCTAAATCAGTTGCCATTGATCAGCTCCTTTCTATACTTTTCGAAATCGTCACCGGATGCAAACGACAGCATTTCGCTTTCTTCTGATTCGCCCAGCATTTTCTGAAGAATGGAAACAGGTTTGTTATCGCCTTTGGTTCCGTCCACCGTGTTATGCCAGATAAGAATATTCAATGCATCCATAATGAATGCATCAACGATATATGCCGGCAATGCTTGCACATTACGCAATTTCTTTTTTATTCTTGAATCTTCATTCAGACCAACAGAAAGAGTTGCCACCAGATCGATAGGCAACTCCCTGTAATTAAAAATGTGATATATTTCCGCAAGGTCACATATCAAAGCATCTTCATCCGTGTGAATCATGTTGGCCAGAATGATCAGTTTTTTTCTTTATTTCCTAAAGACAGCATTATCTCTGTCAGAACTTCAACAAACTTTTCCACATGTACTTTTCCATCTTTAGCTCGATAGAAATCATACAGTTTCTTTTTTTCGTCTTTGTCCATGATCAGATTACATACTTTTGGAATGGCAAATGGATTGCCATCCACCAGATCAGTCAATACTTCAAGGGCCTCCATATCATTGAAAGCATCTTCTTTGACATTGATCTCTAATCCTTCTGATGTTTTAACTAACATAGTCTTATGCAGATAATGACGGTTTAGTAATGTACTCGTAATGAGTATTCCCTGCACTGTCAGGAACAGCAGACAGAGTCATATCATAACCGACAGCATCGTTCTTCTTATAAACGATATCGGCAAGTTCCGATAATTTGGCGTTTGGAATAACGATTCGCTTTAAAACACCGCCATTCATGATCATATCAACCGCCCAAGATGAGCTCTCTTTAGGATCCGAATTCGCTTTGACGATGATTCCTGTCGTCAGATCTCCGGATACGTTTTCATCACCATAAACTGACTTAAGGACATCAACATTCAATACCTCAAGCAGTTTGAACTTGAATGTATCACTCTTATCACCCTCAACTGTCAAAACAGTATCACCATCCCATGATACGATAGTATCTGAATCAGATGAGTTACTGTTAGTCAAACCGTCTTCACTAACATAACCCAGCGCTTTGAATGCTGCATCCAATGCGCTGATAGCATCTGTCGGAAGAGTAGTTCCTAATGGAGCTCTATATATCGCACCAGCCACTTTTGGTTTAGCCGCTGATACATAATTTGCATTATTTCCCATTTTTCCTCCTAATAATGAGTCAAATCATATACCGCCTGATAGCGATATCTCTTTGTCTCTGTATCTGTAAAATTATAGTCAGAATTCAATTCACAGCTGGATATCTCATCCAACTCGATTATTTCCTTCATTACTTCTATTACCTGAGAATTCAACTGAGCTGCTTCATACAGTGAAGCTCCATAACTCTGGATTGCGATTGTAGTATTGTAGATATAATTCTCTTCATAACTGCCAGTCTTTTCCAGAACAATAAAGGTTGTCTCACCTTTAGGAACCTCCAGATATACACCCAATTTCAGTTTATCTTCTAAGAAGTCTCTTACGACCTTTTCAATCATACTAGCCTTTCACCGAACCTAAAGCCTTCAATAATGTGTTGTTCTTCAGGTTATCCTTCTTTGCTTTTCTTGTTACAGCCTTGATAGATACGTTTGCTCTGTTTTTTCCAACAAATTTTGAAACAGTATAACCATTGCCGGCAATATTGCGAACAGAAGAAGCATATTCATTTAAAACCGCTTGCATTTCAGCAGATTTCAGAAGTTCTTTAACTCCTTCTGAATTGAGTTCAAATTTATATTTATTCATATCTTTCTACCATTACTTTGCCATTCCACTGCAAAGGAATCATAGACTCGATCCCTTTTATGACAATGGTAAAGACATGAAATCTTTCTCCAAAGAACTCGACATCCTGGTCTTCCCAGATATGGTTGTCTCCCTTTGGGATCCCAAGTGTATAAATCGCTCTTTTCCCAGTAAGATTCAACTGGTCTATTACATCCTGGCTTTCGGTTGGTGCAACCAGTACGTTTTCAACGATCGTTCTGACTTCTGTATAGGTGGGATGGCCGAAGCCATCCACACCATTTTTAACTTTATTGATCAGAACTACCGGAATTCCCCTGATCATACATCTCCACCAGCTTTACACCCTGAGATCTTAAACCCAGTCTTGCAAGTTCGGTTTTCTTGATGAATAAGCCTCCACCCGGAACAAGATATGATCCGGAAACGGAATAACCTAAAGCAGATTGTGCAAACTGCGTTGTTGGTTCCTGATTAGTTGATGTCATCAGTGTCCGACCGACGACATCAATAGTCACGGATCTCGCAACATTTTTTAACGAGTGATCATTTTCGATCATCTTATCAAGATCTTTACCGGCTTTTTTGGCTTCATATCTCAGAGAATCAGAAACGATCTCCAGAAGAGATTCAGCCTTTTTGTATTCACCGGCATTAAGAGGTCTGAATAGAGTCTCGACATCATCTATCGTTGCAAAATTATCTGCCACTCTTTTTTACCTTTTTCTTAGGCTCTTCAGGTTCTTCTTTTTTAACTTCAGCAGGCTTTTTGACGAGTTCCCAGTTTTCACCGGTAATAACAGCTTTTGATTCAACAATCGAACCGTTTATCTTATTTCTGTAAAGCATGATCATCTTTCTAAGCTGATGTAGCTGCCTTTACGATAGCGAATGAGTTAGCATCCAGGATACCCCAGCCAATGTAAGCTTCGATTCTTACATAAACCTGGTTGTGGCCCTTCAGATCGCCTAAGGTTTCGTCATTATCTGGATTACCATACTGAATTACTTCAATAGGCATTTCCTTAGCGAAGCCCCATTTGAACATGTTTTCGAAATCGCCGACAACAGCTCTGTCTAAGCTTGAGCCGAAAGAAACAGTGTTGTTTGAGTCGACCGGTAAACCGTTGATCTGACCAGGAGCCTTGCCCCATGCCAGTTCAGGATAGAGTTTACGTCCGTCAAGGTCTTTTAATGCAGCCAGATCTGACTTGAATGCCGGAGCCATAGCCATACCTGTAACTTCACCATCAGAACCTTCTACTAAAGCGATAGCAGCTTCAACTTCCTCATCAGCGTTAGTGTTGTTTCTTGTTACAACCTGACTTACAACATAGTCAAAATAGTTGTTTCCGATTGTGCCTGATGCGGCAGAGCCGGTTCTAGGGTTTACACCGTGGAAAGCCATGATATCGATAGCTCTGGCCATCTTTGCTGAGAAGCCATCAGAGATTGGTCTTAACATATCGATCTTTGCTTCTTCAGAAGCATACATGAATTCATCTGAAATTCTTACGCCGTATTCAACCTTGATCGGATTGATAGTGACCGGGGTAATAGTTGCTCCACCTTTGGATTTAGCACCGTTTTCGGCAACGATATCCATTTCCTTGTCTAAAGTGAATGTGAAAATCTTGTTACCGTTAAATGCTAATGGAGCAGAATTTGATAATGCTGCTAATGATGATTTGCCCTTTACCTTGTTAACAACTTCTGTTACAAGCTCTTCAGGGAATAAACTACCTTTTGATAAAATGTCACCCATTATTTTTCCTCCCGTTATTCTGTTGACATATTTCTGACCAGTGTGCGTAAAGCCTCATCACTTGATTTGCCATACTTCACCGGTTCAGTCGAGGCTGCCGGAGCAGACTCTTTTTTGCCCACAAATTTGGCTAAAAGTTCAGCATCTTTTCTGATTTCCTCTTCAGTAGATCCGCTCAATCTTCCTGCCATCTCATAAGGCAATCCTGCTTCAAGGGCAATTCGCGTTTTTGCCGAGTCGGTCTCGTATCCCTTGACTTTAGAACTGAGTTCGCTTATCTGCTTATCGTATTCAGCCGCTTTCGTCTCATAAGCTTTGTTAGCTTCGCTCAGCTTCGAAACCTGAGCCTCATACTCTGTATTCTTTTTCTTGAGCTCTTCGTAATCGGAATACTTTTCTGATATCGACTTTCTTTCTCTCTCAATACGATCTTTAATTACAGAATCCAGTTCTTCTTGTGTGTTAATTACTTTAAATTCACCCATTTCGGTATCCTTTCATCCCTCTATTTGCGGAGGTATCGCATATATTAAAAGAACTCTTGCGAGTTCTCCTAATAACTTATTTTTTGTTTCCTGCGTTCTTTAAATATACTGCATTGCCAATAGGCAAGTAATACGCTGTCCATCAGAGCAATATCGTTTTCCGGTTTCAGCGATTTATAACCAAATCCGCCGCTGGATCCGATCGCCCTTTTTTCACAATTTGTCACTATGGCAGTTAATGAAGGCTGGCCATTATGACAAATATTACCTCCATACACCGCCTGTTCAAAAGTTGAGTTGGCGATGATGACTTCCTTAACTGTCGGGAGAATCGTTTTGACCTTGATCTTTCTGCTTTTGATCTCTTCAGCCAGATGGTTCTGACCCGCAGCTCCGTCAATAGTCACGTTCTGAATGTCGGCTTTTTCCAGAAAGTCGAGAATCCATCCGTTTCCGTTTCTGATAGACCTGCAGTCTAAAGTTTCAACAAATATCGGACCGGTTTCCTGTTTAACGGCAATCGACATTGCCACATTCGTTCCATCCTGTCCGTATTTGATTCCGACAAACAGTTTTCCCTTTGGTTTTGGTTTCTTCTTTGCAAGGAGCCCGTCCCAAACCACTTTAGATATCTCCGACTTAAGAGAATATTTTGTCCAGTAGCCAAGTCTTTGGATATTAAAATCCAGATCATCTCCGGAAATCTCATCCTGGATCTTTCTTTCTGTTAGAATCGAGCCAAGACTCGGATTTGCCTGATACCAGTATTTCCTGTCGTTAGGATCTTGTTGTTCTTCAACCGACCATTCAGCCCAACCATTGTTTACTCCTTTTCCTCTCAAAGTGTCTTCTCTGAATTTTGTAAAGACAGTTCCGGAAGATATTGGAGTAGGTGGCGTCCCACACATAATCGTCAAAGGATTCTGTGCATCGGATACAACATATTTCAGAGCTGACTGCTGATCATCCTGATATTCCTGGGCTTCATCGATAATGAGAATATCGTATCCTTCACCAAGACCACCTTTTGATGTTCTGGTTCTGAATTCAATGTTTCCATCACCTGTTATTGATATGTGTTCTTTACCGAAAGCTCTGTAAGAAGATGTGATCTCCTTGCCGGCTTTCTGAAGAAGATCATATAACCTTTCCCAAGCAACATGTGTTGTTGTGGTTCTGTGTGCAGTATGCAATATACGCAGGCCATTATCCAAACCCCACATTTCAATGATAGTTAATATTTCGTTCTTGCCGTTACGTCTCGGCACTGAATATCCGACCTTTGTATGAACGAAGAGATTATCCTTGTTGTAGGCAAGGATCGTATTAACCAAGTTTTCCTGCCACTTCTGAGCAGTTCTTCCGGTTGAATTGTAAAGCTTGATCGCTTCTGAACCGTGGCTGCTTTTGTACGGCAGGAAATATGATTGTGTAGGGTTTTGATTACCTATCTTTTTTCTCAAATCAATTCATCTGAAATGGTGTTGCTGGATCTCTAATGTTATACATTTTTAACTCCTCAAAATATTGATAATCGGTTTAAAACATGATATATATTAGTTAGGAGCGGTACCCCCTAACCATAAAGTCCTGGAGGCCATCGCTTTTTTTATATCCTCTCTAGAACTTTATAAAATTCATTACCATCATAAAGAATTAATTTGCTCACAAAAAGAGTTTTGTCTCTTTTAAATAGCTTAATCGCCTGATCAATGACGTCTTCGCTGGTTAAAACTGTCAATCTGGAAGAATCTATGATGAAACAATGCGCTTGTTCTTCGTAATTTTGAAGCGTGTGCAATAACAGGTCTTTACTTTTGACATCAGGATGATACAATCCCAGCGTCTTTAGGTCAAATCGTTCACCATTGTATAAACAATCTGGTGTCTTTATACCTTCTGGGCTAATTACACGAGGATGATACTTCAATATTCCTCCAAACTTATTAACGAATTCGTTCAAAGTTTTCTTCTCATATGGTTCAAGATCCAAAATAACTTTTTTGTTATCTATTATTAATTTTTCCCCGTTTATCCTTAATTCATTGACCACTCCTATTTCAGCTTCTCCTGGTTTAGCGTTTGCGTTCCACTCGTTTGTGGCATCATATACAACATTACCCTGTGATCTTAAAATTCTTTTTTGTATTTCATAAGATTCTGAAATATCTTTATGTTCTTGAATTCTCTTTAATTTATCAATCCTGGCTTGCTTTTGTTCCTGATATATTCTTTTATTCCAAATATCTTGATATCCATTATCAGATTTGTATGTTACAAGACATCTGCAATTTTCGTGTCTTTTATATATATCGTCTGGAGCATTATATGGAGTATATATTCCGGCAAGCTTTGCACACCAGTCACAGCAATGGCCTAATTGTCTTCTAATGATTACTTCATTCATTCCCAGACCAGATCTGAATTTTACATTTGCTTCAACATAGTAATCATAGAAACTCTGGCATGAGTTACAGCACGCATTTGATATGAATCTTTCTAAATTAATCGCCATTGTCCTGTTCCTTTAATACTGAATAAATTTTGTAGATAAGGTCATGTATCTTCTGTTCCGGAAAATCAGGTTTTATAGGGTTAATACCTATCTTATCTTCTTCATCTTCCTGTTTCTGCACGATTGAAGCCGCCTCATTTACTTTTTCATAAACTTCTTTAAACATAGGCATTGCCAAATCATTTAGTTCATCCCAGGACATATCCTTGTTGATTTTTCTATTTATAATACGCCCTATGCATTCACCGAGATTCGCTCCGTACAGAGAAACATCCGATTGTACTGCTTTACCTTCTTTAACCTTCTTCAGAAACGACTTTATTTCAGGATCCTTGTCGATTTCTTTTTCCAGTACATCAATCATAGTCAATACCTGTCAGATCTCTTAGATTGTCTTTATCGAAATAATCCGGTACTGCCTGATTAATCTTGATAGCACCATCGCCAATCGAAGACAGCATTGCTGAATCCGGTTCAAAGATCGGCTCCCATCTTGGCTTTGTCAGGTAAAGCTGATTTCTGCTGAATAGGTATTTGTCTCTGACACAAGCCGCAAGATAACCAGCGTTTAAAAAGGACGTCCCAAATGTTCTCTGTGCTTTCCTGGCTGTCAGTCTAAGGTTTTCGTGCGATGCTTTTATTGCATCTGCGCTCGAAGGATTCTCTGTCGCAAATCCCAAGTCATCCAGTGTTAATCCAGTCTCACCAGCAAACAGTGATGCAAACATTCTTAGCTGATCGGAGTGCGGCTGCATAGACTGTTGCGTAAACTGCCCAATTGTCGGTTTATCACCTTCTTCATCTTTTGTAATGGCTATCAGTGTAGAAATAGTTGCCTTCCATTTATCCTGGATATCGTTGTCATCGCTGAGCCCGACAATATACTTCTGAGGATAAGAATAGAACTCGGCTGATATTTCAGATCTCTTGATCGTTCTTAATGCAGATCCGGTTAGAGACATGCAGGATCTGGAGATCCTGGAGTGACCAAATGGTCTGATTGCATCCGGTCTATAAATAACCGGTACCAACATTGCAAAAGATGTCGGGTATTCTTCAGAAAATTCTTCTTTTCCATTTTTGTAGAAGATTGTCTTACCAGGCATAAAATAAGCATCCTGAATCACCTTCCCTTTATTGTCTCTGGTTAACACCGCATAGCCTTCTGTGAGCATGTTGGTGAACGGATCTATAACACCAGTTGCATTATATCCATCGATTACTTGAAGTCTAGGATAACCGTCTTCTCCTTTGCTGATGTAAATAAACGAACAGGCACTGATCAGAGCACCGAGAATTGCGGAATCAAACAGAACATCCGGATTGTTCATCTGGTAAATATCATTAATTGCAAAGTTATCATCTTTGAAGTCCCTGAACTGCAGTCTGTCAGCTAAAGAATCAACAGCTTTCGCACACCAACCAAGACATGAATTCCATGCTTTAAGGTCCTGAGGAGTCGAGATTCCGAAATCAAAAGCGATGTTCTTCATTTCGTAGTACTGATATCTTAATTTGATCCTGGTTTGTTTAAGATTAAGCTTCTTTTTTAAGAAATCTATTCCATTTAACTCTGGCATTTTGCTATTTTCTCCTTTCACAAGGTCTTTGCGTGTGTTTTTTTTCGTA
>Ga0310695_10003340_pt1 | contig 31765 bp, 30 predicted proteins | sample RumenRJG_04DNA_FD_203882 | JGI IMG/M metagenome (GOLD analysis project Ga0310695, IMG submission 203882) | Bovine rumen microbial communities from Lethbridge, Alberta, Canada - RJG_04 (v2) (version 2) | ecosystem: Host-associated > Mammals > Digestive system > Stomach > Rumen | place: Canada...
TGTATGACAGGAGGGCGCAGATCAAATCCCTCGGTTCGTTCCTGCTCTATCAAATCAACCAGGGACGCATCGCTCCCGGCGAAGCCGTCAACGAGCACCTTGAGCGCATGGGCATCAAGCCGTCAGACCTGGACTACGTGCTTATCTCGCATCTCGACTGCGACCATGCCAATGGTCTGAAGCAGGTGGCCGATGCCAAGCACATCCTGGTCTCGAAAGAAGAGATGGAAGGCACTACCCGCAAGAATTTCCAAATCCGCATCCGTTTCCAGCGCCGCTGGTGGGAGGGTGTGAACCTGCAGACCTTTGACTGGAACGGTTCTGAAGGGCCTGTCTGCAAGTCCTATGACGTGTTGGGCGACGGCAGCCTCGTGATGGTGAACATACCGGGCCACAGCGAGGGTCTGTGCGCCTTGAAGATTAAGAACGATGAGGGCCGATATGTCCTGTTGTTTGCCGACGGCGGTTATGCCACCAAGTCATGGCGTGACATGATCACCTCGGGCATCACGTTGGACAAGAAACTGCAGCGCGCGTCGTTGCAATGGATACGCGAGCAGAGCCTCTCGCCCGACTGTGTCGCCTCCCTGGCCACACACGACACCGACGTCCAGCCCCATGTCATCGAACTGTGAGGGATAGCAGGGGACGGTTCTTCTTTCTGAAACTGCAGTGTTTTAGACACTGATGCTCGCTGCGCTCGCAGTTTAGGGTTTAGAGTTTAGAGATTAGAGAAGACTGCCGCATTCCAGTGTTGGAGTGCGGCAGCCAATCCGTTTAATCCGTATAATCCGTCGGCCGTTATTGCAGGAGCGCGTCAGCCAATCCATATAATCCCCCTAATCCGCCGGCAGTTTAGCAGGAGCGCGTCAGCCAATCAGAACACTCAGAATTTTCAGTTGTTCAAAACTAAGAGTGCGGATGCCTCTCTAACCATTAACCTTTAACCATTAACCTGCGAGCGTAGCGAGCATATTATGTTGTTTGCCCCCGTGGGGCATGGTGTTTCAATAATTTTCGCTATCTTTGCCCATTCACAGAACTAATTCGAGGTATTATGGATATTGAATGGGTAGACGGCTTCACCATCAGGGTGCGCAGCGACAGCGACGGCACGGTAGTGGTTTCGGCCAACCGTGAGGGCCTGCTCTCCTTGGCCGGGCAGTTGACGGCCCTTGCCGATGCCGAAGCCGGGAGCCACATCCACTACGATAAATGCAATTCGTTGGAAGAAGGCTCCTCCCAGATGCTCATAGAGAAAACAGAATAGATAGCGAGATATGAAACATATTGTCAAAACCACCGTACTGATCTTTTTGCTCTTGTGCTCGTGCAAGCCCAACGCATCCAGGGATGCTGTCACGGCAGCGATGGCCTACGAGGGCGTCAATAACTATTGCCATAGCGCCTATGACTGGAGCGTGGCCGACGAGAACCCCTCCGCGATGTCTGTCACGATGGGCGACTCCACGGCTGCCGAGTACCAGGTCATTTTCCGCAGTTACACCGGCGCACTGGTCTATTTCCATGTCGACAAGGCCAGCGGCAAGACGCGCCTGGTTGAGCATGTCCCCGTCCTGGACGTCGACAGCGCTGCCGGCACCATCGACCTGTTTGATTACCTCGAAAAGAAGCAATAGCCGAGGGCGCCGAACCTTCCATTTTCAGCGATATGATCACCATCAGGGCATACACGCAGCAGGACGCCGCAGCGGCCATGGACATCTGGAACGAGGTCGTGCGCGAGGGCGTGGCCTTCCCGCAGGTCGAGGAACTGGCCCCTGACGAGGCCCACGGCTTCTTCGCCAGCCAGTCCTATACCGCCGTCGCCTGGGACAGCGATACTGCTGAGGTCGTCGGCCTCTACATCCTGCACCCCAACAACGTGGGCCGCTGCGGCCACATCTGCAACACCAGTTATGCCGTCAGGTCCGACCGCCGTGGGCAGCACATCGGCGAGCAACTCGTCAAGGACTCGCTGGCCATGGGCGCGCGGCTGGGTTTCCGCATCCTGCAGTTCAACGCCGTCGTCGCCGCCAACGTCCATGCCCTGCATCTGTACGAGCGCCTGGGCTTCACCCGCTTGGGCCGCATCCCGCGCGGCTTCCTCATGCGCGACGGCCACTACGAGGACATCATCCTCCTCTACATTCAACTGTAACAATTCAGCATTCACCCCCAAAACTCATATCATCATGACAGCATTCCGACCCATGCGCCGCAACCGGCAGCAACTGTCAGCCGAAGAGTGTCAGCGCATCCTCGGGCGTTGCACCTCGGGCGTGCTGGCCCTCACGGGCGACGGCGGCTACCCTTACGCCGTGCCCCTCAGTTACGTCTATACCGACGGCGCCATCATCTTCCATTCCGCAGTGCAGGGGCACAAGGTCGATGCCATCAGGCACGACAGCCGCTGCTCGTTCTGCGTCATCGACCGCGACGACGTCAAGCCCGACAAGTTCACCACCCATTTCAGGAGCGTGATCGCCTTCGGCCGCATCCGCATATTGGAAGACGCCGACGACAAGGTCCAAGCCTTGCGCCTGCTGGGATGCCGATACGCCCCCGACGACGAGCCCGGCCTGCAGCACGAAATCGACAAATCCCTCGACCGCGTCCTGCTCCTCCGCCTCGACATCGAACACCTCTCCGGCAAACAAGCCATCGAACTGACCCACCACGAGGACTGTAAACCCATTCAGTGATAAAACCGCCAAACTGTCAACCCTGTTTAGGCGAACGATAAAATTAGTGTAAACAACTTATTTAATCGCTCTCAAATCTGTCATCGTTTTCTAGGGAAAAACAACTGAAGATTCTGAGTATTCTGATTGGGTGGCGCGCTCTTGATAAAAGGAAAACAAGAAATACTATGGCTGACGCGTCCCAACACAGGATTGCAGCAACCATCTCTAACTCCTAACCCCTAACTCCAGACCTGCGAGCAACGCGAGCATCAATGCGGATGCTTCTCTAACCTCTAACCTTTAACCATTAAACTGCGAGCGCAGCGAGCATCGATGCGGATGCTTCTCTAAACTCTAAACTTTAAACTCTAAACTGCGAGCAGCGCGAGCATGAACGCGAGCATTTTAACAAAGAATAACACGTTTCGTTTAAGAGTTTAACCTGTTAAGGTGTATTTTTGAACAATTTTTCAGCGGCGTGTCCGTTTGATAGTCTGTGCCACCGCTCGACATGGCATGTGCGGGCAGGCTGGATTAGCGCTAATTGGATTTTTGCTTCACGGTTGGCCATCTAAGCGCAGAATGTGTGATAATAGTTTAACCATCATAATAAAATAACCGTCAACGATATGGAACTGAACCCTTTGCTCCAATCCCAACTGGGAGTCTTCTATGACTGCATGAAGTATCCTGATGTGATGCAGTACAACATCCCTTGCATCGTGCCCCTGACCAGCGACATTGACCTTGACCGCGTGGAGGCCGCCATACAGACCATTTTCTCGGCGAGGAAGGAACTGCGGATACGCTTTATCATCGATGAAAACGGCGAGCCCCGCCAGTATGTCGACGAGCAGAAGACGCTCAACGTCGTGCGCCGCGAGATGTCCGAGGCCGACTTCCAGGACTATGCCTACCACGGCTTTTGCCGTCCCTTCGACATCATGGGCGACGAGCCGCTCATCAGGGCTGAACTGGTAACGACGCCCGAGAAGAACTACCTGCTAGTCGACATCCACCACATGGTGACCGACGGCACGAGTTATCTGGTGCTATTCCCGCAGCGCGACCTGCCGCTGGCCTACGAGGGCAAGCCCCTGCCCGTGCAGCAGTACGGCTTGCTGGAGGCTGCCGCCGACGAGTATGCCCGCCTGGGTGACGACGAATACCAGCGTGCCCAGAGCGTGATGAAGGAGAAATATGCAGGCATGGATTTGGCCACGTTGTCGGCACGTCCCGAGAACCCCGTGGGAGAGATGGGGCAGGAGTCGGCCTACATCAGCCGTGCTATGGTGGACGGCTGGTGCCAGGAGCAGGGATTTGCGCCTTATCAGATATTCCAGGCCGCATTCAGTTATGTGCTCGCCAGAATCATGCGTGAGGATAAAGTGGCCTACACCACCGTCTATCACGGTCGCCACGACCCTCGCGTGCGCGAGGACTACGGCATGTTCGTGCGCACCATCCCGTTCATGATGGAAATCAAACAGGGGCAGACCGTGCGCGAGTACATCTCCTCGGTGCGTGGCGAGATGAAGGACACGCTCTCGCAGTTGGCTTATCCGTTCTCGCACTTCTGCCGCGACCTGGGCGTGCAACCGGGCATATCGTTCAACTTCACTGCTCTGCCCGGGTGGGAGGAGGAATACCACTTTGGCGACAAGCATTGCCCGTTTGTGCAGCAGGACCGTGGCGACGTGTTCTATGACATGCTGGCACACATCTTTATCGTTGGCGCTGACGTGGCAGGCGGCACCGTGGCAGGCGACGAGTATTACGACATCCGCATGGAGTCGAGCCTGGCCATGAACAGCCGCAAGACCATGCGCATGATGGCCGATGCCATCAAAGCGACCGTGCAGCAGATGATGGCTTGCCCCGACGCCGCCATCGCCACCGTGAGCATCGTCAGCGACGACGAGGCCGAGCGCATCATCAGAATCGGAACCGGCAAGGACATCGAGGTGGACCTGAGCAAGACCTTTGCCAACCTCTTTACCGAGCAGGCCAAGCGCACGCCCGACGCCCCCGCCGTGGTGGACAAGGACAGCCAGTTGACCTACGGCGAGATGGATCGCTACTCCAACATGCTTGCCCACCGGCTCATCGACTTCGGCGTACGCCCCGACGACTTCGTGTGCGTCATGCTCGACCGCACCAAGGAGTTCCCGTTGTCCGTCCTGGCCATCCACAAGGCCGGTGCCGCCTACACGCCCCTCGACTTCGAGTATCCCAACGAGCGACTGAGTTATATGCTCGAGAACTCCGAGTCCAAGGTGCTCATCACCTCGCACGAGGTGCTGGCCGCCAAGCAGGCCGAGGGAAACTTCGACACCGCCATGGCCCGCACGTTCTTCATCGACGACTTCATGGCCTCGGCGGCAGGCGCCTCTCCCGTGGGGGCCATCGACCTGTCGCACCCCGACGGCCTGGCCTATATGATCTACACCTCGGGCTCTACGGGCAAGCCTAAGGGCGCCATGCTCCACCAGGCTGGCCTGCGCAACTTCATCGCCGTGGTCATCGACATGGAGAAACTGACCGCCGAAGACCGTGTCAGCGGCCACCGCTCATTCTCGTTCGACGCCCACATCGAGGACATGTACCCCGTGCTCACCCTGGGCGGCTCGTTCCACATTATGCCCACCGAAATCCGCAAGGACCTGAACGCCATACGCCAGTTCCTCATCGACCACCGCATCACCGGTGGCGGCTATTCCACGGCCATGACCTGCCTGCTGCTCAACACCTTCGACGACCTGCCCATCCGCTTCACCACGGGTGGTGGCGAGAAGATGGATGGCGTCTACAGCGACCACATCGAGATTATCAACGTTTATGGCCCGACCGAGTGTACCGACGACACGTCCTACTACAGTATCCCGCCGGGACAGCGCATCGAGAACATCCCCATCGGCGAGAGCGTGGCCAACAACTGGAACTTCATCGTCGACACGGCCGGCAACCTGGTGCCCCAGGGCGTGGCCGGTGAGTTGTGCTTCGCCGGCATCCAGGTGGGACGCGGCTATTGGCGCCTGCCCGAACGCACGGCCAAATCGTTTGTCGACTGCCCGTTCGTCCGCCAGGACCGTTGGGGACGCCCCGTGCGCATGTACCACACCGGTGACCTGTGCCGCTGGAACGAGGACGGACAGATAGAGTACATGGGACGTATCGACACCCAGGTCAAGTTGCGCGGATTCCGCATCGAACTGGGCGAGATTGAAAGCAAAGCCCTCAATATCGAGGGCGTTCGCCAGGCTGCCGCCGAGGTGCGCAAGGTGATGGGCAACGAGCACCTGGTGCTCTACTACACCGTGGTCGAGGGGGCCGCCATCGACGACGAGAGCCTCCGCGCCGCCCTTGCCGCATCGTCGCTGGCCGAATACATGGTGCCCGACACCTATATGCGTCTCGATGCCATGCCGATGACTCCCAACGGAAAAATCAACCGCAAGGCTCTGCCCATGCCCGAACTGAAACGCAGTATCGACTATGTGGCCCCCGAAGGCGAGACCGAACAACTCTTCGCCCGCATCTTCTCCGAGGTATTGGGCATTGAACAGGTGGGCGCCCTCGACGATTTCTTCGAGATTGGCGGTACCAGCCTCAACGCCATCAAGGTCATCGTGGAAGCCAGCAAGCACGGTGTGCAGATTGTCTTCAACGACCTCTTTAACCAGAAGACGCCAAGGGCATTGGCAGCCTTCGTGAATGAAAAGGGCGAGGAAGGTGAAGAAACAGCGACCAAGGCCGAAGAGTCGAGCGTGAAGGACGAAGCCGCAGCGGCAGCCAACCCGCAACTCGCGGCCCTCAATGCCGAACTGAAGAAGAACACGCTGGAGGCCTTCCTCGGCGGCGAGCGCCAACCCGTCGGCGACGTCTTGCTCACGGGTGCTACAGGTTATCTGGGTATGCACATCCTCAACGAGTTGCTCACGACCCACGACGGCCACATCTATTGCCCGCTGCGCGTCAAGGGCGGCGAAGACCCGATGCGACGCCTCAAAACCATGTACTTCTATTACTTCGGCGAGACCGACGTCTTTAGCCGCTTCGACGAGCGCGTCACCCCGTTTGCCGCCGAGGTGACCCAACCGGGCGCCCTCGACAGTCTCGACCGCAAGGGCCTCACCGTGGTCAACTGCGTGGCCAACGTGAAACACTTCTCGGCAGGCAATGACATCGAACTGGTCAACATCGAGAGTGTGCGCCAACTCATCGACTTCTGCCTGCGCACCGGTTCGCGTCTCATCCATATCTCCACGACCAGCATTGCAGGTCTGAGTGTCGACGGCGTCCCCGGTCCCGACGTCAAACTCACCGAGCAGGATTTGTGGCTCGGCCAGAACATCGACGCCAACAAGTACGTCTACTCCAAGTTCAAGGCCGAGGAACTGGTGCTCGATGCCGTCTATCATAACGGCCTCGATGCCAAGATTATGCGTGTGGGTAACCTTTCGGCCCGTCAGAAGGACGGCGAGTTCCAGATCAACTTCAACACCAACAACTTCCTGGCATTGCTCCGGGCCTACGTCATCATTGGTATGGTGCCCTACGATGCACTCAGCCAGACCTTCGAGTTCTCGCCGATTGACGATGTGGCCCACGCCATCATGCTGCTGGCCACGTCGCCCAAGGATTGCACCGTATTCCATCCCTATAACATTCACCACCCGTACTTCGCCGATATCTTGAATGGCTTTGCCGACGCGGGTATCACGTTGAAACGCGTGGAGAGGGAAGAATTCCAGGAGGCCCTGCAGCGGATGATGGACAATCCCGACCTCGTCACCCTGCTGCGACCGCTGATGGCCTACAACCTGAGCACTACCCACCAGATGCGCTGGATAGAACCCGAGAACACCTACACCACTCAGGTGCTTTTCCGCTACGGCTTCCAGTGGCCCACGACCAACCGCAACTATGTCCATCGCTTCGTCGACACGATCACAGGCTTCGACTACTTTAACAGTTGATTATGCTCGCTGCGCTCGCAGGATAAAGGTTAATGGTTAAAGGTTAGAGAGGCATCCGCGCTCCTTAGTTCTCAAACAACTGAAGATTCTGATTGTCCTGATAAGCAACCGCATTCCAGTCTTCTGGAATGCGGTTGCTCAATTAGTATAATCCGTTAAATTGGCTTCGCTGGACTAAAGTTCGTTTATCGTCCGTTTTGTATCTATTGTTTTCATTTTCTCTGGGGTGTTCAAGTCTTAACAAAACATAAAAGTGAGTTTTTTAATCCGCTGATTTGTCCATTTCTAACATCAAAGTGCGTAGCGCACATTTCGGGTGGTTCATTGCCGTTCGGAACATCGTTAGTAACTTTGCAACCGAAACGAGAGAAAAGTTAGTATAACTGATAATCAGAACGAAATATGTTACGAGACATTATTGTTGATCCTTATTTCCCGGATTGCCCGATACGCAATATCTTGTCGCGCATCAGCGATCGGTGGTCGATGTTGATATTGTACACGCTCGACGGTAAAGATAAGGCGATGCGGTATTCCGACATCCTCGCAGCCATCCCCGACATCTCGCAGAAGATGCTCACCGTGGCGCTGCGCAATCTGGAGGCCGACGGGCTGGTGTCAAGGCAGGCCTATGCCGAGATACCGCCACGCGTGGAGTACAGCATCACCGAGCGCGGCAAGTCGCTCATGCCGCACATCAACAGCCTGATTGAGTGGGCGCTGGCCAATCTGGCCGACATCTTGAATGACCGCAAGAAATATTCATCCAATAAAAACCATTAATCACATTTACTACACAATGAAACAGATTGAAAAGATTGCACAGGGTGCAAATTTTGCCGCCATCAACGTTGGCCGCATCAGCGAGATTATTGAACATGAGTTGCCCATGGGCCCGGACTTCACGATTCAGGGCAAGGTATTCGGCGGACAGGCCGTTGGCGCCGCAGCCAGCGAGTTCTCTTTCCAGACGCTCGTTCCCGGACAGGACAGCGGTTTCCTTCACACCCACAAGACCCACGAGGAACTCTACTTCATCCTGCGTGGCGAGGGCCAGTACCAGGTCGATGGTGAGATTTTCCCCGTCAGCGAGGGCAGTGTCATCCGCGTGTCGCCCAATGGCAAGCGCGCGTTGAAGAACACGGGCAGCGAGGACCTGACGATGCTTTGCATCCAGTACAAGGCCACCCCGTTCACCGAGGCCGACAGCCCCATGACCGACGGCAACATCCTGCAAGAGCCCCTCAACTGGTAAGGCTCCCTTGCAAACGGATTCGAAACCACGCCGGGCGTTCGTCATTAAAGGAGCGCCCGGCTTTTGTCTTTTACATGGGTTAAATATTCATTGGTGGCCTAGGGGGCGGTTAAGATAAACGGCTATTCTATCGGTATCTGAATGATTGAAAGCCATTTCTCGGGGTCCTCTTGGTTCCAGACTCCATCAACGTAGCAGGTACGGAACTGACCAACAGGCTTGTAACCATGCTCCTCTATGTAACGGAAAGCCTCGGTAAACGACTCGTAGAAACGTTCGTAGGGGCCGACGTGCTTCATGCAGAGCGCCTTGGACACTGCGGGCAGACGCTTGAACTGGATGATGGCACTGTCCTCTCCCATCTCCTCTACCTGTTCGCAATACTCAATGTCCACGTCCGTCGGCTTGTACTCCCTGTCAAGTTCAATAGTAAAGCAGTAGCCTGGCGGTGGGCACTTGCAGCCGAGACGCTGCATCTCGGGAGCGATTATCTCTACACACATGGAGCCGATGGCGGCGTAGTCGGGAAGGACTTCACGATGACTTGCCACGATGATTTCGGGCAATGACTGAATGCTGAATTTTTCCATTGTCTTCATCTCTTTGCGAGAGTTCCTCCAGTCGAGCAATCGGTTGCGACGGGTTATCAGTTGCTTCAGTTGCGCTTCCGTTTCCTTGATTTTCTCGGTCAGTTGCCGGATGCTTGGGATATGCGAGTTGTCCTTGAACAAGTCCTTGATCTCATCCAGCGAGAATCCAAGGCGCTGCAGGTCGCGGATTGCTTGCAACTTCTGCATCTGGTCGATGCTGTAGTAGCGGTAGCCTGTCCACTCGTCCACCTCGTCAGGCAACAGCAGACCCTTCTGCTCATAATGACGCAAAGTTTTTACTGTGACTTGCATCAACTGGGAGAACTCTCCTATTTTTAACCTTGTTTTCTTACTCATTTCGCGCGATGTTATGGAGCAATTGCTAAGTGAAAGCAAAGTTAATGTGTGCCCTTAGGGACGAGTCAAGAGAAAATGACGATTTTAACATGACTTTAACAGATCGGTGCCCTGTCCTCTTTACTCCTGGCCGGTAGCACTATGCAATAATGGCGGGAAAGAGAGATGAGACACATCGAAGCCAATTAAAGTCAAAGATACAGATAATGCATTCAATCAGAGCACGAAATGCCTTATCGGGAATTGTTGGACAAGGACAGACCTACGCTGAAGATCAGGTTCACGTTGGACAATGTGCCGCTGAGGTCCCAATCCTCACGATACTCGTCACATGGTTTGTGATACCATACCGGCATAGGGTATTTATTGGGCTTGCTCACATCCACAGGATGGAGGCCGTTCTCCAACACCACGGCACGCACGCCCTTTTTCACGAAATTATAGTGGTCGGAACGGTAAAACCAGCCGTCGGAGTTGTCGTCGTCGAAGTAGATATACCTGCCCTGGGCAGCAGCGGCAGCCACATAATAATTGTCCAGGTCGCTTTCCCCACCACCAAGAATCACGACATCGCGCGTCAGTTCGGCAGGGCCTATGCTCTCAAAATTAAGGCAGGCCACAGTCTTCGCCATGGGTACGGCAGGGTGGTCGCAGTAATAAGCAGATCCGAACAGTCCGCTCTCCTCCGACGAGGGGAAGATGAACAGCAGGTCGCGATGCGGCTGGGGCATCTCCTTGAACTTCTTGGCGACGAGCAATGCCCCAGCCATGCCCGATGCATTGTCGGCAGCACCGTTGTATATCGTGTCGCCGTGCTCATCGGCTTTCCCGAAGCCCAGGTGATCCCAATGGGCACAGAAAACGACGGCCTCACCATTCTGATCGCTTCCACGAATGATACCGCCCACATTGCGCGTCTGCTGAATGCCGTAAGTCACATTCATCTTCACATCACCTCTCACGTTCAGGGGAAAACTCTTGAAGCCCGGTTTCTTGGCAGCAGCCAGCGCCTTGTCCATGTCCATGCCGGCCGCGAGAAACAGTTTCCTGCAGCCGTCCTCATGTAGCCATCCCCTGACGGCCAATTCGTTGGCATTGCGCGTATCAGGATTATAGATGGCGAGATTGTCACTCAGGTGGCCATTCACACAGACGTGCCACCCGTAACTGGCGGCTTCGGTATGGTGGAGCACCAGGCAACCGGCAGCACCCTGGCGCTGTGCCTCTTCAAACTTATACAACCAACGGCCGTAGTAGGTCATATTGCGTCCCCTAAAGAGTTGGCTGTCATAGAAGCCGGGGTCGTTGACCATCACGACCACGATCTTGCCTTTCACATCGATGCCCTCGTAGTCGTTCCAGCCGTATTCGGGCGCGTTAATGCCAAAACCGCAGAACACATACTCCGCCTTCTTCAGGTCAATCTTATCGGTGGCGCGGGTCGTCCAGATGATCATATCGTCGGGATAGCAAAGCACTGATTTCTTCTTCCCGCTCACCGTGAGCCTGCCACCCACGGGCTTGGCTGTAACTGCAATCATTTCAAAGGGCTGGAACCAACTGCCGTCGAAAGCAGGCTCCAAGCCCATTACCTCCAACTGCCTGGCAAGATATTCCACCGTTTTGTCCTCATAGGGTGTCATGGGCTTTCTTCCGCCAAACTCATCACTGGCAAGCACCTTTGTCCATTCCCTCAGCAGTTGTTCATCGCTTCCGGTCCGCAACTGCTCCTGTGTAATCTGTGCACTGGCGGTTGCCAGCCCCATGGCGACAAAAGCGATTACCGTCACCAACACTTTAGCATTCATTCTCATCGGCATATTCATAGATATGGGTTGTTGGAAAGGACTTTTCCCAGACACGCCGCTCATTGTGGGGCGCCCAATCAACTAATGGAAAAATCCCATGATTATAAGTCTTTAAATATCCGCAAAGATACTAAAACTATTTCTTTTGCCGAAGATAAACTTCGGCTAATGTGACGATGCCTTGGTATAGAATCATTAGGGTGTCCGGAAAAAGTTCCGTTAGGAGCATTAATGGCCTGACCGCATTCCTACTCTGGGTCAAGACGAATGATAAATTCTATAGCCTCAACAACTCCCTCAACGGATTGATAATGCGGGCATGAGACACGGATAGAGTCTCCCGTTTGTGCATTAATAGCGAAATAACCACTGTCATCAGTGGTGACATCCTTTGCTGAACTTGTTGTCGTGATAACGGCACCAGGCAATGGGCGGTCATAATGGTCATACACATGGCCATAAATATATGGCCCATTCATTGATAAATTCGCTATTGGTGCTGTCGGGAAGAACTGGAAAATACGCTGGGGCAAGAGACGAATGTTCATCACATTGCCACATACCGTCGTCTTAACTGTCTCATTACCAACATTGGTGACTTTAAGCACAGCACCCAGCCATGCATCAAGGGTATAGTTGCCATCAAAATCTGTTGCCGTACCTATTCTGGTGCCATCGATGACAACAGAAGCACCGATAACAGGCTCATTGTTCTCGTCTAAGACCTGGCCTGTTACCTTGATAGGCTGCTTGTCGCTCTCGACCGATTGGGCTGAGGCGACTCCAACCCCGAGAACTAGCAGCAAGAAGAACGAGATGGTTATTCTGATGAATCGTGTCATAGCAATCGCGATTTAGTCTTTGTTTGGCAAAGGTAGTGTCTTTTTCAGTAAAAAACAATATTAGGGTTGTAATTGGTTGTGTCTTTTGTTGACCCAGCCACAAGATCTATTGTTGAACTACACTTAAATCGATAGATTATGTCTGTCACATTGAACACCCAACTCTAAAACACTGGAATAAATGCTTGATTTTCATAGAAAACACCTAAATTTGCAACATGAATAAAATGGTTTCGCTCATATTATTGGCGATATTCACTTCACTGTTGTTTGGGGCCAACGCTCAAACAGAGTCAGACTTACTCGGTGTTTTTGGCGACAAGGCCTTGAAATTACAAGGCAAGAAGTTAAGGTATCGCGAAGTGCTAACCGCTCCTCAAGACACCGCTCAACCCATCCTGGTCATTTACTTGCATGGTGGCAGCGGCGGCGGGAGTGACAATAAGAAACAGATGAATACGCCTGCTGTGGGCAAGATTTATGATTACCTGAACGGGAAAAACATCAAAGCCTATTATCTTGTGCCGCAATGTCCGGGCAACGCTTCATGGAACGGAGATGCACCACGGCAGCGCAATCGTGGCGGTCGCCCATCGCCTGGTGAGCGTCGCCCTAGTGAGCCACAGCAATGCGAGGCCTATAACAAGTATGTCAAGGCTTTGGCCGATTACTATGTAAGAGAGTTCGGTGTCGATTCGACTCGCATCTATGTTTTCGGTTCGTCGATGGGCGGTCAAGGCGTTTGGTATCTACTTGCTGACTATCCAGACTTTTTTGCTGCTGCCATGGTGGCTTCGGGAGGATATCGGGGTTATAATACCACACAATTGGCCCGTACTCCCATAATATGTACACGAGGCACATTAGAAGCAAGAACCGAACAAGTGAAGCAATTGATAGATGACATCAACTTTTTCGGAGGCAATGCCATTTTCCAGCAACTGGAAGGGTTGGACCATCACGAAGCAACATCTGCAGCATTCACTCCCGAAAGGATAGAGTGGGTGTTGTCCCACCGAAAAATGCCATAAAAAACCGATTAGTCTAGAAATCAGTCTTCTTTGATCGCGACTTTGCCGAGATTCCCGAGCAAGTTCGCCAACCCGTAGCCTTTCGCGACAGAGGAAGCCATCAGGCAACTTATCGATGAAGCCGGGGCATTTTCAGTATGATGCATTTAAGAGTCCGAAAAACATGCGATAGTAGAGCAAAAATCACTACCTTTGCATTCAGTTGTAACGGTAAAACGGCATTTATGGATTATAGGCCCACCACAAATGACATTTTCTCGATCCCAGTGTTCCAAGCCTGTGCTTAATAAAGAATGTGGTGGAGAATCCTGACATCGTTATTGGTGATTTCATAATTGTTTGTGACATAAAACTTGACTCTAATGAAAACAGAGATTGATCCTAAGACCACCGAGCGGGCACAATCTTTTGAGATATGGAAGAATGCTCCCATGCCTAAGGTTACGTTAGTAAAGACTTTCGATGTGGGGCGTGTGGTGAGATTGAGCCGGCGAAAAGGATTGAAGTTGAACATGCTCATTTGTTGGTGCATCGCTCGAGCAGCGAAAGATCTCAAGGAGTTCTACATGCTGCCCATGGGAGAGCGCTACTTGAAGTATGACCGATTGGCTGTGAACGTGGTGGTGCCTGTCAAGAATGGAGGTGTCACACTCTGTGACATCCCGTTCTTGGACGACCTCAAGCAGTTCAATGATGATTATCTGCGTCTCACTCAGACGGCCCATGAAACAGGTGAACCTCACAATTTGAGCGACGATTGCATGGTTATCAGCACATCGGCTTTGCCTGACTGTGAGATTGACACTGTGGTGAGCATCTATGCTGAGGTTTTTAATACGCCATTTCTCGCTTGGGGCAAGTACCGGCATAGACTCTTCAAGACAGTGCTCCCCATTTCGTTCCAGTTCCATCATGCGCAGATGGATGGTTTAGAAGCAGCGCATTTCCTCAATGATTTACAAGCCGAATTTAAAAAAATAAGCATCTAAAAGACTGTACCTTAGCGCTTGTCGACTCCTTCAATCTCATGCAGAACAGACAAACTTTATCATTAAGAACTATGGACATTAAAATACACCGAGGATTAGAACAGATAGGTGGTTGCATCACCGAAATTTCCACTGCCACCACGCGCATCTTCATCGACATGGGACAGAACCTGCCCGGCGTGGGCGAACCGACCACGGCCGAAGTGGACCGGCAGATGGTCGAGGACATCTTTGCCCAGAACCGCAAGGAGCACGAGGCGGTATTCTATACCCATAGCCATGAGGACCACATCGGCCTGTTCCGTTACGTTCCCGAAGGGGTGCCGCAGTTCATCGGCGAGGGCGCCAAGGAAATCATGATTGCCAAGAATGAATCAATCATCGACACAATACTGAAGGTTAACATGATCAATAGGTTCAAGTTAAAGACTGACGATAAACCTGAAGAGAAAGCCGCAGAGGAGCAGGCCGCAACAAGAGCACCCAATCACAACGGCATGCTGCAGCGCTTGAAAGGCTTCAACACCTGGCAGCGTACCAAGCCTCACACCGCACCCCGTCCCATCGAGGTGGGCGACATACGTGTCACGCCGTTCTTTTGTAGCCATTCGGCCTACGATTGCTATATGTTGCTGATTGAGGCTGATGGCAAGAGGATTTGGCACACGGGGGACTTTCGCGAGCACGGTTATCTGGGCAAAGGCCTGATGCCGACCATCAGGCATTATGCCACCGATATCGATATCCTGATCACCGAGGGCACCATGCTGGGCAGGACCGATCAATGCATCCACGAGCGTGAAGTGTCCCGCAGGATGGCACTGGCGATGGAGGCGTTCAAGTATGTGGTGGTGTTGGCATCGTCCACCGACATTGAGCGATTGGCATCTATCAAGCAGGCGGCCCGTCTCGCCAAGAAAGATTACTACATCAGCAACCGCTTCATGAAGAAGACGATGTCCATCTTCACGCGACGGGAAGCCAGCAATTCCAAGGGACTGTTTGATTTCCACCCGAAAACCCTGAAAGCCGGCATCTTTGGTCGCATGATGTGCAAACGGGGTTTCGTCTTCATCGCCACAGCATCACAACTGTCTTATGTCAAAAACTACTGCAAGGGCATAAACCCGTCAGAGGTGCTGCTCATCTATTCAGCCTGGGACGGCTATTACAAGGACCCCGAGCAGGCAAAAGCGAATCCCTTCTATAAGCAGTTCCGTGACGCTTTCGACAACGTCGTGGACATCCACACCAGCGGCCACGCCGACCGTGAAACTATCGCGCGCGTCATCACCGCCATCAGCCCCAAGGAAGCCATCATCGGCATCCACAAGGACCCCGGCACAAGTCTCAAGTCCTTGGACCTCCCCGAGGAGTTGAAAGCCAAGGTGCAAGAGTGAATTTCATATTTTAAAAAAGAATGATTACTTTTGTAGTGATATGGTCATATCGTTAACCACACATTAAGAGGCAGTATGAAAAAAAGAACAATTTCAATAGAGTTGCTTCAAAAACTACTGAAGAATGGCATTTATCAGGAGATTACCAACATTGTAAGAGCCGATCCGTATCTTGATATGGAGTTGAGAGGCGATGATGGTGTGATGGTTTACTATAGAGGAGGAAAACTTTTGACAATTAATGAAAGACAAGGTCTCATTGGACTGGATGAAGAGTACTACCCAAAAGAACACAAAGATATACTGTCTCCTCATATAGATAGTATTTTTGACTATATCTGTAAAGCAAAACATATTATTGACATACACGAATTAGACTCAAAGAAAAAGAAACTTGCAGAAAAGGAATTCCAGCAAAGGGTTGTTTATGAGAATAATCGTTCAGCAAATGCTAAGAACACAGACTATTTTATAGCAGATGTTGAGTGGGCAGACAATAATACGCTTGGTGGCAGAGCAGATATTGTTGCATTCCGATGGAATCACATGGAACACAGAAAAAGGGTTCTGCAACTTACACTGATAGAAGTCAAACAGGGCGATGGGGCCATCAGAACCATAGACGAAAGGACCTCGGGCTTAAAAAAGCATTATGATGACTATTTACAGTTGATGAACAATAAAGCATATTTCCATGAAGTGGCAGAGGACATGCTATCAGTCCTTAAACAAAAAATGGAGTTAGGACTGATTAATGGAATAGAAAAACTGTTCAAAAGAGGAGAAAATGATATCTCTCCTGACTTGGAAGACAGCCCTGATTTTATTTTTCTTCTTGCCAATTACCATCATTACAGTACCCAATTGCAAGAAGAGTGTGCATCTTTACCCGATGACTGTAAGTTCTATATTTCATCATTCATGGGTTATGGTCTGTACAAAGACTTTGTGTTTTCAAAATCTAAATTGAAAGAATTGTTTCCGATGGTATTCAACAAGTAGTTTTAAGAATAATCATGGAACAAAGACCGGCGCATAGATAAAGTCAATTAATCTAATTTGATTATTTAAAAATTCACAACAAATTTATATGAAGAAGAACAAGAATCAACAACTGATGGAGCAGCGAGAGCAGAGCCAAGTTCGCTTGGGCTCTGCCGAGTCGCGACAGAAGAAGGCCAAGGGCCAATACGTGCAGGCCAATAGGGATTGGCTGGTGGCGAAGTCCCAGGAAGAAGGCGTGAAGTCGCTTCCTAAGGGTGTTTTCTATAAGGTGCTGGCCGAGGAAGACGCAACGAGTGCGACACCCACGCCCAGCAGCGTAATCACCGCCCATTACACGGGCAAGACCATCGATGGGGCGACATTCGACAGCAGCCGTGGCGACGTGCCCCTGGCGTGCCGACTGCGCGACCTCATTGAGGGCTGGATCATCGCCATGCAGCAGATGCACATCGGCGACCGATGGGAAGTCTACATCCCCGCCGAAATGGGCTACGGCAAGTTTTCCCAGCCTGACATCCCCGGCGGCTCCACCCTCATCTTCGACATCGAACTGCTCGCCATCAATTAATGGCAGGAGATAGAGTTGTAAAACAAGTTTTTGTTGCGAGAAATCGCTATCTTTGCACTTTCGAGTGATAACAATCGTTATTGTATGAGCATTTTTAAGGATATTCTTCTTGTTGGTGTCGGCAGTTTTTTCGGCGGCATCGCCCGGTATCTGATATCATTGGCGATGAAGGGAATGAGTGCAGCGTTCCCTTGGGCAACAATGACCGCCAATATAGCGGGTTGCTTGCTCATTGGTATCTTATGGGCTGTTTTGAACCGCTACAATGCCTCCAATCACATAAACCTGCTGCTGGCAGTGGGGTTTTGTGGCGGTTTCACCACATTTTCCACCTTCTCGAAGGAAAGCCTGTGCCTGTTGCAGGCTGGCAACTATTTTTCATTCATCCTGTATGCTCTGGGCAGTGTTGTTCTTGGCATAGCAGCCGTTGCCCTCGGCTATGCATTGGCAAAGTAAAAAGTAAAGATAATGAAAGAAGAATGCCTTATCTGCAAGGCTCCTCTGGAGTATCTCGAGAATGATGAACTCATGGAGTGTGCCATCTGCCACAAGAAGGAGAGCAGCAAAACCCGCTGCATTGATGGGCACTATGTCTGCAATGACTGCCACACGGCGGGGCTGGACACCATCATCGGGCTTTGCCTCGCAGAAACCTCCCGAGGCCCTGTTGAAATCATTGAAAAGATGATGGCGCAGCCCTTCTGCCACATGCATGGCCCAGAGCACCATGTGATGGTGGGTGCGGCCTTGCTCACGGCCTACAAGAACGCAGGGGGCGAGATAGATCTGCCCAAGGCATTGAACGAGATGATGTCGAGGGGAAAGAGCGTTCCTGGCGGAGCCTGCGGCTTCTGGGGAGCATGTGGTGCGGGCATCAGCACAGGGATGTTCGTGTCGATCATCTCCAAGTCCACACCACTGACCAATGAACCCTTTGCACTGTCTCACCAGATGACGGCAAAATCCCTCGGAGAGATAGGCCATATTGGCGGCCCACGCTGCTGCAAGCGCGACTCGTTCCTCTCAATCCTCGCTGCCGTCGATTTCGTCAAGGAGCACTTCGGCATAGCAATGGAACGGTCCGAGGTCATCTGCCGCTATTCAGGTAAGAACAACCAGTGCATCGGGCAGCGGTGCCCTTTCTCTCCGTCCTTTTGGACCACCCGATAAGAAACAATGACCTAAAACGCAATACAATGGAAACAAAAATCAGACTTATCAGGCTCACTAAGGAGCGTACTATCGCCTTCAAGGAAGAAATGCAGCAGGCATTTGAACATGGCTTTCAGGGGCATGTCAAAGATGATGCCGATAACTCCAACCAATGGCAGGTCCTGCCCGATAAGGACTTCTACCAGTCGTTGCAGGCCGAGGGCGCCGAGGCATACGAGGCTGTCGATGCCGACGGCAGGCGCCTGGGCGGCTCCATCATCAACATCGACGGTGCGAACCGTCATGGGGAATTGTCATTCCTGTATGTCAAGGTGGGTGTGCAGGGCAAGGGCATCGGCCAAGCCATTTGGAAGGCAGTCGAGGCACTGCACCCCGAGGTGGTGGTGTGGGAGACCTGTACTCCCTATTTCGACCGCCGCAACATCCATTTCTACATCAACTGCTGTGGCTTCCATGCCATCGAGTTCTTCAACTCACATCATCGCGATCCGAACATGCCCGAACAGTTCGACCCCAGCGACGGCCTCTTCGTCTTCGAGAAACGGATGAAGTAAGCCTCCTGCCAAATCATGGGCAGTAAACCGATGAACTGATAAAGCCTCTGAACTACCAATCTGGTTTAGGCGAATTAAGAACAATGCCCCGGCTTCTTCGATAAGATGAAGCCGGGGCATTCTGTTTGCCTGTGCGAAGCACGGTTAGATGTGCAAGATAACACGGTTGGTATCCCGAGACCTGAATATCGGTCGATGGTTAGTCATCGGTGCCGAAGAGGGGATCTTCGGGCATGACCATCACGGGCTTGGTTTCGGCGGCCTTGAGGATGTTTTGAGGCACGTATTTCTTGTCCACAACCAGGCGGAATGAGTACTCGTTGAACCACTCGTTGGTCATGATGATGTATCCCTTCTGTCCGCTGTCGCCACCCCACGAGTTCTCCACTTTCCACTTGATGGGATTGCCGTTGTCGTCAAGGTCGACGGCACAGAGCGTCATGGCGTGCGTTGAGCCGCTGTCAAACGTGGCAATGCGCTGGGCCTTGTCCATGGGGAATGTGGTGCCGAACAGGGTGGCATAGTCAAAGTTGTCGAGTGCGAGATATCCGTTATCGCGGTTGAGTTGTTTGCCCACGTCAAAACTGGCATAGAGTTTGGTGGAATCCTTCAGCGAAGCGATGGCCATGGCTGCGATGTCCTCCATGGGCAGGTTGACGTAGCGCCAGTTGTGGCCGTCGTAGGTGTGGCGGTCATATTCCACTTCGTAAGTCTTGTAGTATTCCCTGCGGGGGTCGTTCATCGCCATGATGAACGTGCCGTTGATGGGGCCGCCTACCGTCTCACGGTAGAATTCCAGCGGGGTGTAGGTGCGGGCGGGACCTACGGCCTTGCCGTTCTTGTCGCGGAAGGTGTAGGTGAACGACTGGATGGGTTCGCCCAGCGTGAGCGAGAGCATGTTGTAGATGGTGCCGAGCATCTCGGTCTTGCGCTGGTTGATGGCTTTTTTGCTTTTTTTGTCAGCGACCATCTGGCGCAGTTCCAATCCGAATTCACGCAGTTTTGATGCGACGAGTTGGCTCATGCGCGAGGTGCGTTCGGCCGAGTAGGTCTCGGGCTGTGCCTCAACGGGCACGAGGCCGTATTTCTCGGCCAGGTCAGCCGCACCGCAGAAGGTGCCGCCGTCGTTCATGGGATGGTGGAAGAAGAACTGCACGCGCGTGTCGTCAATGGGCTTGTCGGCGCAATCAATCACGCCCTGAAGCATGAGGTTGGCCTTCTCGAGTTGGTCGTAGAAGAAGAGGTGGTCGTGAGAGAACTCCACGTTGATGGAGTCGCCGTGCTGGCGCGCGAAGTTGGCACGCAGCACGTTGAAACTGGAGTACATCCAGCACCGTCCGCTCTGGCGCTGGTTGTGAATCGATTGCTTGGGCGTCTCGATGCTGAAGTAAGTGTCCGAAACTTTTTCGTTGCGGTAGTTCCGGGCAAGATCGTCGATGGAATTCGTTGCCATGGCATTGCTGATGGCCTTGTTTTGGTGGGATGCCGAGGAGGCGACAATCTGGCGCATCATGTCGGGGCTGATGCCTCCCTGGGAACGGTCTTGTGCTGAGCCGGCAAAGGCAAGGCCTATTGCCAGAGCAAGTGTGAGAAATTTCTTCATATTCGGTTGTGAAATGGTTTAGGGCGCGGCACTGGGCCTTTGCGCCGGATTAATAGTCTCTTTGACCGCAAAGGTAGTGCAAGCCGAATACAAAAGCAAAATTTATTTTGATTTTGTTGAGGCGCCGCCTACTTTCGCCGCCAGGCAACGTAGTGCAAAATTCCGATTAAGCGAGAACAATGAAAGCATGTTTTCCTTGTCGAGCGTGAGGAATTTATCAAACACTAATACAAAAGCAAAAATTATTTTGATTTTGTTGAGGCGCCGCCTACCTTGGCCGTCAGGCAACGGAGAGCAAAATTCCCGATGGATCAGCAAGCCATGCTATTTAATCCGCTTATTCAGTGCAGTAGAGGGCTATTCGTCATCCCGTTAGAGGTCTGACGATACTGGTAATCTCGCTTGATTTTGGAATCCTGGAAAACTAACCCATCACCACGTCGAGCACCATCATCAGGACAAAACCGATGGCAAAACCGATGGTGCTGACATTGGTGTGCTGGCCGCTTGAGGCTTCGGGGATCAGTTCCTCAACGACCACATAGAACATGGCTCCTGCGGCAAATGCGAGCATATAGGGCAGAACGGGTAAAACCAGGGACGACAGCAACAAGACCGCAAGGGCGCCGACGGGTTCAACGGCACCGCTCAGCGAGCCGATGAGGAAAGACCGCCAGCGGCTGTTTCCCGCCGCGCACATCGGCATCGAGATGATGGCCCCCTCGGGAACGTTTTGGATGGCAATACCCAACGACACCGCTATGGCACTGGCCAGCGAGATGTTTGTGGCACCGCTGTCGGCGCCGGCAAAGACCACGCCCACCGCCATGCCCTCAGGCAGGTTGTGGATGGTCACCGCCAGGGCCAACATCGCCGTGCGGGACAGGTGGGAACGGAGGCCCTCGGGCTTGCTGCTCCCGAGGTGCAGGTGCGGGGTCAACTCATCAATCAGCAAGAGGAACCCGACGCCCAAGAGGAACCCAGCGGCTGCGGGCACTACCGCCCAAGCGCGGCCTGGGGCTTCCATCTCCATCGCGGGAATCAGCAATGACCAGACCGAAGCAGCCACCATCACTCCCGAGGCAAAGCCCAGCAGGGCCTTCTGCAGCCTCGCGGACATCTCGCCCTTCATCATAAAGACGAAGGCCGACCCGAGCATGGTGCCCAACAAGGGGATGAGTAAACCGATAACCAGTACAGTCATGACTGTTCCCGCGATGCGGGTTTCACGCCGGTGATGGCGGCATACGAGGGCTTCTTGCGATGGATGGCAGTATCCATGAAGCCAGCCTCGTCAAGCAACTTCTTCAGTTGCTCGGGCGAGTAGGCCGTCATGCCCTCCACCACGTTTGTCCACATCGAATCGCCTTCAATGACCTCTACCATGATGGCGAAACGGCCACCGGGCTTCAGCACGCGTCGCACCTCTTGCAGGCAATCAGGCAGGTTGGGCCAGAAATACACCGTCTCGACGGCTGTCACGAGGTCGAATTTTCCGTCTTCGTAGGGCAGTTTCTCGGCAGACCCTTGGCAGACGAACACCTGTCTGTCGAGCACGGCGGCATTCACTTTGCGCGCCTTCGCCACGCTTTCCTCCGAGATGTCTATGCCATAGACCTGTGCTCCGTCGCTGCGCTTGAGCAGTCTCTTCAATGTCGCACCGCCACCGCAGCCCACGTCAAGCATTGTCCAGCCCGGCTGGAACTCCACGAGGTCAAGGCCCCAGTTTGTCAGCGGTGCGTGACCAAAGTTCATAAACCGCAGCATCATTCTCCCCATCATCCCTCTTGGATGTGCGCAATTAGTAAAGAATGTTTTCAGTATTCCCATATCATTTAGTGTTTTAGTTGGCTGCAAATTTACGATGGGAATAATAATCACGGCAATACCAAATAATTGGTATTTTATCCGCTCCGATTGCCATATAAATAGGAGAAAACGTATCTTAATTTGCTGTGATCTCTTTGAACTGCCCCTGTCTAATTGCTGTCATAAACGAGGATGAGCCATGACTGAATGATGGCCCATCCTCGCATTGCTACGGTCGGTTTGCCGGGATTGCCGGCAGAAAGTGAGGTTCACAGTTGTGCGCAATGACAATCCATTGGATGTTTTCAAAACCGATGGTTTGAGATTTCATGGATTGATAGGCTTTTTCGAATACATTTAACTCGACATTGTGGAACGGAGTGATTACTGATACCTTATACATGATATTTCCGATTGAAGATTTTAATGCTACAAATATACGATATATTTGCCATATCAAGCAAAAAAACTAAAAACGGAAAAACTACTAAGGCAGGTCTTTAACAACTTCACGCACGGTATTCAGCAAAAAGAAATCCAATGCATGCAATCCCAATTGACCATTCAGCACCGCAGCAGCAGCGGAGAAATGCAGACCCGCTGCGGTAGACAATCTCGATTCGCAGACACGGCACCGCACCCAGTATCTGGAACCCGTCAAGGAAGAGGCGGCCACCCGCAGCGTCGGGTGGGGCAGGGTAGTGTGAGTGATTCGTTGGGTCCTGAGGATAAAAAAGAAACAGAGGCCGCTGAAAAAATCAACGACCTCCGCTATTGCTGTGTCCAAGATGAGGACACAAGATTTGAAATGTTTTGTTTTGGATTGTTTTGCTTTGTCGTGGTAATGTTTTATATAAATAATTGAAAAACAATTATTTAACTCAATTATTGATGCTGTTATTTCTCTACAACGCAAAACAAAGGAAATAACTTTTTTTTCAATTATATGGGGATTTATATGGGGATTTTTCTTGGTGGTTACGATTTGTTATATTATCTTTGCATCAAGAAAAGCATCCTAATTATGGCATACGAACTCTCTATCTCGAAAAAAGTGAACAACGAAGGACGCTCTGAGTTGCAGTTGCGTCTTCGCTTGGGTAAGGTTGACCAACAGGCTGCGACGCGGATCTTTGTCAATCCTCAACATGTGCGAACGGAACATTACTTAAGTAGTCGAGGCCGAAAGTCGAAACGACTCGTTCTTTCAGTCTCACGAACAAAGACACCGGAAGTTGAGCATACTGCTAAGATGAGAGGGCGCGTTGAGCAGTTGATGGAGTATATTGACAGTTGCATCTCTGCTGATGGCATAGATAACATCTCCAAAGGCTGGCTGGCAATGCAAATCGACAGCTATTATAAGGCTCAAGAAGAAGCCGTGGCGGAGGAGAATAAGAAAGAGCACAAGCCTAGGAAACCTAAGGCTCCCTCGTTCTTTGACATCTATAACAGTTTCATCTCAAGTCATGAGATCTCGTTGAGTAGGCAGCGCCATCTTAAAGTCATCTATCGAACTTTGATGCGTTTCGAATTGTATCGTCAATTACTCAACCCCAAGTTCAAACTGACTCTTGATGGCTTTGACGAGTTGTTGCTGCATGATCTGGAAAACTACATTAGGAATGAGCATGAGTTGCTCCTGCAGTTCCCGATGATTATCAAAAAGGTGCCGGAGAGCCGCTTCCCTGGGCAACGGGGCCAGAACACGATCAATGGATTCTTCAAGAAGCTCAAGACATTCTACATCTGGGCCATCAATGAAGGCTTGACCACCAACGACCCGTTCAGGCGGTTCAAGATCGCGCAGGATGTCTATGGCTCGCCCTATTATATAAGCGTCGAGGAAAGGCGCCAGATCGAAAACGCCGACTTGAGTGACTGTCCACGTCTTGAGGCGCAGCGCGACATCTTCGTGTTCCATTGCTGCATTGGCTGCCGTGTCAGCGACCTGCGGTCTTTGACAACAGCCAACGTCATCAATGGCGAAGTGCACTATATCGCACGCAAGACTAAAACTGGGCACCCCTTGACGATCAAGGTGCCCTTGAATCAGACGGCCCTTACGATATTGGAGCGGTATGCCGATCCAAACCGCAAGGCCTTGTTGCCGTTTATTAGCGATCAGAAGTATAATGACGCTATCAAGGAGGTATTCACACGCGCTGGGGTGACTCGCAATGTTGTTGTCCGCAACTCCCTCACGGGCGAGCAGGAGATTCGCCCAATCAACGAGATTGCGAGCAGTCACATGGCTCGTCGCACCTTCGTCGGCAACATCTACAAGAAGTTCAAAGACCAGTCTCTCGTCAGCGAGCTCAGTGGTCACGCTCCAGGTAGTCGGGCCTTTGCCCGCTACCGAGAGGTTGACGAAGAGATGAAACGCGAGATGGTCTCTGCACTGGATTAAGCAGACGTATAGTTTTTCAGTTTATTAATAGTTTTTATGGAAATCAATTTAGATCTAGAAAAGTTGATTAATTCGTGTCCGAACATCATCTTTCAAATCTCTGGAAAAGATTTGAAGTCATTTGCGGAAACGATTCTCGAAGGGGCAAAACAAATTGCGATACAGGAGGCTGAGGCTGCTAAGACTACAGACCAGTTAATGACCATTGATGAGGCTTCAAAACTTCTTGAAGTTTCAAAAATGACGCTTCATCGTTGGGACCAGAATGGCATCCTGAAAAAGGTCTGGATTGGAGGCAAAAGACGTTATCGCAAGAGTGACATTGAGCAACTTGCTGGTTGTAAATTGCCCTAATTTTAAAGATGAAATTAGTGTTGATTAGAATAGTCTCTAGAGCTGCTTAGTGAAGATCTGGGACATCATTATTCTGAATTCTTTTTTTGCTACGCAAATAGGTTACGCTCGGCTATACTATCTTTGCGGCGCAAAAAAGGATCAATAATGGATAGATGCACAATGAAAACAGATCAACTAGAAATGGCGAACCTGTGTGAGTCGTTAAACTCAATCACAGAGAAAGGAGGTGTGGCTAATGGTTAATGAAGAACCTAAGGCGTCGGATTTTGGACGTTATTCCGTTAGTGAAACTTGCGGACTTCTAGGAATTCATCGCAACACTCTTTTAAAGTGGACAAATGAGGGTAAAGTTAGATGTGGTTTTAGAAAAGCCAACATGCGTAAATTCTATGAGGGTCGAGAAATCAAACGCATTTGGAGAGCGCATTATTGAAATTCCACGTCTCAGTTTGAAAATGTATATACGTAGTATATAAGAGAAACTAGAATAAAATAATCCGTCAGAAATTTGGTGGTTTCGGCGAGAATGTGTAATTTTGCGGCCAATTTTAGAGAAAGGCTATCATGCTGACACTGAGAGTTGACATATTGAAGGGCAAAAGCATTCAAACTACCAGTTGGTTTGGAAGCTATCGCCATATCTGTGCATCAGATAATGCAAAGCCCGAAATATGCTCAACGACTTTCATGGATCGGTGCCGACATGACACTCATGGAGAGATGTAACATGTAGCCATATCCGAGATACTACTCAAGTAAGCAATAAAGAGTGGTTGGAAAGTCGAGCAAAGCAAGACATTCCAACCACTTTTCGTTTTTAATCCCCAATTATTAACCAGCGTTGATCGTGACGCACAAATGAAAGAAACAATTCAAAATGGAAACAATTATTCGTGGACTGAAGGGCGACCGCTTGTTTTTCACCAGCGACACACACTTCAACCACTCAAGCATCATTAGGCACTGCAATCGTCCCTTTGCTAATATCGAGCAAATGAACGAAGCGTTGATCGAGAACTGGAACCGCGTTGTCGGCAAGAATGATAAGGTGTTCCACCTGGGGGATTTCTCCTTCGGAGGTACAGCACAGTGGAACAAGATATTGGACCAACTGAATGGCAAAATCTACCTGATTATCGGAAACCACGACATCAAGAATATGCGTAATGCCGTCATTGGGCGGTTCGAGCAGGTCGCATTTCAAATGTATCTTGAGATCGAGAAACAAGAAATTGTCCTCAATCACCTTCCCTTCTTGTGCTATGGTGGCTCGTACAATAACGTGTGGCAACTGTTCGGTCACGTCCACACTCGTGAGAACAACACCGGCCTTGATGCTCCCAGGCTAGGTGTGTTGTTCCCCAGGCAATATGATGTCGGTGTAGACGCCAATAACTACACACCTGTATCATTCAAACAAATCAGTGATATTATCAACCAACAAATTCAACAAAGCAATGAAGATACAATACATGAGTGACTTGCACCTGGAGTTGGTGGACAACTGCCGCTTCATCAAACAAGTTGAGATACCAGTCACGGGAGAGATACTCGTGCTCGCTGGTGATACGTTCTACCTCAACGCCCAGGCCTTGCCGTTGAAAGGCTTTTGGCAGTGGGTTTCAGAGAACTACCAACATGTGATACTGGTTCCCGGCAACCATGAGTATTATGCGTATTGTGATATCATGGAGCGTGGCCTTCAATGGCGACAGATGATACATGCCAACGTGGGCATCTATCAGAACCAAGTGCTGACCATCGGCAACACCGACTTTATCATTAGCACCTTGTGGTCACACATTGAAGCACGGGATGAGTTCTTTGTTCAACGAGGGCTCGCCGATTTCCATCGAACGAAGTACAATGGCGAAATACTCACTGTGACACAGTACAACCAGTTGCATGAGTACTGCCTTGACTTCATCCGAAATAGCGTTGCAGCGAGCACTGCTGAACACAAGATCGTTGTGACACATCACTTACCGACAACCCAGGTTGTTGCCCCCTGGCACCAAGGCTCCGTTTTGAACAGCGCCTTCGCGACGGAACTAGGCAACTTCATCGCTGAGAGTGATATTGATGTCTGGATCTATGGGCATTCGCACACCAACTTTGATGCCACCATTGGCAAAACAAGAATCGTGTGCAATCAACTGGGTTATAATTTTGAGTATAAGAGTAATAACCACGGCTTTAGCTTCGGTAAGTGTTTCACGATTTAATAACTAACATTATGGACAATTCAATTACACAAGATATTCATGCCAGCAAACAAGAACGCGTTAATACGCTACAAGACTATAGACCGCTGCCTGCGGAACAGGTTCCGTCTATGGACCATAGACGACCTGACCGAGGCTTGCTCGGATGCCCTGTACGAGATGGAGGGCATCACCAAGGGAGTGTCCGTGCGGACCGTGCAGGGCGACCTCCAAATCATGCGGTCCGACAAGTTGGGCTACAACGCCCCGATCGAGGTCTTTGACAAGATCTACTACAGGTACGCTGACCCCAACTACTCGATCAACGAGATGCCCCTGACCGAAGAAGACTGCCGTCTGCTCAAGCAGGCCGTCGAGATGCTTGACGAGGACGGCAAGGCTACGCTCAACGAGATGCGGGACGTGCTCTCGCTTGTGCGGGAGCGGCTCACCGCCCTGTTGAACTACGGATAGAACGATGCCCCGACTTCAACCGATGGATGAAGCCGGGGCATTCTGTGTGCTTTTATATGGGTAAACTTAGTTTTCACCGTCCGTTGACGAGGGCTCGTATTCCACTTCGACGAAGATGAGGCGGCGGTGTCCCAAGCCCTTGTTGCGCAGGTCATAGTTGTTGCGCAGGTCGGTGAGTATCTTGCAGAACTCTTGTTCTGTCAGGATGGTCTTGAACGGGTTGCTCTTGCCACGGGAGTGGTAGAGCCTCATGCCCCGTGTCGCCATCAGCGCTGAGCGGAACCGCTCGCTCTGGTCGAACATGGCTTGATAGGCATGACGTATCAGCTGCTGGAACTCGTCCGACTGCCGATCTATGGCGATGTCCTTCCACCAAACGATCTGGTCGGCCTGCCAATGGGTGCTGGACGCCCTCTTGGCATTGCGGCCCTTCATCGCGCATATTTGCCGCTGCTTATCGCGGTCCTGCTGCTTCAGCGACTGGAGAAACCCCTCCATGCTGCCGCACAGCACCCCGTCAAAGGTGAAGGGATTGCTGCACAGGTTTGATAACAATTGTGCGGGATAGTCGCTGTGCGACCATATATCTATGGCCTTCCCGCGACGAACCAACCATCTTATGTATAATTGCCTGAACATCTTCATACTAAATTATCTAAGGCACTATCGTTTCTTCTTGAGTGAGGAGTCGGATTTGAACCGACGAATAACGGTTTTGCAGACCGCTCCCTTAGGCCGCTCGGGCATCCTCACATGCTTGTTGCGGGAGTGGGACTCGAACCCACGTTTGTACGGCTTATGAGACCGCTCTGGTACCATCTCCAGGCATCCCGCACTGTCGTACCCTTGGCTGGAATCGAACCAGCAACCTCCTGCGTATCAGGCAGACGCGCTAACCCATTGCGCCACGAGAGTGTTTTTTCTTGTACTGCCAACGGGACTCGAACCCGTAAATCTCCACCGTGAAAGGGTGGCGTCCTGACCGATTAGACGATGGCAGCATCATTGTGGACCCACGGAGACTCGAACTCCGGACCCTTTGCTTGCAAAGCAAACGCTCTACCAACTGAGCTATGAGCCCATCATTTGGTACTCCAGGCAGGACTCGAACCTGCGACCTCCTCGTTCGTAGCGAGGCGCTCTGATCCAACTGAGCTACTGGAGCGTTTAATGGCTGCCTCACCAGGGCTTGAACCTGGAACAATGGCTCCAAAAACCATTGTGTTAACCATTACACCATGAGGCAATCTAAGCTGGGATGGAGAATTACGATATCTCGACCTGGTGATTAACAGTCATTTGCTCTGCCTCTGAGCTACATCCCATTAATTTTTGTGGCTCCGCTGGGGCTCGAACCCAGGACCTTCAAATTAAAAGTCTGAAGCTCTACCTACTGAGCTACGGAGTCATCATTGCAGGGTATATCGGATTCGAACCGACCTGTTTTTCCTGAGTGACAGTCAGGTGTCCACACCAAGCAGACCCATACCCTATGTTGAGCTTCAAGACGGACTCGGACCGACGACCGGCTCTTTACAAGAGAGCTGCTCTACCAACTGAGCTATTGAAGCATTTGGGGAGAATAATGGGACTCGAACCCACGACCTCCAGATCCACATTCTGGCGCTCTACCAACTGAGCTACAAACTCCATGTTCTTTTTGCAGGAGCAGAAGGCTTGAACCCCCGACCTTCGGTTTTGGAGACCGACGTTCTGCCAGCTGAACTATACTCCCATATTCTTGTACTCTCGGCAGGACTTGCACCTGCAACCCGCTGTGTATAAGACAGACGCGCTAACTGTTGCGCCACGAGAGCATTTATCTCTTTATTGTGGAACCTCGTGGAGTCGAACCACGTTCTACGGATTTTCAGTCCGTCGCATACACCAAGTCTGCCAAAGCTCCAATCGCTTGAGGAGGCTAAGGGATTTGAACCCCTGAGGCGTTTCACCGCCTTCCGGTTTTCAAGACCGGCGCAATCAACCAAACTCTGCCAAACCTCCATTTGACTTGTGCAAGAGGTAGGATTCGAACCTACTCAGCCCTAAGGCAACAGATTTACAGTCTGCCACGACTCTCCAACTTCGCCGCTCTTGCAAATTGCCTTTTAGCGGAAGCAGAAGGATTTGAACCTTCGGAACCCTTGAGGGGCTCGGCACGTTAGCAGTGTGCTGGTTTCGACCACTCACCCATACTTCCTTTCGTTTGACGCTGCAAAGGAAATATGGCCGACCGCAGTCTTTTTTCGTTCCAAAAAAAATCTTCATTTTTTGTGCAAAAAACACCTGTTTTTCTCAAAAAGGATAAGGAAAATGCCTCTTTTCAGCTCTTGACACCTGCACGGTCTTGGGCGCAACCGCTTGCAGGAAGAATCTGCCATGTCGCCCCTGAAAAACAAGCCAAACATCCTTGAACTTGCCTGATGTCGCTTTCAACGCCTTTTCCCGCTGCAAAGTTATTGCGGCCTGCGCACACGCAAGGCCGAGACGAGTTGCCTTCGGAAATTCTCCAGCCCTTCCAGGGTAGTAATTCCCGGGCAAGCCTTGCTTTCAGTGCGCTCCAGCCGCACTTTGCAGGCATCGTAAAAAGGCGAAGCGAAAGCGAAAACAAGTTCAAAATCGTATGTTTAACTTTTAATATTTTTCAGTTATGGACAACAATTTCAATTCTTTCAATCCTGTAAGCGGTGCTGACAGCGCCAATGTTCAAGAGCAGTTGGTAAAAGGCTCGCTCAGCTCATCCAATTTCAATATTGTTGATGAGATTGAGGAGGTTGACCTCGATTTCCACAAGTATGATTACCGCAGCGGCCATCCCGCCGTGTTCTGCTGCACCTATCACAAGTACAATGAAGGCCGCCCGCTGGCTGGCATGTGGCTTGACTTGTACACCTTCAGCTGCTACGAGGATTTTGTGGCCGCCTGCCGATGGCTGCACCGTGATGAGCAGGATCCCGAGTTTGCCTACCTCGATTATGAGAATTATCCCGATGAGTGGTACAGTGAGAGCGGCCTCGATGAGGACACATTCGAGCGCATTCTCGAGTACGCTGACCTCGATGATGACGAGCAGGAGGCCTTCAGGGCGTTTCTGGATGTCACGAGCGACAGCGATGCGGATTTCTCGGATTTCCGCGAGCGCTACTGCGGCCGATGGGACAGCGAGGAGGAGTTCGCCCAGCACCTCGCCGATGAGCTTTGCATGTTCAACAATGTTCCCGAGAGCATCACCCGCTTTTTTGACTTCAAGGCCTTTGCCCGTGAGCTGTTCATGTCTGACTATGACATGGGCGATGGCGGCCACGTGTTCCGCACCTGCTAAGCCGTAGCGCACACAGCGAGAGAAGCCGCCTTCATCGGGCGGCTTTTCTTGTATTTGGTGGAACCTATCTCAACCGAACAAATACCGAACAAGTTCGAAATGTCGTAGTTTGAGCCGCGTTGTTTTAAGTTTTTTCAATCATACAGGACATGATTCATTCAGTTATTTCCATATGGGAACAACTGAATGATCATTTTGTCAATGGCGTTACTTGGTCTTCGCTTTCTTTAGCAGGTCAACCAGGCTGATGGGGAAAGAGCGGCCGATTCTTGTGAACTTGCCTGCAAGGGCGACAGCATCCCATTTATACAGTTGATACTCTTTTTCGCAACTGTTGTCCTTATAAAG
>Ga0310695_10003341_pt1 | contig 31764 bp, 21 predicted proteins | sample RumenRJG_04DNA_FD_203882 | JGI IMG/M metagenome (GOLD analysis project Ga0310695, IMG submission 203882) | Bovine rumen microbial communities from Lethbridge, Alberta, Canada - RJG_04 (v2) (version 2) | ecosystem: Host-associated > Mammals > Digestive system > Stomach > Rumen | place: Canada...
AAACGGTAGCTCAGGTCAATGTCCTCACCATACATGAAGTAGTCTTCGTCCAACAGTCCCACCTCGTCAAGCGCCTTTCTGCGCAACAGACAGAACGCTCCGCTGATGGCTTCTATCTGTCCAGGCTCGTCCCACGACAGGTGGCTCATATAGTAGCGACGCGTAAAGCCCAGCATCTTGAGCATAGACACCCACGGCGTAGGGATTGAACGGCGCGACTCTGGCGCAGGTTGCCCCTCACGAGAAAGCATGCGCACACCTGCCCCACCCGCCTCTGGGTGTTTGTCCATGAAGTCAAGCACACCATGCAGCGTATTCTCATAAACCACCGTATCGGGGTTCAGCAACAGGACGTATTCAGCATCCGACTGGCGGATAGCCTGGTTGTTCGCACGTGCAAAACCGACGTTCTGCAGGTTAGCAATAGCGTGCACCTCCGGATGCTTGGTCTTCAGCATCTCTAGGGTATCGTCAACAGACTTGTTGTCCACGACCCACACCTCGCCATCAATGCCCTGCAGCGCTTTCTCCACGCTCTGCAGACACTCGTCCAGCAGTTTACTGACGTTGTAGCTGACAATGACTATGCTGATTTTCTTGGCCATACGAAGGGGAGACAGAGTAATAGGATAACACCTAAGTAGAAGAAAGGTGTCGTCTGGTAGATGATGTATAAGATTGCGTTGACCAACAAGGGAACAACGATGAGTGCCAGTCTCAGCTTCCACGACTTCTTAAAGAGTCGCAGTCCCAGGTAGGCGCACACCAGCGTCACCAATTCCATCAGCGTCGTCAATAAAAATTGTATCGTTTCTGCGTTCATTGTTTTTCGTTATTCACTTTTCACTATTCACTATTCACTAGGGCGAAGCCCGCTATTCATTTGCCTTCAAATAATGTTCGGTTAAGTATTGATCTTCCCAGCGTCACCTCGTCGGTATATTCCAGTTCGTCACCCACGCTGATGCCACGGGCTATAATCGTCAGTTTCACCTCCGTATAGGGCGCCAGTTTGCGGAAGATATAGAAGTTGGTAGTGTCGCCCTCCATCGTCGAACTCAGTGCCAGGATCACCTCCTTCACCCCACCCTGACGGACGCGTTCCACCAGCGATTCTATCTCCAAATCAGCAGGTCCTACGCCATCCATGGGCGAGATGACACCACCCAGCACATGATAGAGCCCTTGGTACTGCTGGGTGTTCTCCACAGCCATCACGTCCTGGATATTCTCCACCACACAGATGGTTGTCGTGTCGCGTCGAGGATCACTACAGATGGGACACACGTCGCTGTCGCTGATGTTGTGGCAGACACTGCAGTGCTTCACCTCCTGACGCATGCGGGCAATGGTTTCTGTAAACTGCAGCACCTCGTCTTCCTCACGGCGCAGCAAGTTCAGCACCAGTCGTAGGGCGGTCTTGCGTCCTATGCCTGGCAATTTGGAAAATTCCTGTACCGCCTTTTCCAGCAGTTGTGACGGATATTTCTGTTCTATCAACTCTTAATTCTCAATTTTCAATTCTCAATTCTCAATTTCACTCAGTTCCAGCCATCGCATCGACTTCTCGTCCAACTCGCCGTTCAGGAGGGGCAGTCGCTTGCTCAGTTTTGTTATCTCGTCCACCGAGGTCGTACCTCCGCAGAGTGCTTCCTCTATCTGTTTCTTCTCAGCCTCCAGGGCCTCAATGTCCTTCTCCAACTGTTCCAGTTCGCGCTTCTCCTTGTACGAGAGACGTCTGCGGTCATCATGACGATAGCTGGGCTTTGTACTCGTTGCCTGGGGACTGTCCCCTCTGTGAGAAGCGGAGCGAATTACAGGGGGACTGTCCCCGTTATTCTTCAACCTCTCCCACTCCCTATACTGCGTATAGTTGCCCGGGAAGTCCTTGATTTCGCCCTGTCCCTTGAACACCAGCAGGTGGTCCACCACCTTGTCCATGAAGTAACGGTCGTGCGAGACCACGATGACGCAGCCAGGGAAGTCCTGCAGGTATTCCTCCAGAATCTGTAGCGTCACAATGTCTAGGTCGTTGGTGGGCTCGTCGAGCACCAGAAAGTTAGGATTTCTCATCAGCACTGTACACAGATACAGTTTCCGTCGCTCACCACCGCTCAGCTTATATACATAATTATATTGTTGCTCTGGCGTAAACAGGAAATACTGCAACAGCTGCGAGGCACTCATCTTGCGACCGCTTCCCAGGTCTACATAGTCAGCAATGGCTGTTATCACGTCGATGACCTTGTCCTGCTCGTTAAACTGCAGACCTTCCTGCGAGAAGTAGCCGAACTTCACAGTCTCGCCTATCACGATGCGCCCTTCGTCTACAGGCACCAGTCCCAGCAACATCTTGATGAACGTCGACTTACCTGTTCCGTTACTACCCACAATACCCATTTTCTCGAAGCGCGAGAAGTTGTAGTAGAAGTCTTTGAGGATGACTACATCACTAGTGCACAAAGGGGTCGGTTCCGCTGTGCACTTTTTGAATGATTTCGATATATACTGGCACTCGAAAATCTTGCTGCCTATATATACGTTCGACGCCTTCAGCCTCAGTTGGCGCTCCTCCAGACGTTGCTTGGCCACCTTCTCCAACTCGTAGAACGCTTCCTCCCTGTAGCGGGCTTTGTGTCCACGAGCCTGAGGCTGTCTGCGCATCCAGTCCAGCTCCGTACGATACAGGTTGTTGGCACGCGCCACCTCTGCCCTACGGTTATCGATACGCTCCTGGCGCTTCTCCAGATAGTAGGCATAGTTGCCACGATAAGTATAGATGGTGTGGTCGTCCAGCTCCAGGATGACGCTACACACACGGTCCAGGAAGAAACGGTCGTGCGTCACCATCAGCAGCGTTCTGTTGCTACGCGCAAGAAAACCCTCCAGCCATTCTATCATCTCCAGGTCGAGATGGTTGGTAGGCTCGTCAAGTATCAGCAGGTCTGGCTCCGTCAGCAACACGTTAGCCAGCGCCACACGCTTCTGCTGACCACCTGAGAGTTGTCCCATGGGTTGCTCCAGATCCCTGATCTTCAGCTGTGTCAACACCTGCTTGGCTTTCAACACCTTCTCAGGGTCTCCCTGGTGGTTGAAGCACGCATCCAGCACCGACTCCTCAGGGTCAAAGGCAGGCGACTGTTCCAGGAACCCCACCTTCAGGTCCTTGCGATACACGATATCGCCACTGTCGTAACCCTCCTTGCCAGAGAGTATCGACAGCAGCGTCGACTTACCCGTGCCGTTCTTCGCTATCAGTCCCACCTTCTGGCCTTCGCCAATGGAGAAACTGATGTCACGAAACAGCGTCAGTGCGCCAAACGATTTCGTCAGATGTTGTACGTCCAGATATGGTGTCATTCAGTGGTCTATGTCTTTTCTTCTTTTTCGAGTGCAAAGGTAACACTTTTTTTCGAAAATAGAGGCTGACAAACCATAAAAGTTGTCAGCCTCTATTATTATGTATCCGATTGTAACAGTCAGACTGTCTACAAATAGCGTTTAGTAAACATTTTCTTCAACAGGATACTTGTACCAGTCAGTGCTGTTGATTCTGCTGTTCTGACCCCACTCGTTGAATCTCAGGTAAGCGTCCTTGATGCAAGTCTTCTCCTTCGGCCAACGGAAAGCGTAAGGAATCATGATGCCATGAGGATCCTCACCTTTCTGCGACAGCTTGATATCCTTGCCCATCGTCACATTGTGGATGTAAGGCTGTGTTGCAGCGTTCAGGAAGCTGAAGTCATTAGAAACAGTCACCTGATCGGTAACAGGCTCGTAAGGTGTAGAACCGTCCGTGTTAATGAACGTTTCAGTCTTGGGAGCACCAAACAATGCATGAATCTCTTTGTCGTCCTTAATCGTTGCGCCATTGACATTTCTAACCTGCAACTGGTCGTAAGCACCACAAGCCACGATGCTGTACTCTACAGTGGTCTCGTTGATTCTGGTAGCTCTGATCACTACGTCGTTCATGTCGTAGTCACCCAGCTCTCTATCCTCGAAGCAGAAGGTGTAGAAGTCTCTCTCAAACTCAGGGATAAACGAGATAGGATCAACGCCGCCTTCAACCTCCAGAATGATATCGTTGAAGTCACGATCCGTACCTGACTCGAAGGTGAGGAACAATCTGTCTTCAACATTCAACCAACAAGCACGTGGACCATCTGTAGGCAGATGAGAACTCGTGAAGTTGCACTTTGAATAATTATTAATATCATTGTTCAGACGACCATCACCATACAACTCACCCTGTTTCTTTCCACCTTCAGTGGTACTCTTGGCACGAACCATGAAGCCAATCTTGTAGCCTTCAGGGAATGCCTGACCAGGAGTGTTATAATCAGGTTCACCATCGCCCCAGTAAATCAGGGTATAAGAGGCACGCTTCTCGATAACACCGTCCTCATCAGAGCCAAAGTGCTGGTTGAAGGGGATAGCCTTATACTTGGGCAGTGCATTCAGAAAGTCTACTTCCGCCTCCTTAGGATCTTTGTCAGAATGGCTTTTAACATATTCATTCAGAGCCTCATCATTAAAATAATAATAGTAGAGGTCAGAGTTATATACTTCGTTACCATACGTTTGTGCTTTGTCACTCTTGTAAACGGGTGAAATGACGATAGGCTCTTTGCCTGTGGTTACAGGATAAACCTTATCGTTCACCAGCTTGCTTTCCATAACTAATGGCAAATTGTTATAGTCTCTACCATTCTTAAAGTAAGAGAAGATAAGGTCATTAAACAGCTGTTTATATTCTGCAGAATATGGCTCAGCAGGCTGTTTCCAAGCCTCATAAGCCTCGCCGCTCATACCATAGAGCTTCTGTCCAGGTATCCAACCGCGCTTGCTGGCAAACGACTCAAATGTTGAATCTGCGAAGAGCTTCATGCTTGAATAGTCAGGAGCAACAGCGGCTCTTCTTCTGGCAGCAGCACTCTTCGTGCTGGAGAAGTCAGCAACGCCATTCTTCACCAGTCTCATCATGCGATAGCCATTCACATCGGCAGCAGCATAGATGGCCTGATGGTCTTTAGGAGCATCGTAAACCAAGTTTACGGAACTGCCAACATTCGTTGCCTCATTCAGTTTCAGCAGCGAAGTCTCAGCCTCCGTCTCGTTGTCATCATTTTTTACCTCCTTGCTAATAAGCGCAAACAGCTGAACGTTTGTTGCACCAGCAGGAATACCTGAAATTGTTACTGTTCCTGAAGTTGTTGTGCACCAGTCATGATTGGGGTCAAAGGTAACACCAAAGCGATTTTTAACATTTTCAGCGACCGAATCCCTTGGCCCAGAAAAACCGTCATTGCTGGAGCAACCTGTCAAAACAAGAGCACCGATTGTAAAAATAAATAATCCTTTTTTCATATCTTAATGATTAAACTATAGTTTATTTTGCTGCAAATTTCGCGAAAAAAACGCACATGAAGAAGAAATTTACCTTATTTAACATTATTTTTATATACGAATTCTTTCTTGTTAACATTATACAACATCATCGTTTTGCGCAAATTTTCGGGTGTTTCATAACTGAGGGCAAAGATACAAATATTTTTTGAAATAATACACAAACGTGACTTCTTTTCAAATGATTTTTCAGCAGTCCCTTCAGCCTCACGGGAATGACTTTGTAGAAAGGAGAAACGGCTGAAGGGAGAAGAAGAGTGCTCATGTAATAGTTGAGAAATACTGACGGATGGTTTCTGACCTTGGTCAACAGCATTACTGACATATGTCAGCAGTACTACTGACCAAGGTCAGCAACTCTTCAAAGGTTATAGCCAGACGAGGGAAGGCTGTAGCCAGACGAAAGACAGCCATAGTCGGAAGAGTCCCCCAAATGGCAATATTTCTCTGGGGGGTTCGCTTGAAAAGCAGGAATCATGTCGTATCTTTGCAAATGGGAAAAGCAATTTTTCTCATGTGAAAAGTAATTTGAAAATAAAAATAAAGGATTTTTGACATGATAAAGTTATTCAAAACGATTCGCGAGATGCTGAAGGACAGTAGGTATCTCGCTACCATGAAGGAACAGAACGATCTGCTGCGTGCTACGCTTGAGAAGGAGCGCGAACAGAAAGTGGAGACAGAACAGGAGAAATACCAGAAGCGCAAGCAGAACTACCTGCGCCCCGTCAACGAGATGAAGGACTTTGTGCGCTCGCACTATGAAGTGCGCCACAATGTGGTGACAGATGTCTACGAGTACCGTCGTCGCGCAGATGGTCCGGAGGCACCGTTCGTAATGATTGACAAGCGCCAGTTCAATACAATAGCCAACGAGGTGGAGGGTGCCGACATCTTCTGTCTGGACAGCTTCGTCAGACGTAATCTGGAGTGCGACTTCGCCTACGACTACCATCCAGTGACAGACTATTTGAACAAGGTACGAGGACAGTGGAACGGTCAGGACCGAGTCGACGAATTGTTACGACGCATCTCACAGGACGATTACTGTCTGCGCATGGGACGCGTATGGCTGAGAGCTGTCGTTGCCCAGTGGTTGCACTATGACTTGGACCATGCCAATGCAGTGATGTTGCTGTTGGTAAGCGAGCGTCAGGGCATGCACAAGAGTACATTTGTGAAAAACCTGTTGCCACCCTGTCTGCGCGATCGCTATACCGACGATTTCTCGTTGGCCACGAAGGGTAATGCCCAACGGAAGATGGTTGAATTTGCCATTATCAACATGGATGAGTTCGACAAGATGCCCGTAAAGAAGATGCCCGACCTGAAGTCGATGATGCAATCGCTGAAGCCCTCATTCATTGGTGCCTACAAGAAGAGTTTCAACCAGTTGCCACGTATTGCCTCGTTTGTGGGAACAAGCAATGAGCGCCAGCTACTGACAGACCGCACGGGGTCGCGCCGTTTCCTGATTCTGGAGCCTGACGACGTGATACGTACCGACCAGATAGACTACGACCAGTTGTATGCCCAATTAGTCAGCGAGGTGGAACACGGTGCACAATATTTCTTCACAAAGGATATGGAGCAAGAGATGCAACAGCGCAACCAGCAATACTACCGTCTGGAACCTGTCGAGGAACTTATCAGCACCTTCTTCCGCAAGGCCAAGGATGGCGAGGAGCCTCGAGAGATGGGCAGTGCACAGATGATCAAACTGCTGGAGCGCCACAACCACAAGTTGATGAATCAGATGTCGCAATCGGTGTTTGGCAAGCACATGCGTCGGTTAGGATTCAGCGCCCACCATACGGAACAAGGGAATCTCTATAGGGTGATAGAAAGGTGAGAAGCTAGGGATGAGAAGTCCCTTCAGCCGCTTGGTCTTTGCAGAAAGGTATTCCAGGCGATGCTGAAGGGACTTCTTTTATTGTCAAACCGGTTATTAAATCTTGTCGCCGTACTTCTTGTAGACATAAACGCCACCCACCTTTTCACGATGGTATTTGGGATATGGCTCGTTGACCAAGTCGGTAAGCATCTTGTCTGCCATATAGCGGGTAACACCAAACACACGCTGGAACTCACTACGGGTGATATGTCCGTTCTCACGACAGTAGTTGTCGAGACCGACCAAGAGCTCTGCCCTTGATACCTCACGCGAGTGCATAGCTAGGTTCTCGGCACGACGCATGGCCACCTGTCCCAGAATCTGTGACCTAAACTCCTTGTCGCACTTGAAGCCGATGCCCTCAACTATCACGTCGTTACCATTGATATCGTCTGGACTTGTGAAGCGCTTTCGATGCATGTGCCCATCAGCATCTTTCTCTTTACGCACACCCAGCTGCAAAAAGAACTGGCCAAGGCCCTTGATGCTGACAGTGTTACCCTGCATAAGATATTCGGCAATCTGGTCGCGCACGGCAGTAATGAGTCCCTTTACATCAGCACTAGTAAACGAAGTATTTCTCTCAATGACGTCAGCCAGGTCATCCTCACGTTTTATCATTTGTGAATTAACCTGACGCACATGATACAGCGTCTCGCCACTGATTGCATTATCAGGGGTTGCATACACACTGAAATTAATTGTATATTTCTCGTTAGCCATAATCAATTCATTATGCATTGACAGTGCCACAATGTGGGCAGGGACCTTTCTGGCGCAGTTTGGCACCACATTGGCCGCAGCGGTAGCGGTAGTGGGGATGGCGCTGGTAGCACCAAAGGGCAAAGGCAATGTAGGCCACGAGGAGGAGGTAGCCGACATAGTAGAGGGTGAAGATGGTGAAGACCACATAGATGACAGCACAGACGGCAGCAAGGCCTGAGAGGTAGAGCAGACCGTCGAGGGTGGACAGCTGGTGACGGACATCGTCGAGAACGGCAACACCGACGATGACGATAGCCCATACGGAGGCGACAAACAAGCCCAGGTGGAACGGCAGTGCGAAGGGGTTCAGCGAGGGATGGAAATAGTAGTGTCGCCACGACTCGGCACCAAACAGTTGGATGGAGGCATAGAGCGTGGCAGACATGGCGATGAGCAGGCACAGCGCAGTGGGATAGAACGAGTCGATGTCGTGGAAATGGACGATGTAGGCCTTGCGACGCAACAGCTTGCGCATGGCGTAGGCACTGCCTACAAGGACACAGATGGCCATGAACACGAGGAGGTGGACATTGGAAAAGACATCGATGAACTGCGAGATGGGATCGTCGGGCGAGACACCAGCCAAGAGCTCGCTCTCACGAATCCAGCCCTGCGTAATCTGGTCGCGCGCCACCTTGACCCATACGGAGTCGATGGTGTCGGTAGGCACCATCTGGATGGCAGCAACGACGACGCGTTCGCCACGCACCACATAGAGCGTGTCGAACGCCATATCGGGCAAGGCATCGGCTAAAGGCAGGCGCTCGGCATTGACCATGAAGTTGTAGTTCTGCGTATAGTGATGCGTCGTAGAGAAGGAAATGGAGTCTATCTGGTGCTCCGTGAGGTCCCAGGCATCGGGCGACTGCTGGCCACGATTGTAGCATGCCGTCAGAAACAGCAGACAGAACACGATATATAACAATCCCCTACTCCGCATAGACATTCATCTGACAGTGTTTGCAATCGAACTCCAAGCGGAAACGACGACCATCGCCCAAGCGCAGGAAGAGTGGATACTTGTAGGTAGGTTTCTGACCTCCATGCTTGACGCAATAGCCCATGGCATACTGCAGGCAATGGCGGCATTGCATCAAGAGAGGAGCCTCCCCCTGCCCCCTCCAAAGAGAGGGGGTGTTTAGCTCGAAAGCTGTTGGTTCCTTGACACCGTAGAAGTCAGCAGCAAGGCGGTTGGCGATGTTGTAGAGGTAAGGGTATTCAGAGGTGAGAGGTGAGGGGTGAGAGGTGAGAGGATAGTTTGTGCGCAGAGGTGTTGTGGATTGAGGTAATCTCTCACCTCTAACCTCTAACCTCTCACCTCTAATATTCTCCACCAGCTGGCGGCGGAGGTCGGCCAACAGACTGCTGGGGATGAATGCATTGAAATCGGCAGGCATCTCTACCCCACTACACTCGTAGGGCGTGCCACCCAACTTAGACAGTTGACGGATGATGTTATCGCGCTGCGGTTTCTCGGCCTGCTGGTGCTCGCACTGGATGGTAGCCGTAACACCCTCGGCAGCAAGCGAATAACCATCAGGAGTTGGTGCGAGCATCATCGTAATAGGAATCTTGCGCACACTGCTCTGACGCGCCAGCAAGCGCTCAAACTCCATATCGTTGTTGCGATAGAGGGCCATGCCTGGACGCAGGTTGCGAGGCATTTGCTGTGGGAAGAGGCGGTTGCCCTCGGCACGATTGACGCGGAAACCCTCAAGGTCGTGCTCCTGATTAATGAAGCACAGTCCGTCGCCATTGGCAAAGGCAGCCGTACCAGCTACGTTGAACGAGTCGCGACGCATCTCCTTGACAGTGCCCACAAACTCGCCCATCGCCTTGGGCGTATCGGGCGAAAAGATATCTGGCTGTCGACCATGCAGGAAATAGGTGGTGAAGCCGCGATTGAACGTCTTCTTGAGGTTGGGCGTAAACGTATAGGTGCAATGGCCCTTGGAGGCGCGACAGTACTTATCTGGATGCTTGGCGATGATGCTGTCGAGACGCTGACTATAGGCTGCCACCACGTTCTTGACGTAAGAGACGTCCTTCAGACGACCCTCAATCTTAAACGACGTAGCACCCGCCTCAGCGAGTTCCTCCAAGTGAGCAGACTGGTTTAAGTCCTTGAGCGACAAGAGGTAACGCTGGTGTTCCAACTCACGACCATCGGCATCGACGAGGTCGAACTTCATGCGACAGACCTGTGCACAGGCGCCACGATTTGCAGAACGGCCGAAGCAATGCTGCGAGGCATAGCATTGACCACTATAGCTAACACAGAGGGCTCCATGAACAAAGACTTCCAGCTCGACATCAGGAACCTGCGCGTGTATCTCCGCAATCTCCTCGACAGACAATTCGCGGGCCAGCACAACCCTCTTGAAGCCAAGACTAGCCAACCACTTGACTTTCTCTACGGTGCGGTTGTCAGTCTGGGTACTGGCATGCAACTGGGGGACAGTCCCCCTGTAATCCGCTACGCTACTCACATGGGGACAGTCCCCGTTCCGCAACATCTTCAGCACGGCCATATCCTGCACGAGGATGGCATCGACGCCAGCAGCAGAGAGTTCGTCGAGCAATTGACGGGTGGCCTCCAGCTCGTCGTCGTAGATGATGGTGTTGACAGTGACGTACACCTTGGCAGCAAACTGGTGGGCATAGGTGCAGAGCTGACGGATGTCGTCAACGCTGTTGCCTGCTGCCACACGGGCACCAAACTTCTGAGCACCAATATAGACAGCATCAGCGCCATGATCAATGGCCGCGATGCCGCACTCCAGATTCTTGGCAGGTGCCAGCAGTTCCAATTGTCTCATTCGCACTTCTCTTCCATCTTACATCTTCCATCATACATCTTAACCAATCTGGTTAATATCGTATGGTGTCTCCTGGTAGACGTAGTAGTTGATCCAGTTGCTATACAGCAAGTTAGCATGTGCACGCCACGTTACCTTCGGACCTTGTGAGGGGTCGTCGTTCTTATAGTAGTTGATGGGCATGTCGACATCGTCGCGCGTATCCTTGTCGCGACGATACTCCTTGTCGAGGGTGTCTGGCGCATACTCCAAGTGACCTGTGATGAAGAACTCGCGACCACCACGCGCCATGACCATGCTGACGCCACTGTCAGGCGACTCAGCAATCAGTTCAAGGTCGGGATTGGCAAGGATATCCTCACGATGCAGTTCCGTATGGCGACTGTGAGGCATCTGGAACACGTCGTCGAAGCCGCGGAAGATGGGCAGCTGCGGATTGAGCGTGTACTGCGGGAAGATGCCGAACATCTTCTTGGGCAGCGGATATTTGGGAATGCCATAGTGGTAGTACAGTCCTGCCTGAGCAGCCCAACATATATATAAGGTACTCGTCACGTGCGTGCGCGCCCATGCGAAGATGTCGGAGACTTCTGCCCAGTAGCTGACGTCTTCGTACTCCAGCTGCTCGACAGGAGCACCCGTGATAATCATGCCGTCGTACTTCTCATGGCGCATCTGCTCGAAGTCGCGATAGAACATCATCATGTGTTCGATGGGTGTATTCTTCGGTGTATGACTCTTCAGCTTCATGAAACTCACCTCTAGCTGCAGGGGCGTGTTGGACAAGAGACGGATGAGGTCCGTCTCTGTGGTAATCTTCAGCGGCATGAGGTTGAGGATGGCAATCTTCAGCGGACGGATATCCTGCATGTGCGCACGTGAGTCGTCCATCACGAAGATGTTCTCGTGCTTCAGCAGTTCTATGGCTGGTAATCTATCTGGTAATCTTAATGGCATCTATGTATTTGACAATTTGACGATTTACTATTCGACTATTTACTATTGCTCTTCAACGCGGAGCACGCAGACGGAGACGTTGTCGAAACCACCAGCATCATTAGCCTTCTCGCAGAGGTCGTTGGCGGTGGCACCCTCGTTCAGCATCTTCTCAATGACGTAGTCGGGCACCATGTCGTTCAGACCATCAGAGCAGAGCACATAGGTGTCGCCCACCTTGAAGTCGTCAGTGATCTCGGTCATGTCCATATAGGTGTCCTTGCAACCTGCGCCAATGCAGTTGGTGATGTAGTTGGAGTGTTTCTTCTCACCATCCTCGTTGACCAACGAGTGGTCGGTGGTGAGCTGCTGCAACTGGCCGTCGCGCAGACGATAGAGACGACTGTCACCACAGTTGATCCAATAGTAGTGATGGCCATAGTACAACAAGGCCACCAGCGTTGTTCCCATATCGCACAAAGTCCTGTTGCTATGACCTCGTGCGTTGATAAGCTGATGGATGGACTGCAGCCAGTTGTTCATGGCCTTCTCCAACTGATCAGAATTCATACCCTTGGGCATGTCGTTGTAATAAAACTTCAGGTTCTGCATCACCTGTTCGCTGGCCACCTCGCCAGCATTGTGTCCACCCATGCCATCGGCAACACCAATGACGAAACGGTCCAGGTTTTCTGGTGACAAAACAGTCTGATAGATATCGCTTCTGATAAAACGATCGAAAGCCAATACCATATCCTCATTGTTACTTCTGACATTGCCGACACGACTGGCAGCTGTCAATACAATCTTGTTCATGTATGCTTTTCTTTATTAACTGATACTTACCTGTAAATTTACATTCGCCAACGTTACGATATCGCCCGACTTCATAGACATCGGGACATCGGGCAGCAAGTCGCGCTGGTTCAACTTGGTGCCGTTCGAAGAGTGCTTGTCAATGATGCACCACCCCGTATCAGGCTTGTAGATGAGCTGGGCGTGGAGTCCGGAGATATACCTGTTGTCAACAAACAACTGCTGATAGGGCCCCTGCTTACGGCCTATCACTGCACCGTTGACACCCACCATGCGGATGTCGAGCGTGGGGTTATACAGCGTCAGCGTAGGTATGCCGCTCATCACGGGCATACCGTGACCTTCCGGCTTCCGGTGTGACGAGGTGAGGTCGTTCACTATAGAGATGGCCAGGTCGTTGCCACGCATAGACACTGAAGAAATCTGTTTGGCAGCAAGCGCTTTCTGCTGGGCCTCCTCGGCACTAATCATCAGTCCGCCACACTGCGTGCAGCGACGTCCCATGCCTACCCTAGCACAACTGCTACAGTACACCAATTCCTGTCCACACTGGTCGCAATAGTGTGAATATTCCTCTATCTCTTCTCTACAACTAGGACAAATAATCATAATGTTTCCTTAATATCTTCTGGCATAATGAGTTGATAGGTCTCCTGCGTAATGGCATCCTGTGGCAGGCTGCTGACACGCATAGACAACTGCTGGATAGTGGCATCGAGCATGTTACGCATCTCACGGGCATTGCCGAACGACTCGTTCTTGCTGACAACCATACGACAGATGACATCCATGAGTTTGAACTCAGCCTCAGGCGACAGCTTGTAGTTGTCCTTGGCAGCCATCTTCTTGTAGATAGCCAACAGCTCGTCTTCATTATAGTCGTCGATGTGCATCTTATGACTGAAGCGGCTGGCTAGTCCAGGGTTGACATTCAGGAAGGTCTCCATGTCGTCCTTGTAGCCTGCAGCGATGACCACGAACTTGCCGCGGTCGTCCTCCATGCGCTTCATCAGCGTGTCAATGGCCTCCTTGCCGTACATGTCGTTGTCGGACGACAGCGTGTAGGCCTCGTCGATGAACAGGATACCACCCATAGCCTTGTCGCACATGTTGTTGACAATCTTAGGCGTCTCACCCATATACTTGCCGACGAGCGTGGCACGGCTGGCCTCGATGACACGACTGGTGGGCAGGATATCCATGGCCTGCAGCACCTCACCCATCTTGCGGGCCACGCTGGTCTTACCTGTACCAGGATTACCCGTAAGGATGAAGTTCATAGACATCTGCTGTACGCTGCCGGCACCCATGGCGGCACGCTGCTTCATGAACATGTTCTGGACAGCCAGACGACGTATCATGTTCTTCACAGAGCGCATGCCGATGAACTCGTCGAGCTCGTTGAGTACCTCGTCGAGCGGACGTGCCTTGGCAGCCGTCTCCACCTCGAGGTCGGCAGAGGTGATACGGTACATATCCTCTTCCTTGAAGTCGGGAGTACCCATCATCGTTACCAGACGCTGGCTCTGCTTCTCGACTGTCTGGTCGAAGATGCGGCGTGCCTCGCGGGCATTGCCGAAGTTCTTGTCGCGACGCAAGTAGAGCTGTTCGAATTGACGATGGATGGTGCCCTTGGTCTCCTCGTCGACGGTGAAGTTCTTGCCCTTGGCGAGGTTGAGGAAGATCTGCGTGAGTTCGTCAGGCGTATAGTCGTCGAAATGAATGGTCTGCGTGAAGCGGCTCTTCAGTCCTGGGTTCGCATCGATGAAGTCGTGCATGTTGTCCGTATAGCCCGCAACGATACAGATGAACTTACCACGATCGTCCTCCAAGCGCTTCAACAGCGTGTCGATAGCCTCAGCACCGAAGGAATCCTGGTCGTTGGACTTCAGCGTGTAAGCCTCGTCGATGAAAAGGACGCCACCCATGGCGGAGTCGATGAGCTGGTTGGTCTTGATGGCCGTCTGACCAGCAAAGCCTGCCACCAGTTTAGAGCGGTCGGCCTCTATCAGCTGGCCACGCGACAGGATGCCCAACGTGCGGAAGACGTCAGCCATGATGCGGGCAACGGTGGTCTTACCCGTACCGGGGTTACCCGTAAAGACGTAGTGCTTGCCCTGGAACGTGTTGGTCTCGCCACGACGTATCTGGAGGTTGAGGAACGCTGCGAGGTTCGAGATTTCCTTCTTGACACCAGCGAGTCCCACCATGCCGTTGAGCTTGGACAGACACTCTTTATAGTCGACAGCCTGCGGAGCATTGTAAGGAATATCCTTGACGTCAATCATCATCAGCTGCTCGTTAGAGAGCGTCGTGATGTCGACATTCTGCAAGCGCTCAGCCTGCTTGGCGCAGATCTTGTCGAAGAGCTGGCGCATGGTACGGCCGTTGGCGAAGTCCTTGTCGCGCGAATTGTACAACTCGGTAATCATCTTCTGCGTCAGGTCCTGAGCCTCTGGCGTGAACTGGTACTTCTTCTCCTTGGCGAAGACCATCATAATCTGGAACAGCTGGTCTGGGTTGTAGTCGTCGATGTTCAGGAAATAGCTGAAACGACTGCGTACACCAGGATTGATACGGAACAGGTTCTCCATCTCCTGACGATAGCCTGCAGCAATGACCACGAACTTGCCGCGATCGTCCTCCATGCGCTTCATCAACTGCTCCAGAGCCTGTGTACCCTGCTGGTCTTTCTCGCCACCACTGCTCAGCGGAGCCAGCGTATAGGCCTCGTCGACAAACAGGATGCCCCCCATGGCCTTGTCGCACAGGCGGTCCACCACCTTGGGCGTCTCTCCCTGATAGGGGCTGACCATCTTCGAACGGTCTACCTCAACAACGTGTCCGCTGTCCAGATAACCTATCGACTCCAGGATCTCGCCCAGCTTACGAGCGATGGTGGTCTTACCAGTACCAGGGTTACCCGTCAGCACGATATGGATGCCCACCTTCTCCTGTTCACCCAGTCCGCGTTGCGCACGCTGTATATTATTATGTACGGTAAAGGCGATTTCCTTGACAGCCTTCTTGACTTCGTCCATACCGATGTAGCGGTCGAGGTCGCTGAGAATCTGCTCCAACGAGCGCTCCTCGGGAACATAACCCGTGATGTCGCGCTCCTCGACCATGACGGCTCCTGAACCGCGACTGATGAACGAGGTGAAGATGTCCTCTGCCGTCTTGATGGCTACATGGGCGTAGCCAAAGGTGTCGTCCTTGATCTTGACCTGATACTGGAAGAAGCGCAACAGCTTGTTGTCTGCCTCTGGAGAGAAAGCAGTGAGACCATACTTCGTACGCAACTCCATCTTACAGATGTCACACAACTCCTGATAGCCTGGAGTGGGCAGTCGGAAGGTGTACTTGAAACGGTTCTGGGCAGCAGGGTTTGCTGTTAAGAAGTCGTCCAAACCCTTGGGAAGACCTGCCATGATGACAATGGGGTCTTCGTCCCATTTGTCCATCTCGACAAACAGCTTATCCAACGGATTCACCTGGTTGGAGTAGCGGTCGGGCAACAGCTTCTGGACATTGTCGAAGAAGAGGATGCCGCCTTTGGCATTCTGCACGTTCTCGTCCCATTTCTCCACAAAGCGTTGGTAGTCGACGGCGTCAACCATCGTCAACTTGGGTTTGGGTATGATCTTATACTGATGGAAATAGTCTCGGATAACCTCTGCCAGAGCAGTCTTACCAGTACCTGTCTCACCAATGATAATGGTGTTCACGCTCAGACGGACATTCATCACATCCCTGCGCGAATGGAGATAGGTATAGGTGTCGACAACGGTCTTCAGCTGCTGCTTGACGTTGTCGAGACCCACCAGGCGGTCCAGAATGTTCTGCGACACCAGCGGGTGTCCACAATACTTACAGAACTTGGCTATCGAGCGGTTTTCCCTTTGACAATGCTCACAAACCATATTTATTCTTTATCCTTTTGTAATTGTTCAATGACTTTATTCGGAGAAAGCGTAATCTTCTCCTTATCTGGTATCTTGTAATTCAACAGTCTCGGATTGAAGAGAACCATCTCTAACAATACCAGAGCCACCATCAACGTCCAGACTTTATAGTGCAGTACAGACTCACCACTGATGGAGCGTACCTGATTGGCGACATCGTCCAGCAAGGCGAACTTAGAGCCCTTGAAGCGGTATGACTTCTGCTTGAAGGTGTACACCAGCGGTTCCATCAGCGTGGTCTTCACATCAGACTCCATGACCTCGCCAATGAACTGGCCCTCCATCTTGGAATCGCGATGCGTATTCGTTATATTACTGATTAGCATATAGATTAGCGTAATCACGATGAGTGCTGGGACAAACAAGCCTGGATGCGAGTTATAGACATACTTCAGGGTGACAATAGGAATCAATGCCGTCAACAGGCCAAGGGCACCCCACAAGAGACTCAGCACAAAGCCATAGCCCTTGAAGAAAGCTCTCAGTGCCACGATGATGGCCGACACACCACCCACAGGCAACATGATGGTCAGCGAGGTGCGTGCCATCACATCGTCGCGATTGTCAATGCCGAAAATCACCAACAGCACAAGCCACAGACCACAGAGGCTGAAGAACGTGGTGCGCCAGCGACGCTCCCTGTTTCTTGCCCTGGTATATTCCTTCTTGACCGTTGAGTACTTTTGTTCTGTTTCTTGCTTGGCAGTCATCAGACGCTTGTAGAACAACTGGTTCTGGTCAACCTCTCCCAGACTCATCACCCACTCTTCCAGTCGACGCTCATAGCTATACGGCTCCTCGAAATTCTTGTGCGGGTCTTCATGGAAGAAGACGGACATCCATTGGCTCAAGGCACCATGTCGCATAGCACCCAACAGGATGGGACGACGCGTCTGTTTCTCGAAGTTGGTAGCATCGGTGAGTTCCGTACCATCCTCCAACACATAGACGGGAATGGCGCCAAGGATGCGACAGAAGCGATAGGCTGCCGTACGTAGGTCGTAGGCCCCCAGGCGATCCTTGTTCTCCGAGCTGTTGATGTCGAAGCACGCCTTGGCCTGTGCCAACTGATCATACCAGCCATGCAACTGGGCGAAATAGTAGAAGCGACCATTGGGGTCGGCAAATTCGCCAATCTTTTCTTCAAACTCCTCTGGCGACAGGTCCTGCCACGTCTTCAACTCGTCGCGCATAATCTCACCCACCTTGTAGGGGGTGTCTGCATCGCGCAAGTCGTAAGACGCCTCACGGTCGAGGTTATAGAGAATCTTGTAACTCAGCGAACGCGAAGGTTCCTCCTTTTCCATCATGGCACGCAATGCCTCGCACGCCATCAAATCCTCGTGGCTGTACATCCACGACAGCAGACGACCATCGCTCAGGCTGACCCACTCGTCCTCAGAGCAGTTCTCGTAACCGAAGGAATGGACGATGTCCTGCACGTTGCCAGAAGGATACTTCACCAGGAACGGAATCTCTGGGTCAATCTCATAGCACAGTCGCAGGATGGCCACACGCTGTGTCAGCGTAGTATTTGGAGCGAAGTAGCTACGCAGGCGATTGATATCCGCCTTTGTATGTGCCTCGATATAAAGGAAGACGTTGTCGTTAGGATTTCTCAGCGCAAAGGCGTATTCCTCCATATAGCTGAGGATGGAGAGAGCCACGCTATGGATGTCGTCACACTTGTTGCCACGCAAATCCGTATAAGGATAAGTGGGTTCCATGACATAGACTGATGCCATGAGACCTGCACGCTGGTCAACAGGATAGCGATTGGTGATAATGTCCTTGACGGCAGAACACAGCTTGACGTTACCGCACTGCTCCAACCATCCAGGAATACGACCGTTATAGAGGTAACTGGTAGCCAGTCGCTCGTTGTCCATCAACAGCGGAATCAACTCGTGGACGTTATCTGCTACGAGGTTGCGCTCTGGGTCAACGATGAAGCTACGATACTTCAGCAGTGGTGACGAGATATCCACATGGACATCCTCGCCCAGGAACCAGCGCTCTACCTCGTTATATCCCCAACGGCTGGCAGGATTGACAGCTGTCAGACCCTGCACAATCATCTTCACTCGGTCAGGGAGTTCGTTGATGCGTGGCAGACGACCTTCGTTCTTCTTACGCATCATGACACGCTCATTCTGGACGAGTGGGTTCTCACCCAGCCAGAGCGTCATCAGCGTGATACCTAGCGAGTAGTAGTCGGCAGCAGGCGTAATCTCCACCTCACCATCGATGACGTCGTTGTACATCTCAGGAGCTGCATAGACAGGCGTACGGGCCTGCGTCGTCCTGTGCAGACGGCCTTCATCTTCAATGATACTGGAGATACCGAAGTCGCCAAGCACCACCTCCTTATGCGCCTCATCGCGGAAGAAGTAGTTGCCAGGCTTGATATCCTTGTGGATGATATTGTTGTTGTGACAGTAGGCCAAGGCAGCAGCACACTGCAAGGCAATACGACGGAACTGGTTGTAGTCGCTGTTGAGGTCGTAATCTGCCAGCGTACCACCACGGAGATACTCCATGAGTTCGTAGTCGCGGTTCTTACCATCCACATAGGTCTTACCATAGTCGGTAATCTTGACGACCATCTCCAGATTGAAATTCTGGATGATGCGCATCAGTTCCTTCTTGATGGTAAAGTTGGGATAGTACACTTTCAGCACACGTTCACCCTCGTCGCCTTCTACCAGGAATACCTGTGCCTCACCTGAGTTGTCGCTCAAGCACTTGATACCGCGGTAGAATCTACCTTTCAGCACAAAGTCACCATCGCGAAACTCGTTATCATCGTCGTTCTGCTGCATCCCAGCACCTGGTCTGACGGTGATATCGGGAGCACCGGCCTGTTGAGACTTCGGTGCATTCACTCTGATGGTGGCCTCGTTATTGACTGGACCTGTTGGTCGGTTGGTCACATCCAAATCCATATGTTATTTGTCGTCTTTAATTTCTTCAGTACTATTCTTTCCTAAAACAACCCATTTACCGCCCAGATGGGGTTTAGCACATCCGCAGGGACTGCTATGCATGGCGTGCTTGTAGTTGCAGACCCATGCCAGACGGACGCCAACGGGTTTGCTGGCCATTGCGAAGTTGCGTGCCTGGACAGGGGACGTCGTAGGTGGCACAGCAAGTTTGTCGAGGATGGTCGACAGCATCTTAATCTTCACGGCCTTGATTTCCTCCAGCTCTTCACGAGTCATACGCTTCGACTCCACGGGAGGAATGATGGGAAGCTCTACGCCCTCATCTTTCTGCAATAGCGAGAGCACGCGCTCACGCAGTTTTGCATTGGCCTGTTCCTTGAGGATGTCGCGCTCAGAATTGTAGGGCAGTGCATTCTCCAGCTTAGAGTAGTCCCTGACAATTTCCAGCAACTGCTGGTAGTCTGGATTCATCTGCAACTGCCTGACCAACTGACGGGCTTCCTTGGTCAGCGCCGTACCACACTTCTTGCAGAAGGCAAAGTCGTTCAGCGTATGGCATGTAGGACACACCATACCACCTCGCGGACTGCCACACTCAGGACAGTAGGCCTCGCTGCCTTCCAGGTGTGCACCACAATAGGAGCATACGTCTTTACGGATATAATGATGGCAGACCTCACAGAAGTCTGCGTCTGGGTCTATCTCGGCACCACAGTGAGGACACGTAGCCTTACTGATGGGCTGACCACACTGTGCACAGAACATGGCCTCCGGATCGTTGATGGCGCCACAGAAGGGGCACTTCTTTCCTGCCGCCTGACGCTGCTGTGTCTGCTGTTGCGCCTGCTGCATTGTCCGCTGGGGAGAAAACAGCTGCTGCGGAGTTAACGGCTCTTGTGAGTCCATCGTCCTATTGAGCGTCTGCTGTGGTCTTACCGTGCGCTCAAAATTGCTTGTTTGAGGGTTATTATCGTCTATCATTATGCAGTTGTTAAAATGTCAGTTGCAAAGATAGCAAAAAAAATATAAACGCACAAAAAAAACCGCCGTAAATTTCATTTACGACGGCATTTTTCTGTTTTTTGTCTAAAACATTACCAAAGAGGCAGGCGCTCAGACTTGGGCAAATACATCTTATCGCCTTCTTTCACGCCGAAAGCATCGTACCATGCATCGATGTGCGGCAGAGCACCATTGACACGCCAACGACCCAGTGAGTGAGGGTCACTCTTGGTACGGTTACGAATCTCAGCTTCTGTAATGTTTCCTGCCCACACACCAGCATAGGCGATGAAGAAACGCTGAGCAGGTGTCAGACCATCGATGACGGACAAGGGGTTGTGCTTGGTAGCATTCAGGAAAGCTGTATAGGCCACCTGCAGACCACCGTGGTCAGCCAGGTTCTCACCCAGCGTCAGACGACCATTGGCATTGAGGTCAGGAAGCACCTTGATATTTGAGAAGAAGTCGGCATACTTGTCCGTACGTTCTGTAAAGTTTTTTGCATCCTCATTCTTCCACCAGTCATGCATGTTTCCATCCTTGTCATACTGGCGTCCCTGGTCGTCAAAACCGTGGGTCATCTCGTGACCGATTACGACACCGATAGCACCGTAGTTGAAGGCATCGTCAGCCGTTGGGTCAAAGAACGGAACTTGCAGAATACCAGCAGGGAAGCAGATTTCGTTCGTGGTAGGGTTATAGTATGCATTCACTGTCTGTGGAGTCATATGCCAGTCGTCTCTGTCGACGGGTTTTCCGGCGGTATGTTCAATGCGCCATGCATTCCAGAAACGGCTGCACTCCTTCATGTTCTCATAGTAAGATTTTTTCGCGTCAATCTTCAAGCCAGAAAGGTCTGTCCAACGGTCAGGATAACCAATCTTCACATAGAACGTATTGAGCTTCAGCAGAGCATTCACCTTCGTCGAATCGTCCATCCAGTCCTGTGCAGCAATGCGCTCACCCAGTGCGATGCGGAGGTTCTCTACGAGCGTCTTCATGCGCTCCTTGGACGAGGCGGGGAAGTACTTCTTGACGTAGATACGACCCAGGGCCTCGCCCATCACACCCTGCACCTGACTGGTAGCACGGCGCCACAAGGGGTGGTCCTCCTTACGTCCAGAGAACACCTTGCCGTAGAAGTCGAAGCTGGCAGCACGCACCTCGTCGTTCAGATAGCCTGTACTTCCGTCTATCTGTCCCCACTCCATCACGTCGCGATACTCAGCGGCAGTCATCGTGCTGAACAGTTTGTCAGCAGCCTTCATAAACTCTACCTGACCAACGACAACCTCCTGCATGTACTGGCTCTTGATGCCCTTGGCATTCATCTGGCGCTCTATCTGCAGGTTTGGACACATAGCGACTAACTCCTTCAGTGTCATCTTGTTGTAGTTGGCAATGGGGTCACGCAGTTCTGTGCGCGACTTCGACACCTTGGCCAGCGCCGTCTCCACCTTCAGGATGTTCTTCATCTTCTTCTCGGCAGCACCCTTCTTGAAGCCAAAGAGCTGGAACATGCGGACGATGTGTTTCTTGTAGGCCTCGCGAATCTTCACGGTGGCCTCGTCGTTCTCCAGATAGTAGTCCTTCTGACCCAGCGTCAGGCCACCCTGGAAGAAGTTCAGGATGTTCTGCGTGGCATTCTTCTCGTCAGCACCGATGTAGGCGCCAAAAATCTCCGAGTTACCATAAGGCATCAACTCCAGTTGGATGGCAAAGAGCTGCTCCTTTGTCTTGGCAGCCTCCAGGCGCTTGATAAGCGGCAACACAGGGGCTATGCCGTCCTTCTCCCTACGTGCCGAGTCCATCGCGAGCTTGTAGAGGTCGCTGAGTTTCTGCTCTACCGACCCTGCGGGATAGGTGTTCTCCTGCAGTTCTTTCAGAATACCATTGATGCGCTTGTTGTTATCCTCGGCCAGACGGTCGAAGCTGCCGTAGCGCGAATAAGCGGCAGGCAGTGGATTGGCTTTCATCCATCCACCACAGGCATACTCATAGAAGTCGTCGGCAGGGCGCACAGACTGGTCCAGGTCGTTCATGTTGAGACCTGACTTGAGCTGTGCAGAAGCCGATGCGGTCATCATTGCTAATGCCATCATTGTTAATACTTTTTTCATTGTTTTCTTTTTATTATTTTTCGATGATTCGATATTTCGATGTTTCGATATTTCGATGTTTCGAAGTTTCGAGGTCACGAGAGCGTTTCTAACTCTTCCGACAATTTCTCCCAGCGCTCCACCTCTTCATCAAGAGCTTTCTTAGTAGAGGTATATTCTGTGACGAGCGTCATGTCGGCAGCATTCTCAGGCACCATCAGCAAGTCGTCAAGCTCCTTCAGACGGCGCTCCATATCACTGATTTTACGCTCTGACTCCTCGACAGCACGCTCGGCCTTGCGCAACAGTTTCTGCTGTTCCTTGTGGGCGGCATAATCGTTGCCCTTGGGGGCTTTCGTGGGTTCAATGGGTTTGATGGGCTTAGTGGGCCCATTAGTCCCATTAGTCCTATTAGCCCTATTAGACCCATCCCCCCCATTACGATGACTCTCAATCCAGTCATACACACCACCCAGGTGTTCTCTGACCTTGCCACCACCAAACTCATAGACCTTGCTGACCAAGCCATCCAGAAACTCACGATCGTGGCTGACGATGATAGCGGTACCGTCAAAGGCTTTGATAGCCTCTTTCAGCACATCCTTCGAGGGCATATCCAGATGGTTGGTGGGCTCGTCAAGAATCAGCAGATTGACAGGCTCCAACAGCAGACGAATCATAGCCAGACGGCTACGCTCACCACCGCTGAGCACCTTGACTTTCTTGTCTGACGCCTCGCCACCAAACATGAAGGCACCCAGTATATCGTTGATTCGCAGGCGCACATCGCCCTTAGCCACATTGTCTATCGTCTGGAACACGGTCAACTCCTCGTCCAGCAACTGTGCCTGATTCTGTGCGAAATAGCCGATCTGGATGTTGTGTCCCACCTTCAGGTGTCCGTCGAAAGGAATCTCGCCCATGATGCACTTCACCAGCGTAGACTTACCCTCACCGTTCTTACCCACAAAGGCCACCTTCTCACCACGCTTGATGGTCAAGTTGACATTCGAGAAGACGGTATGTGCACCATAGTCCTTGCGGACATCCTCGCAGATAATGGGATAGTCACCACTACGCAGACAGGGTGGGAATTTCAGGCGCAGGGCAGAGTTGTCAACCTCATCGACCTCGATGGGCACAATCTTCTCCAACTGCTTCACCTTCTGCTGCACCTGTACGGCCTTGGTGGCCTGATAGCGGAAGCGCTCAATGAACTGACGCATCTCCTGAATCTCCTTCTGCTGGTTCTCATAGGCGCGCAACTGCTGTTCACGACGCTCCTTGCGCAACACGACATACTCGTCGTACTTCACCTTGTAGTCGACAATCTGACCACAGGAGATTTCCAGCGTGCGATTGGTGACATTGTTGATGAAGGCACGGTCGTGAGAGACCAGCACCACAGCCTTTGCCGACTGTGCCAGCCACTGTTCCAACCACTGTATAGACTCGATATCGAGGTGGTTGGTGGGCTCGTCGAGCAACAGTACGTCGGGCTTCTGCAACAGAATTTTGGCCAGCTCGATACGCATGCGCCAGCCTCCTGAGAACTCGCTGGTGGGACGCTCCAGGTCAGAACGCTCAAAGCCCAGACCCATCAACGTGCGCTCCAGCTCTGCCTCGCAGTTGTCGGCACCCAACATCATATAGCGCTCATGCTCCAGCGTAAACTTCTCAACCAGTGCCAGATAGCTCTCGCTCTCGTAATCCGTGCGCTCAGCCAGCTGCTGGTTCAACGCGTCGACCTTGGCTTTCAGCTCCGTCACATTCGAGAAAGCCTTCTGGGCTTCCTGACGAACGGTGGTGTCGTCTTGCAGTATCATCACCTGCGGCAAGTAGCCAATGGTGGTGTCGGAGGGTATGCTCACCACACCCTCTGTAGGCTTCTGTTGTCCGCAGAGTATCTTCAGCAGTGTCGACTTTCCTGCACCGTTCTTACCCACAAGGGCTATACGGTCACGGTCGTTCACCACGAAGCTGGCACCTGCAAACAGAGGCTTCACGCCAAATTCTACGCGTAAGGACTCTACTGATATCATTTCTCTACCTTATTCTTTTTTGAGCGTGCAAAGGTACGAAGAAAAAATGATATACGGATATTTTTTCAGAAAAAACTCACTTTTCGAAATGCTGGTAGTCTTTCAGCGAGCGCCAAGCCCCACCCCAACGGAATCCGTGCTGGATGAACAACTTGTAGCAGAGGTCTTGACGGGTAATCTTGTATTTGAACGATTTCGAGCGGTCCACATAAGGCTTCCCCGTTGCTGGCTGAATGAGCAATGTACCGTCTTTCTTGCGCTTCACGCAGGGGTTATACAGCGGATTGATATCGATGGCCAAGCCCTGTGCATGCTTCGACAGTTTCGTACTGCCTTCCACCACACGATAGCAGTAGCACGAGGTGTTGTTGGCACGCATGGAGCGCTCGTCATCATTGCCATATTCCGAGATGGGACGAATGCGCTCAATGGGATATTTTGCCTTATAGAGCTCTTCGAATATCTCCTGCAAATCACTAGCTATCAACTTATTACAAATCAACTCTCCACACTGTGTCTTTCCCTGAAAATCCACATACTGAACCTTCAGCGTATCCAACTGCACCTGCTGTCCATACGCACAAACAGCCATCAGCCACAGTCCTACGATTCCCAGCAACTTCTTCATCTTCATGGTTTGTCTAACGGCGCGAACGCTGAATCATGGTGCGTAACTTGTTATTGAACTTCGTGGCCTGAAGGAGTTCTTCAATGGTCAGGTGCATGCGGTACTGCCAACGGTTATAGGCGTCGCTGGGGGTGTTGATACGCTCCTCTTCAGGACGCTTCGAACGCAGCTCTGAGTCCATAGCCAGCCAATCCGACAACTGCAGGATGCAGAGCATCGAGGGACAATACAGGTGGCGGGCGATGATTTCCTCAGCCAGGTGGGCAGGCAACTGCTCTGGTGCTCTACCCTCCTTCTGCAGCATCGTGACGTAGTAGCGCTGACGACGCTCCGGCTGTTGCTGCCACCAGAGGCGCAGAGGCGTCATATCGTGGGTAGCAACGGTGCAGACAGAACGGATGGGGTTGGCCTCCAGATGGGCATATTCGAAACCCTGCTGCTTGGGCAACTGCTGGATTTCGAGCGTCAGGATGCGCAACTGGTCAAGGACGGGTTCCACGCAGTCGGGCAACATCCCTAAGTCTTCCGCGCAGAACAGCATGCGCGAGTCGCCCATCATGGCAGGCAGACGGTGCAGGGCCTGCTGTCCCCAGAAGAACGAGTGGCGCTGGTAGAAGTAGTTGTTGTAGAGTCGCAGATAGGCATCGCGCTCCGTATCGCTCAGCGCCTCGAAGACGGGTTCCTGCGTGGCACCGATACGTGGATGGTACATCTCCTGCTGATGCGAATCCTCGAGGAAGAGGACGTTGCTGGCCAGCCGCATCAGTCCGTCACGTATCCACAGACTATTCTCGTCGCGACGGTCGGCAAAGAGTGTGGCAATGCGTCGCTGGGTGGCACACTGGTCGGCAAGATCGTAGAGGTTATAGGCCTTGCGCACGAGGAAGTTGTCGCGCACATAAGCTGCATGGATGCCAAAGAGGCGGTCAATGATTCTGTCGTTGATGAACGGCTTGGTAAACAACTCTTTACGGAAGGTCAGCCCGAAGTATTCTATCTCGTCAACGGTCAACGGTAACGCAGGTGAGAAATGGCCCAGCACACCATCGACAGCCTCGACAGGAATCTCCCAGATGCGGAAATAGCCCAGCACGTGGTCAATGCGCAGGGCGTCGAAATACTGCGAGAGACGGCTGAGACGGAGCCTTAGCATACGCGACAAGCCTTCGTTCCAGTCGTAAGTCGGAAAGCCCCAGTTGTGGCCATGCTGTGAGAAGTTGTCAGGTGGCGAACCAGCCTGTGCGTCGAGGTGGAAGAGTTCAGGGTGCTTGCGCGTTTCCACACTGTCGCGATGGACGCCAATGGGCAGGTCGCCCTTCAGTACCACGCCCTGCTCGCGCGCATAGTCGGCAGCAGCCGTCAGCTGTTGGTGCAACAGGTACTGCACAAAACTCACGTAGTCGAGTGCCTCTTGGCGATATTCCGCATAGTCAGGCAGCCAGTCGGCATTAGCCTCGCAGAACGCCTTGCACTCCTTCGTTGCCAGCACCGTCTTACCCTGTTCCTCAAAGAGTTCCTGAACGTATTCTGACTTCACGCGGTCTACGGCCTCATAGTCACTATAGTGCAAGGCGTTGAGTTCCTGACGGCGACGCATAAACTGCGTCATCTTTGTCTTAGAGCGCAGGGTTCCTGCAGCCTCCAAATCAATATAGTGCGGATGGAGAGCAAAGAAACTGGTGATATTATATGGACAGGAGTCCGACCAGTGATGGTTCGTCGTGGTGTCGTTGACAGGCAACAGCTGGATGACTTTCATTCCCGTAGCCACCGCCCAGTCCACAAAGCGTCTGAGGTCACCAAAGTCGCCCACGCCATAGCTGTGCTCACTGCGCAGGGCAAAGACGGGTACACTGACACCAGCCAGTCGCCACGAGGCTTCGCAGAGGCGCAAGGGTTCACCATAGAGCACCAGCACCTGTCCGTCAGTAAGTTCCTCAGAGATAACACGGTTATCCCCCTCTTCCCACGCCACGAGTGCATGTGTTGCAGTGTCCACCACCACATATTTATATTCTATGGGCATCAGCCAACCCAAGGCATCGACAGACAGCACCCACTCGCCATTGCCCACATAGTGCATCAGCTGGTAGCGCGACGTGTTCCACGAGCCAATGGCTGGGTGACTGCCACAGACGGCCACAGCCTGACCCTTCTGCAACTGGGGCGCAGAGACGCGAAAGAGCACCGTACGACGGAACAAGGGCACACGGGAAGCCTCGACCTCCTCGCCACGCGGTGCATGCTGGGTGGTGCGATAGGCATCGCTATAGAGATGGTAAGGCAATGGACGGTCGCGCCACTGGTCTGGAAAGATGTAGTTCTGTGAGGCATCAAAGAAATAGACTCTGGGCACCATATCCCACTCCTGGCGCAACACCTCGCCATCGGCATTCTCCACCTGATAGCGATAGCTGATGTGCGACAGTGGATGGTGACGACTGACCAGCGCTGCCGTCTCCAGCGTCCACAGTTGTCCGTCTTCGGTCAGCATGACGAGGTTCTGCTGTCGTTGCGTGCCATCCTGACTATGGTAGCTGACGACTACATGCATGCTTTCACCCCATGCTGTATTATAGTTTATCGTGAATTTCAGTTTCATGGTTTGCAAACTTTTCTGCAAAAGTACGAAATAATTATGAATTATGCATTATAAATTATGAATTATTCGTACCTTTGCAGCGGAAAAATACCAAGAAAGATGAAAAAGTTTGATACACGCACCTATTTATATATTGCTGCGGCAGGAATGGTACTGATTCTTGTACTGGTAGCCATCTACATGCTTACCCCCGTTTCCAAGGCCGACACGACGCAATATGTCTATATTGACGACGACGACACCCGAGACTCTGTCATCACCAAGGTGGGAGCCATTGCCAATACTGCTGGCATGACAGGACTGGCAACGCTCATTCGTCACAGCAACTATAGTGACCACATCCGTACAGGTCGCTATGCCATTGAACCCAAAGAGGGTGCCTTCGTGGTGTTCCGCCACCTGAAGAACGGCCGACAGGTAAGTATGATGCTGACCATCCCCGAGGTGCGCACGATGGACCGTCTGGCTGGTTTTCTTGGAAGAAAGCTGATGCTTGACAGCGCCACCATCGCTACGGCCCTCTACGACCAGGAGACCTGTCAGAAGTATGGTTACGACACCTGCACCATCGCCGCGATGTTCGTTCCCAACAGCTACGACATCTATTGGAACATTTCTTTGGACAAGTTCCTGCAGCGCATGCAGCGTGAGCACGATCGTTTCTGGAAGGGTGACCGCGAACAGAAAGCCGCACAGATGCAGCTGACACCCAACGAGATATGCACCCTGGCCAGCATCATCGACGAGGAGACGGCCAACAACACGGAGAAACCCATGATTGCCGGCATGTACCTGAACCGTCTGCACGAGCCCATGCCCCTACAGGCTGATCCCACCATCAAGTTTGCGCTGAAACAGTTTGAGCTGAAGCGCATCTACAACAAGCTGCTCGACGTGGAGAGTCCCTACAACACCTATCGCAACGAGGGGTTGCCTCCCGGTCCTATCAAGATTGCCTCCGTGAAGGGCATCGATGCCGTACTCAACTACGTTCGCCACGACTATCTCTACATGTGTGCCAAGGAGGATTTCTCGGGTACCCACAACTTTGCGCGTACCTATCAGGAGCACCTGAAGAATGCAGCCCGCTATACCAAGGCGCTCAACGAACGGGGAATAGAATAAATAGTGAAATAGTTAAATTGTCCAATAAAAGAAAATGCCCCCTACTTCACAGTGGAGAGCATCCTATCTCATTTAGGTATTAGCCTTTTAAGGTAAAAAGATTGTATTCAGGATAACGAGTGCAAATATACTTGATTCAAATCAATTCTCCAAGCATTTTTATAATTTTAACACTAAAAATTGAAAAAATCGAAAATATCTCACGTTCTGCGGGATAAATTCTCACAAAATTCATTTAAAATGGTCCATGACCCATGCACGACGTGGTGGTCAGCGTAGTGCCCAGTGCGGTGAGTATCGTCACTATGATGTGAATCACCGTCTTCCAAAACTCCTTGTTCTTCATACTTCAATACAACTAAAATTTTAAACTACAACTTTTTTTATTATTAACGACAAGATTTTTTTTTGAAGACAACTTGGACAACTTAGGACAACTTAGGACAACCTTTTTATTTTCTACTAACAGGGTGTCCGTAGACGCGGTTGCGTCGTAGGCTATTGTTATAGTTGTCCCAAGTTGTCCAAGTTGTCTTTTAATAAAAAACTCCCGAGTGGTCGTTTAAGGCTCGGGCTCCTCGTCCTCCTTGACAACCTTGTTGTCGGGCAACTCTATGCAGGTGGCACCCTGCAGGAACTGCTTCACGCGCTTCGAATCCTGCAACTGGTCGCGCATGGTCTCTACCTTCTTTTCATCTCGTTTCCGTCTTGTTTTTAGGCTTATTTGGCCTCCGTATCAGGCTGATATGGCGCCGTATCAGGCTAATACGCATCGCTATCAGGCTGTCCCGTGGCGCCGTGAGACTACCTTGATTTTGACAATGCAAAGGTACGAAAATTTCAAAAGCAAAACAAGCTTTTTCGATTTTATTTTCGATTTATTTGAAATGTTAAAATTCAAAGTTCAGAGCACCTAACACACTAACGCCCTCACGCCCTCACATTTGTGTTTTGCGTAGTGTGGAACTAACAAGAATTGTCTATATTAATTTTATATATATTATAATATATATAAAATATAGAATATATATAATAGCTATTGTTAGTCTAACATCCAGAAATCCTAATGTGAGTGTGTTAGGGTGTTAGGGTGTTAGGGCGAGACAACATTTTTGGCAGATTATTTGTTCAAAACATACGAGTATTTCAATAATTCTTTGTACTTTTGCAGCCATGAAACCAGCTCAGATATTTCGCCAGTACATCTGGATCATCAATACGCTCAGGGCCTACGGCAAACTGACCCTCGAAGAACTGAACCAAAAGTGGATAGATGACGCAGTGGCCGACGGCAATCCGTTGCATCGCTCGTCGTTCAACCGCCATCGCGATGCCATTCAAGATATGTCTGGCATTGTCATCGACTGCGAACCACGTACCTATAAGTATTATATCAGTAATCAGGAGGCACTCGGCGACGACAGCATCGAGAGTTGGCTCTTCTCCACGCTTACCGTTCATGGCGTGCTGGCTGACAGCGCTGCCGTTAAGGAGCGGCTTGCACTTGAGAATGCACCTGCTGGAGAGCAGTATCTCGACACCATCATCAGCGCCATCAAGGGCAATCACCGCCTGCGCATAGGCTACCAGAAGTTTGAGGCGGAGGGTTACGAGAAGATTGTCTGCCCCTATGCCTTGAAGCTGTTTCGTCAGCGGTGGTATCTTTTAGCGCTTAACGACGAGGAGCAGATGCGCATCTATGCCCTCGACCGTATGACGATGGCGCAACTGACGGACGAGGTCTTCAAGATGCCTGCCGATTTCTCTGCACAGGCCTATTTCTCAGAGTATTTTGGTGTGCTGACCAACGATACGCCTATGACCCACGTCGTCGTCCGTGCGCACAATTGGATGCCAAACTACCTTCGCACCCTTCCCTTGCATCACTCACAGCGCGAAATTGCCAGTACTGAGCATTATACTGATTTCTCTTTCGATATCCGTCCCACCAGCGATTTTCTTGGCGAACTATTGCGCCACAGCAACGGCATAGAAGTGCTTGAACCATTGGAATTACGCGAGAAAATGCGGCAAATGATAGCCGAAACTCTTAAAAGATATTAAAATTTCATAGGGTGTCCTGACTTTTGGGACACCCTGCTTTTAATTTTGCACCCATAATTCGAAGTTTAACTTAAAAACAATAAGATTATGGACAAAGTAGTAAACTATGTAATGACCCAGCTATTCCAGATGGCAGAGTATGTATGCAGCAAGAGCCCGTTCATGCATGACGAGCCTGTTGTTCAGCAAGATGTTGTAACCAAGGCTCCCGCTTCTCCCATCCGCTTCTCCAGCAAAGATAATTATGTGGAGGGTGAGTTGTTTTCAGAATAATTCCCTAATTCGTTGGCTATTTGTCAGAAATGTATTACTTTTGTCGCAGATAATTAGAAGCATAATTTATAATAGGAATTATTATGGTAATTGCCAATACAGATAAACATGTTGCTCCATATTGGAATGATGGGATAAACCTAAAACTGGGGTTAAATCAACTGGGGATTAGAAATGTGGCAGAACAATTGTTTGCAAAACTTCTGCCAGGATTAAACAACGTATCGAGCAGGATACGCTATTATAGCTTTTATTGTTGGCTTATCAACAAATTCTATGAGGACAAGGATTCTGTTGAGGTCAATGATTTTAATCCATACTTAAGGAGAGCGGAACTGCTATTAGCATTGGTTAATGCAACAAGAGACGATTCGCAGGGT
>Ga0310695_10003342_pt1 | contig 31751 bp, 31 predicted proteins | sample RumenRJG_04DNA_FD_203882 | JGI IMG/M metagenome (GOLD analysis project Ga0310695, IMG submission 203882) | Bovine rumen microbial communities from Lethbridge, Alberta, Canada - RJG_04 (v2) (version 2) | ecosystem: Host-associated > Mammals > Digestive system > Stomach > Rumen | place: Canada...
TCGAGTCCAGAGAGTGCTATGACGGACTCAAGGAAAAGGGAATCGGATTCCTCGATGCGCCTGTATCCGGAGGAGAGCCGGGAGCTATCGCAGGCTCGCTCGCTATCATGGTAGGCGGAGATGAGGATGTATTCGAGAAGGCGAAGCCATACCTCGAGGCATATGCTTCTTCCGTTCTTCTTACAGGCGGCTGCGGAAGCGGAAGCGTTACAAAGCTTGCTAACCAGATAATCGTTAACAACAACATCGCGATCGTATCCGAGGCTCTTACATTCGCAGTCAAGGCCGGAGCAGACCCTGAGAAGGTATACATGGCTATCCGCAGCGGTCTTGCAGGATCGGCAGTTCTCGATGCAAAGGCTCCTATGATGTACAACAGAAACTTCGTTCCTGGCGGCACCATCAAGGTAAACCACAAGGATATCACTAACGTTGTAAAGACTGCTCATGCCATCGATGCGCCTATCCCTTACACAGCACAGCTGTATGAGATAATGCAGACTCTCAAGGTCCACGGACATCTGATGGATGACCATTCCGGCATCGTTCAGTACTTCGAGACACTTGCTGACGTAGTAGTTAAGAAACCGGAGGAATAATATGGCGATCAGTGCAGAAATCCTCGGCAGCTTCAAACCGATCGATGTAGAAAAGATCGACGCTCTGCTCAACGCAGAGATTGCTGTTAATAACAAGAAGATAGTCGTTCTCGATGACGACCCGACAGGAGTTCAGACAGTTCATGACATCACAGTCTACACGGGATGGGACAAACAGAGCATTCTCGACGGCTTCAACGAAGAGAACAATCTGTTCTACATTCTGACAAACTCCAGAGGCTTCACCGCAGAGCAGACAACACAGGCTCACAAAGAGATCGCTGCAGTAGTGGATGAGGTCGCTAAGGAGACAGGAAAGGAATACATCTTCATAAGCAGAAGCGACAGCACACTGCGCGGCCACTTCCCTCTCGAGACATCCCTTCTGAGAGATGCTTACGAGAAGAACACCGGCAAAAAGATCGACGGAGAGATCCTCTGCCCATTCTTCAAAGAAGGCGGAAGATTCACAATCGATAACGTCCACTATGTAAAGTACGGTGATGAGCTGGTACCTGCAAACGAGACAGAATTCGCTAAGGACAAGACCTTCGGTTACTCGGCTGCAACTATGCCTGAGTATGTTGAGGAGAAAACAGGCGGAGCTTTCAAGGCAGAAGATGTAACGTGCATCTCTCTTGAGGACATCCACAACATGGATATCGATAAGATCCAGGAGCAGCTCATGGCTGTTAAGGACTTCAACAAGATCATCGTGAACGCAGTCGATTACGCTGATGTGAAGGTGTTCTGCGTCGCGCTCTACCGCGCTATGAAAGCCGGTAAGGTATTCATGTTCCGTACGGCCGCTGCGATCGTAAAGGTGATGGGCGGAGTTACAGATCAGCCTCTCCTCACAAGAGAGAAGATGGTCACGCTCGACAACAACAACGGCGGCATCATCGTGGTCGGCTCGCATACAGCAAAGACAACGGCACAGGTAGAATGTCTCAAGGAAATGGACGAGGTCACTTTCGTTGAGCTCGATGCCACACTCGTAAGAGATGAAGAGGCTTTCGAAAAGGAAGTCGAGAGATGTCTTGCACTCGAGGAGGAGTGCATCCGCTCCGGAAAGACAGTCTGCTGCTATACGACAAGAGCTCTTATCACTGCTGACACAGGAAACAAGGAAGACGATCTGAGGCTTTCCGTGCGCATCTCCGATGCAGTGCAGTCACTGGTAGGCAGGCTCACAGTCACACCTGCTTTCGTTATCGCAAAGGGTGGCATCACATCAAGCGATGTCGGCACAAAGGCCCTCGCAGTAAAGAAGGCAAACGTGCTCGGACAGATCAGACCTGGAATCCCTGTATGGCAGACCGGCGATGAGAGCACATTCCCGAAGACACCGTATGTCATCTTCCCTGGCAACGTCGGTGAGGCAACAACTCTTAGGGAAGCGGTTGAAATACTGCTTGCGAAGTAATGCTGCAAAAACAAATCCTAAGCAAAGTGCATCTTCCCCAAAGGGACAATGAAAGGGGCTAAATGGCTGAATGTGTAGTAATAGCAGATGATCTTACAGGCGGCAATGCCACAGGCGTTCTCCTGAAGAACATGAATTATCAGGCTTACACTGTGCTCAACCTCGGGGCTCTTGACAAGGAGGTTCTTGAGAACGGGCAGTGCATCATACTTCCTACTGATTCCAGAGGTGTGAGCGCAGAAGAAGCCTATCAGAGAGTATACAGCGCGGTCAGCGTTCTTGCGGGAGATGATGTGAGAGTGTATGCGCACAGGATCGACAGCACGCTGAGAGGCAACCTCGGAAGCGAGACAGATGCCATGCTGGACTATCTCGGCGAAGATTATGTCGCGATAGCGGCACCGTGCTTCCCGTCTACGGAGAGGATCGTTCTCGGCGGATACATGCTTGTGGAAGGCATCCCGCTCCACAAAACGGGCATCGCTATAGACCCGAAAACACCTGTCAAAACATCGGATGTTGCAGCTCTCTTCAGACAGCAGAGCAAATACGGAGTCGCGGCGATCCCTACTAACGAGCTGATGCATGGCAAGCACTACCTCGCAGACCGCATCAAAGAGGCGGCGGCTGCAGGCAACCGTACGATAGTACTCGACTGCGTAACGCAGGAAGACCTCGATCTCATAGCGGATGCATGCATCACAAGCAAGCTCAAAGTGCTGGCGGTAGACCCGGGCGTTTTCACAGCAACGCTTGCAAGAAAACTCATAACTCCGTCAAAGAGCAGAGAAAAGAGCAAGATCCTGGCTGTGATGGGAAGCGTACACCCGAATGCAAGGACTCAGATGGAACAGCTCTGGCTGTCGCAGAGGACATATAACGTCATGATCGCTACAAAAGAGCTGCTCGAAAGCGAAGAACGCCGCGAGGCTGAGATCGCAAGAGTAGCAGAGGAGATCCTGGAAAACTGCGACCGCAACCAGATCTCAACGGTCACGGGAGACGGGATATATCCTGAGAACAGAATAGACTTCGGGCCGTATATGGAGAGGTACGACTGCTCCATGAATGACGTCACTGACATCATCAACAAGTCTCTGGCGGAGATAGCGCATCGCATATTCGTGGCAGAGCCGACCTTCAGAGCTCTCTACACGACAGGCGGAGATATAACTGTGTCAGTCTGCGAGAGATTCGGGGCAGCCGGACTCGACCTCAAGGACGAGGTGCTTCCGCTTGCTGCATACGGAACTATCCTAGGAGGACCGTTCGCGGGGACCCATCTTATCACCAAGGGCGGCAGCCAGGGTGATAATGATGCCATCAATAAATGCATCACTTATCTCAAGGAGAAGATCTACATCTGATCCTGAGCGACAATCAACACAAGTTATTACTAAAGGGTTACGGAGGTGTTAAATGAAAAAACCACTTATCGCAGTCACTCTGGGCGATCCTGCAGGCATAGGCCCGGAAATCGTTGTAAAAACCATTGCAGATAAGGACCTCTTTGAGGAAGCCAACTGTATCGTTCTGGGTGACGCCAAAATCGTAAAGCAGGCGATCGAAGTAACAGGAGTCGAGCTCAGGGTCAATTGTGTTGAGGACCCTGCTGACGGCGATTACAGCGAGGGTGTTCTCAATATGATCGATCTCGACAACATCGACATGGACAAGTTCGAATACGGCAAGGTAAGCGCAATGTGCGGCAAGGCTGCGTTCGAATACATCGAGAAGAGCATCCAGATCACCATGGACGGCAAAGCTGACGCGGTAGCAACAGCTCCTATCAATAAGGAAGCTCTCCGCGCTGCTGAGATCAACTTTATCGGCCACACAGAGATCTTCGCTGAACTCACAGGAACAAACGATCCGCTCACTATGTTCGAGACAAACGGAATGAGAGTGTTCTTTCTTACAAGACACGTATCGCTCCGCGACATGCTTGACATGATCACAAAAGACAGGATCATCGACTATGTTGAGAGATGCACAGAAGCTCTCGCCAGACTCGGAGTGACCGAGGGAACCATGGCTGTTGCAGGACTCAATCCTCATTCAGGAGAGCACGGACTGTTCGGCTGGGAAGAGGTCAATGAGATCGCTCCTGCAGTAGAGGAGCTCCAGGCCAGAGGCTTTGATGTAAAGGGTCCGGTACCGGCTGACTCAGTATTCCACCAGGCGGCTCTCGGCAGATATAACTCAGTGCTGTCGCTGTATCACGATCAGGGTCATATCGCTACAAAGACTCTCGACTTTGACCGCACTATCGCTATCACCAACAGCATGCCTATCCTGCGTACATCCGTAGATCACGGAACTGCATTCGATATCGCAGGCAAGGGCATCGCAGGTGCAGTCAGCATGATCGAGTCCGTAAGGCTCGCTGCAAAATACGCTCCATACTTCACAAAGTAAACGGGCGCTTTAACACTGATAATTGATAAGCCCCGGCGAGCTGCAGGCGCCAACCAACACTCTCCGAGGCTTAGAGATTATACCCGTTCCGGGCGCCTTTGAGGCGCCCGGATACGAATACAAGCTATTGCTATTATAACGCATTGGAGGTTTATATGGTAAACGGATTAGACGGAACCAGGATGCTGATCGCCCTCTTTATCGGTATCGCGATCCTCATCGTTCTCGTTCTCAAAACCAAGGTTCAGGCTTTCCTGGCTCTGATCCTTACAACCGTACTCGTAGGTGCGATCGGAGGCATGCCGCTTCTGAACATCACTCTCGAAGACGGAAAAACGTTTGGTATTATCAACTCGATCACGTCGGGATTCGGCGGAACGCTTGGAAGCATAGGCATCATCATCGGATTCGGTGTAATGATGGGACAGATCTTTGAGATCTCGGGTGCCGCCAAACGGATGGCGTACACCTTCCTCAAGCTCTTCGGAAAGGGCCGCGAGGAAGAGGCGCTCGCTCTTACCGGATTCCTTGTATCGATCCCTATCTTCTGCGATTCGGGATTCATCGTACTCTCGCCTATCGCAAAGGCTCTGTCTGAGACAACAAAGAAGTCCGTTATCGGACTCGGCGTTGCTCTGGCATCCGGACTCGTTATCACTCACTCACTGGTACCACCTACACCGGGTCCTCTAGGAGTCTGCGGTATCTTCGGAATCGACGTAGGTAAGTTCATCCTGCTCTCGATCGTACTGGCTCTGCCTATGACGGTCGCATGCATCTTCTACTCAAGAAAGTTCCTCTCGAAGAAGTTCTACAGACTTCCTGATGAGGAAGGAAACATCGTAGATGCAGAGTATCAGGAGCCAAACTATGAGGCAGCTTTCAACATGGATATGACAGGCGTTCCTGGAACTCTCGAGTCGTTCATGCCGCTGATCCTCCCTATCGTGCTGATCCTCATCAACACTATTGCTACAGCTCTTGGAGCAACAACAGGTTTCATGTCCGTTGTCGTATTCCTCGGACAGCCTATCATCGCTGTAGGCCTAGGTCTTCTGGTAGCTATCTTCACACTCGGCAGACCGTTTGACCGTCAGACCATCCTCCAGGAGATGGAGAAGGGCATGGCTTCCGCTGGTATCATCATGCTCGTAACAGGCGGCGGCGGAGCTCTCGGACAGATCATCAAGGATTCCGGCCTCGGTCAGTTCATGGCAGACGGACTTGCTCAGACAGCAATTCCTATCATCATCCTGCCGCTGATCATCTCGACAGCAATGAGATTCATCCAGGGTTCAGGTACAGTTGCTATGACAACAGCTGCAAGTATCTCGGCACCTATCCTCATCGCTGCAGGTTCCAACCCGCTCCTCGGAGCAATCGCATGCTGCGTAGGATCCCTCTTCTTCGGATACTTCAACGATTCGTACTTCTGGGTAGTTAACAGAACACTCGGCGTTTCCGAAGCTAAGGAGCAGCTGACTATCTGGTCTGTAAACTCGACCATCGCATGGGCAGTCGGCGTTATTGAGATCATCGTTCTCAGCATCTTCATGCACTAATCATTTACGCGCTGCCAAAGCCGGCTAAGCGCAGTATATCGGAAAACACATATGTGCGCGGCAGTCATTGCCGCGCACATGTTAAATAAATCAAAAGGAGGGTCCTATGGCTCTTGTAACAATGAAACAACTCGTAGATGAAGCCTGGGAGAAGGGAACCTGCATCCCGGCATTCAACGTCGGAAGTCTCGAGATGGTGCGCGGAGCTCTGCGCGCTGCAGAAGAACTCGACACTCCTGTGATCATCCAGATAGCGGAAAGACTGCTCAGGTATTCTCCGCTCGAACTTATCGGACCGGGAATGGTGCAGGCCGCAAAAGAATCAGGGCTTCCTGTTGCGGTCAGCCTGGACCACAGCAGTACATATGATGTGATCAGGAAGGCGCTCGACCTCGGCTTCACGTCGGTCATGTATGACGGATCGACTCTTCCGTTCGAGGAGAATATCGCCGGCACCCGTAAGATCGTGGAGCTGGCAAATGAATACGGAGCAGCTGTCGAAGGCGAACTCGGCCTTGTCGGCGGAAGCGAAGATGGTCTTTCGGATCACGGCATCCTCTGCACAAATCCTGATAAAGCACATGAATTCTGCGAGAGAACAGGCATCGCCTGTCTCGCTGTCGCTATAGGCAACGCTCACGGCGATTATCCTACAGCCCCTGTGCTGGCGTTCGACATACTCGGGCAGATCAATCAGAAAGCAGGAGTACCTCTGGTGCTCCACGGCGGAAGCGGGATTTCCGACGAGGACTTCCGCAAGGCGATCTCGCTCGGCATAGCCAAGATAAATATCGGTACCGCAAGCTTCAATAATGTGGTAAAATTCGCGACGGAATATCTTGCAGCTGAGGGCAGGCATACATACTTTGAGCTGAACACGGCTATGACACAGGGCATGTATGAGAACGCGCTCAGACACATCAAAGTATTCCGCGGACTATAGATTTAAAGAAAGTGCTGGGACATCAACTATGCTTCTGATCGTCAGCAAAGTGCTGGTAGTATTCATATATATTGGCGTTGGATTCATCGCAAACAGACTTAAGGTGCTTCCGGAGGAATCCGTGAAGCACTTTATCAGTCTTGTTATGGGAATAACCGTGCCGTGCCTGATGATCAGCTCCATAACAGGGCAGGAGATCAACGGCAGCATGTACAGAAACACGATACTCGTACTGGTCCTGAGCGCAGTGATATATATTGTGACTACAGTCCTGACGACCTTATTATCCGACAGGATATTTCCGGGTAAAGAGCAGCAGGACAGGAACGTGCTGGCTTCTGCGATGACAGGCTGCAATTCGGGATTCATGGGACTTCCTATAGCAAGCGCGGTGTTTGGCGAGCTTGTTTTTTACTACCTTGCCATACAGACTATCGTTAATAATACGTATCTGTTTGTGCTGAGCCTCTCACAGCTGCACCACAGGGAGGGCCGGAAGTCTTCTAAGAGCCTTCGCGAGAAACTGAGGCCTCTGGTAAATCCGACTTCTGTTGCTACGGTCGCTGCTGCCATCATGCTGTTTGCCCGGCTCCATCTGCCGGAATACATAATGGGCATAGTAGAACCCTTGGGAGATGTAACGATACCTCTGTCTATGATACTGGTAGGAGTCCAGCTTGGAGGAACCGACTTCGGGAGACTGCTCTCAGATAAGGACCTTCTTATAACTTCGGCGGTAAAGCTGATACTGATGCCGGTGATAGCCCTGCTGATACTTACGCCTTTCCACGTCGACCCGGTAGTTAAGCTGACTTCGCTTCTTGCGGTGTGCTTCCCGTCGGCGGTGATAGGTGTAGCCGTAGCGGCGCAGGAGCAGAAAAATACGCTGCTCATGGCTGAAGCAGTGTCCGTCAGCACCCTGCTTTCGATCATCACGCTGCCGGTATGGATAATGATAATAAGCCGCCTTTACCTGTAACAGGCGGCAGGCACAAGGCGTTCGGAGTCTGTTGATTTGACACAGACGTATTGAAAGTGATATATTTTGACCGTTAAAGGGAGACGAAAATGACAGGTCACAACATAGTACCGGCAATCTATTACTACGAATACGCCTCGGTGAAAGAGGCGTGATTTTGCTGCAAAGGTGATCCTGGCTCAAAGGTCAAAGACACGGCTTCGCAGCAGACTGCGGAGCCGTTTTTAAGAGGATATCTACAGAAGGAGAAAAACGATGAGTTCACTTATTCCTGACAATGTAAGCAAGCACACCAACGTCTATGATGTGCTCGTAGAAAGAGGACTTGTAGCGCAGTGCACCAATCCTGAGAAGTTCAGGGAACTGCTCGGCAAGGAGAAGATCAAATTCTACATCGGGTTCGACCCGACTGCTGACTGCCTGCATATCGGACATTTCATCCCGATGATCACCATGATGTACATGCAGAAGTACGGACACACACCGGTGTTCCTGCTGGGAGGCGGTACCGGCGAGATCGGCGACCCTTCGGGCAAGGCCGACATGCGTCAGGTAATGACCATCGACACCATCGATGAGAACTGCAGACAGTTCAAGAAGCTCTTCGATAAATACATCGATTTCGATGATGAGTGGAAGTACGAGGGCAACGAGGGTGTATATCATCCGGGACATCAGAACAGAGAGCCGATTCCGGGCAAGGCAGTGAGCGTAAACAACGCGGAGTGGATCAGACCGTGCAAGTTCACCGAGTTTGCGAGATACATCGGTTCACAGTTCAACGTGAACACGATGCTGCGTGCCGACTGCTTCAAGACACGCATGGAGAGAGATACAGGACTCACATTCTTCGAGTTCTCATACATGCTGCTTCAGAGCTATGACTTCTATGTTATGCACAGGGACTTCGGTCTGATGGCACAGCTGGGCGGAAACGACCAGTGGTCGAACATCATCGGAGGAGTCGATCTCACCAGAAAGCTGAGCGGAGATGAGGTCTATGGACTTACTGTATCGCTGCTTCTGAAGAGCGACGGCCAGAAGATGGGCAAGACAGTAGGCGGAGCCCTCTGGCTCGATGAGAGAAAGACTCCTGTATACGACTTCTTCCAGTACTGGAGAAACGTTGATGACGCAGACGTCAATACCTGCCTGCGCATGCTGACATTCCTGCCTATGGAAGAGGTAAACAGACTCTCCGCCCTCGAGGGAGCTGAGATCAACAAGGCTAAGGAGATCCTCGCTTTCGAAGTAACCAAGCTCGTCCACGGTGAGGAGAAGGCTCAGAAGGCGCTCGAGGCAAGCCGCGCGGTATTCGCGGGCGGCGGAGTATCCGACGACATGCCTGCGAAGGAATTCGATGCCGCGCTCTTTGCAGGAGACGGAATGGGACTCGCGGCGCTCATGAAGGAAGCCGGACTCGAGCCATCGACATCCGAGGCTTACAGGACGATCCAGGGCGGCGGCGCAAGGATAAACGGAGAGCAGATCACCGACAAGAAGTACTCGGTAACAGAGGCAGACTTCAGGGACGGAGAACTCGTTCTTCAAAAGGGTAAAAAGAAGTACATGAAGATCATTTGCAAGTAAGGGGCGACTCCAAGGGAGCCGAACAGGCAGAGGCTGAACTGAACCGTTTCCTCTATGAAATGAGAGTGAAGTACTATTAAAAAGATCCGTACAGGCAATATCTGTAAAAGGAGAAGCGGTCTGATGAATGAACATGCAGACCGCTTTGTTTTTACCGGATTTACAATGCTGCTGCGATCTTTTTAAAGTCGATCGAGCACTTCTCCTCAGATATGCGAACAGGAATCTCGTCTTCGAAGCTGAAAATTGCAGGGATAACATCTTCTTCAAAGAAAAATACCCATACCTTCCTGTCTTTCGGGTCAACTATCCAATACTCCCTGACTCCCGCTCTTTCGTAAGTAGGGGTCTTAACGATAAAGTCCTTTCCTCTTGTCGAAGGAGAAAGTATCTCTATGGCCATCACGGGTGCGCCGTCATAGAAGTCCCCGTTGTTTTTTGATTCATCGCAGGTTATGAAAATATCCGGCTCGAACATGTTTCTGTCATCAGGCAGAAGCCTTACGTCAAAAGGAGCCAGGCGGACTTTGCAATCTGAGCCGCTTTTTTCTACACATCTGTCAAAGGCTTTTGCAAGTAAAAACAGCAGATCCTGATGCAGAGGTTTCGGCGCAGTCATGTCATATATTACTCCCTCTATCAGCTCTACCCTTATCTCATCGGGCAGCGCGCGTATATCCTGCACCGTGTAGTGACCCTGCCTCGGCCAGCGTGAATCGCTGTCTGCCTTGAACTGATTCTCATATTCTACGGAGTATTCCGCCGCCTCCTCTCTGACGACATACGTAGCCATATCGTACTTGTGGTCAGAAAGGCCCTTTGTCAGCTCGAGCAGAGTATCATATCTCGGGTGTTTGGTAATACCGCTGAATATCTTCTGTACGGTGCTCAGAGGAACTCCGGTCTTTTCCGCGATCATCTCATTTGTGTATCCGAGTTTGTTTTTGAGCTCCCTCAGCTCACGAACGCTCATCATATCTGACACCTCCCTTGGACAAACCCTCAGGGAAAGCATAAATGCCTGCTTTCCAGAATATTTCCAAAACTTCCTTTTTATAACCATATTTTAGGGCTGAACAGCCGATGTGTCAAGAACATATATTCGAAAATAGTCGAAAAGTTTCCGCTAAAAACCGCAGCAAACCGCAGTGATCTCCGCCCCGGAGGCCGTACATACGAGCGGTATCTGTGATATACTGAATACGTTACGGAGCGCAGACGCGCAGCCGAAGAAAGAGATAAATATGCGCTGAGAAAGGTATATGTCAATGAGATATATCGAACTGAAAATAAAGACTGAAAGAGAACGTGCAGAAGCTGTGCAGGCAGCTCTCCTTGAGGCGGGTTTTGATGCCATGCAGATAGACGATCCGATGGACGCGGTCGACATAGCGGAGCATCAGGATCTTTACAAGTACGACTATATAAATGAAGAGATAGTTCAGAAAGCCGGTGAGACCGCCCTCGGAAAGGGCGCGGATGAGCTGACCATCACGCTCTACTTTGCGGATGATGAAGAGGGCCGCAGCAGTATGGCAGAAGCCGAAAGGCTGCTCTCCGGACTGCAGGGCGTATCATTCAGCTCGGAGGAGACAGGCGACGACAGCGAGTGGCTGTACAAATGGCAGGAGCACTTCAGACCGACAAAGGTGGGCGAGCGCATTGTCGTAAAGCCGGGTTGGGAAGACTACGAGGCTGCAGAAGGCGAGCTCGTCATAGAGATGGATCCGGGCATGGCGTTCGGAAGCGGACTCCACGAGACCACCTCGATGTGCGTGAAGGCCCTCGAGAAGAATCTCGGCGGACCTGAGGACTCATACGATCCTGCGCGTTATCCGATAAGAGTGCTCGATGTCGGCACCGGCACAGGCATACTCGCCATGGCGGCGGTGCTGCTGGGAGCTGACGAAGCCCTCGGCATAGACATAGACGACGAAGCGGTGCGCGTCTCGAGTGAGAATATCATCAAGAACGGACTCGAGGGGAGGATCAGCATAAGGCATGGCAACCTTATGGACGGCGTCGACTATGAGCCTGACATCATAGTCGCCAATCTCATGGCCGACCTCGTGGTGATGCTTTCGCCTGCCGCAGCGGCACAGCTTAAGCCGGGCGGCGTATATATCACGTCTGGTATACTGGATATAAAGGAAGAAATCGTAAAAAAAGCCATAGAGGAAGCCGGCTTTGATATAATAGAGGTGCTGGCGGACGGGGAATGGCGCGCCGTGTCAGCGGTAAGGAGGTAAAAGGCAATGAAGGTAAGATCGACTCCGGGGCCGCTCCTGGCTCCGCTCCCGACGGTGATGGTGAGCTGCGGAAGCATGGAGGAATCGAATATACTGACGGTTGCCTGGACGGGAATAATCAATTCGAATCCGCCTATGACATACATCTCCGTACAGCCTAAGCGCCATTCGCACGACATAATAGAAAAGAGCGGAGAATTCGTCATAAATCTGGTGCCGCACAGCCTTGTGAAGGCGATGGACTTCTGCGGAGTGCGCTCCGGCCGCGACATCGACAAGTTTGAGGCGCAGGGGCTCACGCGCGAGGCGGCAGACACCGTATCCGCGCCGCTCATCGCGGAATCCCCTGTCAACATAGAGTGCAGGGTAAAGGATATAGTAAGGATGCCGTCGCACGACATGTTCATGGCAGAGATAACAGCCGTTCACGTGGATGAGAAGTATGTGGACGAAAACGGCGCCTACGACTTCGGCGCAATGGATCTTGTGGCGTTCAATCACGGAAAGTATTACAGGCTCGCGGCGGAAGAGACCGGGTTCTTCGGTTTCAGCGTTATGAAGCTGAAAACAGCGAAACGCAAGGCGATAGAAAAGGCAAAGCGCAAAAGATCTGCAAAGGCGCAGCGCAGAAAAGGTTAAAGAGGATGGAGGATGAGTTATGGTAAAGGAAGTATGCATGGAGAAGCTGCTCAGCGACGCGACTGAGAATTTCACAACGGGGTTCATGTGTTCGGAGTCGGTGCTCGAGGTGCTCAACAGACACTATGAGCTCGGGATAGGCGAAGAGGCTATCGCTCTTTCGACCGGATTCCCTTACGGATTCGGAGACGGGGGCAATGTATGCGGAGCCGTCGCGGGTGCGACTATGTGCCTGGGCAAGGTGTTCGGCAGGACTGTAAAGGGCGATCCTGCGTTCAAAAAATGCATCGATCTCGTAAGAGAGCTCAACGAGGATGTCGCGAAGGAATACGTCAGCAGCATCTGCCCTGAGCTGATCGCGAACTATGAGTTCACCGACCCTAAGCGCAAGATCTACTGCACAGGGATAGTTCATGCATGCGTGAGATCATTCGCGAAGATAATGGAACGCGAGTGCGGCGTGGCGGTAAAGTAAAATACACAGAAATCCATGGCGGGAACGGGACTGATCAGCGTCATAATTCCGGTTTTCAACGTGGAGCCTTACCTTGTAAAGGCTCTTGAAAGCGTTACATGCCAGACCTACAAGGATCTTGAGATCATCATAATAGATGACGGATCCACAGATGGGTCTGGCTTGATTTGTGATGACTTTGCAAGGTGTGACGAACGTGTCAAAGTCATCCGCCAGGAGAACCGCGGTCTGCAGCTTTTTCCTCTGCAACAGACTGCTTCCGCAAAGCATGGCTATGAGCGGCGGGCCGGCCGCGTGCGCGGTCTGTCTGGCCGGCAGGCTTATCATATGCAGCCTCACCGCGGCTGTTGTTTTCTGGGCAATATGGCACAGAAGCGAGCGATGTGCCGGGGCGGTAAAATGGCTGCGGAGAAGTCTGTAAAGATAGTTCGGACTCCCGAAAAGCATTGAAAAATACGCTGAAAGTGTTTACAATTTAAACGTAAGTATGACTATATTTTTGGGTGCCATCAGGCAGGGAGGATATAAACCATGGATATGGAAACCATCATGAAGATGATGCTTCAGAGCGGAGCTCTTGAGCAGGTAAGCGGAATGCTCGGAGTTGACGGCAAGAGCGCAGAGTCGGCTATGGAGTATGTTATGCCTATGCTCCTTCAGGGAATGCAGGGCCAGATGAAGAATGAGGATACAAAGTACGGATTCCTTCAGGCTCTCAACGATCACAGCAAGCAGGATACAAAAGACCTCAGAAAGGCTGTAAAGGATGCTGACGTGAACGACGGCGCCAAGATCGTAAAGCACCTTCTCGGAGCTCAGGAGGAAGAGGTCGCTGCAAAGGCTAAGAAGAAGAGCGGACTTGATACCAAGACCATCCTCAAGCTCATGGCTATCCTTGCTCCGATCCTCATGTCCAAGATGGGTCAGACTGCAAAGACCCAGACTGCGAAATCAAGCTCCGGCGACATGCTCAGCGTAGTAGGCGGACTCCTCGACGGAGTTGACGCTAAGGACGTTGTCAATATCCTTGGAATGCTGATGAAGTAGTTCATTAATATTGCATTGATCTGAATGAAGGCCGACACATCTGGTGCCGGCCTTTCTTTCGGGACGGTTGAGATAAAGACACGATATTGGTAAAATTCAGTTATGGATCAGGACAGAAGAGACGCCAAAGCATGGGCGAAGGAATGGTATATAAGACAGAAGAACCGCAGACTGCTTATGGTGCTGGGGGCTATTCTTCTGGTCGCGGCTATCGGCTATGCGGTGCATTTCACCGTAGTGCATGTTGAGAGAACCACTTTCCGGTCAACGGAAGACATGCGCAAAGCCATGCAGGGCAGGTTTGCCATAGAGCGCGACTACGAAGACATCATCATCGAGGGCGATGAGGTGACCCTTACATACCTTGCATATACGCACTATAACAGGGAGTACGCCGAGAGATACGGGTACGACTACGATGAGCAGGACTCGGTATATGAAGACCATATCGTTAAATGGGATTACAGGAACGGCGTTATCAGGACTCAGTGGATGGGCGATCTGATCGTGGATAAGAACGGCAACTTAAGGCGCGGCGACTCCTACTACGGAACGTTCTATAAAACGGATAAGCCGAGGCCTGAGCCTATCGATCCTTCGACACTGAAGACTCCGGAGGGAAGCATCAATCTGGAGAACCAGGACGGGAGCATCACCATGGAAGCCTCTGACGGAGAAGAGGAAGCATTCGAGGAAAGAGAAGAGAGCCTCGAATCAACAGACAGCGCAGCACTGGAAGCAGCAGCGGAGGGAATAATCGATGTGCAACCTTAGAGTGATCAGGACAGACTGTACCGACCCATATGTAAATCTTGCTGCCGAGGAGCATCTGACCATGAATGCCGAAGACGGCGTGATGACTCTGTTTTTATGGCAGAATGCCCATACCGTTGTAATAGGCAAGAACCAGAACCCTTGGAGAGAGTGCAATGTCGAGGCGATAAAGCGCGACGGCATTTACCTTGCGCGCCGCATGTCGGGCGGAGGAGCTGTCTACCACGACCTCGGCAATCTCAACTTCACCTTTATCGCGAGGGACGGACTCTTCGATGTGGAGAGGCAGACCGATGTTATACTGCATGCCTGCAGACTGCTCGGCATCAACGCGGTAAAGACCGGCAGGAACGATCTCACGGTCACGGACAGGAAGTTCTCGGGCCATGCCTACTTTTCATCAAAGGGCTTCAACTATCACCACGGCACCATCATGATGGATGTCAAAGGCGAAGACCTTTCGAAATATCTGAATGTTCCGGCGTCAAAGCTGAAGTCGAAGGGCGTTGAATCAGTAAGATCGAGGGTGACCAACCTCAGGGATCACGTGGACGGAGAACTGAAAAACGCGGATACGAAAGAGCTTATACGCGCGATGCAGGACGCCATGGTAAGAGCCGCTTCAAGGGAGTACGGCTGCGAGGCTGAGACAGCGGAGCTTCCGGAGATCCCGCAGGAGCTCCTCAGCAAATACGCGTCTGAAGAGTGGAGGCTCGGCACAAGGATACCGTTCACAAAAGAGATAGAGCACAGGTTCGAATGGGGCGGAGTCTGGGTGCAGCTCGAGATGAAGGGCGAATACATCAGGGACTGCCGCATCTATTCCGATGCGCTCGAGACAGAGGTTTTCGATGTGCTCGAAGACCTTATAAAAAACTGCAGATATGACGCCGGCGAGATACGCGGACTCAGCGCGAGCCTGCCGGAGGGCACATCTGCCACAGCACATGAGATATTGGGACTGATCACTTCATCTATCTGATGTTATTAACAGGCGTGTTTATGAAAAACCGCGCCTGCTGAATAAAAGGTGTAAAGAAAGGAAATCAATATGAGCGAATTCAATTATGACCTCCTTATCATCGGAGCGGGTCCGGGCGGCTATGAGGCTGCGTTCTATGCGGCAGACCTCGGTATGAAGGTGGCTATCGCAGAAAAGGACCGCCTTGGCGGCACATGTCTCAACAGAGGCTGCATCCCTACAAAGGCACTCATGCATTCTTCAGATGTCTACAGAGACGCTGCTCACGGCGCTGAGGTAGGCGTTGAATGCGAAGGACTGCACGCCAACCGTGCAAGGATGGGAGAGCGCAAGGACGAGGTGCTCGACACACTCAGAAACGGCATCGCAGGTCTTATCAAGAAGAAAAAGATCGACCTCCTCGAGGGAGAGGCGAAAGTCGTTGCTCCTCACAGCGTTGTGATCAACGGAGAAGAATACACTGCCGAGAATATCATGGTAGCAACAGGCTCAAAGCCATTCATGCCTCCTATTCCTGGCCACGATCTGCCGGGCGTCATCGACAGCACTGAGCTGCTCGACATGGGCGCTGAGGAGATCCCTGAATTCGTCATCATCGGCGGCGGAGTCATCGGTATCGAGTTTGCTACTATTTACGCGGATCTCGGCGACCACGTAACTGTCATCGAGGGCATGGACAGACTGCTCCCTGTGATCGACAAGGAGATCGGCCGCAGCATCAAGATGACCCTCGAAAAGAAGGGCGTAGATGTACACGTGGCTTCCCCGGTACAGAAGATAGAGAAGGACGGCGACAAGCTTGTCGTTACTCTTAAGAACAAGAAGGGCGAAGAGCTGCAGGTAAAGGCAGACAAGGTGCTGATGTGCGTCGGCAGAAGACCTAACACGGCAGGCGTATTCAGCGAAGATCTGCTGAATGAGTATCCTGAGCTCCAGGATGCCAAGGGATTCATCAAGGTAGATGAGTGCTATAAGACTCCTGTAGAGAGCGTATACGCAATAGGCGACTGCATCGGAGGCATACAGCTGGCTCATACCGCATCGGCAGAGGGCCGCAACGCCGTAGCTCTGATCAACGGCTGCCAGGCTACCATCAACATGGGCACAGTTCCAAGCTGCATCTATACCGACCCTGAGATCGCTGTAGTCGGAATGACAGCTGATGAGGCCAAGGAGGCCGGTATCGAGGTAGTTACAAAGAAGTACCCTATGTCAGCAAACGGCAAGACCATCATCGCCGGACTCGACAGAGGCTTCGTAAAGCTGGTGGCAAGGGCAGACGACCACAGGATCATCGGAGCGCACCTCCTCTGCGGAAGAGCGTCCGACCTGATCGGTGAGCTCGCAGTAGCTATCGGCAGAGGCATGATGCTCGAGGAAGTAGCGAACATCATCCATCCGCATCCATCATTCGCAGAAGCAATCATGGAGGCTGCTCGCCTGTAGTTCATTAACTTTATAATATCTAAGAGGGCTTATATATCTTCGTCAGGCACGCTCTCGCTGAAATTCGGACGCAGCGGTTCTAAGCTCTGACTTCGCTGACGCTCGTCAATCGCTAAGTACCGGCGTCCTCGATTCACCTGCCAAAGATATATAAGCCCTCTTTTATAATTAAATTAAAAGCCCCGGAAATGAATCCGGGGCTCGCGTAATTTTTGGACTTACTAGTCGAAGTCGAATCTCAGATGCGGCTCTCTGGCTGCCTTTGTGTCGTCGAGTCTCAGTACCGGTGTGGTCTGCGGCGCCATCTGTACGCTCTCAGGAGCATTGAAGATGCGGTCGTAGATCTCGCGGAATGCTGTGATAGCCTCGTCGAGTGTCTCCTTCGTCTCTGTCTCTGTAGGCTCTATCATGAGGGCCTCGTGTACGATCAGAGGGAAGTAGATTGTAGGCGGATGGATGCCGTAGTCGAGGAGTGCCTTGGCTACGTCCAGAGCCGAAACGTGAGTCTTTCTGTAGATCGGATCGAGGCCGATTACGAACTCGTGCATGCATGTGGTGTCGAATGCGATCGGATAGATATCCTTCAGCTTCTCCTGCATGTAGTTGGCGTTCAGTACAGCGTTCTGGGCAAGTGTGTATACCTCTTTGCCGATTGTCAGCAGGTATGTGTAAGCCTTGACCATTACGATGAAGTTGCCGTAGAAGCCTGTCATGTTTCCGATGGACTTCTCAGCTCTCTCGTAATTCTCGCCGTCCTTGCATACGAGACCAGGCGCGAATGGTGCCAGGAAGTCTTTGTATGCGCATGGGCCGCTGCCCGGGCCTCCGCCGCCGTGAGGTGTAGCGAATGTCTTGTGCAGGTTCATGTGGATTACGTCGAATCCGATGTCTGCCGGACGTACGATACCGATTACGGCGTTGAGGTTGGCTCCGTCATAGTAGCAGAGTCCGCCGGCTTCATGGACGAGTCTTGTGATCTCCATGATGTTAGGGTCGAAGAGACCTACCGTGTTAGGGTTGGTCAGCATCAGGCCTGCTGTCTTAGGACCGAGGTGAGCCTTGAGGTCATCGATGTCTACCGTGCCGTTCTCGTTCGATTTGATAACGATGGTCTTGTAGCCGGCCATTGTTGCCGAAGCCGGGTTTGTGCCGTGAGCAGCGTCAGGTACGATGATCTCGTTACGCTCTGTATCGCCTCTGTCTGTGTGGTAAGCCTTGATCAGGAGAAGTCCGGTGAACTCACCGTGAGCTCCGGCTGCCGGCTGGAATGTGACTCCCGCCATGCCTGTGATCTCGCAGAGGAATTTCTCGAGATCGGCGATCAGCTCGTGCGCACCCTGTACGGTGTGTGCAGGCTGAAGAGGATGGAGCTTGTTGAAGCCAGGAAGCGCGGCCATCTTCTCATCGATCCTAGGGTTGTGCTTCATTGTGCAGGAGCCGAGAGGATAGAATCCGTCATTGACTCCGTGAGCTCTCTTAGCAAGAGCTGTGTAGTGTCTTCCCATCTCGTTCTCGGAGATCTCCGGGAGATGCGCCTTCTTCTCGCGAAGAGGAGCGTCAGGAAGCTTGCAAGGTACGTCGCATGCAGGGAAGATATCTTGTCCTCTGCCAGGAATGCTCTTCTCGAATATTAATTTCATATTAGAACACCTCCTTTGCAATAGCTATGACTTCATCGATATCTTCTTTGGTGTTCATCTCTGTGCAGCACCACAGGATGCAGTCTGTATCGCAGTCACCGTCGCAGCAGCCGCAGCAGAGCTTGAGTCCGCCGAGGATGCCCTTTTCTTCGAGAGCTGCGAGCAGCTTGTCAGCATCCGGGCATGTTGTTGCGAATTCGTTCCAGAACTCACCGCCGAAGCAGCGCTTCATGCCGATCTTCTCGAGCTCCTCAGCCATGTAGTGAGCCTTGGAGGAGCAGAGCGCGGCAACCTGCTCATAGCCTGCAGGGCCGATCGTCGAGAGATAGATGCCTGCTCTCAGAGCGCACCATGCCTCGTTGGAGCAGATGTTGGAGCTTGCCTTTTCGCGGCGGATGTGCTGCTCTCTGGCCTGAATGGTCAGAACGAAGCCTCTGTCGCCTCTTGTGTCTACAGTCTCACCGATGAGTCTGCCAGGGATGGCACGCATATTCTCCTGCTTTGTTGCAAGGAATCCGAGGTATGGACCGCCGAACTCGAGTCCGAGTCCGAGAGGCTGTCCCTCGCCTACTGCGATGTCAGCTCCTACCTCGCCAGGGCTCTTCAGAGCGCCGAGTGCGAGCGGGTGGCAGTACATGATGAACTTCGCTCCGCCGTCGTGTGTGATCTTGCAGAGCTCTTCAGCGTCCTCTACGATACCGTAGAAGTTAGGATACTGCATCAGGAAGCAGGCTGCAGCGTCATCTTCAGCGAGGGCCTTGGCAAGAGCCTCTTTGTCGGTCTGGCCGTCCTTTGTCGGAATGACTACTACCTTGCTGCCTCTTCCGAATGAATAAGTGTTGATTACTGTGAGGATCCTCTCATCGAGAGCTCCGGAGACATAGAATGTGCTGTGTCTTCTGTCTTTGCACATCCAGCATGCTTCAGCAGCAGCGGAAGCGCCGTCGTACATGGAAGCGTTTGCAATGTCCATGCCTGTGATCTCAGCGATCATTGTCTGGTATTCAAAGATCGACTGGAGGATTCCCTGGCTGATCTCAGCCTGATATGGTGTGTACGCCGTAACAAATTCCTCTTTGTTGGCGATCGCGTCAACTGCGGATGGTACATAGTGATTGTACGCGCCTGCTCCGCGGAAGATCGAACGGAAAATAACGTTCTTTGCTGCAAGTCCCTCAACCTTGCGGGCAACTTCGATCTCGCTCAGTCCGTCAGGAAGATCGAGCTCGCCTTTGACCTTGGCTTCTTCAGGGATCACTTTAAAGAGGTCGTCGAAATCCTTGTATCCGATCTCGTTGAGCATTTTCAGTTGCTCTTCCCTGGTGTTAGGAATAAAAGTGCCCAATTCAGTTCCTCCTTATTACCTGTGTCAGAATCTGCTTCAGATAGGTTGATTATCCTCTGTACTCATCGTACTCATCAGCTGTGAGAAGCTCTACTGTCTCGCTGACGTTTCCAACCTTGATGAACCATGCGCCGTAAGGATCGTTGTTGATCAGGGCAGCATCGTCAAGGATGTCTTCGTTGATCTCAAGAACAACTCCGGAAACCGGGGAGAAAACATCAGCTACAGCTTTTACGGACTCAACATCGCCGAAAGGCTCGCCTGCAACGACTTCATCGTCTACCTCAGGGAGGTTTACGAATACGAGGTCACCAAGCTCACTCTGAGCGTAATCAGTGATTCCTACATAAACATCGTCTCCGTCATAACGGATCCACTCGTCATCTCTGCTGTACTTAAGTTCTTTTGGGTCAATCATCGTTCTAATCTCCTTTTTATAATAAGTTGGATTTAATGATATTGGCTTATACTGATCCGCTTAATGCGGATAACTAACTTTTTTACCGGAGGAGCTCAGCCTCCGAACTTGATGTGAGGTGTCACGAAGTGACGGAGTCCTGACATCAAGATCAGAGGTTTTTACTTCTCTCTCTTGTAGAACGGGAGTCCTACCATCTCGCAGTCTACCATGCGGCCTCTTACGTCTACCTGGCAAGGAGCGCCGATCTCGCGGGCTTCGGATCTAACGATAGCCATTGCGTACGAGCTGCCGAGGTAAGGCAGGAATGTGCCGGATGTTGTGTGACCTACGATCTCGCCGTCTCTGTAAACGTCGAGGTGCTCTCTGAGGATGCCGCGGCCGGTAACCTTGAGGCCGACTCTTCTCTCCTTGAGAGGCTGGTCTGCTTCGAGAGCAGCCTTGCCGATGAAGTCAGGCTTGTTCATCTTTACAGCGAAGCCGAGACCTGCTGTTCTAGGGCTGATCTCATCAGTGAGCTCGTGGCCGTAAAGAGGCATAGCTGCTTCCATTCTCAGAGTATCTCTTGCGCCGAGTGCGCATGGGATGAGGCCGTCGTCCTTGCCTGCTGCGATAAGAGCTTCCCATACATCAGGAGCCTTGTCTGCCGGCATATAGATCTCAAATCCATCCTCGCCTGTGTAGCCTGTGCGGGAGATCATTACAGGAATGCCCTGGAAATCTCCGTCAAAGATGCATGTGTAATAACCTGCAGGGATGTATTTTTCATCAACAACTTTCTTCAGAATGATCTCAGCATTAGGACCCTGAAGCGCTACCTGGCCGTACTGGTCGCTGACATTTGTAAGCTCAACGCCGTCGATCTTATGGTCGCACATCCATGCGAAGTCCTTGTCTGTGTTGGCCGCGTTGACAACCACGAAGTAATCATTCTCAGCCTTCATATATACAATGAGGTCATCGACGGTTCCGCCGTTTTCATTGCACATAGGGGAATATCTTGCGAATCCCGGCTGAAGATCGGTGTAATCATTAGTCAGGATCATGTTGAGGAAGTCCTTTGCCTTCTCGCCCTGAACGAGAACTTCGCCCATGTGGGAAACATCGAACAATCCTGCTTTTGTTCTGACTGCCATGTGCTCTGCTTTGACACCTGATCCGTACTGTACAGGAAGAAGGAATCCTCCGAATTCGACTATTTTGCCGCCGTACTTGACATGGGTATCATAGAGCGGGGTTTTCTTTTCCATCGCTGTGTACCTCCTCAAATCTGTTTTATCTGCGCAACCAACACGCCCCTGTGGCATGAGGGAACACTTTTCTAACGTATATTAATAATAGCACCACATAAAAGAAGCGTCAAATAGTTTACTATTCCGCAAAGCCTTGCAATCACTGAAGTTCGATGTATTGAATTGCACAAAAAATAAACATAGATTTGTTCGATAATACAAATTTCTCAGACCGGATTCGTGTTGAATGATCAAAGCCGCGAGGCGTACCCGAGCGAGGAACTTTTGAGTCTTGGACGATTTGTGGTAGAATATGCTCATGAATACTATCGAATGGTGGATGTTGGACGGAGCGGTAGGCCTGATCGTCCTTGCAGCCGTACTCAGGGGTGCAATAAAGGGCGTAGGCGACACCATAATAAAAATGCTCTGCATAGTAGGCGGCATAGGCCTCGGCGTGTACTTCAAGGACAGGCTGAAGGCCTTTTTATTGCAGACAAAACTCGAGAGGATACTGCACAGCCGCATTCTTAATATGATAAAAGGCAATGAGTCCGACGCGTATACATCATCTGAAGAGGTGAAGAATGCATTCTTCGGCTCGGCCACATCGTCTGACAGCGGCAGTGAAGGATTGCTGTCAAAGTCACTCGGAGGGATCTTCAAAGATGTGGCGGACAAGGCCGCAGATGCTGCTGCCGACAGACTGACTGAGATAGCGGCGGGAGTGATCGCCTTCGCGCTCATAATCCTTGCAGTGAGCATTGTAATGTTTCTGCTCAGGATCATCCTGAAGAGTCTGCGCGATACTTCTGTAGTGATCGGCTTTGCTGACAGGATGCTCGGAATGGTGCTCGGCCTTGTAAGGGGACTCATGCTGGCATGGATCGCAACAGCTCTTCTTATACCGGTCACCACACTTGTGTCACCTGAGCATGTGCCCGCGATGATGCAGGCGCTCCAGCTTACAAATGCGGCGAAGGTGCTTTACGACGTGAACCCGTTCTTTTATGTGATCAAATACGCATTTATATAGTATAGTTTTGTTGATATTTCAAAGGCCTTTGTGATACAATATCTCGGCTATGGTTTTTGACGGAATTATATGCGCAAGCGATGATGAAAGATTCATGCTCGAGGCTCTGAAAGAGGCAGCCCGGGCCGCCGAAGAGGGCGAGGTGCCCGTCGGCGCCGTTATTGTGAAAGACGGGCAGATCATCGCGCGGGCGCATAACATGGTGGAGACCGCGCGAAGATCATTCGCGCATGCGGAGATGCTCGCCCTGGAGGCTGCAGAGGCTGCGCTCGGAGCAAAATGGCTCCCGGACGCGACTATGTATGTGACTCTCGAGCCATGCAGCATGTGCTCAGGCGCAATGGTCCTTGCCAGAATGGCAAGGCTCGTGATAGGCACCGATGATCCCAAAACGGGTGCCTGCGGCTCCCTTTACAACATAGCAAACGATGAGAGGCTCAATCACAGCATAGAAATAACTAGAGGCGTGCTCGCCGGAGAATGCTCGGCGATACTGAAGGAGTTCTTCAGAAGAAGGCGCGCTTAACGGAGGTTTAATTAAATGAAGAAAATCAGTCTGATAGCAATGCTGACGTCTGTCATGATAATGATGGCTTCGGTATTCTGCTTCGCTGACGGAGGATTCGACCTGGTATCGTCATATCCTGAAGACGGCCAGTCAAACACTTCCATGGAAAATCTCGGCGTAAAGCTGGCATTCAGCAACGCGATGGATTCAGACGAAGCGACCGCTGCGAACGCAGACAAGTTCGCCATCTATGACGAGGACGGCAAAGCCATTCCGACTCAGGTGCTTTTCAGTGATAAGGAAAAGGGACTGGTACTGGTACTCGCCGACACAGATCAGGGATTTGTGGCAAAGAACAACTCTGAGTACAAACTCGTTATCAGCGGAGATCTCGTAGACAACGAAGGCAACGTTCTCGGAGCAGACAAGACCGTCACGTTCAGGACATACAACCAGAGGATCAACAACATGGTCAACATGGTCATGATGTTTGTAATGTTCGGCGGCATCACGGTGCTCTCGCTCCGTCAGAATAATGAGAAAGAGAAAGAAGAGCCTAAGGATGCTCCTAAAGAGCAGGCTTTCAATCCGTACAGAGAGGCAAAGAGGACAGGAAAGAGCATAGAGGAAGTCAAGGCGGAGCAGGCAAAGAAGGAAGCCAAAGAGGCGAAGAAGAAGGCCCGCAAGGCAAAGAAGACTCCGGAACCGCAGGAGAAAAAGATAGAAAACTGCGCTGAGCTCCTGAACAACGTATATCATGTTCACGCTCCGGCTCCTGTCAACAAGGCTGACCGCTCCATAGACGCCCTGAGAGCCTCCAGAAAGGCAGAGAAGAAAAGCTCCAAGACAAAGAGCACAAAATAATAGTTAAAGGAATCATTCAGGGGAGCAGAATCTCCCCTGTTTTCATGACCATGGACAAGATAACACTTAACGCTCACGCAAAGATAAATCTGTCACTCGAGATAACAGGCAAGAGACCAGACGGCTATCATGACATAGTCTCCTTCATGCAGGGTCTGGGTCTTCATGATGTGCTGAGCATAGAAAAGTGTACTGAAAAAGCAACAAAATACAAACTGCCTCATTGCACTGTAAATGGCATTGATGTATATTTATGTACGGACGCAAAAACAATCCCGACTGACATGGACAATCTTGCGTTCAGAGCGGTCAAGGTTTTTACTGACGCGGCTCTTGATGAAAAGGCCGTAAAGCGCAGCCTTACTGACACGCTCCTCATAGATATCCGCAAAGACCTTCCGGTCTCAGCCGGTATCGGAGGGGGCAGCGCGAACGCGGCAGCATGCCTGCTGGGTCTCAATGAGATGACTGGCAGACCGTTCACTCTGAGGCAGCTTATGGACATAGGCGGCACCTTCGGAGCCGATGTGCCTTTCTCGACATTCATGAACGCGTACCGCAACCGCGATGTTCTCGAAGGGCTCGAAGGGCTCGAGGAGGCCAGCGACGCGGCGTGGACCGGCGGCATAGGCGATCTGGTAGAGGCAGCGCAATGCATCCCGCGCTATGTAGTCATGGCAAATCCGGGCACAGCAGTCCTTACAAAGGCAGCCTACAAGGCGTTTGACGAGATAGGTTATACTGACGATCAGACAGCAGGCAAACTCTTCGTCAATGATATGGAAAAATATACGCTTAAAGCAGACCCTAAGGCAGCGACCCTCAAGAGATTCATGGTCGAGAGACTCGATGCTGACGAGGTGCTGATGAGCGGAAGCGGTCCTACAATGGTCGCTTATTACAAAGACATTACAAAAGCCGGCAAAGGAATTGCCGCACTTGCCGAAATGGTCACGACCGATGCTTCCATAAGAGCATGGCTGACCGATACAGGCTTATAAATCAGGGGGAAGATATGACTGATATCCAACTTAAAGTTCAGAAGCCGTTAAAAGATCTGGTATATCTGGAGTTAAAACATAAGATCCTTACAGGCGAGATCGTATCACAGACAAGACTGATGGAAATCGACCTGTCAGAAAAGATGAACGTTAGCCGTACTCCTATCAGAGAAGCCATCAAGAGGCTTTCCGATGACGGACTTGTAAAGGTAGAGCCAAGACGCGGAGCCTATGTGGCGAACATCTCCATCAAGGACATGCTTGATGTCTTTGAGGTAAGAGAGGATATGGAAGGCTTTGTAGCAAAACTTGCCGCGCAGAGGATCACTGACGAAGAAAAGGCCCAGCTCAGGGAGATCGCAGCTGAGTATGAGGAAGCGATAGAGAGGGCTGATGACAAGGAGCAGATCATCGCGCTCGATGAGAAGTTCCACAACCTGATCGTAAAGTGCACCGGCAACGAAACTCTGAGCGAGCTGGTCAACTACGTACAGGAGCTCTCGCTGAGATTCAGATACCTGTATTATGATGATTTTTCGCTTTATGAGTCGACGGCAGAGCAGCACAACCGCATCATGGAGGCCATCAATTCGGGCCGCGATGCTGACGCCAGATACGAGGCCGATGCGCATGTGAAAGCGCTCAAGGAATTCGTATTTGCGCTCGGCAAAAAAATGGAGACCATGAGCGAATTCGAATAGGATCACTTCATTGAAACCGGTCCTTTGATATCAAATACAAAGCCCTGCGCATCTGCGCAGGGCTGATTTATTGCCTTTGTCTGTCAGGCTTATGAGCCTATGGCTGCTGAGGCTGCTGTTGCTGCAGCTCCTCGAGCTCGGTCTTTATCTCGATCTCCTGTCCCTTTCTGCTGACAACTATCGTTACGGTATCTCCTACCTTGCACTTTCTTACGAGGGTTATGAACTCGTTGCTGTTTGTGATCTTGGTTCCGTTGAAGGATACTATGCGGTCCTCAGGCTGGAATCCTGCCTTCATGGCGTTTTCGCCCGTGACCTGAGCGATGTATACTCCCGCGGACTCGAGTCCGTAGTACTGGGCGTTCTCTTCTGAAACATCGCTGATGACCACGCCGACAGCCGGAGTAGCTTCCGCCGCTTTCACATTGCCGCCGTTCTCGATAAAGTCGTTGATGATAGGCGCGACGTTGTTGATCGGCAGCGCGAACGCGAGGCCTTCGACGCCGACTGCAGACGCCTTCGACTCAACGATTCCGATAAGTTCGCCCTTGCTGTTGAAGAGGCCGCCTCCGGAGTTGCCGCCGTTGATGGCCGCATCCGTCTGCATGAGTGTCAGGGAGGTGCCCTCAACATCGAGCGTTCTGTCGAGCGCGCTGATTATGCCGGTGGTCGCGGTGCCGCCGAGCTGTCCGAGAGGGTTTCCGATCGCTACTGCCAGATCGCCTACCTCAACGGTGCTGCTGTCGCCTACCGTTGCTGTGGTGAGTCCCTTGGCATCGATCTTGATCACCGCGATGTCGTTGGCAGGATCGCTTCCTACTACCGATGCAGTGTATGATTCACCGTTGTGCAGGGTGACTTCAACCTTATTGGCGCCCTGGATAACGTGATAGTTTGTGGCGATATAGCCGTCTTCCTTTATGATGACGCCCGAGCCCGCACCCTGTACAAGCTGGAGCTGACCCCACATGTTCTGCTGTGTGCCCGACATAAGGATCTCGACTACCGCGTCAGCGTTTTTGTCCACGATCTGCGAAACAGTGAGCTCGCTGCCCGTAGCGTCGCCGAGATCGAGCGATGAAAGCTCGGAATCGTTCCTGGCCGTTCTTCCGCTTGATGCCGTCTTCGAGAAATACGCTCCGGATATGAACGCGCCGAGAAGGGAGCTGAGTATCATCGTCAGTATCATGCATGCGACGAGAGCTCCCCTGGTCACATATTTCTTCTCTTTCGGCTTGCTGTGAGACGGCGCCGGCGTAGCGGCGTGAGCAGGCTCATCGATGACCGTCTTTGGACATTCTATTTCGACCGTCCGTATCGGTTCCGGCTCTTCGACCGGATTTTCAAAACTTACTACATTTTTCTCTTGATCGTCCATTCTTCCATACCTTTGCGGCATAAATATATAGCCGCTTCCTTTCCATCTATAATATTATAGTCCAAAACTAAAATGAAGATTAAATAAATCCATATGTAGAATTAATTGTACAAGAATTATTAAAGATTTCAAATATGTCGTTATTGTGTCATTAATGTCAAATGTTATAAAATATTTCTGTTATGAAAAAAAGCGTCAATCTTAAAATCACAAGTCAGCAATATATTGAGAACCTCAAGCCGAGCGGCGAGGCTTTCAGGCGCGAGCTCGAGCTGGAGGATTCCATGGAGATACTGACCGAGGGCACGGTGTACTCGCGCAACAACGCGACGTACATCACTTATGAAGAGACTGAAGCGGGCGGATCTGAAGATGTGCGCACTCTCTTCAAGCTTGAGGACGGCTCGATCCGCATACGCAAATATGTACGGGACGAGGATGACGAGGGCATGGACATGACGCTTACGCCGGGCATACTCAACATCACGAGATACCAGATCCCGATGATGTCGTCGGTGAATCTTGAGGTCTACACCAACAAGCTCGAGGACGATCTCGATGAAGAGGGGTACGGCACAATCTCCGTAGATTATAAAATCAGATTCGACAGGTTTTTCTCGAGGCGCAACATACTCGAGATAGAAGTAAAGCCTTCATAAAAAGAAGAGGTAGACATGAGAAAAGAAGGGTTCAGCGCAGAGCAGTACATCGAACAACAGTCAAAATACATCATTGAGAGGATACAGAGCGGCGAGGGCAGGCTTTACCTCGAATTCGGGGGCAAGCTCGTCGGAGACAAGCACGCAATGAGGGTACTCCCGGGATTTGACGAAAACGCCAAGATCAAGCTCCTGCAGAGGATGGGCGATCAGGCCGAGATAATTATCTGCATCTACGCGGGGGATATCGTCAAGAGCAAGACCCGCCAGGACTTCGGCATCACCTACGATCTTGAAGTCATGAGACTCATTGATGAGTTCAGAAGCTATGATCTTTCGGTCAACTCTGTTGTCGTGACCAGATACGAAGACGCTCCTTCGGTCAACCAGTTCATGGCAAAGCTCGAGAGAAGAGGCATCCGCACCTACAAGCACATGTTCACAAAGGGTTATCCGACTGACGTGGACACCATCGTGTCGGAGAGCGGATACGGAGCAAATCCATACATAGAAGTTTCGAAACCGCTGATAGTCGTAACCGGTCCGGGCGGAGGCTCCGGCAAGCTCGCGACATCGCTTTCGCAGGTCTACCATGAGTACAAGAGGGGACGCAAGGCCAGATACGCCAAGTTCGAGACCTTCCCGATCTGGAACCTGCCGCTCAAGCATCCTGTGAACATCGCCTACGAAGCGGCGACAGCAGACCTCAAGGACTTCAACATGATCGATCCGTTCCATCTCGAGGCTTACGGGGAGACAGCCGTCAACTACAACCGCGATGTTGATGCCTTCCCTGTGCTGAGGAGGATACTGCACGCGATCACCGGCTCGGATGAAGGCTACAAGTCGCCTACAGACATGGGTGTCAACAGATGCGGCTTCGCCATCACCGATGATGAGGCATGCAGGGAGGCTGCGGTCCAGGAGATCATCCGCAGATATCTGATCGCGGAGTGCTCCTACAGAAAGGGCACCATAGATGCCTCAACACTCGAAAGATGCAAGCTGCTTATGGAAGAAGTGGGAGCGTCAAGATATGACAGGCCGGCTGTTGCGGCTGCTGAGGAATACGCTGAGATCAAGAGGGCTCAGAACCCTCAGAGATACGAGAACGTAGTAGTATCCGCCATGCAGCTCCCTGACGGCAGCATCGTTACCGGAAGATCGTCGCGCAGAATGGTGGCGACCGCGGCCATGGTGCTCAACGCTATCAAGAAGCTCGCGGGCATACAGGACGACATGCTCATCATATCCCCGACTATCTTCGAAAGCATGTCGAGCACCAAGTCGGGCATACTGCACGATAAGACGAGCCTCAATCTCGAAGAGATAATCATGGCTCTCACGCTCACCAAGCTGACCAACCCGTTTGCCGAGCTCGCGCTCAAAGAGATCCCTAACCTGAACGGATGCGTGGCTCACTGCACCGCGATCCTTTCGGATAAGGACGAGCGAGCTGTAAAGGCTCTCGGCATAGACATAACTTCGAATCCGGAGTTTTCAAACAACAACCTTTATTCTCTGTAGGATTTCCGAAACACAGGAGGATGGACATGAAGATCAATACCAGCAAAATCATGAAGAAGGCGGCTGAGGCTTCGACCGGACTGACAGTAGTCATTGCTTTCCTTAACGTTGCTCTTCTGGTGACGAAACTCGTTCAGACAGTCTCAGAGGGAGCCCCGAAACTCGAAGACTCCGACAAATAGAACCATACAGGAACAGGCAGACTAGCTCTTTGACCGGCCAGCCAATTTATAGATTGAAAAAAGCCTGCGGCTCTGTTATACTCGGTGGAGCCGCAAATATGCTGATATAGCTTAATGGCAGAGCATCTCATTCGTAACGAGAAGGTTGTGGGTTCGACTCCCTCTATCAGCTCCAAGACTCTGAACTTTCGGGTAAAACCGGAAGTTCTTTGTTTTTCAGAAATTTCAGTAATTTCAACGTATTGAGCCTTTACTCAAAAAGGTATATAAAGGTTCGGAGAGGTGTACAGAAGTCCATTTATCCTCAAAATATGAGGAAAATTAAGGGATATCCCTCTATACATCAAGGGATACGAAGTTTATCTTCTCCGTAGAAAATCCCTCAGTAAAAACCACTTCGAATCCTAACACTATGAAGGGATGCGTTTTAATTATCGCGATTTGCATAATTGCAGATTACGATAGTTTTATTTACGATGGATTCGAAGATAGAGATCGTTGCGATTGGAGGTGACTGTGATGTTCAATCCTAAGTATAAATTCACCCATGATGAAGTGAGGATCATAGTCCTCGCTCTATCTTGACGCTCATTTCAATGAGCGCGTGATCACTTCCTGCCATGGTCGCTACATCATATTTATAATCTATTTCATCAACCTTAATCTTGTTATTTACAAATACAAAGTCATATCGCTTCGCTTTATTTCCTCGACTGAGTTTGTGAGAGACGGCAAGGGGCTCTCCTTCTACATAATTACTGGTCTCATAATCAATAGAGAATGCATCATTAAGCCCTGCTTGATTTAATGTGTCAAAGAAGGTCCTCGCGCCTTTCCCTTTGTTCAGGTTGTCAAAGAATTTCATCCCATCTACAGTATAGTAATCCTTATCAGGTTCATTTGCATCAAACGCCACGATGTCAGGCCTGTATTCATCTATACACTCAGCAAAAGATAAGAACTGTATCGATTTTGCCTTCTTAAGAGAATTCAATACATCATCGACGATCTCTCTAAGTATATCTGTAAGATAGAACTGTCAAAAAAAGTAGGATGGCCGTTGCCTACAGCATTTGCATTTGTTTATCTGCGTATTCTTTGCAGTAATTCATGAAATTGGCAGCTTCTTCGGAGAGGCAGCTTTTGTCCGGGTACACGAAGAAGTAGTCGATAGGATCTGTCAGCTCCGGAACTTCTATTCGTGAGACCTGGCCGTGCTGTGTAGCTCTGGCTGCAGCAATCTCATATATGAATGATATCGCTTCGATTTCATGCAGATATTCTTCTATGGCCAGCATACTGCCTGCTTCGATCTCTACTTTGAATTTGTTCCAGTCGAACCCATGCCTTGCAAATACCTGGCTGATAACATTATTAGCTGCAGCATTATGCTCACGGGAAATAACATTCTCCTTGATCAAATCTTTGAGTGAAGCAGTTTTACCCGCGAGAGGATGGGCAGGGTTGCAGACGCATCTGAGGTAATCCTGAATAAATAATTCCTTTTCCATGCCGTCCGGCACAGCATATATATCTACAATCGCGTAATCAACTTTCCCCTCACTTATCAGCTGGCGCATCTCTTTACCTGATGCAATATATGAACAGATACGGTAATCCGGATGGAGCTTCATATAGTCAGATACCATCTTAGGCAGCAGATATTCACCCATAGTCATATTCGAGGCAAAAACTACTTTCTTGTATTTATCTGATCCTTCGATTTCAGCTATTCGCTTCTCGACACTCTTCGAAAGTGAAATGATCTTGCTAAGTTCTCTTCTCAGAAACTCTCCTTCAGGGGTGAGATATAGCTGCTTGCCCTTGTATTCTACTAATTTCACACCATAATGATTCTCAAGAAAACGTATATGCTGGGAAACCGCAGGCTGCGTGATATTCAGAATGTTTGCTGTCTGTGTGTAGCTTCTCGTCCCGCAAAGAGTCATGAATGTTTCGGTCCTGTAATCGATCATTTTGCGCCTCGCTTTCATATAATTCATATGTTTTTAAACTCAGATAACAGACCATTCGGTCAAAAAAGGCAACTCTTCATCTATGAGTATAACATAATTTTATAGAACACAAAATATTTAAAATTTTCATTTATGGAAGAATGGTGATATTGTTC
>Ga0310695_10003344_pt1 | contig 31735 bp, 30 predicted proteins | sample RumenRJG_04DNA_FD_203882 | JGI IMG/M metagenome (GOLD analysis project Ga0310695, IMG submission 203882) | Bovine rumen microbial communities from Lethbridge, Alberta, Canada - RJG_04 (v2) (version 2) | ecosystem: Host-associated > Mammals > Digestive system > Stomach > Rumen | place: Canada...
CGACAGCACCTCTGGAAAAGTGCGCCTAAAAAGCGCGCCGTGAATTAAGTTTTCCGCAAAAAGATGAATAAAAAGAAGAAGGGCTGTGCCAGAACGGTTATTTTACCGTTTTGACACAGCCCCTTTTTCTGTTTGACCTATTAAGCGATGAACGCGATGCTCGTCGCGATGATGAACTGGGCGATGTAATATGCCGCGTGGTTCGTGATGACGTCCACGGGACGGTCTTTGCCTTCTCCGAAGTACGTGCCGGACAGGATGAGGTCCGAGATGAGGAAGAAGACGAGGCCGACGAACATGATGTTCAGCGTCATGACGTCGAAGTGGTTCATGAGGGCGAGGCTGCCGCAGAGCAGCGTGACGCCGATGAGGATGGAGCCGTAGAACCCGGTGACGCCCTTGAACTTGCCGTAGTTGAGCTTCATGGGCTTCTCCATTGCCATGTTCCCCACGCCGAGGACGATGCCCAGGAGCAGCGGGATGACGACATAAGCCCAGCGGGAGGCATCGCCGTACTGCCAGATGAGGCCGATGATGAAGAGGATGTGGCCCGCGGCAAAGGCATAGAAGCCGGCGAAGGTGTAGATGTCATTTTCTTTCGGATAGACGAACTTGAGGTCCAGCCAGATGTCTCCGAGGAGACCGCAGAGCAGGCCGATGAGCAGGAACGGTGCGAACTTTGCGTGTGCTGCGCCGGCAGGGATGAGGCTCCAGGCGACGGCCGCAACAGACATGAACAGGACCGAGACAGACGATTTGATCATCGCCGCTTTGGTGGATTTTTCCTTTGCGCGCTCGTACAGGAACCAGCAGAGATCGAGGGCGCCGAGGACTAACAGGATGATAAGCAGTACCATGGTTTTCCCTTCTTTCGCATTTCACAGTTTCACTTTTTTGTACGGAATCCGAATTGTCCGAACATTCCTTCAATTCCATAATAAAGAATAACCCTGTTCTGTTTCAAGAGACAGGAGTATAATTGACACATAGGAAATGAAACATGTTACAGAAAGTGAGGAGGCCCCATGATCACACCGGCACAACTGGCACTGAAAGCGGTCTGGAAAGGCATCGAGATCGGCGACAACGCCAACTATTCCAAAAAAGAGTACCCGACTGACTCTGTTGAGTACAAGGACATCCCGTACATCGCCGACGGGGACAGCTACCACCTGCTCGACGTCTATGTCCCGCAAGAGTTCGACAAAGACGGAAAGAAGCACCCGGTCATCATCGACATCCACGGGGGCGGCTGGTACTACGGCACGAAGGAACTGAACCGGTTCTTCTGCCTGCACCTTGCCCGCAAAGGGTTCATCGTCTTCAATATGAGCTACCGGCTCGCGCCGAAAGCGACCTGGATCGACCAGGTGCATGATTGCATGGCGGCGCTGAAGTACATCTCGGAGCACATGGCAGAGTACGGTGGCGATGCATCGAACGTCTTCCTGACCGGCGACTCCGCGGGTGGCAACCTCTCGAGCGTCTGCGCGGGCATCTGCACGAGCAAAGTCATGCAAAACGCGTTCGATGTCGAGGACCCGGGACTGAAAGTCTCCGCGGTGGGCCTGACATCTCCTGCAACTTATCTCGACCCGAGCGCGGGCGCTGTCTGGAAGTTCTATTTCAACAGCTTCAACAAGGACTTTGAGAAAGAACCCTGGTACCCGTACCTGAACTTCGACAAGACCATTGAAGTCTGCGGGGAGACTTACCCGCCGACGTACATCGTCACGAGCATTGCCGACATCGTGCACAGCGCCGGCGTGCGGACACACAAGACGCTGAAGAAAGCAGGCGTCCCTGTCGAACTCAACGACTCGAAGAACCCGAAACTCATGCATGTCTACATGGTCACCGGCGCGGACCTCCCCGAGGGACAGGCCGCCATCGACGGTATGACCGGTTTCTTCAAAAAGCATATGGTCTGAATAGGACAGAGAAAGCACCTGCTCCGGCAGGTGCTTTTTGTGCCGCTCTTTTGGCCTGCTACTTGAATAAAGTGCCGGTTTATGGCAAACTATATAGCGTTTACAAGTTATATTTTTTTATTAAAAGGAGTTCGAGCAAATGATCAAACTGTACGACGGCGGCGTCTATCTCGTGAACGGCACGGAGGTCGTGCCGGAAGCGGAAGCCGCGAAAGTCGAAGCTCTGACCGGCAAATCGCCCAATAAAGAGGAAGCGAAGACCGGTACCATCGCCTATGGCATCCTGAAAGAACACAACCAGGCGGACACCATGGACCAGCTGCGCATCAAGTTCGATGCGATGGCCTCCCATGACATCACGTTCGTCGGCATCGTCCAGACCGCCAAGGCGTCCGGCATGGAGAAGTTCCCGCTGCCCTACGTCCTGACCAACTGCCACAACACCCTGTGCGCGGTCGGCGGCACCATCAACGAGGACGACCACATGTTCGGCCTGTCCGCGGCGAAGAAATACGGCGGCATCTATGTCCCGCCCCACATCGCGGTCATCCACCAGTACATGCGTGAGATGCACGCGGGCTGCGGCAAGATGATCTTAGGCTCCGACTCCCACACCCGCTACGGCGCACTCGGCACCATGGCCATTGGTGAAGGCGGCGGCGAGCTCGTCAAACAGCTCCTCGAAGACACTTACGATGTCGCCTACCCCGGCGTCGTGGCCATCTACCTCGACGGCAAACCCCAGCCCTTCGTCGGCCCGCAGGACATCGCCCTCGCCATCATCGGCGCGGTGTTCCAGAACGGCTTCGTGAAGAACAAAGTCATGGAGTTCGTGGGCCCCGGCATCAAGAGCATGACCACCGACTTCCGCAACGGCGTCGACGTCATGACGACCGAGACCACCTGCCTGTCCTCCATCTGGGAGACCGACGAGGACACGAAAGCCTTCCTCGAAGAGCACGGCAGGGGAGACGACTACCAGAAACTCGCTCCGGCGGACGTCACGTACTACGATGGCTGCGTCTATGTGGACCTGTCCACCGTCAAACCGATGATCGCCCTTCCGTTCCACCCGTCGAACGTCTTCGAAGTCGACGAGGTCAAGGCCAACGCGAAAGACATCTTCGCCGAGGTCGAGAAGGAAGCCGCGAAAGTCGCCGGCGGACGTGCCGACTTCACTCTGTCCGACAAGATCGTCGACGGCAAGGTCGTCGTCCAGCAGGGCGTCATCGCAGGCTGTGCCGGCGGTAACTACACGAACGTCGTCGAAGCGGCCAACGCCCTTCGCGGCAAGAGCTGCGGCTACGGCGAGTTCTCCCTCTCGGTCTACCCGTCCTCCCAGCCCGTCAACATCGAACTCACCCGGAACGGCTCCATCGCCGACCTCATGGCCGCCGGTGCCATCATCCGTTCCGCGTTCTGCGGCCCCTGCTTCGGTGCGGGCGACACCCCGGCCAACAACGGCCTCTCCATCCGTCACACCACCCGGAACTTCCCGAACCGCGAAGGCTCCAAGCCCGGCAACGGCCAGATGGCCGCGGTCGCTCTCATGGACGCGCGGTCCATCGCCGCAACCGCCGCCAACGGCGGTGTCCTGACCTCCGCCGAGGAACTGGACTGCTGGGGCAACGTTCCGGAATACCACTTCGACAAGGGCGTCTACGAGAAGCGCGTCTACCAGGGCTACAAGAAGGCCACCGGCGAAGATCTCGTCTACGGTCCGAACATCAAGGACTGGCCGGAGATGTCTCCGCTCGCGGACAACATCCTTCTGAAGGTCTGCTCGAAGATCATGGACCCGGTCACCACCACCGACGAACTCATCCCCTCCGGCGAGACCTCGTCCTTCCGCTCGAATCCCCTCGGCCTTGCCGAATTCACCCTGAGCCGCCGCGACCCCGAGTATGTCGGACGCTCCAAAGCGGTCGATGTCCTTGAAAAGTCCCGTGTCGCAGGCGATGATGTCCTTGCAAAAGAGCCGGAACTGACCGGCGTCTTCGAGACCATCAAGACCATCCCGGGTCAGGAAGACCTCGACATCCCGGCCACCGAGATCGGCTCCATGGTATACGCGGTCAAGCCCGGCGACGGCTCCGCCCGTGAACAGGCCGCTTCCTGCCAGAGAGTTATCGGCGGTCTCGCGAACATCACGAAAGAATACGCCACGAAGCGTTACCGTTCCAACGTCATGAACTGGGGCATGCTGCCCTTCCAGATGGACGCGGAACCGGACGCCTTCGAAGTCGGCGATTACATCTATGTCCCCGGCATCCGCAAAGCCCTCGACGACAACGCCCTTGACAGCATCAAGGCCTATGTCATCAAGGACGGCAGGACGACCGAACTCGACCTCTACATCACTCCGATGACCGAGAACGAGCGTGAGATCGTCAAGGCCGGCTGCCTCATCAACTTCAACCGGAACCGCAAGAAGTAAAACTTCTTTGGAGAATATGGAGGAGACTAGAATGATCCATCAAAAGAGCATTCTGGCGCGGAACCGTGTCCTGTCCATGGTCATGGCCATCGGGATGATCATCGCACTGCTGGTGCCGATGGTCACCGCCATGGCGGAAGACCCGACGGCGGCCCCCGCATCAGAACCGATCACAGCCACCGGCCAGAAGCAGGTCCTGCACATGGCCACCAGCGCAGACTTCGCTCCTTATGAATACAAGGAAGGTGAAGGGTTCGCCGGCATCGATATCGAGATCGCCCAGGCCATCGCGGAGAAACTCGGCATGGAACTCGAAATCACCGACATCGCGTTCGACTCCGTCATCGCGGGTGTCGTCACCGGCAAGTATGACATCGGCCTCTCCGGCATCACTGCCACGGACGAGCGCCGTCAGACCGTCAACTTCTCGGACCCCTACGCCAATGCGGTCCAGGCAATCATCGTGCCGGAGGACTCCGACATCCAGTCCGCTGACGACTTCTACAACCTCGATGCCGAGGGCAACCCCGTCAGCACCAAGGACGGTCTCATGATCGGCGTCCAGTCCGCCACCACCGGCGACATCTACATCTCTGACACCGTCGAGAACGGCGGCGTCGGCGAAGACCACCGCATCCAGTACAAGACCGGCGCGGACGCCGTCCAGGCGCTGTCCACCGGCAAAGTCCAGGCCGTCGTCATCGACAACGAGCCCGCGAAGAACTTCGTGAAGCTCTACTCCGGCCTGAAACTCCTGAACACGCCCTACGTGGAAGAGGAGTACGCCATCGCCATCAACAAGAACAACACGGAGCTCCTGCAGCGGATCAACGTGGCCATCTCTCAGTTGAAGGAAGACGGCACTATCGCCAACATCACCAACAAGTACATCAACGCCGATGACGATATGGGAGACACGAGCTCCCTCGCGGGCCAGTTCCGTCTGAACTTCATCATGGGCGAAAAGTGGAAGTGGATCGTCCAGGGTCTTGGAAGAACCCTTCTCATCACCCTGTTCGCCGTCATCGTCGGCATCCTCATCGGTATCATCATCGCGGCCATCCGTTCGTCCTACGACAAGAACTATGAGGAACTGGAGAAGAAAGGCGGTCTGACCTTCGGACTCATGAAGGTCCTGAACTTCCTGTCGAACATCTACCTGACGGTCATCCGAGGGACGCCCGTCGTGGTCCAGCTGCTCATCATGTACTTCATCATCTTCGCGTCCAGCAAGAACGGTGTCCTGGTCGCCATCCTGACCTTCGGTATCAACTCCGGCGCTTATGTCGCCGAGATCTTCCGTTCCGGCATCATGGCCATCGACAACGGTCAGTTCGAAGCCGGACGGGCCATGGGCTTCAACTACTTTCAGACCATGCGGTACATTATCCTTCCGCAGATGATCAAAGTGGTCCTGCCCACCGTCCTCAACGAGTTCATCTCCCTGCTGAAAGAGACTTCCATCGTCGGTTACGTCGGCATCATGGACCTCACCAAAGCAGGCGATAACATCCGCGGCCGTACGCTGTCGGCGTTCATGCCCCTCATCGCGGTCGCCCTCATCTACCTGTGTCTCGTCATCATCCTGACCCAGGTCATGAAAGCACTGGAAAGGAGGATGCGTAAGAATGAGCGATAAGAAAGTCATCGTGAAAGCTGTGGCAAAAGAAGCGGCCCCGGCGGTCAAAGCAGCTCCGAAAAAGCCCCTCTACAACCCGAAGGGCGATGTGCTGATCTCTGTCAAGAACCTCGACAAGACCTTCAAAGGCACCATCCACGCGGTCCGCAACATCTCGACCGACATCCACAAAGGTGAAGTGGTCGTCCTCATCGGCCCCTCCGGTTCCGGTAAGTCCACGTTCCTGCGCTGCCTGAACCTCCTCGAGGTCCCGACCGGCGGCTCCATCACCATGGACGGCGTCGACATCATGGACAAGAACGCGGACCTCAACAAACACCGCCAGAAAGTCGGCATGGTGTTCCAGCACTTCAACCTGTTCGACAACCTCAACGTCATCCAGAACATGACGATCGCGCCCACCAAACTGAAGGGCGAGTCTGACGCCGCCGCGAGCCAGCGGGCGATGAACCTCCTCGACCGTGTCGGCCTGGCCGACAGAGCGGAGGCGTACCCGTCCCAGCTGTCCGGCGGACAGAAGCAGCGTATCGCCATCGTCCGCTCCCTCTGCATGGAGCCGGAAGTCCTCCTCTTCGACGAGCCGACCTCCGCACTGGACCCCGAAATGGTCGGTGAAGTTCTGGACGTTATGAAACAGCTTGCCGCCGAAGGCATGACCATGGTCGTCGTCACCCACGAGATGGGCTTTGCCCGCGAAGTGGCCGACCGCGTCCTGTTCATGGCGGACGGTGCCCTCATCGAAGAAGGCACGCCGGAAGAGATCTTCGACAACCCGAAGTCCGACCGTCTGAAGGACTTCCTCTCGAAGATCCTGTAAGCCATTAGAAAGAAGGACCCCAACATGGCGAAATCCAAGAAGAATCAGAAGAAAGAACTCGGCGTCGGCAGCATCATCGCCCTCGTCGTCGCGGCCCTGGTGCTCGTCGGCATCCTGGCCGGTGTCGTCTTCTATGTCCACAGCGGCAAAGGCGGCATCAGCGAGACCGCGGGCCTCATCACGGCCAATGTGACTGAAGTGTCTGCCGAGAACGCGGGCGCTGCGGAAGGTGACGCGGAAGAAGCCGACGCGGCCGACAAAGATTCCGAGGACAAGTCCAGCCTGTCCAAGGAAGATGCCGTGAAAGCGGAGCAGAGCGCGAGCGCCCGTGCTTCCAAGGAAGCCAGCACGCCGAAAGACTCCACGAAGAGCTCCGGCAGCATCACCTTCCAGAGCGAGGTGACCGCGAGCCAGCTCGGCGAGTATTACAATCAGGACACCGACGCGTTCCGCAAAGCCTATGACGGCAAGACCGTCACGGTCACCGGCAAGCTTTCCGACAAGTCCGCGAAGATGCTCTATGTCGAACTCGCGACCGGCACCAAGGTGCCGATGAGAGTCTACCTGAACAGCGAAGAACAGCGCGAGCAGTTCAGCGCTTTGAAGGACGGCTCCACCATCACCGTGAAAGGCAACCTGGGCATCCTCTACCCGCAGTCCATGGACGCCGGCGGGTTCCAGGAAATGGCCAACGGGCTCATCGCCCTCGACTCGGTCACCCTGGTGAAATAACGGCGTAAATCGCCAACACAAGAAAGCCGCGCCTCTCCATTTCGGAGGGGCGCGTTCTGCTGTTTGCTGATTCCGTACAGGTTTTTGGGCGATGCACGTCGGAACTGTATGGAATTTGTTTTTTGGCCAAAAATATAGTTTGACTATTTCTTGATAATCCTTACAAATGACATTTTTTGATATATAATGAAAATGAGAGATTCCGCGGTCGCCGTCAGGGGCTGCGGGACGCATTTGTAAGAAAGGGAGATCTACAATGGGAAAAAGCTATGTCATCCTGAAGGATGCACCGGTCATGGACTACATGCACGACTACGTCGCGCTGCCGAAGAACTACGGTTCTTATGAGTACTTCCACAGAGAAGATGTCAAAGCGATCCGTGAGACCGTCTTCGCAGCCCTCGACGACCTCGATGCACGCACCGGCCTGACCGAAGAAGTGAAAGGCTACAAGAAAGTCATCATCAAGCCGAACCTCGTCAACGTTTACCACAAGGCCGGCTTCGCTGAAGAAGACTATCCGGAGACCACGGACCCCCGTGTCTTCGAAGCTGTCGTCAACTGGTTCCGCGACAGAAACGACCACGTCGTCATCGCAGAGTCCTCGGGTAAACCGTTCCCGGCTTCTGCTTCGTTCGTCATCACCGGCTATGACCGCATCGCCAAACATTACGGCTGCGAGCTCGTTCCGCTGGAGCGTCGCCCCGTTGCCCGTTACATGCTGCCGAAGGCCGAGGTCATGAAAGAGATCCTCATTCCGGACCTCTTCGACGAGATCGTCACCGGCGACGCCTTCTATGTCTCCGTCCCGAAGATGAAGACCAACATCTACACCGGCGTCACCCTGGGCTTCAAGAACGCCATGGGTACCATTCCGTACTTCCTGCGTGAGCGGAACCACACCCACGACATCAACAAGAAGCTCGCCGACATGCTGTACCTCTTCAAACCGAACTGCACCGTCATCGACGGCATCATCGGCGGCGAAGGCAGCACCCCGGCTCCGGTCGACCCCGTTGACGTCCACATGATCGTCGCCTCCAACCAGTCCGTTGAGGCCGACCGCATCACCACCTACATGATGGGCTTCGACCCGAACGAGAACAAGCTCATCCAGGAAGCCGACAAGCGCGGTTTCGGTGACCCCGATGTCGAGATCGTTGGCAACGTCCGTGTCACCAAGTTCAAACCCGCCTGCCCGTCCCTGATGCGCGGCGAGCTGCATGAGAAATATCCGAACGTCGTCGTAGTCGCCGGGCACACCCTGAACGGCGCACCCGAGATCACCGACCCGAACAACGCCACTCCGGACCAGGCATTCGCCCTTGAGCAGGCCTGCGTCGGTGGCTGCCTGTCCTCTGTCGGTTTCGGTTTCGCCTGCGATGACCAGTCCAAGACTTCTCATTACGATGCCAAGCTGATGATCATCGTTGGCTCCGGTGTCAAGATCAACGGCACCCGGTACTGGTTCGACGGTACCGGCAAGCCCTACACCAAGGAAGACATCTTCAATTCCGGTTACCGCACCATGGCGATGGGTATGTGCACCGGCGAAGACATGCTGGCTGAAGCCACCTTCCCGATCAAACGCTGCTGCGACCCGGCTGAGTGCCTGAACGCCGTCTCCAACTCCCTTGGCACAGTTACCTCTCAGCTGAACCCGGTCACCAATACGTCTCTGGTCCCGGTCGCTGTCCCGAAACTCCTTAGCACCATCTACTGGCGCTCCAAGTGGATCCTTCAGGGCAAAGCTGTCGACGTTCCCCAGGAACACGGCGATAAGATCTGGGAACTTCCTCCACTGTCCACGGAAGACGCCAAGAAGGACTACATCTCCTGGCCGATCCCGCCGCTCACCACCCAGCAGAAGATCGGTGGTCTCACCGACATGCTGAACCTCGCTGAGTCCCTGACCGGTATGTTCGGTATGATCAAATACTACACCAAATAATTGCCCTGTGCTTCCGCCAAGGCAAATGCAAAAACGACCTCCCGTCGAGAGACGGGAGGCCGTTTTGCGTTGTATTGGTTTGTTTCCGCAGGGGTGTTGTGCGTCCGGGAGTTCTTTTCGCTGGGAGTCCTCTCGTCTAAAGCATCAAACCTTCAACTCTCGAATCGCCTTGTTGATGGTGTTGAGGACCCGCTTTTTATCGCCACTCCAGAGGGGCGCCAGCAGAAGTCTCTTGGGCCCGTCGCCGGTGATCCGGTGGATGACGACATCCCTCGGGATGAGGGGGAGGAGTGCGCACAGAAGGTCTGTGTACTCGTCGAGGGTCATGATGCGGATGGGCCTTGCTCCGGGCAGCGGTGTTCCGGCTTCCTGGGCTTTGTACTGCTCCCCGAGGTCGGTGCCTTCGAGCACGTGGAGCAGCTGCAGTTTGATGCCCCAGGTGCCGCAGTCGACCGCGTAGCGCACCGTGGTGGCCATGTCTTCTTTCGTCTCGCCGGGGAGGCCGAGGATGACATGGGTGATGACCGGAATGTCCAGTGCGTTCAGGTTTTGCACGGCCTGCTCGTAGACCTCGTTGCGGTAACAGCGGCGGATGTATTCGGCGGTCTCCTCGTTGGAGGTCTGGAGTCCCAGCTCGACCCACACGGGTTTAATGGCACGGAGCTCTTTCAGCAGGTCCAGGGCTTCCGGCCCCAGACAGTCCGGCCGAGTGGCGATGGACAGCACCCGGACTTCGGGCCTCTGGACGAGTGCCAGATAACGCTTCCGCATCCGGTCGAAGCTGCTGACACCGTTCGCGTCTTTCACGAACCCGTCTTTCCCCGGGTAGGTCCCGGTGAAACTCTGCACATAGGCGATGTACCGTCCCTCCTCAGAGTCCCCCTCCGGGAACTTGTTCCGGATCCGACGTTTGGCCTCTTCCAGCTGACGGTCGAGTGGATTCCTTGCGGCCGCAAAGTCCCCGGAACCGCCGGCGGAGCAGAAGAGACATCCGCGGGTGTCGAGCAGCCCGTCCCGGTTCGGGCAGGTGCACCCGCTGTCGAGGCTCAGCTTGTAAAGCTTCTCCCCAAACGTCTCCTTGCAGTAGTCACTGAGCGACGTGTACTCCATCCTCTCACCGCCTTTCTTCTCAGGATATTATGCCACAACAACCCAACAACCTTCAAATACCTCTACAAACTAAAAGATGTCAGTGGGTTCGAAAGACAAATGACGCCTTCCGCATTTGCAAGAAGGCTTTTTGTGCGCATGTGCACACCTTTGACTCAGGCGGGATGGTGGAAGGGGCCGAGAGCCCGGGCTGCGAGCCCGGACTCCGCCCCCACGGCGTTCCACTGCCCCGCCTCCTGAACTTTTCTCCTGGCCAAAAGCATGTCATATTTCCATGTTTTGAATCGTGCCATGCATTGGTTACCTTACTTGGAAGACAATTTTCTGGTAATACATGGCAGAATCCCCTTTTTCATTTATTGCCTTGTATTTTACGCTCTGTAGGACAAGGACTTTTTCGGAAATGCATGTCAGATTACAGAAACAGAGTTCTCTGCCATGCAAATGATCTCGAGAAGAAGATTTGCCAAAGGACTTCAAACCGAAAAATACATGTCAGATTTGTGAAAAGACAATCGTGCCATGTATATTCCCAATCATGGAAATCAACCCTGTCTCAAAATACATGGCAGGAATTCCAAAAACAGATTTTGCCATGTAAACCAGCGCAATCGCACTGGCTTCACTCAATGGTTGCAGGCGGAAAGGCGCAGAGCGCCCCTTTCTGCCTGTTGTCTGGCCTATGCCACAGGGCGGAGGGGAAGTCAAGGGCTGGCAGGAGCTTGGGCAGTGAGAACAGAAAAGCAGTTGGAAGAGAAAAAGAAGTATCAGGATTCCATGGTGCCAGCCGCGAAGCGGGCGAAGTCCCTTTACTTGCCCGAAGAACTGTGGCACCCAGGAGCGTAGAGTGTTTGAAAGAATAGTGAGTCTGGAAAGACTTTTGTAGTAAGTACGCACCGCAGCTTGACAGGCCGCTCCAACGGCCGGCTGCGTGGCGGATGTTTCCTTATGGAGAGGCGAAGCCTCCCATGGCTTTTACTTTTTTGATGAGGTTGAGAGGTAAATCGCCCCAGCGCTCCAAGCTGGAAGAATGTGAAGTGCTGAGCAGCAGGACCGCGATGATGTTCGGGATGGCCATGAGGCCCGTCCGAATGGTCATGAAGATGTGTGTTCCGAACAGAATGATGATGAGGGGCCAGCCCCACAGGAAGTCCGAAACAGCAGTGACTGCTTGTACGATCATAGTATGCCGCCTTCTGTAAAGTTTCACTTTCTCAAAACGTTAAGAATGGTATTAGTCTACCACACTTTAACACTTTACAGTAGTATAAATATTAATTATGAAAGCAAAACTGGCAGTTATACGCCTTTCATGGTAAGATAAAGGGTAAGATATCAGAGGGGAGGGACCCGTGTGAATCAGCATTTCCATTGCGGCTGGCGATGTACCATGGCCATGCTTCTGACTTTCCTCCTGCTCCTCGGTATGCTCCTGACCGGCTGTCAGGACGTGAAGGACACATCGGCAGACGAGGAGGCCGCCCGCAAGGCGAACCTCACCACCTCGTCCCCGGACCTGACCCGCGCCACCGACAAGGACGGCAACTACATCGAAGTCTCGACCGTGAAAGACGCCGAGGGCGACGTCCGGCGGGGCAACACCAAAAAGGCGGAAGCCACCGCCACGACCACACAGAAGGCAGGCAGCATGAAACTCATCGTCGGCAACAAAACATTCACCGTCCGGCTCGAGAACAATGAGACGGCACAGGCGCTGAAGGCCCAGCTGCCGCTCTCCCTTGAGATGACCGAACTGAACGGCAACGAGAAGTACTACTACTATTCGACCCTTCCGACCAGCGCCACCCGGCCGGGGACCATCCACGCCGGAGACGTCATGCTCTTCCAGAGCAACACGCTGGTCATCTTCTACAAGACCTTTGAAAGCGACTATTCCTACACACGCATCGGTTCCGTCACAGACCCGGAGGGCCTGGCAGAAGCTCTGGGCTCCGGCGATGTACGGGTAGAATGGAGAACCTGATGAAACTGACGACCTACGAACGGGTCAGCACGAATGTGAGCAGCACCTACAAGCTCATCATGCTGTCCGACGTTCACAATAAACCCTTCGACGACATCATCGCCCAGGTGGCCGGGGAGAAGCCCGATGCCATCCTCGTGGTCGGCGACATCGTCGACCGGCACCGCAAGACGTACAAGCGGGCACTCCCGTTCCTGAAGGCCTGTGCCGACACGGCTCCGACCTTCTTCTCCTACGGCAACCACGAGGTCAAATTCCCAAAGCTGGCACCGGAGGACATCACCGCGACGGGCGTCGTCCTGCTGGACAACGACTTCATCCGTTTTGGCGATTTAGTCATCGGCGGCCACACGCCCTACACCCACTTTGACTGGCTCGCGGACTTCGAACGTCAGGACGGATATAAGATCCTCATGAACCACCATCCGGAATACTTCATCAAGGAGCCGGACGGGCGGAAGGCCTTTACGAACAACCCCGGCCTTCGCAACCACGAGGACATCGACCTCATCCTGTCCGGGCACGCCCACGGCGGACAGTGGCGCTTCTTCTCGCGAGGCGTCCTGGCACCGGGACAGGGACTCATGGCAAAATACGTCCGGGGCACCTACGGCAACATGATCGTGGGCACCGGAGTTTCCAATACCGCGGCACCACTCATCCCGCGGCTGTTCAACCCGAGGGAGATCGTGGAGATCACGATCCGCCCCGGAAAAATCGGAGAGGAAGCAGAACCATGCTGAATGTATTACCGAAAATCAACGGACCGGTCCGCGTCCCGCTCGGGAACTACGAGTTCCCGAAGACCCTCGTGGCAGACCTGGGCGGGTTCGAAGACTACTGTCTGACCGCGTTCTCGGAACGCACCGGCATCCCGGTGCAGGACGCTGACGCGGAGCCGAAACAGGAGCCCTGGCTGTTCCTGAACAAGATCGACGCGGAGAAGGCAGAAGAGTACCACCTGACCGTCGGGGAAGAGGGCATCACCGTGGAGGCGGCCTCGGAAGAGGGCGTCATCTGCGCGCTGACGACGCTGTACCAGCTGTCGGACTTCAACGATGCCGACCTCTGCTCCATGACCGACGAACCCCGCTGGGACGTCCGCGGTCTGCAGATCGACTGCGCCCGGAACTTCGTGTCCGTCGAGGAACTGAAAAAGATCCTCGAGCAGATGTCCCTCTGCAAGCTCAACGTCTTCCAGTGGAAACTGACAGACGATCAGGCCTGGCGCGTCGAGATCCTTCGGGCGCCAAAACTGCTCGAACTGTCTTCCGGCGGAAAGTACTACACGAGAGACGACATCAAGGATGTCGTGGCCTTCGCGAAGACCAGAGGCATCGAAGTCATCCCGCAAGTCGACCTCCCCGGCCATGTGACCGCGCTGCTCCACGCGTACCCGCAGTACAGCTGCTACAACGACAAAGTGGAACTGCCGGATGTCGGCGGCCTCTATGCGCCCATCCTCTGCGCCGGGTATGAAGGTACTTATGACTTCATCGACCGCATCCTCGAAGAGGTCGCGTCCCTGTTCCCGTCAAAGTACTTCCACGTGGGCGGAGGCGTCCACGTCACCACGGACTGGGAGACCTGCCCGGTCTGCCACACCAAGATGGAGAAGGAAGACCTGCCCGGCACCCAGGAACTGTCTGGCTACTTCCTGACCCGCGTGGCGGACATCCTGAAGAAATACGACAAAGAAGCCGTCTTCTACAATGACGGACTCGAAGCGGTCAACGCGCCGGTGAACGGCATGGTCCAGTTCCGGACCCTGAACTTCGCGGACTCCATGCTGGACTACGCGGACGACGGCCACCGGTATGTCTACTCCGACAGCTTCGAACTCCACCTCGACTACCCCCACAGCATGATCCCCCTGAAGAGGGTCTACGAGATCGAGCCTCACATCGGCAAGTTCGTCTGTCAGGACGACCCGAACCTGCAGGGGCTCATCGCCACCGTCTATACCGAACGCATCAAGGACAACGGTTCTCTGGAGCAGACCCTGTTCCCGCGGATATTCGCTGTCGCCGAAGTCGGCTGGGCCGGCCCCGGAAAGGACTATGAAGAGTTCCTGACCCGGCTCCGTCCCGTCATGTACAAGACCCGCAAGCGGGGCTGCCAGTGCACCCCGGAACGCTGGTGGGACCCGAAAGGCGCCCGTCGCCGCCAGGATGCCCTGTCTTTCTACAACTCCATGACAGACGGCATTCCCGAAGACGTCCTGAAACAGACGAAAAAAGCGTTCCATCCGACGATGGAATATCGCCGCCAGATGGCCCTGAACTTCTTCCGACCCACGGACCTTCCGGCTGCCCTCGGCAACATCCTGCCGGGCTCGAAAAAATAAGGAGTCAGTACGACTATGAACGAAGAGCAAAAGATGCCTCTGACCGGAGAACCTCCGGTACCGGAAACTGAATCGGACGCAGAGTTTGACGCGGACTGCCAGTTCCTGGAGGACATCCAGAAGCGCAAGGCGAACGGCCCTGCTCCGGCAACAGAGCAGACGACCGTGACGCCCCATGCCCCGAGCGCGGAACCGGAGAAACCGGAAGAGTTCGTCGAGATGGAAACGGCAGAGCACGATACGTCTCCGACGAAGAAACCCCAGAGCCGCTTCGCTCAGCTGGCCGAACGCCAGATGAAAAAGGATGAGAAGGAAGCGGCCCGGGAAGAGCGTCGGGAGGAGATCCAGGAGAAACGCGAAGAGCGCCGCCGGAACGCCCGGGACCGCCGGGACGAAAAGCAGGCGCAGTTCGACAAGCGCCGTTTCTCGAGCCTGCGGACTACAGTTTTCCAGATGGTGGAAGTCGGTTACAACGAGACCGGCATCACCCGCGGTTACGACATCCTGAGCTTTGTCCTCATCATCCTGAACGTGATCGGCAGCATCATGTTCACGTTCGACTACTGTGAACTGCATTACGCGACGGCGCTGCACTGGATCGAAGCCGTTACGGTGGCCTTCTTCGCCATCGACTATGTCCTGCGTCTCTGGACAGCGCCGCTGCTGTTCCCACAGGAGAGGACCGCCAAAGCGGTCGCGAAATATGTCTTTTCCTTCTGGGGCATCATCGACCTCGTGTCGTTCCTGCCCTATTACCTGCCCTGGTTCTTCCCGCAGGGCGGCACCGTGTTTCGTCTGTTCCGGGTCATGCGACTCTTCCGCCTGTTCCGGATCAACGCCTACTACGACTCTCTCGGGACTATCACAGCCGTTCTGAAGAGCCGGAAACAGCAGCTCCTGTCCTCCATCTTCATCCTCCTTGTCCTTATGGTCTCCGCCAGCCTGATGATGTACAGCGTCGAGCATGAAGCGCAGCCCGATGTGTTCCGCAATGCGCTGTCCGGCATCTGGTGGGCGTCCTCGGCCCTGCTGACCGTTGGCTACGGCGATGTATATCCCATCACCACAGCGGGTAAGATCATCGGTATGATCATTACCTTCCTCGGCGTCGGTATGGTCGCCATCCCCACCGGTATCATTTCCGCGGGATTCGTCGAACAGTACCAGCGCTTCAAGGAGATGGACGAGCAGACCGGCGAAGTGGACTTCCATTTCATCAAGGTCCAGCTCAACTACAACGATGACTGGGTCGGCATGAAGATCATGGACCTGAACCTGCCGAGCAACGTCGTCGTCGCCGTCATCCAGCGCGGCAACTCGACCATCGTCCCCCGTGGTAACGTCGTCCTTCAGGAAAAAGACACCCTGGTCCTCGGCGCGGAAAGTGCCCACGACAAGGAGTGGGACCTCGACCTCAAAGAGATCATTCTGAAACGGAAACACCCCTGGAACGGTCAGTACATCCGCGACCTCGACATCTCCCGTCAGACGTTCATCGTCCTGGTCCGCCGCAAGAACCGCTCCATGGTCCCGAACGGCAACCTCATGCTGAAGGAAGGCGACACGGTCGTCCTCTACTCGAAGAAGCATATCCAGGATGCGGTCGACATCGAGATGTAAAAACGATCGCCAACTTTTTATGATAAATCCCCAAGTTGGCATGATGTGACAAAACCGAACTCCCTCTATAATTGGTTCATCACCAGTGTTAGAGGGAGTTTTTATGTTTATCGATACCATTCGTATCAGCAACTTTGAAAACCCGATGGGTATGGCGCTCGAACCCCTGACCGTTTCCTGGAAAGACCGGGAGGCCGTCGGGAAGCGGGCGGAGAACGTCACCCTTTCTGTGGCGATGGACCCTGCCATGCAGAACGTCATCCTGAAAAAAAGCGGCGCTGCCCTGTACCTGGCCGGTTTCCTCATGTTCCCGATCTTCGGCTTCAACATGGTCACCTTCATCCTCACTCAGCTGGTCTTCCGCAAGAGACGCTACAACACCTTCGAAGAGGAAGAAGCTGCTGAAGTTGCAGAAGTTACCGAAGCAAAATAAGTCTTACACGACTGAGAGCCCTGTTTCGACAGGGCTCTTTTTGTCTTCCGGAAAGGGTTTTACACGAGGGGCCGCTTTTGTTAAAATAGGACTGTTGAAAAACGTCCGGCTGATGATCGGACTGGAAGCAAAAGTAAGGAGGAAATGATTATGAAATTCCGTAAGCTCATCGCCCTCATGCTCTCCGTCTTCGTGATGGCAGCTATGGCTGTGGTCCCGTCCTTTGCGGCAACGGACGTCTCGTCCTGGCTCGAGAAGAATGTGACCGTCGGCGTCGACGACGCGGCGAACATCAACGCCCGCAACACGACCGGCACCCGGACTCTCAAAAAGGTCTACCAGACCTTCCGCTACACTCAGGAAGCGCACCCCATCTCCGGACAGGGCTGCTTCAGTGTCACGAAGGGCGTCCTGAAACAGAACGGTAAGAAGTGTGACGTCTACCTCGTCGCGGCCCACGGTCTCGAGACCAACGCCTTTGGCCAGAACGACGACATGGAGTCCGTGCTGAAAGCCGGCATGCAGAAGAACAGCCCGTACCTCAAGCAGTTCATGGCGGTCATCAAGCAGACTGTGCCGAAGGGCGCCAACCTCATCCTGACCGGACACAGCCTCGGCGGCATGGTCTCCCAGCAGGCGGCCGCCAACAAGACGATGCAGAAGAATTACAACATCCTGCATGTAATTACCTGGGGTTCTCCGCTGATCGCCAAAGGTCAGATCGAAGGCCAGCTCCACAGAATGTGCGCGGCCGGCGACGTGGTCCCGCTGATGAGCGAATACACGTTCACTGACCCCGACGCCCAGTTCGGCGACCGCAACCGCGAAGAAGCGGATGTCATCCCGGTCATCCAGTCCCACGTCGAAGGCTACAACGACAAGGACGCCTGGAAAGACTACGACGCCATCGGTGTCAAGGGCGGCAACGCGGTCCTCAAGATGGACGACAGCACCACGCTTCGTTTCAACGCTCCGAAGACCGAGAACCCCACCGGTTCCGCCTGGCTCGCTTATAACAACAAAGGCAACTGGACCGGCGTCTCCATCCTGTACTGATCAGATATCAATTGGATATGACATAAAGAAAGCGGCCCGCACACGGATGTGCGAGCCGCTTTCCAAGTTGTTATTCTGCAATCTATGGTGCAGATAGAGGATTTAGATGATGCCGAGCGGGATGAGGACGATGAGCAGGAGCGCATCGAGGCCCCACAGGCAGGCGAGCCATTTCTTCTGCGTCTCGCGCTTCATGTCGTACGTGAAGTTCGCGGCGAGGAAGAAGGGGATGTAGGTCGTAATGAAGACCGGCAGCGCGCCCCACCATTTGTAGACCCAGATGAAGGCCGGGGTGGAGGCGAGGAAGATCTCGAAGATCGAGAAGAATGCTGCGTTGCCGATGGCAAAGAGCACACGGTTGTTGATGCCGAGGATCTTCTTGTGTTTGTCCTCCGGAAGGAGTTCGACCGACATGAAGCCGGCGATGGAGAACATGAGGGACAGCTCCCACGAGACGCCGACCAGCAGGATGAAGCTGGTGCTTTCCGGGGACACGTGCCACAGGGCATAGCCGGAGAAGTGGCAGATGACCGCGTTCATGATCTCATAGAACCAGTGGACACCGTAGAGGGCGAGAGCGCCGGCCATGGCGTCGTACTTTTTCTTTTTCCACATCGGGATCCAGACGCCGACGATGACCAGTGCGAGCAGGGTAATGAAGGTCCAGTCGAAATTCGCTGTGCTTCGTACAGCAGCTTTTGCAGCTTCCGCAGCCGCCATTGCGGCAGCAGAACCGTCACCAAAGAACATAAACTCACTCCTTTTTACTCAAACTCGATGATAGGTGGGCCCGTAAACCAAATATTCACTCTGAATATTCAAACTGAATATTCAGTTTTCAAATTCATTATTGCATTTGTTTACTATGGAGTAAATAGGTAGAATCACTAAAAAATACACGCGGTTTTCGTCAGCATGGACAAGGCATAAACCGCTGTGCTACAATATTGGCACTGTCTGACGGATAACTCCGTCATAGAAGGGAGGATCCTTTGTGGATCTTACGAACTTACTCAAAGACCTGACGTCGGTCCCCGGTGTGTCCGGGCTCGAAGACAAGGTGGCCCGTGTGGCGATGGACGCCCTCAGCCCCTATGTCGACGAATTGTACAAGACACCGATGGGTGCTGTCGTCGGAACCATAAAGGGGAAGGGCCCGGCCATCGTGCTCGACGCCCACCTCGACCAGATCGGCCTCGTCGTCACCGCGTTCGGCGGCAACGGCTTCCTGCAGTTCGACAAATGCGGCGGCATGGACCCCCGCATCCTCTCCGGCATGGAAGTGACCGTCCATGGCACGGAGGACGTATACGGCATCGTGTCATCCGTTCCGCCGCACCTCGCAAAGAAGGATGACGAGGGGAAGGCCAAGGCGTTCAAGGACCTTGCCATCGACACCGGTCTGCCGGACGAAGAACTCGAGAAACTGGTCAAACTCGGCGACCGGGTCTCGCTGAAGGCGTACCCGGCGGAACTCCTGAACGGTCAGGTGTCCTCCGGTGCTATGGATGACCGGGCGGGCATCGTCGCCCTCATCCGCACCGCGGAGCTCCTGAAGGAGGCCGACTGCGACCGCACGGTCCACTTCCAGTTCACGGTCCGGGAGGAAGTCGGGGGACAGGCCGCCGCCGCCACCGCTTACAACATCAATGCCCACGCCGCCATCGCGGTGGACGTGAGCTTCGCCCGTACCCCGGGCATCGACTCGAGAGACGCGGCCCTCATCGGCAAAGGCCCGATGATCGGCTACGCGCCCATCCTCGACAAACAGCTTTTTGAGCGCATGAAGTGCATCGCCGAAGAGAAGGGGATCCCGTACCAGATCGAGATCATGCATCGCGGCACCGGCACCCATGCCGATGAACTGACGAACTCCAAGGCGGGGCTTCCCGTCGGGCTCGTCTCCATCCCGCTCAAGTATATGCACACGACGGTCGAGACCGTCACCATGGAAGACATCGAGAACACCGCGCAGCTGCTGACCGCCACGGTGCTGGCCGGCATGCCGGAAGGAGGTGCCGTATGACACTCTTTGAAGACATCCGCATCCTCTGTGAACTGCCCGGTGTCTCCGGCAGAGAAGAACCCATCCGGGAGTACATCATCTCTCAGCTGCCGGAAGGCGTCTCGTATGAGACCGATGCTCTTGGCAACCTTTATGTGGAAAAGAAGGGCGCGAAACGCCCGAAGAACAAAGTGGTCCTGTTCGCCCATATGGACGAAGTGGGCCTGATGATCACGTACATCACGGACGACGGCTACCTCAAGTTCGACGAGATCGGCGGCATCGACCCGGCGGTCCTCATCGGACGCACCGTGCGCCTTGAGTGCGGGCTGGTCGGCGTCATCTCGCTGAAGGCCCTGCACCTCTGCGAAGGGGATGAGGACAAGAAGATCCTACCCATCCGCGAACTGTGCATCGACATCGGCGCGAAAGACCGGGCAGAGGCGGAGAAGTATGTCGCCCTCGGTTCCTACGCTGTTTACCGTTCGGACTATGTCGAATTCGGCGGGTCCCGCGTCAAGATGAAAGCGCTCGACGACCGGTTCGGCTGCGCGCTCATGCTCGACCTCATCCGCTCGGACCTCGAGTACGACACGACCTTCGTCTTCACGGTCCAGGAGGAAGTGGGCGCCCGCGGCGCGGCTGCCGGAGCCTTCACGACGACCCCGGACATCGCGGTCATCCTGGAGACCACCACCGCCGGAGACATCTGCGGCGTGGAAGGCGACCGACGTGCCTGTGTCCTGGGCGATGGACCGGTCATCTCCTACATGGACCGCGGCACGGTCTACGACCACGGCCTTTACCGGCTGGCGATGGACACCGCGAAGGAACAGGGCATCCCGGCCCAGACCAAGACGCTGGTCGCCGGCGGTAACGACTCTTCGTCTATCCAGCGCACCGGCGCCGGCAGCCGGGTCCTCGCCATTTCGGCCCCGACCCGCTACCTGCACTCGCCGGTGGACGTCCTCGACAGGAATGACGTCGAAAACATGCAGAAGCTCCTGAAGGTGCTGCTGCCGAAGCTGGCGGAAGAAGCCTGAGACATTTCGCCTTCACAACAGAAGATACAGGAAAAGAGCAGGACCTCGAATGAGGTTCTGCTCTTCTTTATGACAGATCAAACTAAATCTGTATCATCTATGTTTGTCGTTTCTTTGCCACAAACAGTACATCTGTACTTTACAACACCGTTTGCATAGTCGACGATGACATCGTTATTGCCAACTTCTTCCTTAGTTACAATGTAACTTGAATCTAATCCACCAAATTCTGAATCTTTTTTGATTGGTTGATGTCCTGGTGTAGTTGCAACGTGAGATTCAAGTAGACTTGCATTTGCAAAATAGAGACCACAATCTGGGCATCTGCAAGCGGAGGCTCCGCGGACGCCTGTCTCAACTACAGGATTGCCGTCATAAATGGCGACCCAATCATGCGTATGAGCCGTGGTCGTTGTCTCTGTTGGATTGGTTGAGTTGGATGGGCTCCCCGGAACGACATTGGCAGGAACATCTGTAGTAGTGGTAGCGGTGGTGGGGGCTTTGGTCGTCGCCTTATTCGTCAGCGGCTCGTTGCCGATGACCATGCCGTCCTGGATGTGGTACATGCGGCCGTTGTAGACATAGTTGCCGGAGAACTTCGTGTTGACCTTTCCGTTCTCGACGAGCCACTGGCCGTAATCGTTCGAGGCGATGCCGTTGTACTTGAAGTTGATGACGTCGTTCTCGACGTACCACCAGCCGGTGTCGTTACCGACGACACCGGTGTAGCCGACGGTCTTGTCGAGGCCCGCGTAGGAGCGCCAGACGCCGTTCTCGTCCTTGTGGACGGTCAGCTGCTGGGTCTTGTAGGTGCGGGTCGTGTTCTGCGTCGGTTCAAGGCTTCCGTACTTCTGGGACGCCTTTTCCGTGGTGACAGTCGTGGACACGTTCGCGCCGCGGATCTTCCCGGTCTGGTTGTGGTAGATGTACCCGCCGATGAGAAGGCCGGCGATGAGCAGACCGATGATGGCACCGATGATGACACTTTTGCGGTGTTCCTTTTCTTCCTCTTCGGTCATGAAGTCCATGTCCGTTTCCGGAGCGGGCTCATAGTCGACAGCGTTTTCATCGGGAGCTGGAGCGTTCTTTTCCGCTTCCTTTTCCCAGGGCGTCTTGACCGGCTCGTCGGTGAAGAGGTCGGAGCCTTTGTTCTCTGGCTCGGGGTCCGGGATTTTGGCTTTTATGATTTTTGCGTCTCCGTTGTATTTCAAAGAGATGCACCCTTTCTGATGTGGTGATTAGTGTAAGTATATCATAAATGAGGAAACAATTGAAAGGGGGTAGACGATACGGGACTCGACGCGCTTTTGCTTCGCAAAATCGCACCGAGCTGCTGCCGCAGCTCCCGTCGCTAAAAACAGTCCGCAGGACTGTTTTCTTGACGCTCCAGCCTTCGGTTCGAGTCCCGCTGTCTATAACGAAAGAAAAAGGACATCCGAATGGATGTCCTTTTTCTTTCATGGTGGACGATACGGGACTCGAACCTGTGACCTTCCGCACGTCAAGCGGATGCTCTCCCAGCTGAGCTAATCGTCCATGTCTGGGCGTTGCAGTAGCGGTGCAACGTCAATTATTCTACTAGTAAATCGCCCAAAAGTCAACAAGAAGTTTTAGATTATTTTAAAATTATAAAGAAACGCGAAGAATCGCGAAAAATGCAGGGTGTATCGTTTTTTTAAGTTTCTTTTAGGTTTGTTCGAATATGATGGAGCCACAACAGGAGAAGAAGAAACTGTTGTTGCAGGACTTCAGAGAATGAAAGCTGCATTTTACCACTGGAATTCTGAAAGGAGAATCCCTATGTATTGCAAAGCATGTGGCAAAGTAGTTCCCGACGACGCTCTTTATTGCCCGCAGTGCGGCGCTCCCCTCGAAAAGGTGGACGCGGAACCCGCACCGAATACCAGCAACAACGGAAACTACCATGCAAACAACAATTACAACCACCTGAGCGACAAGGAACGCGAAGAGATGGAGTTCATCCAGGGCAGACTCAACAAGGGCCGGCTCTATGGCGTCATCTCCATCGTCTGCAGCATCCTCGGACTCGGTTCGTTCGGCAGCCTCGACGTGGTCGCCATCATCTGCGGCTACCTCGGCCTCAAGAGCCTGAAGGCAGTCCCGAACAGCTACCCCGACAAGGTGACCGCCGTTACCCTGAACCGTGCCGGCATCATCTGCAGCGCCGGACTCATCATCCTGACCGCAATCTTTATCATCATCGCGCTGGTGGCCTTCCCGTGGATCTTCGCATCCATCGCAGGCTTCTTCGCGGGACTCATCTAAGGAGGAAATGTAACTATGGCTCGCACGTTCACCGAACATGTGGTCCACGAGGGAAAACTGACCCTGAAAGACTGGATCAAGTCTCAGTTCATTCTGACGACCATCACCCTCGCGGGACTGCTCATCGGTCTCAACCTTATTGGCATCGAACACTGGATCCTCGCGGCGGTGGCCATCACCATCGTCGACATGCTCCCGGTCCTCGGCCTTTCCGTCACCATGATCCCCTGGGCTGTCTATGAACTGGTGTTCCAGAAAGACACCCGCACCGGACTCTGGATCTTCCTGCTGTTCGTTATCATCATGGTCATCAAGCAGGTGCTCGAACCCTTCGTGCGGGGCGCGTCCCTCGGCATCAGCCCCTGGGAGGAGATCGTCTCCAGCGTCGCCGGCTTCGCCCTCATGGGCGGCAACGGCCTCGGCCTCATTTTAGGGCCCGTCGTCTACATCGTCGGCAAGAAGGTCTACCGCACCATGCATCCGGAACTCGCCGGCAGAGGCACCACCGGGTACTTCGACCGGGGCTTCGGCCAGAGAGCGGAACCGACCCGGAAAGAACCGGAAGGCACCGTTATCGACATCACCGATGAGGTGGAGGAAGTCAGAGAAGAGGCTCCGTAAATCGCCACAAACACAAAAAAGAAACCCTTCGGCCATGCGGTCGAAGGGTTTTCTGATGTCCGGGGTTTATGCCTGTGTGGTCGTCGTGGTGGCGGCAGCCTGCTGCTCCGCGTTGACGATCCGCTGCGCGGTGGCCTGACGGACTTTGGCTTCCTGGAGGGCAGCCTTTGCTTCGTCGAGGTCTTCCTTCCGGTCGTCCAGAAGGACGCGGTATTCGGCGATCCGCTGGCGGTACTCGGCGGTGGTGTACGTTTTCTCACCGTTCGCGCTGCTGAAGTAGACCTGGCAGAACTTGATGCCTGCGCGGGGACGGCTGTTGGCCGCGGCTCCCGTGACGGTGAACTTCTTGCTGCTCATGTTGAAGTAGTGGCCGACCTGGGACCAGTTCGGGCTCGAATAGCTCATGTAGTCCGGATGCTCGTCAGCGACCTTCTTCTCGGCGTACCAGTTGTCGACCGTTTTGCCGGCGTCCGCGAATGTGCCAAGGTTCTCGGCGATCTTCGCGCCGTTCACCGTGAACTGTTTCGGTGTCGTGTTCAGGTCGTAGTACGCGTCGGCGTCCGCCTGGGCCATTGCCATCATGGTGTCGGTGATGACGAGCTCCTTGAGTCCGTCTGCTTTGCGCTTCTCATTGACTTTTTCAATGAGTTCCACCGCGGTGACCATGTTGTCGATGGAGGTGGCGTCTCCGGCAGTGCCGTAGGCGATGAGGTTTTTGTACTTCGCGTCGTCAAGCGCTTTCATGGCGGACTCGGAACCTGCCCACTGGAAAAATCCGTAGGACCCCCGACGGCTCTGGGTCTGTGCCGTGTTATACGCGGCCTGACAATCGGCGACTTTCTGCTCCAGTGCGATGACCTGGGCATTCGCTGCCTCGAGTTCTTTCTCGGCGTCGGTTTTCGCGAAACCGGGAACGAGGAGGACGCAGACCAGAAGGACTGCAGCAGAGATGGATGCAAGCAATTTCTTGAAATGACCTTTTTTCATGAAGTGCTCCTTTCTTTTTCTCCGCTTAATAATATAATATCTTTTTCCACAAATGACAAGAGCAAATGTTTGTGAATGTTTACTAAGGGGGATAAATCGCTCTTATGCAAACTACACAAAGAAACCGCCTTTTCTGCGGAAAAGGCGGCTGAAAAGCGGTAAATTCAGTGCGGAAGACTGTGGAATATCATTCTTCGGTTTTTTCTTCACCCGTTGCGGCGGTCTGCTGTTTCGGTGCGAGTTTGTTCAAAAGCGCGATGACGGCGCAGATGCCGATGACGGAGATGATGGTCTCGGGGACCATGTATGTGGCGTTGTAGCTCGCGGAGTAGGCGAGGACGGCCTTGATGGCGGTGTCCGGTGCGTACTCGGTCCAGATGGTGGCGCCGCTGATGAAGTGGCTGATGTAGCGGATGGCACAGACCATGACGGTACCGACCGAAGCCGCGGTGTACGGGTTTTTGATGACTCGCTTGAACATGCCGCCGAAGCCGAGGAACGTGAAGGGCACGAGGTAGTCCGCGAACACCAGGATGATGTAGGCGAGGATGCCCTGGACGTAACTGAAGTTGCCGATGCCGCCGACGAGGAGCTGCAGGATCGCATAGGCGAGACCGGAGGCGAGTCCCCACGGGATACCGAGGATCCAGCTGACCGCGAGGATGGGCACCTGGCTGAACAGAGTCACGCTTCCTCCGAAGGGGAGCTGCATGACCGGGATGACGCTCAGCACGGTGGCCAGCGCGACCATGACGGCACTGAAGACCATCTGGAAGGTCCGGTTGTGGATGTCGATTCGAGTTTTGGTTGCCATAGAAATTACTTCCTTTCCTACGCAGGCATTACCCTGATCAGGTGTCGGGGTTTTCGGGTGGTGCCCTCATCTCAGCCCGTTGCACGAGCTCCCCCAGGCGGGTATGCGGTTTTTACAGTGGCGATATACGCCTCGAAGATATTACCACAAGTGCCCTTTCCTGGCAATTCTCACTTTTTGCGCTGTCTCAGGAACGAGACGCTTTCTGCTCTTCGAGCTCCGCGGCCAGCTCCAGCGGCTGCGGGACGATGACCCGGATGGTCAGGGACCAGAGCAGGAACAGGACCGAGAGGATCATGCCGAAGAGGTAGGCCGGATGGCGCAGATCGCCCAGAAGAGCGGTGGCGCCGGCCACTCCGGCACAAAAGAAAAAAGCGCAAGCCCGGGGAATTCGGACTTACGCTTTGCAGCAACTCAATTCGCCCCGTATTGTATCTGAATTTCCCGCTGAAAGTCAAGCAGGAAATTCCCACAACTCCGAATTTGTCGAACTTTCTAATGCCTAGTATTGCAAATTCTTCAAGCTTGCATTTCCTTGGCGATTTACGCCTCATTTGCTCCACCACAGGCGAAGCTTTTGGAGGCTTCGCCTCCTCTTCCAAGGGAACATCCGCCAGGCAGCGGGGCGGACGGCGACGCGCAGCTAGTACACCGTAAACGCCCCTGTTAGCTGCCGTGCGTATTGACGCCCTCCACTCCGCTCCGGGCTTTGGTGCCACAGTCCTTCGGTGCTGTCAAGGGCGCTCCCGAGCGCCACACCCGGTGTGGCGAAGCCCCATGACAGCACCTCCGCCCTGTGGCACGGGGCAGACAACAGGCCAAAGGGGCACTCCGGCCCTTTGACCTGCTCATATCATGGCGAAAATGCTACTGCTTCCTTGGCTTACATGGCAAGGTGTTGTTTTGCGGTCTTTTGCCATGCATTTTCAAAGCGGACATCTCTCTATTTTTTTGGGAATACATGGCAGTAGAGAAAACATAACGACCTGCCATGTATTTTACAGAGAAGGGCCGTTCGATGGAGTAATAAATGCATGTCACAGTTTCAAAAACGAAATCGTGACATGCATTTTCTCATTTTTCCTTGTGCTAAAAGCTTTATTATACATGTCAATTTTGGGGTACTCTTTATCTGACATGCATTCTTCTTTAAACAGCCTTTTCAAACGCTTTTATTGTGATGCCAGGGAGAAAAGTTCAGCAGGCGGGTGCCGTGGAACGCCGCAGGTTCGGAGTTCGGGCACCGTAGCCCGAGCTCTCGAACCTTTCCACCTGCCCGCCTGCGTCGATCAGTGTGCGCGAGCGCACATGCTCTGCAGCGTGACTGGAAGCAGAGTAACCAGCTCAACTGGTTTTGGCTTAGGAAGCTTAGAATTCCAGTTTATCTAATCAATCCTCCGAAACCCTTGTATTTTCAAGGAAAATCGGCATTTTAATACTCGTTCCTTATGTATTTTCCCTTGTTTTTGCCCTTATGAGCCGAAACAAGGGAAACTTTTTGTTTAGGCTTCCCCGACCACCTTATCAAGCAGTCTTGCGGAAGTTCGTTTCGCTTCTCTCTTAGAGTGAGCGTAGATGTTCATTGTGGTACTTACATCAGAGTGTCCGAGCAGTTCCTGCACATCCTTTGGTGCTGCACCGTTGGAGAGCAGATTGCTTGTGAATGTGTGTCTCAGCATATGAAAATGGAAATCTTCAAATCCTTCCAGTTTCTTTTTTGCCGACCTTGTCATAACACCAACTGTACTCGGTGACTCGTATGCTCCGTCAGGTCTCAGGCAGACAAAGGATATTTCCTTGTATCCGTCCGGCACTTCATCCGTTCTCGGCAGGCTGTAGACTTCATAGTAAGTACGGTCTTTTTCTTTGACCTCTTTGTAGTAGTTGAGGTGATAGAGTTCTCCATACTTGAAGCGGTTCTTATGCTGTTCCGTCTTTGCCTTTCTGAGAATGTCCGCCAGAGTGTCGCAGAAATCCACGGTACGGACTTTCTTGCGTTTGGTTGCACCTATCTCTGTCTTGTGCCTTTGCCCGTTGTATCGCATACTGCGTCGTACTGTGAGGTACTGTCCGTCAAGGTTGATGTCCTGCCAAGTCAATGCACACGCTTCTCCGATACGAAGCCCTGTGTAATAGGCTATCTGCATCGGGAGCAATGCAGGATTGTCTTTCTTTTTCAGAAAGTCCTCCAACATTACAAACTGCTGGTGGTCAATGGTAGGCGTGCTGTCAACTTCTCCGCCCTCGTCTGCAAACAGTTCGTATTCCTCTTTCTTTCCTCTCCATACCACATACTGCATAGGGTTAAAGGAAATCAGCTTCTTCGGGAATACCGCAAATCGGAACGCCCCCTGCAATACTGCTGAGAACAACCTCAGATACCCTTTACTGAGTGCCTTTGCTGTCGTTCCATCGGGGTTTTGTCCTCCGAAAGTGAGGAAGTCCATAAATGCCTGTAAATGTTCCGCAGTGACCGTTTTCAGCTTTCTGTCTCCGATAGGATATTGTTTTATCCTGTTCACTGTTCCCATATAAGCCATCACTGTACCGTTGCTCAGATTGCCGGGTTTCAGTTCTTCCTCCACCCACATATCAAGCAGCATACCCACAGTAGTGTTTTCAGGCTTTGCCACGAACTTCTTCGCTTCGTAGTCCTCCATTGCCTTGCGGAGCAATGCTTCCGTTTCGGATTTGCTTTCTGTGCCTGCAAACTCACGCTGTACCATCTTTCCGCTTTCATCTTCTACATAGAAGCGGTAGTACCATTTCTTGCCCTTTTTTCTTACAGATCCTTTTGCCATTGATAAATAGTCTCCTTTCTATCCGTGGCAATCGGAACTGTGACGTATGGTGTGCGTAAAGTAAATAGTGTCACATCCGCCGATTGTTTAATCGGCTTTTTTGTTGTCAAAGAGCCACGGAATTATTCTTTTTCGGCAAGCCTTGCTTCGGCTTCCGCTACTATCCCGAAAAGGTCACCCATCTTCACAGCGGTACGACCTTCATCGTAGATATGTAAAATTCCGTCTAAGAACCGTTTCATATCCTCAATCGGTGCTTCCATTTCTTTGTGGTAAACTCGTTCCTTAATCGCTCCCGACTCAATCGCATATCTCATAAGAGACTGTTTCAATCCTTCGTCTTCTGCAACACGGTCAACCTCTGTCATAGCATCGGAGAAGTGGTGGCAGAGAACGGAATACAAATCAATCATCTTTCCGAGGAATGTGGTAAGGAGCTGCTGGTGTGGTTCTCCATTCACAACCGTAGACACAGTATCAATGTACTTTTTGATATGTTCTTCCAAGTCTTTTTCGCAAAGCGTTCTGCTGTCATATTCCTTATCTTCTGAAAGACCTGTGAGCCATTCGGGAGTGGTAAGCAATGCTTCTGCAAGTCCATTGATAATCATTGTTCTCTTTGGGTCTACGCCGTCTGCTTCGTATCTCTGTATCGTTGATTTGTTCACTCCGATACGCTTGCCAAGCTCCGGCATTGTGAGATTCAATTCTGTTCGACGTTCTTTCACTCGTTCACCGACCTGTTTTGCGGTGAATGTAATTTCTTTTTTCAAGGTTTACACCTCCTATCGAAACCAAGTATAGCATATCAAAACCTGTTTTGCAACCATTTTCTCGATAAAAGTTAAAAAATATCTTTAATGGGTTGTAAAATGAGTTGACAAGAGATGGCAAAATAAGTATAATGATAATTGCAAAGTTGCAAAATGAGTATTTCGAAAGGAGAGATGTGTAATGACAGCAATTAAAATGGGTTTAACTATCGAAGAAGCAGCGGAATGTACGGGTATCGGTAGGAACACAATGCGAAAACTGGTGGACTGGGGCAAGCTGCCTGTTCTGAAAGTCGGGCGAAAGACGATTATCCGCAGGGATACGCTGGAGCGTTTTATGACGGTCAATCAGGGCAGGAATCTCCTCAATCCAAGCGATGTACGAAAAGTGGAATAACCGTTCTCCAAAGCCCTCGGCGTTTGAGAGCGAAATACACCCCTCGCACAAATCTGCGATTTGTACTCTGGGTATTTCGCCCCTGCGGGGAGCCTGTATCACAACTTCGGACACCATCACCTCAGTTATGATACAGAGGAAATTGCACCGCAATTTCCGTTGCTGTCCCACCAATCACCGATAGCTGTGACAGCCGCACCCGACAAGTCGGTTGCGTAATGAGTACGGTATTCTCAGCGGAGAAAGGAGCAAAAGGTTGGCAAGACATTCTTTTATCCGAATGTCGAAACTGCCCAATGTCAAGGGAAGAATCTCATATATCACGAGCCACGCCAAACAGGAAAACCTTTACGCCACCTATCGTACCGCCGACAATACCTTTTGGAAGAATCTCGCCAGGGAAAGCCAGCAGGAGTTCCAGCGAAGCGGAACAAATGGGAAATGTATCGAAGCAAGGGAGTTAATCATTGCCCTGCCGGAGATTTACACCACCTTTGACCCTCAGCAGGTGCTTGAAGAATTTACGGATAAGTTCCGACAGCAGTACGGAGTGGAATGTGTATCGGCTCTGCACCACAACAAACGCAAGACCAATTACCACATTCATCTCATATTCAGCGAAAGGAAACTGCTTCCAGAACCTGACATCAAGATTGCCACCAGAAGCGTATTTTATGACGAAACAGGAAAAAGGGTACGAACCAAGAAAGAAATCACAGACGAAAACGGTCAAATCCGAAAAGGCTGTACCGTTATCAAAAAGGGGGATGTTTACGAAAGCCATTTATTCAAAACCAAAGATGAGCGTTTCAAAAGTGAAGCGTTCATAGCAGAAGCAAAAGAAGTTTACACGGAACTTATCAATTCCCACATTTCAGATCCCGAGCAACGACTGAAAGTGTTTGATAAGAACAGCGTGTATCTCCCCACAAAAAAGATAGGCAAGAACAACCCCAAGGCTGCCGAAATCGAAGCGGACAACACGGCAAGGCAGGAATGGAACAGAACAGCAGATTTGGCTCTTGTATCGGGCATTGAAAAAACAAAGATACTGGAAATCAAGCAGACCGAAATCCACGATAAAGCCGGTCAGTCCATCCGTGAAAATGGTTGGCTTCCAAACCTATTCAGAAGTATCGTAGGCAAGGCAAAGGAATTTCTGCAAGCCATCATCCGTGAAAAGGATATGCCACCCAAGCCAGTCCTTGATATGGATATGGACGAGTTCCGCACAATGCAGACCCTTATGCTAAAGGTACAGAAGCAGGCGAAAGCAATCAAGAAGATACAGGAGATCACACTCCCGAATCTGCGACAGCAGCTTGCTGAAACAACGGGTATCTTCAAGGGCAAGGAACGCAAGGCTCTGGAAAAACAGATACAGCAGACCGAATCCGAGCTTAAAGAAAAACTGGATAAACTCCCCGATATTCTAAAAGATGACGGTTATCCTGATGTACAGGCATTTATGAAAACTTACCGCAAAGCAGAGGCTATTATCACACAGTATAACCAAGACCTTGCAGAATGGGAGCAGACAGTTAAGAACGGACAGAAACCTGCCGAGAAACAGCACAGACCGCCCGAAAGACAAAGTGTGCGTAACAGGCTCAGACAGCTTCAGGAAGAGAGTAAACAGAGTTCTCAGTCGAAGCAGAGAAAGAAATCCCAAGGCAGGGACAGATAATCACGACATAGGAAATCAACACCGCAGGGCAACCTGCCTTGCGGTCTTACATATATATCAGAGCATAAGAAAACACCCTGCAAGATTTTTTTCGTCTTGCAGGGTGTTTTCTTATGCAATCCAAACTCAACAGAAACCTGAAAGTTTTCTACGCATCGCTTTTCTATTTTGGGTGGAATTTGTTAACGAAACTAATTCATCTATATCTAAACAAGTGCGTCCTTTAAATTCCACACGAATGTCTTTTGCTTTTAATATCAATTC
>Ga0310695_10003349_pt1 | contig 31677 bp, 24 predicted proteins | sample RumenRJG_04DNA_FD_203882 | JGI IMG/M metagenome (GOLD analysis project Ga0310695, IMG submission 203882) | Bovine rumen microbial communities from Lethbridge, Alberta, Canada - RJG_04 (v2) (version 2) | ecosystem: Host-associated > Mammals > Digestive system > Stomach > Rumen | place: Canada...
AACAAGAATTGATTTTTTTATTAATATATTCTTTTCTACTAAAGATGTTTTATCTATGGCAGGCTTCGTAATTAAAAAAGTGAATAAAAATATTATTATCGGTATTACAACGAGAGTTATAATCCAATAAATTATACTTGCGATTGCCCATTTCTTTTGATATTTATGAAATGATGCAATGCTGACAAAATGTTTATTCTGCCAAGCCCAGGTATTGCCTTTGATACCAAACCATATACAAAGACCAAGCGACACTATCAAGTTGACTATCGGAATCCAAGCAAATAAAAATGTTGCAAATATTAACAAGGTAATATATGTACTGTTACCAAGCCCCCATATCCAAGTTAATGTAAAAGCACCCCAGTTAAACTTTTTTGAAACCGCGTTAGGAACAGGGTATTTTGAGCCTTTTCCCGACATATTTTTTCCCGGATTACCTTTTTTAATTTTTGTAGGAGTTCCATTGGTTGGCACAGCATTGTTATTTCCGTTTTCAAATGACATAAACACCTCAATCTTTATTAATAAATGCAATTATATTATAAAAAAAACGTTTAGGAAATGTTTTAAGTTAAGTGTTTAATTTTGTAAAAGAATTAATGTTTTTTATTAAAATTGTGCAATTTTATTTTTCAGCATTTTTATTCTTTGTGTGTGGAATAAGAAGGTATGATAATGAATAAAGTTTTTGAAAAATTTTTTATTACTGTTTTGACTCTTATTTTGACTTCTCAAATAGGACATTCTTTTGTTCTGTATGACAGAGAGTATAAAAAGGCAATAATTAAATCGAGCGGTCATAATGAATTTACCCTTAAAAATATGCAATCTGTTATGGGTGAAAGAGAACTTACAAAAGTAATAAAAAAATACAATAAACACCCTGAAAAATACCAATCGGATTGGTATGAAAAAGATGATCAATTAGGTGTTAAAAATCTCACTTACAGAGCGGGATTACATTCTCATACAGTTTTTTCCGACGGTAGATTAACTCCGGAAGAAATGTTGAATCAGGCGGCAGAATATGCAGATAAAGTCAAAAAAGCACATCCGTTTGAAAAATATCCTATAATCATTGCAATTACAGACCACTTTAATACTCAGGGCGCTCAACAAGCCATATTTTTAATCCAAAAGAACCCAGAAAAATATAAGAATGTAAAGTTTGTAGCAGGTATGGAAACCCAATCTTATGTTGATGTTAAATCAAAGAAAGATGTAAAAGGTATTCATATGCTTGCGTGGTGTATAAATCCTTATGAATGGCCTTTTTCCGATATGAACTTCGGAGAGGCAATGTCTCAATACGGAAGACCATACAAAGAATTGAATTTTTTAGATTATAAAGATTTCGTAAACAGAATTCACACATTAAAATACGGTCTTGTCGGAATTGCTCATCCTCTAAGATATTTTGATAAAGATGATATGTTGGATTCCGTTATTGATGACCTTTTCGCCGAATATGCAAGTTTAAAAGACGATAAAGTGCTATTTACGGAAGGATACTACCAACCTTACAGATTTGATACTCCCAAAAGAACCTATAATCAAACCGTTGAAACGGCACATAAATATAAAATCATTACTACCGGCTCACAAGATACTCACGGTCCTTCAATATTCAAAAATTAAAAAATTTTATCAGGCTAAAAATCATTTTGTTGTTTTAGTGAATTTATGTATAATGTACTGTCACGAAAATCTTTATGATTTTTTTCATACAATTTTTTGTATAAAAAATTTGTCTCTTTTTTTAACTCAAACGGAATATCTTCTGTTAGGTATATTTTATAATATTCATTTATATCTGTTACATTTTTTTCATAAAAATCGACATAATTTTTATTATCTGCAATAAATCTGTTTAACAACTCCTTTTGTTTTTTTAATTGTTCGTCAACATTTTCTTTTGTCAATTTAACAAATATACTGTCATCAGCGGATTCATTAAAAAACAAAAAAGTAAGTATTTTATATCCGAAATGAGGACTCGGATGATCAGGTAAATAAAACCAATAATTGTAATCAGCATATGTGTTAGTCTTTGTTAAACGATTAACAAAAGAAAAATCATATATAATACCAAATTTATCTACCAAAACCTTTTTCATGTTTTCATAAACAGCTTCATAACCGTATTCTTTTATTAAAGATAAATGAACAGCATTATATGGAGGTATAATAATTTTGTATTCTATATTTTTGTTTTTCAATAGATTTATTATTTTTTCTAAATACTCTATTTTTTCAATATTATCTTTCTCTACAATTTCTTTATGAGCGGTATAATACTTTGTTAATACTGCGTATGGATATATGAAATATATATAATTTGTTTTTATATTTTCGTTCTTTGAAAAAATATTATTAAATATAGGTTGAATAATAGAATCAATATTCTTTTCAGTATTATATTTAGATAACAATAATTTTAAAAATATTTCATTATTATTTATTTTTTTCACAACATCTTTTTCGTTATCTGATGTTCCAAAAAATTTATTGCAGGGAACTATTATAACAACTTTTTTTGTTTCGTTGTGTACTTTTATGTATTCCTTTACACATAAATACAAACTTTTAAAACTGTTAGTCGTCGTAGTTATTTCGTTTATAAAATATTCAGAAATATTACTATCATTAAACAAAACCCCGGCTTCCGAAAAACCGATAACAAGAGTATCTCTTTTTATATTTTTATATAAATCAATGAAAAAAGGAATTTCTTCATCTCGTATGTATTCTGTTGTCCAAAGTCCATTGTTAGGGTGAAAAAGTTTTTTTGAATCAATAAAATAATTAAATATAGAAATCAATATGAACCCTAAAAAAATTAATATAAAAAAATATATATTATTCTTTTTTTTATTATCCATATATTTCGTGTTTTCTCTAGAATTTTAGTGAATGACAGGTTGTAAACTTGTATTTCTATTTTACATTAAAACAAATTTAAAATTCAATTGTATTCCCATATATACTTTTAATAAGATAAAAATTCACGAGTATTTGAAATACCATCAAATACTCGTGAATTTATTTATGAATATTTAATTTTTATTTTTTTGATTTTATAGTATTGATTCTCGTTTTTGCATATTGGGTATATTTATTATCATCGGTTGACATTTGAATGAATCTTTCGTATGAAGCAAGTGAATCGTTAAATTTTTTCAATTTATCGTATGCTAAACCGAGAGAATAATATGAAAGTGCATATTCAGAGTTTAATTTAACCGCTTTTAAGAAATCTTGAACAGCCTCTGCATATTTTTGTGTAGCATAGCAAATATGTCCGAGATAGTAATAGACTTGGAAGTTTGATGAATCTGATTGAGCAAGTTTATCAAGTATTTTCTTTGAATCCGAATAATTTCCGGAATTCATATATGAAACTGCTTTATTCATATCATCGTTTGAATCTTGTTGCGAAATGAAATTCTTTAGTTGAAGTGCATTTGCGTTATTAGGATCGATTTGTAATGAACGATTTACATAATTTTTTGCGGTATCAACTTGGTTTTTGGAAAAATACAAATATGCAAGAGAGAATAATATTTGTGAGTTATCAGGAGATATTTTGTCTGCTTTATTATAGTATTCGATTGCAGCATCTGTATTTCCAAGTGCATTGTAGCAAGATGCAATTGAAGTTAATGATCTTAATGTCGGAGGGTTTATTTTTGAAAGCAAATCAATAACTGCTTGATATTGATTTTGTGCCAACAATTCGTTTGCTTTCAAATACAATTCTGCATTTTCGGCTGAAGTTTGGGATTGAGTTGCTGTTTCGTTTACTTTTTTATTGTCTTTATTTTTCTTATTTTTATCTTTTTTTGTTTTCTCTGAAACAGTTTGTTCTGTTTTGCTTGTTGCGTTTGTTGTAGTAGCTTTTTGTCCGTATTTGTTTGGAATTACAAGTCTTGGCTGTTTTTCTTGCGGAGATTGAATGTCAGCAGTATTTCGTCCTGTATCATTTGAATAATATTCTTTGTCATTATAGTTATATTTTGGAGTTGTGTAAGATTGATTTTCGGAAGAGAAAATATCAGATTCTTTCTTTATACTGCTGCTTGATGGATTTTTGTAAGAAGCAAATGTGTATTGTCCGTTGTTTATAGTTTGGACATTCGGTTGCTCGTTGTTATCGTAATATGTTTGATTACTGTTTGAATCTGCAAGTTGTCTTGATAATGATTGTGAAGAATTTGATAATGTTTGAGATACATCGGTATCTTGGCTTATATTAACGATTTTAACAACTTTTCTTCCGTTAATATAAGAAACCATTACCCTCTTGTTGCTTGATGCAGCTCTTGTTGTTCTGGGTTTAACTTGTTTTAAACCCATATTTTTCATTTGTTGCTGCTGTTCAGTTGATATTTTATTAACATTTTGGCTTAATCTTGTTGCTTGAGTTTGTGGTGCACTCGGTTGAGTGTATGCTGTTTGAGGTGCAGCCTGAGTTAATCCTGTTTGGTATGTTGTTGTCTGTGTTGTCCTTGTTTGAGGAGTTTGTTCTCCTGTATAGTTTGAAACATTTTCTCTTTGATTAACTAAAGTATAATTTTGACCTTCTGCTACTTTGCCTACAGTTGTAGGGGTCGCTTTAATACTTTGTCCTTTAGCATCTTTTAAACTTGTTGTATATGGCTGTGATGCAGAAAATGATGATGTTGAACCTGCACCAAAGGCGATAACATCATGTTTGTTTCCTGAACTTGGAGCGGAAGTTGCCGCAACAGTTTGCATCGGATCATAGAATGTATTATTCTTAACCATTTTTGCATAAGTTGAAGCGGTAACAAGAGCAGCAACCGTATCACTGTCTTCAGGCTCAAATGCTGCAGCAACTCTGTATTCTCTTACAGAATTATCAAAAGATGCAGTGTTGTAATATGCTTGAGCAAGAGCAACTCTTATTTCTTTTTCTCTAGGGTATTGTAATTTTAATTGTTCAAAAACTCTTGCCGCTTTTTCATTTTGATTGGTTGTTAAATAAAGATTCCCCAATTCATATAAGAATATCGGATTTTTTTTGTCTATATCTATACAATCTTTAATAAAAACAAATGCTTTATCATAATCTTCCGCAATTTGGTACATTTTAGATAAATAATACTTTGGATAAGCATTCGTAGGATATTCATCGATTACATCCATTAAAAAATCTAAAGCTCGATTATAATATTTGTTGAATGTTGCTTCATCTTGATTTTGAATATTAACCAAATCATTAGCAAAAGCAATAAAATAATCTTCTGATTTGTTAAAATCACCACCATTAATGCAAGTTTCAAAATTTCTGTAATTTTTTTCCACTCTTGACATATCAGATGCATTTGTATTATTTATGGATCGTTCTATTCCAAGCCCCCAAGATTCAATAATTGCACCATTAGAAGATTGTTTCGTCATTTTTGCATTTACAATACTTCCATTTAAAATAATACCAACCGAGATTATGCTGGAAGCCAATAATAATGATAATTTTTTATTCATAAATTTCTGTCACACTCCAAGTATATGATTTCTTAACATTATTTTATACTATTATGCAAAAATTACAAAATAATTAATATGATTTAAACTAAAAAGAGTAGATTTGTTTTAATTCAAATAATTGTGTTATAATTCTCATATGTTAATAAAAGATTATGAAATAAGATTTTATGAAGTTGATTGCAATAACAGACTAAAAGAAACTGTTTTGCTTAATTTTATGCAGGATATAGCCGCAGAAGATGCTGAAAATCTCGGATTTGGATATTCGGCAATAAAAGAGCGCAATATCGGTTGGTTTCTTACAAAATATCATATAAAACTTGATAAATCTTTAATAAACAGTGGTTCTATTAAAATTAAAAGCGAATCAAAAGGGTTGTTAAAAATCAATTTTATTCGTGATTTTGAAATTTTTGACAGCAATGACGAAAAAATCGGAGAAGCAACAAGTTCTTGGATTCTCGCGGATTTAAGTACAGGCGGAGTTTTGAAGGCGGAAGATGTTTTTCCGAACCGTTTTGAACCTGTTGATAGGACAAAACTTCTGTCAATGTTCCCGAAAATACCAACGCCGTCAGTAAATACTTATACAAAAGAGTTTATCGCTTCTTATTACGATACTGACATAAATTCTCACGTTAACAATGCAATATACATCGGTTGGGCAAATGAAGCACTTCCTCTTGAAGTTTTGCAAAACACAAGAGTTGAAGAATTGGAAATTCAATACAAACAACAGGTAAAATACGGTGAAAAAGTCATTGTGAATGTTGAAGAAACAAGTCCTAGCAATTACTTGATTTCTTTAAGTAAAGAAGACGGAAATATAGTTTGTTTAATTAGGGAAAAACGTATTTAGTTTTATTTTTTTAAACATAAAAAAAGAAGGATTTTACCCCTCCTTTTTTATGTTGTTTTAACGAGTTTTTCTACAAAGCCTCGTTAACTTTTTCGATTGTATGTTCTAACGCTTCTTGAGCAACTTTAGCACTTGCAAGGAATTTTTCTCTTTCTTGTTCTTTTTCAGAATTTTTAGGGAGTTTCAATGCTTTCATTGCAGAAATTTTATTTTCAAGAGTATCGCTCAATGAATTTAATTGTTCTGCGCCTTGTATTGCACCTTGGCTTACTGATTGAATACCCATCGAGTGGATTTGTTCAAGTACAGGAAGTATTTCTTCACTTGATAATCCTTTAACTAAGTCTGAATTTGCCGTCTTCATCAAGAATTGTTTGTATTCGCCATAGATTAATTGTTCTTCCGGTGTTTTATCGGCATATTCTTTGTCTAAAGTTTTTACGTAGTGATTCAATGCATCTTTGTACGTTGAGTAAGAAACTGTATTATCAGATGCAAATTCTTTGTAAGCACCATCAAGAGTTTTGATGTTACCGAAAGCGTTTACAAGTTGTCCTTCAAGTTCTTGAACCGCTGCAGGAAGGGCTTCCGTATGAACTGTTTTTGAAATTACATCAACTGCTCTTTCAGAAAGTCCTGTTTGAGCGAAGAATACTTGAACCGCTGTACTGTTATTCGCAGGATTTGCAAGTTTATCAATTAAGAAATTGATACCTTCATCTGAATCCATAGGAAGTTCTGTTCCGTCAGCCGTTGTAACCGAATAGTTGCTTAATTTTTCTCTTGTCATTGCGGCAATTGCGTTTGAAGCATTATCAATCATAGAGTATTCTGCAGATGCAACATCCGAAGTATTAACTGCTGCCGTTAAATAATCTCTTAAAACCGATAATTTTTCTTCATTCGGATTAGGTGATTGAAGTTCATTAACAAAGTCTTGAACCAATTCTCCCGTGTTTGTCGTTATGTGATTTGCAGAAATGAAATCAACAACTTCTTCTTTTGCATTAAGTAATGTTTGTTCATCGGGGTTCTTTTTGAGAACTTTTAAGTAATTATTGATAACCGAATTTGCTCTTTCTCTTTGTGAAGGAAGAACATTTGCATTGATAAATGCTTTAACATCAGAGTTTAATTGTGCTGCCGCTTCTGTTCTCGAACCAGTGATTTTAGCAATTTCAGAAGCAGTATCAGCGATTGATGTTGCAAAATCATTTGATTGTGATGCAATTTCCTCTTTTGATAAAATTTCCGCTTTCGGGAATGCAGCCCTTGCTCCGTATTGTTGGAACATTGCCTTACCGTTTTTGGAAACATATTGATAATTATCAATCGGAGAAAGGGTCATCTTCATATTTCTGTATGCCCATTCGGGAGCATTGTTATCTTCAGGTCCTTCGTTGACTGCGACGTGAAGTCTTGCGTTTTGTTGAATTAACTCAAGTGCAACACTCTTTTGAGCATTTACTTGTTTTGCAACATCTAAAGGCGTTACTTCTTTTATTCCTAAATCTTCGTTTGTTGCATCGGCCATAAATTCATTGAATTCAGCCTGAGACATATTTTGAAGTTTTTTGAATGCCGCTAACAAGTCTGCATCTGAAGACGTGTTGAATTTCTTATCAACATATTTTGTGATTGTTTCTGCCATATCACCGTATTGTTTCATATCGTCCAATGATTTTATGGCGACCTTTTCGTCAATTGTTTTTGCAAAAAGATTTGAAACTTCATCAGATAATTTTGAAGCGAGAGCCTTATCTTCAACTCCGTTCATTAAGACATCTCTTGCATTTTCGCTCATTGCAGTTTTTAAACCGTCAATTGAACCGTCTAATTTTTCAGGAGCAACATTAAACAAGTTAGTGAATATTTCCTGTAAGTTTGAAGGAATATTTTCTTCCGTGAAAGAGTTGCTCAAAATTTGAATTAATTCGTCTTGAGCGTGTGCTGCAACTTGTTTCGGTGCTTGTGCTCCTTTTGCAAACGGTGCAGCCATCATTTCTTTATGTATTTCGGGCAAGTTTTCTTTAATTGTATTTAAAGATTCTTTATCCGTAATATTTGATAAATAGTCTCTTACTTGTTTTGAACCTGATGACATTTGAAGTGCAGTCTTATCTAAAATGAATTTCATACCTTCATCAGGAAGTTTATCGATTGCTTCTTGAGTTTTTATGTTTCCGTTTGTGATTTTTTCAACTATTTCGTTAGAATACTCACTCATTTCAGCATCGAGTCTGTCTATCATTTCCATATTTACAGGGTTAGCAGAATTCTTTATTGCTTCTTCAAATTCTGCAACTTTTTGTTCACCGTTTCCGATTGTGAAAATTTGATTCATCATTTTATCAATACTTTCATCAGCGGAAGGATTAACACCTTGAATTCTTGTGCTGCCCCATAAATCGAATTTTTGACCGTTCATTAAGATACCCGGAGTAACTTTTGTATCTTCAACAAAAGTACCTGTTAATAAACGCTTATCAAAAATATATCCGTCAGGTCCGCCGTAGCCGTTACCGTAGTCTGTTCTTTCAACGCCGTAGTCATCAGTCCAAACAACGCTGTCTTCTGCACGTCCCCAAGTGTTGTCATGCCATAGAACGTCTTTCATAACCCTTTCTTTTGTAACGGGGTCTATTACTTCGACAGGTGAAACTTCAGCAACATATTGTGCGTGCCCCGAATATCTTCTGTGGTCAACGTTTGTTGAAGAAGTACCTGAACCTTCGCCTTTTTTAATATGAGCAACTACTTTGTCAATATCGGGTTCGTTGTAATATGGTTTACCGGTAATCATTTCTAATACTTTTATACTTTGATTATCGAAAAGTCCGCTTTCACCTTCGGAACCAATCCATAAGTGACCTGATAATCTGCCTGCTTCTGCATACAAATCATTCAATTGCGGTTCAAGAAATTCACCTACGGCTTTTGCATTAACTTTTGCGTATGTATTCCAAGAAGGTAATTTTTGTTCAATTTGAGCAAATTGTTGTTTTTGTTCTTTTGTAAACAGGTACATTGAATCGGGAACTTTTGGCTTTTTAGCGCTCGGGTCAACGATTCTGCTATCTGATTCCGACTTAACTTCCGCAACTTTATCAAATTTTTCCTGCATTGCTTGAAGTGTCTTTTCGGGAACTACTTCACCTGTTTTTTCAAGTATGTTAAGAACTACTTCTTTTCTTGAAGGTAAGCCTAATTGTCTTTCAATTTGATTTTGCTTATCTGAAAGTTGTTTTATATTTTTACCTATATTTGCAAGTTCTTTATCCGCATTTTGTCCGAATAATGCGGTCATTTGTTCTTTATCAAGCATTCCCGAATCTGCGATTTGTACTATTGATTTGTACATATCGGCAGTCATTTCAATTTGGTTATTATATCCTAAAACACTTACTGCTTCTGCAATTTGCTTGTTAGAAGGATTATCGGTTAAAGATGCTTTGACGCTGTCTAATTTCTTCAAAACTACTGCTGCATCAGGTTTAACGTGTGCATTTTCCGCAAATGTTTGAAGTGTTTCGGTATCTCCTGCTTTAATTTTTTCTTGAGCATCGTTAATGAAAGTATTTATTACGGAAACTCTGTCTCCAAAACCGAGTTTGCCGAGAACTTTATCAAGTTGTGCGGGTATTTCAATTTCAGAAGTTTTTACTGCATTTTCAACCGCTACTTTTACGGAATCTTTATTTGCATCAACTCCGAATCTTTCGGCAGCGTTATTAACTACCGCTTGTGAATTAAGGTTTGATAAAATATTCTTTGCGGAATCTTGAACGAGACCTTCTCTTGTAGGAACGTTCAATGCTTTTTCATAAGCGGAAAGTCTTTCGGGAACTTCAAGTTCTGCTTCAACAGAACGTCTGTGGTGTGCTGCCGCACTGAATAAGTTTTTATTGTGTGCAAAAATCGCTTTCGGATTACTGTGTTCTTTTAATTTTGAAAGTGATGCATTTGCATTGTTTGCCATTTCACGGAAATCAATAATTCTTTCCATATTTTCAGCCAAATATTCATCTGAAATATTCGGCATTTCTGATTTTATCAAGGCAGTTAACTTTTTGGATTTAACTTCATTAGAATCACCGTTCAAAATTTTGAATTCGGGATTTTCTAATTTGTCTGCTTTAAGAATTTGTCTTGTTAATGTGGTTGATTTCAAAAGCGGTGATTTAGAATCGCCTGCGGATAAGATATTTCTGATTTCTGCTTCTGATTTTCTTGAAATTACTTCGTATTCACCTTTAAATTCACCTATTTCTTCACGAACTTTTGCAATATTTTCATTTCTTGCAGCAGCCGTACTGATTGCACCTTGTTCTTTTGAAAGGTATCTTAACCAATTTTGAGCAGGTTTATATTCGGGTGATAAATCATTCATCCATTTTGCATCTCTGAAAATTTCATAGTTTTCAGGGTCAAATGCTTGATAATGTGCGGTTGAAATAGAACCGTCACCGACTACGTTTGCGGCATTCATCCATTGGTGAGTGCCTGTATCAATTATTCTGTAGCCTTTTTTCATACCGTCCGTAAAGTCAACGTGAACTTTTTCGATTTCAATTTTCTTTCCGGAACCTAATTGAGTTCTGTCATAAACTTCCATTGTCGGCTTATTATCAAGTTCTGCCATCATTATTTCCATAGCACGAACTTTATCTTCGTATGCAATGGTCTTACGTGCGATTGAAATAGCCGCACACATACCTGTTTGCTTTTGGCTTACATCTTTAATTGTTAATGCTTCTTCATCAGGTCTTTTAATAATAAGGTCATTGACCATTTCTGAAAAAGCTTGTACTTTGTGGTCTTTTAATTGAGGATTTATTTCGTAATCATCACTCAAGAAGTGATTCATCAATTTTAAACATTTGATTTTATCTTCGTTGTTGATTTCTGAAGAGGCCAAGAAATAATTGAGGTTTTGAGAAACTCTTGTTGCTTCAAAAGTCTTGTCGGGATCGTCAAGAACATTTTTCATTTCTTTTGAACTCAAAATTTGTTGACGAAGTTCTAACATTGTCTTTTCTTCATCTGTTAAAGGTCTTTCTTCGTTAAAGACTTTTTGGAATTGTGCTTCAAGAGAAGTTTTATCCTCTATATCCGAAGAATCAATGGCGTTTCTTACAGTTTCTTTTAAAATTCCGTCCCAATCGGTATTTTCCTGTTCTCCGTTGGTTCCGCCCAATGCTTTTGCAAATTGAGAATTGTTATGAATACCGTATTTCATTGATTCTACCGTACCCATTAACATTTTTATATCTCTTTCGTCGGCTTTTTCTGCCACCGAGTCAATCGCCGATAAAATCAATTGCCTTTTGTTCGGCAAAATCGGCATGTTATTTTCTGTTAAATCTTTTATGTTTTCTAAGTCTTCTCTTCTTCCTTTGAATGACACCGTATTCAGTTTAGAGTTTAAATCCATCTTATATTCCTTATATTTTTGTTATTCTATTTTACCATAAAACATGTTTCGGCATGCAAAAACAATGCTTGTATCACACACTATCACTGTTTTTTAGCCTTTCTGCAAGGTATTGTTTTCGTTAAATATCTTGAGATGCAGTTATTTTAATGCTCTTGAAAAAATTTTTTTGCCAACTTGAAAAATCATGTTGTCGAATTTTTACATTTGTTAACAAAAAAGTGTATAAAATACAATTTAATCGGGGTAGGAAATTTTACCCATAACAACAGGACGAGATGCTCCCGTGCATTCAGGTATATTATTAGGCTTCTTTAAATATGTGTGCAATCCCAATATTGCAAAGGCAATTGCCTCTTTTAATTTATCGTTAATTCCGTAATCTTTGTGGGTTTTAACGGGAATTTTGTCAAAATATTTTTGAAGAGAAGCCATTAATACAGGGTTGTATGCACCGCCGCCGCCTATTACTACACCTTCAACTTTTGCCCTTGGAAAAACAAAATTTACATACGAATCGTATATAACTTTTGCGGTCAGTTCCGTAACTGTTCTGATAATGTCGTATTTATTTTCGGGGGCATTATTAAGAATTTTTTCGGCATATTCGTCGTTAAAATGTTCTCTGCCTGTAGTTTTTGGCGGCTTTAAAGAGTAATATTCGTCTTGAATAAGGTATTCCAGCCATTTTTCATCAATTTTTCCTTGTTTTGCAAAATTTCCGTCCTTATCATATTGAGAAGAAAAGAATTTATTTGAAAAATAATCTATAAGCATATTTCCGACACCGTTATCGAAAGCAAAAACGGGACAAGTTTCGGATAAAACAGTCACATTTGAAATTCCCCCGATATTTTGGATACACAAATTAGAATTTTTCCCGAAAAGTATTTTATCGGCAAATGGTACAAGCGGCGCACCTTGTCCGCCTGCCGCAATATCTTTTGTTCTAAAGTCGCCTATCGTTAAAATTCCCGTTTTTTCCGAAATTACGGAAATATCTCCGATTTGAAGAGTTGATGCCGTTTTTATTCCGCCGCATTCAATCGGGGTTGGAATGTGATATACGGTTTGTCCATGAGTAGAAATAAAATCAATATCTTCGGAATTTAAACCGACTTTTTTTACAAGTTCGTTCGCACATTTTGCAAAATGTTCACCTACGGCAAAATTTAAAAAACAAATATCTGAAGTCGTTGCGTTATTAACAGCCGCATTAAGAAGTTTTGTCCTTAATTCTTCTGGATATTCAAGAGTATGAGAACTTATAACTTCTTGAGAAAAATCATCAAAAAGTTTTACCAAACAGGCATCGGTTCCGTCCATAGACGTTCCTGACATCATCGATATAACAGTATAAAAGTTCTTGTTCATAATTAAATTATATTATATATTTGTATAATAGTTATTGTCTAATTTGAAAATTATTTTTAATGAATTTAAAGAAAGGGTTAAAAATGAAAATTGCTTCAAGAATTTTATCATTAGGAATATTGATTACTGCATTTTTATTTTCGTCAATTTCTGTTGATGCAAAATGTTTATGTAATTGTAAATGCAACGAAAAGAAATCAATAATTTCAAAATGCAAATGTAATTGCAGTTGTAATGAAAAAAAATCGAACAAAGATTGTTCTTGCAAATGTAAATGCTGCAAAAAGGAAGATATGAAAAAGAAAGAATCATTAGTTCAAAAAACATTTGAGCGTCCGTGGGGAACTTACACCGTAATTGCAGAAGGAAAAGGATATCTTATCAAAACAATTACCGTTAACCCCGAGCAAAAATTGAGTGTTCAACGCCACAATCACAGAAGTGAACACTGGTTTGTCCTTGAAGGAACGGCAAAAGTTATAAAAGGTGATAAAGAAATAACATTAAAAGAAGGTGAATCACTTGATATTGCAGTAAAAGAAATTCACTCTTTACAAAACCCTTATGAAACAAAATTAACTATCATGGAAGTTCAAAAGGGTGATATTATTGACGAAAATGATATAGAAAGACTTTCCGATATATACGGAAGAAAATAAAAATTAAACATAATATTTAAAAATCTGCGGAGATACCTTCGCAGATTTTTTATTGCTGTTCAGATAAAAATCAGGAATGTGGTATCATATAAAAAATATTTAGGAGAAAAACATGGATACCAAAACGTATGAACAAATGAAATCTGAATTTGAGGAACTGTATGTTAATGAAATAAATCCTCGTTTGACTGAATATGAAAAAGAGAGAAAAGAAGGTGCTCCAAAAATTCTTGCCTTTAAAATAACTTGGTTTTCTTTTATTTCGTGTATTTTAATGTTGGCTTTTGCTAACATTTTCCCAACACTTAAAATAATAGGATTTATATTTTTGTTTATAACATTATGTTCTGCCCTTTTGTTAGTTTTTCTGACAAAAGACGATAAAAAAGACAAAGATGGTGCAACAGTTATTAAATCAAATTTTGAAAACGATTTAAAAAAGGATTTAATGAAATATTTTCTTGAGATTTTTTCAAAAAATGCAGATTGGAAAAAAGGAATTCCTTCTAACTATTTCGAAAAACTTAAAGATTATCGTAAATTAAGTATATTTAACCCGTTTCCGTACATTTTATTTAATGATACAATTTCTTTGGTTTTTAAGAATGTGGAAATTAACATATATGAAATTAATACAGCAATATTTAACAATACGACAATAATTTTAATACCATTTTTATTAGTATTTTTTTGCATTTTATCAATTCCTGTACTGGGTCTTTTTATAGTATTGTTTATATTATTAAAGTTTTTAATCGTTTTTTTCGTTATTGCGTTAATATGCGGAATATTTTTCGTAATAAAAAAATCTGTTCAATACGCTCCTTTTAAAGGAATTGTTGTTGAATTAAAAATGAATAAAGAAGTAAAGGGGCATACCTTTTTTCTAAACAAATCAACTGCTTCAAAAAAGATTTCAATAAATCGTAAGAAATACGAAAATGTAAATCTTGAATCAATTGATTTTATGAAAAAATATGATGTTTTTTCAACTGACCAAATAGAATCAAGATATTTGCTCACAACCGCAATGATTGATAGATTAGAGAATTTATTTTTTGCATTTCAGGCAAATTATATAAGAGGTTCCTTTAAAGACAATAAACTTATTCTTGCTATTGATACAGGAAAAGATATGTTTGCAATGGGAAGTGATTTTAAAGAATCAAATTCTCAAACCTTTAAAGATTTATTTAATGAAATAGTTTCAATTTTAAAAATAGTTGATCAACTTAAACTTGATGAAAGAACAGGATTATAATTCCTCTAATAACAGAGGAATTTATAATTGTTTTTTCAATAAAAATTACGATATTTGTATTAACTAAAGTTACAATTATTTGAAGTGAAAAATTTTAATTAAAGAAAAAAGTCAGGATTTTCACCTGACTTTTTCGTTTTATTTGAATACATGGATTATACCGTTTACAACTCCGCCAACAATAGAGCCTACACAATTTGTTGCATTTTCATGAGGATCGGGTGAGGCAGTAAGTTCAAAATATCTTTGATTATAATACTTATCGTATGCTTCAGTAAAACCTTCTTTGAATTTTCCCCAAACCGATTGATCATTCGCGTTTTCAGAATTATTAGGTTTCACTTTTACATCTTTTTTACCGCTACTGAATACAGAACCTGTATTTCTCGTTTGATTGGTTGTTTGATTTCCGTTAGGTTTAACCTTCTTATTACCGGTATTATTTCCGTATGAATTATTAATACTTACCATGCAAAAACACTCCCGTATTAAATCTATATGTTATTTAACGGTATATTTTAAAAAATCTTTAGAAAATTAATTGATAATTAAAGTTTTATTAAAAAAATTTTTACTTAATTTCCGATAATAAATAATTATTTATTGCATAAAGAGCCATTATGTATCCATATTTTCCAAATCCAGTAATTTGACCGATACAAGCAGGAGCTGTAAGAGAAGTGTGTCTGAATTCTTCTCTTTTATGAATATTGGATAAATGTATTTCTACTGTCGGAATACATACTGCAAGGAGTGCATCTCTGATGGCAACGCTTGTGTGAGTGTATGCGGCAGGATTCATTATTATTCCGTCATAAACATCTTTTGCCTTTTGAATAGCAGTCACAAGTTCACCTTCAATATTTGATTGAAAAAAGTCGATTTCAATATTCAGTTTTTTCGCTTCTCGGCTAATTTCCTTTTCGATATCGGGCAAAGTTGTACTTCCGTATTTGTCGGGTTCTCTTGTACCGAGCATATTTAGATTAGGGCCATTAAGACATAATATTTTCATAATTTCTCCGTTATTTGTTCATAAATTTGTTTTTTATCAAAATTTCCGTTTCTCTGCGAATTTCTTCATCTGTTTTGAATATTTGGTCTATATCTGATACCTGTGTAGAATTGTGATTTTGCACCATCTCTGATACGACTTCGTATATATTCCAGAGAGAAATTTTGCCTTCTAAATAAGCATATACCGCGACTTCGTCCGCAGCATTCAGGCAAACCGTATAAGAACCGCCTTTTTTACCGCAATCTATTGCAAGATTCATCAATGGGAATTTTTCGCAGTTCGGTTCTTCAAAAGTTAAAGTTGCAATTTTTGCGAAATCAAAAGAATTTGTTTTTATACCTTCAATTCTTTCGGGGTAGCAGATTGCGTATTGAATAGGAATATGCATGCTTGGAAGTCCTAATTGCGCAATAACGCTTCCGTCTTTGTATTCAACCGCACTGTGAACAACGCTTTGAGGGTGTATTACAGTTTTTATATCGGAATAATCGACATTAAAAAGGTGGTGTGCCTCAATAATTTCCAATCCTTTATTCATAAGTGTTGCGGAATCGATAGTGATTTTTTTACCCATACTCCATCGTGGGTGTGCAAGGGCGTGATTTGAATCCGCATTTTTCATTTCTTCAACGGAAGAATGTAAAAAAGGCCCGCCTGATGCGGTTATAATAAGGCGTTTTAATCCTGATTTTTCTTTTAAACACTGGTGAATAGCACTGTGCTCACTGTCAACGGGAATTATTTCAACTCCGTATTTTTGGGCTTCTTTCATTACAATATCGCCAGCCATTACAAGAGTTTCTTTGTTCGCAAGGGCAATATTGATTTTATTTTTAATTGCGGTCATTGTAGGTTTTAGACCGATTTTTCCCGAAACCGCAACAAGGATAATATCATTAGATTTATCGGAACACAATTCGTCTAATCCGTCAGAACCGTATAAAATCTCTATATCAGGAAATTCCGATTTCAAAATTTTTGCATCTTCTTCTCTTTCAACGCAAACTTTTTTAGGGTGAAAATTTTTAATCTGTTCTTTTAAAAGTGTTATATTTTTTCCGCCCGAAAGTGCAATTATTTCAAACTTACCGTCAAGTTTTTCTATAACTTCGAGTGCTTGTCTGCCTATTGAACCTGTTGAACCTAATATTGTTATTTTTTTTGTCATAATAAATTATTTTCTATAAATGTCTTACTTCAAATAATATTCAAGTTTAATGGTATCTCCTGCTTCTTTTTTACAATTAATACCGTTTGAAAGTTTTCCGCATATGCCAGAGAAGATAAGTCCTGACGGAACAAGTAATACTATTCCGACTATTGAAACGCATTCTAAGAGTATCACTACAGTACCGCCCACTCCGACGACTAAAACTATCGGTAAAGTAATTATACCTTTACCTGTATTTACTATTGCAGAACCTTTTAATACTTTTCTTTTTGTATTACCGTTTATCTGATACACGCTGCCGTCGGGTAATCTCATTTCTGTCAAACGAATTCTCACTTTCGCTCTTCTATATGCCCATCTGCCGTGTTTAATACTTCTTATTTCTCCCGCAAAAATTGTTCCTTGAGGGATAACTTTTCCTGATGAATCGGTGTAACTTTCAGTTGTCTTGAATTGAACGACTTGTCCTTTTGAAGATTTATTTACGTCTAAGTCGCTTACAAACGCTGCCTCAATAAATTCTTTCCTGTTTCTGTCAGAAAGAGCATAAGCAGGAGAAATATTTAAGTTTAAAAAAATCAGTATAAAAATTAATGATATTATCTTTTTCATAATGTATATTATAATACTCCTAAAAGATATCTTATACAAAATATTTAAATATATTATACTAAACAAATTTTGCAAGGCTAAAATGAAAAAAGGTTTTACATTAGCGGAAATATTAATAACATTAGTTGTAATCGGAATAATTGCTGCATTTACGATTCCGACATTAATAAATCAAACAAAAAATAACGAATTCATTACGGGATTTAAAAAGACTTATTCGACAATCGCAAATGGGATAAGACTTGCTCAGGCAAAAGACGGTAACGACATTTTTGTAATTACCGGAAATGAAATTGAAGCAACCCAAAATTTCATGAGATACTTAAAACCTCATCTTTCAATAGTCGAAGATTGCGGTTTTTCAACAGGTTCAAAAGCATGTTTTCCGAATGTGAAATATAAATATTTAAACGGGGAAGAATTCGGTTATCTTTCAACAGTAGGCAACGCCTATAAAATAAGACTTGCAGACGGTTCATCCGTTGCCTTTCTTGCATACGCATCAGGAAACGTAAATATATACATAGACATTAACGGCGATAAAGAGCCAAATACCTTTGGCAAAGATACATTTGTTTTGAATGCCAACATGACAAATAATGTTTCTCCAATAAGAAGCGATGAAGAAGAAAAATGCTTATCGGATTCAAGGTATTGCGCAGCGTGGATTTTGTCAAAAGGGAATATGGATTATTTAAAATCTTATAAAAAATAAAATATATTTTAATTTGGTATAGTCGAGAACTATTGAATCCCGCCTATAATCAAATTGTTACAAAAGTCAGTATAGACTGTATTTTTAAACCTTGTTAAATTGCGGAAACTTTGAAAATAATTTTATGCAATAATATCAATATGAACGGAAAAATAATAATCAAAGGTGCAAATCAGCACAATCTTAAGAATATAAATCTAGAACTTCCGAAAAACGAACTCATTGTTTTTACGGGAGTGAGCGGTTCGGGAAAAAGTTCTCTTGCCTTTGATACGATTTTTGCGGAAGGTCAAAGAAGATATATTGAAAGTCTTTCAACTTACGCAAGACAATTTTTGGGACAACTCGACAAGCCTGATGTTGAAAGTATAGAAGGTTTATCCCCTTCTATTGCCATTGATCAAAAATCAACCCATAACAACCCCCGTTCAACGGTTGGAACAGTTACCGAGATTTATGACTTCTTGAGATTACTTTTTGCGACAATCGGAATTCCTCATTGTCCGAAATGCGGACGGGAACTCGTTCCGCAATCGGTTGATGAAATTACAGACAGTATATTAAAACTTCCGGAAAAAACCAAAATACAAATTTTATCTCCCGTTGTAAGAGATAAAAAAGGCGAATTTACATCACTTGTAAAATCAATAAAATCGGAAGGTTATACAAGAATAAGACTAGACGGCGAAATTATAAATCTTGACGAAGAAGAATTAACCGTTGACAAAAACTCAAAACACAATATTGAAATCGTAATAGACAGACTTATTGTCAAAGAAGGTATAAATTCAAGACTTGCTGACAGTATTCAATTAGGCTTGAAAAAAGGAAACGGAATAATTTACGTTGATTTTGGAGAAAAAGAGCCATTGATATTCAGCGAAAATGCATCTTGTCCCGAATGCAACATTAGTTATGACGAAATAACACCGAGAATTTTCAGTTTTAATGCTCCTTACGGAGCCTGCCCCGAATGTTCTGGACTCGGCGCACACTACGTAATAAACCCCGATTTAATAGTCCCCGACAATTCAAAATCGATTAACGAAGGAGCAATATACCCTTGGGCAAAAAGTGTCACCAGTTATTATAAAGAACTTTTAAATTCAGTCGCAAAACACTATAAAATCGACCTTGATAAGCCGTTTAAAGACTTACCGGAAGAACACAAAAATATAATACTTTACGGTAACGGAAACACCCGTATTCCAATGGAATACACAGATTTTCTAGGAACAGGACTTATGAAAAGGCAAATGCCTTTTGTCGGTGTAATTCCTTATTACACAAAAAAATATGAACAGACAAGTTCTGAAGACCAAAGAGATGATATAAGACAATATATGTCCGAAATTCCTTGCCAAACCTGTAAAGGAGCAAGGTTAAAACCATTCCCTCTTGCAATTACAATAAGCGGAAAAAATATACACGATATTTGCAAAATGCAAATCAAGGACTCTTTTGCCTTTTTCTCGACTCTCCCATTGGAATTAAATGATTTTCAATTAAGCATCTCAAAACAATTAATTGAAGAAATAACTTCAAGATTAAAATTTTTAATTGATGTCGGGTTAGATTACCTTGATTGTGCAAGAAATGCCGGAACTCTATCAGGTGGAGAAGCTCAAAGAATAAGACTTGCAACCCAAATCGGAAGCGGTTTATCAGGTGTTTTGTATGTTTTAGATGAACCATCAATCGGACTTCATCAATATAACAACGATATGTTGATTTTGACCCTCAAAAAGTTAAGGAATCTGGGAAACACATTAATAGTGGTAGAGCACGATGAAGATACAATTAAAAATGCCGATTACATTGTTGATATAGGACCTTATGCGGGTGAACAGGGCGGAAAAATTATTGCAAAAGGAACTTTATCCGATATTAAAAAGTGTGAAAATTCAATAACAGGGCAATATCTTTCGGGGAAAAAAACCATTCCTGTTCCTAAAAAAAGAAGAGAAGGAAACGGCAAATTTCTTCAAATCAGAAATGCCTATAAAAACAATTTAAAAAACATAGACCTTGATATTCCGTTAGGAAAAATCAATGTAATTACAGGTCTTTCAGGTTCAGGAAAATCAACTCTGATGAATGATTTAATTTACGAGTATTCAATACATATTTTGAGAAATAATCGTCCTAAACCGAAAGGAATTGACAAGATTTTAGGGTTTGAAAACATAGATAAAGTTATAAACATTGACCAATCACCTATCGGAAGAACTCCTCGTTCAAATCCTGCAACTTATACAGATGTTTTTACCCACATAAGAGATTTATTTACAAAAACGAATGAGGCAAGATTAAGAGGGTATAAAGCAGGCAGATTCAGTTTCAACGTAAAAGGCGGAAGATGTGAAGCCTGTCAGGGTGACGGCGTGAAAAAAATCGAAATGAGTTTTTTATCCGATGTCTATGTAAATTGTGATGTTTGCAACGGCAAAAGATACAACAGAGAAACCCTTGAAGTTAAATACAAAGGCAAAGACATCTCCGATGTTCTGAATATGAGCGTAAATGAGGCTTGTGACTTTTTTGAAAACATACCAAAAATCAGCAATCGATTAAAAACATTACAGGAAGTCGGACTAGGATATATAAGACTTGGGCAATCATCAGACACTCTTTCAGGCGGTGAAGCCCAGAGGATAAAATTAGCGGCAGAATTGAACAAAAAAGCAACAGGGAAAACCCTTTATCTGCTGGACGAACCGTCAGTCGGACTCCATTGGTATGACCTTGATAAACTCATTAACATTATTCAAAGACTTGCAGATAACGGAAATTCCATACTTATAATCGAACACAACCTTGATATAATCAAAATTGCCGATAACATAATTGATTTAGGCCCCGAAGGCGGTGAAAACGGCGGTCAAATAATCGCACAAGGAACACCTGAAGAAGTTGCAAAAATGAGAAATTCATATACCGCAAGGTACATTAAGGATTTGATTTAATTTCATTTTGATATTCGGGCGGCAACATTTTTATATTAGTTATTACACAATAATTTTTACCGCTTTCTAAAAGTTCATATACAAAATTTTGGTCAAAATCCTCTAAACTTTTTATTTTCATAATAATTCTGACATCATAAGTATCACCATATTTTTGATAAATGTCTTCTGGCGATAACTTATCATTAAACTCGACAATATTTCCGTAATAATAAGGAATAACATACTTGTTCTTCAAATCGTAAGTAGCAAGTTTGTTAATATTGTCTTTTGCCCCGAATGAATACAAAATCAATTCATTTTCCCCAAATGAATTTAAATAATTAAAAAGGACACCTGTTAAAACAAAATAAAAAATTACAGAAAATAATAAATGTATTGAATAATTAAAAAATTTTCTGTCTAACATTAATACCATCAAACCGGGAATTGACACTAATAGTGTCATAACAATTAAAGGAATTAAAAGAGGTTCAAAATACATCTTTAAAGATTTATCAACGAAGAAGTAAACAACAATTGTTCCGACAGCAAAAAGAAGAGTTATTCCATAAAAGAATGCCGAAGAAAAATTTATAAATCCTCGGTATTTATCTTCTATAAGATATTTATACCAAAAATAAGAAACACATACAGAAGCAAAAGAAGTAGCGAGAATTACATTTGAAAAAGAATGGTTGAGGAAAAATACAAAAGAAGAAATTAAAAATCCTATAAAAGAAATAAGTAAAAATTTGCTTTCAGAATTCACTTCGTTAAAAGATGAATTTTTTAATAACCGACGGACAGTAAAAACGAGTCCGAATAATGCAATAAAAAGAATACTCCAAGGCATTAACCCCGCTAAAAGTCCTATAAAATACTTAACATATAAATAAGGTTGTATGTCTATATTTCCCGTATTAAAAACATAATCAAAGAGAGGAATATTTTCAGAAACCTTATATGCAAGAGTTTTCCAATTATAAATAACCAAAAACAAAGAAAAGAAGCCCATAATAAAATTAATTGGTTTAAAAAGTTCGGGAAGTTTTTTTGAAAATAAGTAAGAAAGAATTAAAACTATAAAAGGAACTATTGCAGTAAATAAATCGGTAAAAACAATCAAAAAAGTAAAAAGCCAAAATCCTATAAAAAAGAGGTGTTTATTTTTTTCATTTTCCGAAAAAAGAGGAAAACAACCCAATAAAACAGAAATTAACGCAAAATCAGAAGCAAAAACCTGAGGAATAGAAACCGAAGAAAAAGTAAGGAAAGAAATATTCAAAAAATAAGTTAATATTGTTATTGTCGCAAATCTTTTATTAACACATTTATAACAAAAAACAAAAAGTCCTATTGCGGTTAAGAATGATAACATAACTGAAGGCAATCTTACTATAAATTCAGATGATGAACCAAAAATTTTAACGAAAAATCTTATTATTAAAAAATAAAGCGGTCCGCCTTCAAATACGTTAATCCCATTAATATTTGCTTTTAAAATATCAAAAAATGAATTTGCAAAAAGAGCAGATGTTACGTATTTACTTTCATAAGACGTTAAGTAATAACCCTTAATTTGAAGTAAAACGACGACAAAAAAAAGACAAACTATTCCTATAAGAAAATATGTTGTTTTATTAATTCTTTCCACAAAATAATTATATCAAATAATTATTTATTATCATCTAAATATTCTTGAATATTAAGGTAATCAAAGCAATCTTCTTCATAATTAATAGGGGCAACTTTCAGTATCCAACCTTGCCCGTAAGGATCGGTATTTATAAGTGAAGGATTTTCATATAAAGCAGAGTTAACTTCAATTATATTAGCTCTTAGAGGCATGTGTATTTCTGCCGCCACGCTTGATGATTCTGCTATACAAAAAACTTCTTTTCTTTCATAAAAATCAGGTTGTAGAAATTCAATATGAGTTATATCACCTATTTTATTTGTCAAAATTTCTGAAATTCCGACTAAATAAACTCCTTCTGATTCTTTTCTGATATATTCGTGTGTTTTACAAAAATATGTATCCTCAGGTATTTGCATATAAACTCCTACAAATTTTATAATTATAATTCAGTATAACAAATATATTACAATAAAGCATAAGTTTTAAAGTGAATTTTTGAAACTTCGCTTAATGATTTTTTTCCAAACTTTTCGGAAAAAATTTTGGCAGTTTCAACAACTTTATCTGAAGCTCCTTTGGGAAAATTTATTCCGTATTTATAACTCATTTCGTTAACTCTTTTAACAAATTCCGCTCTTGCAATAACTGAAGCCGCAGCAACAGCAATATCACTTTCTCCTCTTACTCTTTGAATAAGGTTAATTTTTTGACCGAGTTTCATAAGAGAATTTTGAATTAAAGACTCATCGCCGAATTTATCTGCCAGAGCATACTCACATTGTTTTTTTTCAAGAATATTTTCTATAACCCTTGCATGCCCCCATGCCAGCAACTTATTTAAATTTTTAAAAGATTCGTATAGTTTATTGTATTTTTCAGGCATGATTACAACAATTGAATGTATTGAAGAATTTCTTATGTGTGCAGAAAGTTTTGTAATTGTTTTGTCATCAAGTTTTTTACTGTCTTTAATACCTAAATCAATAAATTTGTCTTTTAATTCCGAATTAACTAAAACACCTGCAGTAACAAGAGGACCAAAAAAGTCCCCCTTCCCCGATTCATCAGTACCTATATATTCTGTTGCGGGAATTATTATTTCATCATCTGAAGAATTTTGATTTTTTTGAAGATTACCGCTTTTAATCCCCATGAATTTTTCAAAATCAAAAACCAAGTCCGAAACTTCTTTTCCTTGAATTACAAATTTGCCACTTTTGTAAAAGACAACAGACAATCCGTTTATGGTAACTTTCCAAAAAGCATACTGCATGTCGGAAAAATTGCCATTTTTTTGGATAAAAAATTCTTTTATTTTTTTCTCGTCTTGTTGAGAAAATTTATTTGTGTAAATATTCATTTAACAAGCATATCACAACGAAAGGAAAAATTAATGATAATAAAGTTATTTGTATTAAACATGATACAAACAAACACATGGGTTGTAACTGATGAAGAGAGTAAAGAAACAATAATTATTGACCTTGGCGGTGATTATAAAAAAGTTTTTGATTATATAAAGGAAATCGGTGGAAACTTAAAATATATTTTGTGTACACACGGACATTTTGACCATGTTTTGGGAATTTCCGACATGCAAAAAGACGGCATAAATATTCCCGTTTACATAAATAAAAACGATGAAGAACTTGCAACAAAGCATCTTAACAGCACTCTTGAAATGTTCGGTCTTGACGGACACTATCAGGAAATAAAAATTTCAGGCTACTTAGACGAAAAAACGGAACTTTATATAGGAAAAATTCCCATTAAAATAATAGAAACCCCGGGACACACAAAAGGCGGTATTTGCATACAAATTGACAACATGCTATTCTCCGGAGATACACTTTTCAGAAGAGAAATAGGAAGATGTGACCTTGAAGGCGGTAACTACAACGAAATAATAAACTCTCTTAAAACTAAACTTGCCCTTCTTCCTGATAATATGATTGTTTATCCGGGGCATGACGCATCTACAACAATAGGTGAAGAAAAAAGATATAACAGGTATTTTCAATAATTAAACAAAAAAAACTGCTTCCTCAAAGCAGTTTTTTTACTAATCTATACTAAACTTTTATTAAATCGACTTTAAATGTTCTACTACAGCCGTTTCGAGCTCTTCAAATAATTCTGCCAATCCCAAGTTCAAATTTTCCATCATAATACCTATAAACCTCAATTATCTACCACGTGTTATATTAATCGACACAATTTTGTAAAAACTTTAGTTTATGAATATCATTTGTTAACTTTTTGTAACAAAAAAGGAAACAAAAAAATAGAGTACCCGAAAAGGTACTCTATTTTTAAAGTTTGCTTGCGGATTATATGCTCTTTTGTACTCTTTCAAGTGCTTCAACCGCATCTTGAGGAAGTTTATCAATTCCGCCTTTTTCGGTTTCTCTTGATTTAACAAAATTGATTCTGTCTTGAATACGTGCTTTAAATTGTGATTTGTAATTTTCATCTTTGAAGTTCGGAACAAAACCTTCAACATCCATGATTTCAATATCATCAAAGTTTTCCCATTTGTGGAAGTTTGCTTTACCTTCAATGATTGCTTCAATAACGCCGAGTGTGTGTGCAGGTTTAACTTTTTGTCCCATAAATTCGCCTGTGTTAAGAATATAGCAGTCAACACCGTCAGCAATCAATTGCTTAAATCTTTCATAGTCCATTGCGAGAGGATAAGTCCTGAAAGGATTTGCATAAGGTTCAACAACGAGGGCATTCGGGTCAACACCTGCCGCTAATCTTTCAGCGGTAGTTCTCTTTGTTGCAAGAGTAGCACCCATTGTACTTCCGAGAGATGCACCGTTTAATTTTAAAACAGGAGGAATTGTCGGGTCTTTCATCAACCAGAAAATTGCATTTATCGGATAATCAATTCTGTCAACTCTATTTGGTGACCATAATCTTGATTTTACGGCACGACCGTTTCCGTTTCTTACGTCTTCTGTTACGGAATATACTTTTCCGTCAGCACCCAAAACGGCACCGTTATTTTGTTGTGTAAGAATAAATTTGTTATCATCGCAGCCAATCGGATAATCTTGAGTTTTATCAAAATATGCAGGTTCAAGAGCGATTGAATACTTATCTTTTACGTTAATGATAAATGCATCATCGTGTAAAACAGTAACATCAAATTTTCCGCCATGCTTTGCGTGAGTGATTGTTGATTTACCTGAACCTGAAAGTCCGAATACGGCAACCGTATATTTCTTATCATCGGAAAGGTTATAGCATTTGCAGCCGCCGTGGCATGAAGCATATCCGTTTCTTGCAGCGGAACCCCAAGCGAGAGTTAATGTACCTTTCTTAAATTCACCAAAGTATCTCATACCGAGAATAGCGGCACAGTTGTGTTCGGGGTCAAAGAATGTCAATCCGTACGGAAAATCAGGGTGTGACCAATCGGGATCTGAAAATACGTAAATATCACCTTCAACAAGTCTTCTTGAATTTGAATACATTGTTGCATATTTTTCGTTTATGTATTGGAAATTCAACATCCAGCTTAAAAGATTGTTTTCATATCCTTCTGGGATTGTAAGGTGAGCCTTAATCATGTAGTCTTCTTCAAGCCCTACAACTGCCTCAGCCTTGTACATAGTTTTGTTTCTTGTATCAAAAATTGCATCTCTGATTATAGGCAATAAAACCTTTAAATCACAATCGGGAGCTCCGACAATTCTTCTTGCAGCGGCACAACGTCCTGTAACAGCACCGTCATTAAATAATAATTGATTTGCACCTTTCGGAAGACCGACTTTTTCAGGTTCATAAATCGGCATTCCCGTAAGTTCAATTGTTCCGGGGCTGTATAAAGCAAGTTTATATGCTTCTGAAACAGATTTAACTTCTTCTACATTGTTGCCGAAAAAAGCAGCCTGAATAGTTGCTCTTGCAGCAGAATTAATTGATTTAAATTCTTCATTGGTTGTAAAATTTTCAATTGTAGCCATAATAATTTCCTTTTAATTAGATTCTAATTGTATTTGTACATAAAAATTATACCACTTACATAAGTAATGCAAGCAATACACCCGCAGCGACCGCAGAACCGATAACACCTGCGACGTTAGGCCCCATTGCGTGCATAAGCAGATAATTTTGAGGATTGTATTCCAAACCTACTTTGTTTGAAACTCTCGCTGCCATAGGAACGGCAGAAACACCTGCAGAACCGATAAGCGGATTGATTTTTTCTTTTAAGAACAAATTCATTATCTTTGCCATTATTACGCCTGCTGCGGTTGCAAGTGAGAACGCAACAACACCAAGGAATAATATAAACAAGGTTTGTATTGTCAAGAATTGTTCTGCCGATAATTTTGAACCTACCGACAAGCCTAAAAATATAGTAACTATGTTAATTAAAGCATTTTGCATAGTGTCTGATAATCTGTCAACAACACCGCATTCTTTACATAAGTTTCCGAATGTTAGAGCACCAACTAACGGGCAGGCATCGGGTAAAAGTATTGCACACATAATAAGAACGACAATTGGAAACACTATCTTTTCTCTTTTTGAAACTTCTCTTAACTGTTTCATTTCAATTTTGCGTTCTTTTTCAGTAGTTAATGCCTTCATAATCGGGGGTTGAATAACAGGAACAAGTGCCATATAAGAATATGCGGCAACTGCGATTGCACCTAATAAATCAGGTGCAAGTTTTGACGTTACGAAAATTGATGTAGGACCGTCAGCACCACCTATGATACCGATTGCACCGGCTTGAGGAAGAGTAAATCCAAAACAAACGAATGCCAAAAGCAAAGCACCGAATATACCGAATTGTGCAGCAGCACCCAAAAGAAGAGTTTTAGGATTTGCAATTAACGGCCCGAAGTCTGTCATTGCACCAACACCCATAAATATAATCAGAGGAAAAATTCCCTTGTGGATACCTGCTTCGTAAATTATTCCGAGAAAACCGTTAGGACCTGCAATATCGCAAACGGGAATGTTTGATAATATTCCGCCAAACGCAATCGGAACGAGAAGAAGAGGTTCAAATTGTTTTTTAATACCCAGCCAAAGTAAGAACAAACAAACCAAAATCATAATCGGTGAACCGAATTGATGCATTATTTGTTCAATTCCGCTTAGAGCAGGATCTGCGGGTTTTACAAAATTCATTACACCCGTCGATAAACAAAGGTTTTGTAAGCCTTCCATTAATTGCATAACTTACCCCCTAACCTATCGTTACCATAACTTGACCTGATTGTACTTTATCGCCCTGAGAAACGGTTATTGAATTAATTGTTCCTGCTTTGGGAGATTTTATCGGTGTTTCCATTTTCATTGCTTCAATTACAAGAATTTCTTCATTTTCTTCAACAGAATCTCCGACATTTTTAACAACTCTCAAAACAGTTGCAGGCATCGGGGCTTTAATTTCAACACCTTCACCCGAAGAAAAAGATGATGATGAAGCAACTTCTTCGACACCGTCTTTAACGGAGAAAGAGTATTCTTTGCCGTTGACAGTTGCTTTATCGCCGTTGATTTTGACCGAATACTTTTTATTGTTGATTGTTACCGTACAATCATTTGAAGAACTTGAAGATACTGCGGCTTTTTGTTTATTTGCCGATTTATCAACGGAAATGACACCTTTTCCGAGTAAGAAATCGATACCTTTATCAACGTTTCCGTCTTTGCATGCAGCAGCAATAAATAAGTTTTCGTCCGTTACGGGAAGTCCAGCCGCAATAAGTCTTTTTTCTGCAGCTGCAACACCTTTTTCTTCATCTCTGTCATTTATATCGACAACTTTTTCGGTAGTCGGCTGCATTCCGAGTTTTTCTTCAGCCCATTTAACAAGTTCGGGGTCTGGTTCGCACGGAGTTTTTCCGAAATAGCCGAGAAGCATTTTTGCATAACCGGGGTTTACCTGTTCCCAAGGGTTTTCTGAAATAGCGTTTAAGAAAGATTGTTGTGCATAAAACTGTGAAACGGGAGTAACTGACGTTGCAAAACCGCCTCTTGATACAACTTCTTTCATATTTGCAATAAGTTTAGGGAATTTATCAAGCATGCCCATATCTTTTAATTGGTTTACGGTTGTAGCCGTAGCACCACCCGGAAGAGGTGCCTGAATAAGGATAGGATTAACAGCCAAAGAAATCGGTGACATTGTGTAATCTTTCATACATTCTTTGAAAATTTCTTCGGTTTCCATCACTTTTTTAATATCAAGTCCCAAGTCGTAATCGGTACCTTTTAAAGCATGCCACATAGAAATGATATCGGGTTGACCCGTTCCGCCCGAAACAGGTTTCATAGCAAGGTCAATACCGTCAGCGCCACCATCAAGAGCGGCAAGATATGCAGCAAGCCCTGTTCCTGCCGTTTCGTGGGAATGGAATCTTATGTGAGCATCGGAGCCTAAAATTTCTCGTGCCATTTTAACAGTTGAATAAACTTTTCTCGGATTTGAAGTTCCCGATGCATCTTTGAAAGCCAAAGAATCAAAAGGAAGTCCGGAATCAAGAATATTTCTTAAAACTCTTTCATAGAAAGCAACGTCATGAGCTCCCTCACAGCCGTACGGAAGTTCCATCATCGTTATTGTAACTTCGTGTTTTAATCCGTGTTTTTTAATGCTGTTTGCGGAGTCAATGAGATTATTAACATCGTTTAATGCATCAAAGTTTCTGATTACATTAATGCCATGCTTTGCAAACATTTTTGCGTGCAAATCAATAACATCTCTCGGCTGAGAATTAAGACCTACGACATTTACCCCTCTTGCAAGTGATTGCAAGGTAACATCGGGACCAACCGTTTCTCTGATTTTATCCATTGTTTCAAAAGCATTTTCGTTACAGAAGAAAATCGGAGCCTGAAATCTTGCACCGCCTGCTGTTTCAAAATGTCTTATTCCTGCTTCAACCGCTGCTTTAAGGGCAGGAAGAAAATCTTCAACAAGCACCTTTGCTCCGAATATTGATTGAAAACCGTCTCTGAAAGACGTATCCATTACTTTTATTTCTTTTTTCATATTACTTACCCCTATCTGATATTCTTTTTGGCAATTGCTATTGCGAGAGCAATTTCATCATCATTTGATACCGCTTTAACAGGCTGCGGCACTGTTTTTAAAGGTTCAGGGAAAATTTCATTTAATTTTATAATGACTTTTGACATTATCGTCATGACAAAAATCATTACACATAAGAATGTAAAAACTGTTCCCATTCCCATAAAACTGATTATTAATCCTTCATTTAACATTGTATGTCTCCGCTTATTATTTTATGAATATTGTTTCTTTCATCACGAACAGAGATTGTGCCGTCAGAATTTATTTCCTCAAACACATACTCCCCGTCGTTAAATGATGCCGTTAACTTCAACTTACCGCCGTTAAATCTGCACATCATTTTATACTCTTCCATGATACTCAAAAAACCTTTCGATGCAAACTCAACGTATCCGTCAAAAAATTCTTCAAGTATTTTATTAATCAAAACTTTTTTATCAAGCGTTTTGCCGATTATATTTTTTAATGAAATTGCATTCGGCAAATCTTCAAAAACATCTCTGTTTACATTAATTCCTATTCCAAGGACAACACCCGAAAGTTTATTATCAATTATTTTTCCTTCTGATAAAATTCCTGCGAGTTTTTTGCCCTCAAAAAGGATATCGTTCGGCCATTTTATATTTGATTTTATTCCGTAATCTCTATTAAGAATTCTATTTGTCACAACTGACAAATACTGAGTTAAGTTAGGAAACGGGAAATCCGAATTATCAGGTTTGATTATTATCGACATATAAATATCGTCTGAAAAATCACCACTCCAAACTCTGTCAAAGCGACCTCTACCCTTTAACTGAATATCTGTCGTTATAATATCTCCGTGGGATAACTCTTCAAAATGCTCTAAACCGTAAGCATTTGTGGAATTTAATTTATCAAAATGTATTATTTTTCGTTCCATATCAAGAAAATTATACAACAAACAAATTGCCATATAAATTTACGGAAGAAAGCCCATTTCTTCCATCTTTAATTTAAAAGGAAGTATTCCCGAAATAAGAGTTCTTTTTGAAATATAATCAACTCCTAAAAGTTCTGCCGTCATCTCAATGTTATACATCGCAGAAATAACAATAATTTTTGAATTTTTATAAGCAGGGAAATTCTGCACCTGTTTTACAAACCATTCTCCTGCGGATAAAGGTGCAAAATCACTTTCCATTTGCAAATCGGAAATAATTAACTCAAAAGGAGCTTTTTCATTAAACAAAAGTTTGTCATAACCGTCAGAACCGCTTTCCGCCGTGACAATTTCTATATCTTCTCCAAACAATTCATATAACGACTTTTTGTGAAAATCTCGCCAGCCTTTACTGTCATCAACGATTAGTGCTTTTGTTAACATAATTTTAATTTACCTTTACAAAATTATTACAATTGCACAGTCAATTATAGCAAAAAGAA
>Ga0310695_10003352_pt1 | contig 31662 bp, 28 predicted proteins | sample RumenRJG_04DNA_FD_203882 | JGI IMG/M metagenome (GOLD analysis project Ga0310695, IMG submission 203882) | Bovine rumen microbial communities from Lethbridge, Alberta, Canada - RJG_04 (v2) (version 2) | ecosystem: Host-associated > Mammals > Digestive system > Stomach > Rumen | place: Canada...
AAGACCATTCATGCAAATTTTATAATCTTTTCCCATTGAAAATTCCGCAAAACTTTTTAAGACCGAATAACCTTTGGCGTCATATGTGATGTTTCCAAAAACGCCTACATTCATTGCACTGGGCAAACCGTTCAACCTTTTTACTTTGCAATAACTCATGTCATGAGGCTTTACTAGTATTTTTTTGGAGGTTTGTGGATACACAGCCAATAAAATCTTCTTAGAATTTTCTGAAAAAACAAAAACCTCGTCGACTCGCTCAAAAAAGGCTCCCCAGACATCTCGCCATTTTTTTGGCGTGTATATTCTGCCGTTCATTGACAGTGAGCATTGACTGTCACAAACAGTCCCGCAACACGCGTTGTTTTTTACCATAGTGACATTATAGCAGAGCGAATACAAGTCATGCAGTTTATATGTAATTTTGGCAGAAAAATCGGCGACAGTCTCCAGCACCCGCTCCAATTTTTTATAGCTATAAATATTTTCGATGTAAACATTGGATGCTACAGAATTCAATTTAGCGATGTCTTTAAGGAAAATATAAATCAAACGCTTGCTTTGGGCGATTTCCAAAGTAAAGATTTCTTGAAACCTAAGAATCTTAAAGTTTCGCAACAAAATATAACCGGTTTTGCCGCGCAAAGTATTCTGAACATAAACTTCTGTTCCGCCGCCGCAGCGGTGCATAAAATGCAAGTCATATTTCTGGCCGGAATTTACTAGCTTATAAAATGCAAAGCGAGACTTAATAACAAGAAAAGCTTTTATCGGAAAAGCGGCAAAACCAATCGCAAAGTGTAAAAGCCGGTAAGCAAGTGAGTAAATTAGTCTGTTTTTGGAAAGCTGTCTTTTAAGCCAAGTTATCATATTCGGAATAATAATATATACTTTTTTTATGTTTTTGAAAAGATACAATGTTTTAAGGACAAACAATTACGCAGGTATTTATAAAAAGCTTTTATAATAATAAACAATCGTTTTTTATAAGACACTCTATACTCTCCCCACCTCATCAACAAACGCTTGTTTTCCTTCTCAACAAGTCTTAAATTTGTAGAACTTATTCCGCCCAAATCATAATTTGTAATAATCCTATTAATATAAATAAAATTTACATTCTTCTTATACAATCTTAAAAAAAGCTCCCAATCTCCAGAGCTTTTAAAAGTTTCGTCATACAAACCGTATTTATTATATAATTCAAGAGGAACAAAAGTCGCAGGATGCGGTATCATTTGTTTTGGCAATGAACTCGCGGGCGGACAAAACGCCCCCTCAAACTTTTCGTTACAATAAAGACTTATTGCTCCATAAAGCACAGAATCGCTATTGTTCATCTCTATAGCGTCAAGGCTATCTAAAGCGTTTGGAACATAGCAATCGCCGGAATTTAAGATAGCAACATAGCGTCCCTTAGCAATTTTTATGCCTTTATTCATTGCATTGTAACGTCCAGCGTCCTTTTCGCTGCACCAAAATGAAAGATGCCTTGAATAAACAGGATCTGACAAAAATTGCTTTATGACATCAACACTTTCATCGGTACTTCCACCATCGATTATTATGTGTTCATAATTATCAAAACTTTGGTCCCTGATAGACTTTATTGTTTTACAAAGACCATCCGCATTATTAAAATTTATTGTCACGATAGAAAGAAAAGTTTCACTCATGCATTCCTTCCATTCCCTGCAGCGATATTGGTTTTAGATAACTTAATAGATAAACATTTCTTGGCTTTGTTTATCAATCTTATATAAAACGGAGTCCTTTTTGGGGGATTCCAACTATGCAATGACAAATGCATCGCTACAGTATCATCGTTTACATCATAATTTAAATTGCCTGCAAATATATTGGAAGGCAGTATTAACATATTATTAGATAAAACTTGTTTTTTATTTTTATATTTAAATCCATAATCCTCGGCTACCATAGCAAGCACATCTGGAGCAATAAAAACATTGTTAAGAGAACCATCAGGCAAAACAAAATGATTTTTCTCATACCATTTTAACGCAGACTTTACATATGGGTGATCAGGAACCGACCCTAAAACTGCAGCTTGCAGTCCAATGCCAGGTTTGCGTTGCCCCTTTTCCTTAGAACTTCCATCATCATTTAACAAATTCAATGTATTATTATCTCTAATACAATCCGGATGGTATTCCACACTGGTAAAAAAATCATATTTGAGCAATTCACCAAAGGATTTATTTACCCAAACATCAGAATCTAGATAAACTCCGCCCTCTGTATACAATGCATACAGGCGAATATAATCCGCAGCAAAAGCCCATTTTTTTACAGAAATAGCCTCTTTTACAAATGGGATGCTATTCATATCAAAACATTGCATATCCCAAAGTCGTAATTCATAATCAGGCAAATTATCTTTCCAAGACTGTATGCATTTTTTTACTTTTTCTGGATAAGGATCTCCGCTAAACCAACAATAATGAATAATTTTTGGTATCATATTAAACCTCAAAACAAAACCGATATTTACCTATTTATAAAATCCTCTCCCCATGTCTCTCTATAATATCTAAATTCATTAATAATTTCCTGAACGACATCAAAATAATTGATTTTTGCAAAAGATTTAGCCAGTTTCTTTTGTTTCTGCAACAAACTTTTTCTTGCTCTATCATTTTTAAGCATTTTATGCATACTTAAAGCCAAATCATCTGCATCTATGCCATTAAAATAAAGGGCGGTATCCTTTAGCTGCTCCCTATGGCCTTCCAAATCAGTAATAATTACAGGACAACCCAAGTACGTTGCCTCAATGGGCGGCATATTGTTTGGCCCCAAAAGCGAAGCAAAAACCATTGCCCTTGCATGCGTGTATAAATATTTCATTTGCTCATCAGAAATAAAACCCGCAAAAATAACTTGGCTTTCCAAATTGTATTGTTTCACCATCTCAACTATATAATCTTTGTTCCCCTTATCAGAACCAGAAAAAACAACCGTTGGACATTCTTTATACCTTGTTTTTAAAATCGATAAAGCTTGTATTATTCGTATATGATTTTTATGCGGCCAAAATTGCGCTGGATAAAAAAAGTAATCCCCATCAATATCAAAGCTCGGCTTTTCCTGTTTTCCAAAACAAAAACTCGCTACAGGAAACTCTGCAATTCTAATCGAATCCGGTCTTACAGAGTAGTTCTCTAGAATTTCTTTTTTTCCAGTTTGATTGCCAGTTAATATATACGAGGCTTTATAAATCATTTTTTGGTATATCGCTTCTCTAGAATTCCAAGTCAAACCACTTCTTGAAACTTCAGGAAAGAAAGGCACGCTCCTATGCCCAAGGTCCCAAACGGTATAAATGCATGGATAATCTATATCTATGGCGCAAGGAAAAGTGATCCAAAATAAATCAATCATTTCCTTTTCCGCAATCCAATTAAATGGAAACGACTTTCTATGTCTTAATTGTATTCCAACACAAGACAATATCTTACGCAAGGCTCTAAAAAAGAAAGATGGCCTAACAACGTCAAGATTAAAATAAGCAAAGTTATCTTGCTGTATTTTATATTTTGTCTTTCCGCCGCCGTTGTAAATAAAATAAAAATTATCTTCTGAATTTGAAGCCAAGATTTCGTTCTTAATGGTTTTTAAAAGCGAACTTGCTCCGCCAGCTTGGGGCTTTACATCAGGAATATAAATGCCGATTTTCATTATTTTGCAAATTCCTTTATTACATCGCAAATATATTTTATTTGCTCTTCCGTTAGGCTCGAAGCGCTGGGAAGATAAAAACCGTTTTGCGTAAGCCAGTCCGTGACAGGATATTCGCCGGAACAATCACAGCCAAAATCTTTTAACGACTTTTGGCGATGCATGCTCACAAACAAAAGCCGGGTGTCAATCCCGTTTTCTTTTAAATGCGCGACAAGCTCATCTTTTGAGTGGCCGTATTCCACGGGATTTACAACTATCGCGTTCATCCAATGAACGTTCAAGCCGTTTGCCTGGTCTTTTTGGAAAACAATCCCCGGGCACTCCGAAAGATATTTTTTATAAAGCGCGGCGTTTTTTATGCGCATGTCGCGGTACTCGTCGGCTTTTTCTGTCTGGGCGAGGCCAATCGCGGCGTGAAGGTTTGACATGCGGTAATTAAATCCAATGTCCTCGTGGCTGTAAACGCGCGGAGCGTCAACCGGAAAGCACATGTTCTTAAAATAGCGGCAGCGTTTGTAATAGTCCTCGTTGTCGGTGACCACCATTCCGCCCTCGCCCGTCGTAAGGTTCTTGTTTGCAAAAAAGCTGAACGAAGCGATGTCAGAAAAACTGCCGGCTTTTTTTCCGGCAAACTCAGCTCCATGAGCCTCGGCAGCGTCTTCAATTATATAAAGATTATGTTTTTGAGCGATTGAACAGATCGCATCCATGTCGCACGGATTTCCAAAGATATGAACCGGGATAATAGCCTTTGTTTTTGCGGTAATTTTTTCTTCGATTTTTTTTACGTCGATATTGAAATTTTCCTTGTCCGCGTCAACAAAAACAGGAACAGCGCCAGTGTAGCACACAGCGAACGCCGTGGCAATCATCGTGAACGAAGGAATAATGACCTCATCGCCTTTGCCGATTCCAAGGGCAGCCAAAGCAAGATGAATCGCGACAGTGCCATTGCATACCGCAACGCCATATTTTACGCCGCAGTAAGCGGAAAAAAACTCTTCAAACTTATTCACATAACTACCGGAAGAACTAATCCATCCGGTTGAAACAGCGTCCGTTACATATTTTACTTCATTCCCGCCTAAGAGCGGAGTACACACTGGTATAAAATCTGGCATAAAAGTTAATCCCTATATATAAATATAGCGACAAACTTACAAAAAATCAATAAGCTAACCATCAATCAAATTTATGAGGCTCAAAGCGGACTTTGTCGTTTTCACCTGCGTACGGGCCTTGTTTTACCTCGAACATTTCGGTTTCTTCCAAACATTCAAAGCCGTGTCCGCCGGAAACAAGCAAAATAACGTCGCCGGTCTCTATAACCTGCGACTCTAAGTACTCCTTGTCATTTGAATAAAAGTCACAACGAAGCTTTCCTTTTTTAATTACGAGAACTTCTTTTGTGTACAACACTTCCCTCTTTACCTCATTATGAACGTGAGGAAGAATAACATGGCCGGCGGGGTGATGCATATAAGCAAGCTGCTGGGAATAGTCATCAGGCGTGACAAAAGAAATGCCCGGCTTGTCGTAATTAGCCTTTACGATGATTGCAAGAACGTTGTCGTTTTGGTCTTTAATTGTGTTAATCATTGGTTATACCTCCTAGTGATTTCTTATGCCAATATTTATAATTAGCCATTGCTTTATTTACAAAATCAAGGGATTTAGTCAATTCTGTATTAGATAAATCCTCACCAATTTCATCAAGTTTTATTATAATTGAATTAATATTTTTTTGGAATTCTGATTTATTATTAACAATTTCCAAAATCTCATTACAATATCGCTCAATAGCCCTTGAATTAAAACTTGGAAATTGATGTTTATTTATTTCAAATCTGAACATTGTCATTATTAAAAATTTAAATTTTTTATATAAAGGATCAATTTCTCCATTTCTAAATAAGCTTTCGATTTTGAAGAATACATAAGCTGCAGTATAATAAGGAATCATATTATCTGCATCATTGAATATTTCTCCACTAAATTCATTAAACAACGTTCCAAAGTATCTTGTTGCAAGATTCGGTTTATCAAAAAACAAACTTCCGAGAACTTTAATTTGGAGAGTTTTATCTATAATTCTAGTTTTTTCAATTGTGGTAGAATTATATTGTTTTGACCTCCTTTCATAATATAATCTCTCTGTACCATTATATGTATTATAATAATCCTCAAGTCGTTTTTGAAAATTAGAATATGCAAGCAAATCTTGTGTTTTAATTTCTGTTTGACTATTTGTTGATCTTATTACTCTAGAAATCACATCTTGATCTTTGGTTATTATCAATTTTAAGGAGATTTGGATTTTTTCATCAATTAATTTTTGATTATGAAAAAGAACATTTGCCGTCTGACATCCATTTATTATTTGATAATTTGTAATAGTATAATCATTTCTTGTAGTATCCAATTCTTCTGCAACGATTGTTATTCCATTATTTAATATGGAAAAAGAGTCTTTATAGTCGGACTCCAATGTAGACCGAATCTCAGAATTAACTCTATTCTCGCCTTGGAAATCTCTTACATTATCATAAAAAACGTTTGGAATGTAATTACCACTTTCGTCAGTCATTAATGACAATACTGTTTTTCCATCTATCAACCCTATATATGCCTCTTTTACATTTTCAATAACAGGCAAGGTTATTTTTTGCGAAAAATCAAAGGTCTTTTTTAGTTTTCTTCCAATATTCTTATATTTATTCTGAATTGTTAAATTATCAATCAAATCAAATTTAATATCTGAAAATAAATTCTGCGATTCAATTTGTGGTATAACTTCATTTCTCTTTGCATATACGTTCTGATCTTTGCCATCTATTCCAAGGCAAACATAATACATACTACAAACTGGCTTTTCTTCAAATCCAGAGATATATGTAACTAATTTATTAAATAACTTTATTTTCGTTTTTGCATTGTCATTCCAATTATACTCAGGGCCTTCTGAAATAAAATCATTTACACTTAAGCCAAAATTTGAAACATCTTTTGAATCAAATGTTGTGGATGTCTTTGCTTGAATAAAAACAATTTCACCATAAATTTTCTTTGTTGAACTAATGAAATCATCTAATTCTTCTTCAGTAGAAATAATCTCATTATTTAATATAATAGCAAAACCATCCAAGCCGATTGTTCCACTTTTGCCAATAGTGACGTCCTCAAGATTAATAGAACTGCTTGTTTTAGGCTCTATTAATGTATAATTAACAAAATGTTCAAATTTCTCGCTTTCATCCATATTTGACTCTAATGAAAACATATTTGAAAAATTTTCCAAATAACTCTTTGTAATACGATCCATACTACCCCACCTACAATCATTTAACTTTTTAATAATTTATAAGCAAAATGCTTTTTCTTTGCAGTCTTAAACTTTGCAATAAAGGGTACATGAATAAAAACATCTCTTATCGCATCTTTTTTTTCATCATGCCGTTTATCAAGCAATATATCTATAGATTCAAATGCTATACAAGAAACAAAATCTTTTTTATTAACAATTAAATTTGTATCAGTAAAAATATAATCCAATTCAAACCTTTTTTCATTAATATATAAATCACCACCAAAGTAATTTAACCTCTTATCCTCATAAAAATCTTGTCTATATGATTGGCTTAATAAAAGTTCATTATCAGCTTCTACCTTATCTATTTCAGTAAGAGAATATATTGTCTTAATCTCTGCTGAACCGATATACATATTAAACAGGAATTCTTTGAGATAGGAATAAAAACTAAATCCCATAAATTTTACACCTATTTCACCACATAATTCAGCTTTAGAGAAAACAAATTCGAGACCTTCTATACTTGTAACTATATATTTTTTCGCTTTGCTCTTTAAGAATTCAAATTCATTTTCAAATTCAGTCTTCCTTTTTTTTATCTCTTCACTAAGTTTATTATCACAATTTTTTACAGCCAAATTCTGGACTTTAATGTTATTTAGTTGTTTTTCTTTAAAAAACAATAAAGCCTTTATCTTTTTCTTTGTTTTTTCAAACATATCATCTGTTATATTGATAAGGATTTTATTTAAATCATCTATTAGTATTTTATCAAGAGAATTATCAATATCTTTAAATGCCCATACAATATCATTAGTATTAATACCAGAATAATTAAGCTTATTTAACAATAGTTTTTTATAGTCTTCATTTTCAATTGCAAGCCAAAATAAAATGATAGATATATAAAAGTTCCTTGTATATTTAACTTCATACATTCCTATAGGTGGTAGAATTTCATCATACATTTCATCATCAACATCGAAAATTGTAATTTTATTACATTGTGAAAGTAAAGGTTTTATAAAAAGTAAATATTTTGATGAAATTCTGCCAATTTGAATTACATTGATAATTCGGACAGCAATATCAATAAGACATTTATCATGCTCTTTTACTAAATTTTTATATTTATCCTTTATGTTTATGAATTGAACAAAATTCATATAATTATGAATTTCGTCCCTTACAGTCTCAAAACCACAGTGATAGAGTGAAATATAAATTAATTGTTTACATTCTTTCATAAGATAATAAAAAATCTGTAACAACTTATCTTTACTATAATGCGATAAGTCAAGCTTAAAAATTAAAGTAAAAGGTTCACTTAACAAAAGAAAATACGATTCATGTAACAAATCTTTATATAAATAGGCTTTATATAATTCAATTATTTTTTTACAGTATGCAGAAACAATCTTATAGTTGTTATCAAAGTCTGATTTACTATTTTTATAAATTATAAGAAACAGCCTTTCTGAAATGAATGAAATATAACTTTTAAGTCCATTAGGTTCATCCGCTGTTAGTTTTTCTGCACTTAATGAATCAATTAATGCACAATAACAGCCATCTAATTCAAGAGTGCAGGTCTTTTCCCTTTGTAGTTGCTCATATGCCTCTTTCAGTATTATAAACTTTTCATTTGGAAAAGATTTGAATACAAAATCAAAAACAAAATCATTTATTTTTTTGTTTCTTTTATTAATATCTCTTTTATATCTTCTTATGAAATATTCTATTTGTTTTTTAAAATGTTTAATTGCATTAGATTTTCTATCAGTATAAACAAGAGCATATGTACTTTTGATAAACAACAATACAGAAACAAATATTGATGCAATTATGTAATTTTGTACGGCTTTTGTAAAACGTATATAAGGGAAACAAATAAGTGATAAAACCAAACAGATACCTAATTCAAAAGCCAGAAAATAATCATCCCAAAAGAACGTATATTTTATACAAGAAAATGGAGAAATGTCTTTTTTATTTAGTATTATTGAAATAACAGTAAAATATACGCCAACGAGTCCAATTAAAATAGAAAAAAATAAAGTCTGATATTCTGAAAAATTAGCAGATGATGATTCAAATAAAACTTTAATCCAGTCTTTTAATGAAATAAAACAATAAAAATCTTGAAACAAGAAGAGAATAGAATAAAGAGTCAGTGCAGCCGCTATAAAATAAATCATGCCAAACAAACGCCTCCATAACTAGTCTATTTTTTCTTTACAGTTCGCAACTCTATCATTTTATTATTTCCATCTTTTGTCAAGGACCAAAAAACAGCCATTGTATTTTTCGTTGTTGGCGAATAAGTGACGGACACTAATCCATACGCAGTGAATTGGATTCTAATTGTTTGAAAATCTTGTTCATCAATACAAGAGTCATAAAATGATTTTATTTCTTTTTCTAAAAGAAATCTTCCCATTTTCTTTTTTACCGCTGTATCAGACGGATGTTCAATTAGATAAGGAGAAATTAATGAAAAAAGCTCTTTCCAGGAAATATCAACGGAAAAATCATTCTGAGAACTGTCGTAGTCCTTCCTATACTTTCCGTGAACTAGGAAAACATCTTCAAAGTTAGCCAACTCAAAACAAGCCTTATCTGTATTTTTCTTAGAATCATTTTCCTTATATTGTTTTAAACCTTCGTTTTCTTTTCTCAGCTGATTTATTTCATTCAATAATTCAGAAGACCCCACCGTATTAGCCCTAACCCAGCCTATAGCAGGATATGTTTTTATTGTTTTTGTTAAACTTAAGGCAACTAAACCAGGCAACTCATCGGATGTTTTCCAGAATTTCACAAGACGGCCCTGTTTTACTTTTTCAACAAAATTAGAAAGTTTTTTTGCCAACTCAGAATCTTTATCAGTTTTATTTACCGGCAAAGATTCTGGATCTCCATGAACCAAAGCAATAACTTTTAAGCCCTTTTCAATTGCATAGTCATACTCTTTTTCTGTGTAGCTTATTCCATCATCCGCCAACGAACCATAACGAGCGCCAATAATTAACAAATAGTAATCGCAATCATCTATTATTTTTTTTATGAATAACCATTGCTCCTCATCCATTGCAGGAAATAATTCCATACCGGAAGGGATACAGTCCATTTCCATCAAGGTCTGTATCACTTTTTGTCTTTCTTCTTTTAAATCCGCGTATGTAGAACTTACAAAAACCTGATATCTTTTATCCACCTTTGCCCTCATTTAGAATATATCAAAAAAAGACGTATTTGTATACCATATTCAATGAATCTCGTAACTATTAAATTAAGCATTTGACAATCTCTCGTATTTTATATAAAATAAAGGTATCTTTTGAAAAATTTAGCACACAAACGATGAGGTAAACCGATGTCTTTTGTTCATAGGCTTTGTAAAAAAGTTTTTGGAAAAACATTCATTTGGAAAAGACTAAAACAAATAAAATTCTTAATAAAAGTGCGCTTTAACAAAATTGCATACAGCATGGAAATGGAACTCCCATTGCGGCTTGGCAAAAATAATCCGAATAAAATCTTTTATCTAATTGGTTACTATCAAACTGAATGGTTTGTAGAACAAGGAGTCATAAGCACATGGCTTGATTTTATGCCGCAAGTGTTATATGCATTATCTAAAGGATATGTACCCATAATTGACATGTTAAACAACTACAAACCCATGATGCTTGACGAGAAAAATCGTGGACGAATAAATGCATGGGATTTATATTTTAGTCAGCCACAGAACGATTATACACTCGAAGAAGCGCTTAACAGCGAAAAGGTAATATTTGGAAAAGATCAAACAAACATTTCGTTGTCAGATGATATTAAATGGTCTAATATACCTTTGGCTGACACGGATTTCAACATATGTCAAGAAATGCTTAAGTATGGAAATCTTTCCAAAACAATTGTACAAAATGGAGACTCATTTATAAGAAAGAATTTCCCTTCTGGTAAAAAAATTCTTGGAATTTCTTTTAGAAGAGAATTTGAACAGTTGCATTACTTTAATTCTTGGATTACGCCCCCCGGGACGCATATTGTCAGAACAACACTGTCTGAATTGGTAGAAACTATAAAAAAGGTTCTAAAAGAAATAAAATATGATAAGTTCTTTTTTATTGCAGACGACAGGGAAGCTTATGATGTTGTTAAAAGATTGTTTGGTGATAAGTGTTTGTATTCGGAGCGACCTGTAAGACATAGTTTTATGGACAATAAACCAATACCGCTTGATAGAAAGGATTTAATATATGTTGAATATGATAAACGAGATGATGATTGCATGTTGAGAGAAATGGAATACATGACTGATGTTTATATATTATCAAAATGCGACTCACTTCTTTCCGCAGGGGGATCAGCGGACTTATTTGCGTATCTTTTAAATAACAAAAAATACGAAAATGTGATTCAACTTAGAGATAAATAATTATAGTAGCGCTTAGTTTAGCAGGAGTGATTTATGGCAGTATTTGAAAAAGACTACGCAAAATATTATGACTTGCTGTATAAAAATAAAAATTATGAGACAGAATCAAATTACGTAGCACATCTGATACATGATGCTGGAATTAATAACGGGAACCTGCTTGATGTTGGCTGTGGTACAGGAAAACATCTTCTTTACATGAAAAAAAAGGGATTTTCCGTCAGCGGCGTTGATTTGTCTGATTATATGATACAAAAAGCAGGTTTTTTACTCGGAGACGAAGTTGAACTTCAGGTCGCCTCTGCCGCGACTTTTTCTTTTGAAAAAAAATATGATGCGATAACATCTCTTTTTCATGTTGTGAGTTACTTGAATGACACAGAAGACCTTATAGTCTCTTTTAAAAATATCGCAATGCATTTAAATAAAGGCGCAGTGTTCGTGTTTGATTTTTGGCATGGAGCTGGCTGTTTAACAGATTTTCCCAAAAATAAAATTCTACGTCTTGAAGATGATAATTGTTCCCTTATGCGTATTACTGAGCCTGTTATGCACCCCGAAAGAAATGTAATAGATGTTAATTTTGAAATACATTTAACAGATAAAAATACCGACAAGCATAATATCATACGTGAAACTCATAGTATGCGTTACTTCTTTTTACCTGAATTAGTGTATTATTTGAAACAGGCTGGATTAAAAGTATTAAATGCCTATAAATGGCTTACAAACCAAAAACTTGATTTTAATTCTTGGTACGGTGTAATTGTCGCAATCAAAGATTGACCTTACATCACTCTAGAACTAATTGAATCCCCTCTTCAAGAGAAACCAAAGGTTCCCACCCAAAAGATTTCAATAACGATACATCTTCATTAACAGTCATTAATTCACCATCACGCAACGGCACCGCTCCAAAATTAAGCACAGACTTATTTGCTGGATTTTTTAAAACATATTGCTTATGCAGTTTATTTACGAAATCATAAACAGAGATTAAATCACCGGTTCCAATATAAAACTCAGAGAATGAAGCAAGCGCTTTTCGCTTTTTCAACAACAAAATAAAGGCAGCCACAACATCAGATACATAAATAAAGTCTCTCATCTGCACGCCTTTTGTGAGTCTTATTTCAGGAGCATTATTTTTTAGCTGCTCAATAAACCATGGCACAAATTTTGATACATCATCTTTTTTACCATACATATGCTCTGGCTTTAGGTTTACACAGGTAAACTTATTTGAATATAATTTAAGCCAATCTAAAAACTGACTTTTTGACAAACTATATGCATTTAATGAGTTTGGAAGACATGTACCAGTATTGAAAAAAGCATCCACACCAGAAGTTTTTGAACAGTCCAATAATTTCATTCCAAAAACCAAATTAGTTTGTATAACCTGTTCCAAGCCCTCATTTTTTCTGCCATAACAACAAGCCGTATGAATGACTACATCAATATGTTGTTCTATAAATGCTCGCTCAATCTCATTTATATAATAAAACTTAATTTTATCGACAACATCTGATATTCTCCAGCAATCAGATGAATCACGTCTCAAAGCGACTACCTGGTAATCGGCAGAAACAAGGGCATGAACTAAATGACTACCTAAAAAACCCGTTGCCCCTGTTACAAGAATTGTTTCTTTCATTTATTAACACTGTCTTTAATAACTTCACCAATAAACTCAATCATTGAGTCTTTCATTCCAGGGTATACACCGACCCAAAATGTATTATTCATTACATAATCTGTATTTTCAAGATTTCCAACAACACGATACGCATCTGTACCACGAATCGAATCAAAACAAGGATGTCGAATTATATTTCCGCTAAAAACCATTCGTGTCTGAATATTATTTTTTTCCAACGCATCTGTAAAATCAGAACGCACCAAACCGCTACCTTCTTTTACGGTCATTGCAAATCCAAACCAAGACGGTTTACTGTTAGAACAAATTTCAGGCAAAATAAGTTTGTCAGAAATTGGTTCCAATATATTCTTTAGCTTATCCCAATTACATCTTCTTCTTTCAACAAATAAAGGAAGTTTTTCCAACTGTGCGCAACCTATTGCTGCCTGCATATCTGTTATCTTTAGATTATATCCAAAATGAGAATAAACATATTTATGATCATATCCAAAAGGTAATTGACCATACTGTTTTGTAAATCTCATCTGACAAGTATTATCACAACCTGGTGGACAAACACAATCTCTTCCCCAATCTCGGAAACTTCTAACCAATTGATGCAAAAGCGGATTGTTTGTATAAACAGCGCCCCCCTCCCCCATTGTAAGATGATGTGCAGGATAGAAACTTGATGTTCCAATGTCACCAATTGTTCCAGTCTTTCTCCATTTACCATTAAAAATATATTCCGCACCAAGGGCGTCGCAGTTGTCTTCTATAAGCCAAAGTTTATGTACATCACAAAAATCTTTTACAGCTTTTAAATCGAATGAATTACCCAATGTATGCGCAATCATTACGGCTTTTGTTTTTGACGAATAGGCAGCCTCAAGCTGAGTTACATCGATATTATATTGTGGAATGGTTACATCAACAAATACAGGCACTGCGCCATATTGAAGAATCGGAGTAACTGTTGTTGGGAATCCACATGCTACAGTTATTATCTCATCACCTCTTTTTATTTGCCTATTTCCAAGTTCGGGAGCTGTCAACGCCATAAATGCAAGCAAATTTGCAGATGAACCAGCATTTACTAAACTAACATATTTTACGTCCAGATATTCAGAGAGTTTATTCTCAAACTCATCTGTAAACTTTCCACTTGTAAGCCAAAAATCAAGCATAGAGTCGGCAAGTGATTGCATCTCACGCTCATCAAAAACTCTTCCAGCATAGTTTATACGGTCACCTTTAATAAAAGGTTTATCGCTTTTCTTAAATTGTTTATAAAACTCCGCCACTAAACCTTTAATTTCGTTCCTAGCTTCCTCTTCTGTATTCCAACTGCTCATACATTCACTCCTTACAGTATAAATTAATTATTTATTATAACATAAAACGACAATCAACGATTGTTTTATTCGTTTTTGATTTTAAACTCTTAAAGTCATCCCACGCAGTAGTTATAGCGATTACATCTGACTTTGATATGACCTCATCCATTGACTCTGAATAATCAGCAATAACATTATAATGATTCTTAAACTCATCTATCGCAACGGGGTCATAAGCAATTATTTTCACATATCCGCAGTCATTAAGTTTTTGAATTATTTTTGCTGCCGGTGTATCACGAACATCGTCACTCCCAGGATTAAAGGAAAGCCCTAAAACACCTATTGTTTTTTCCGTATTGTTCCCACATGCTTTTTTTATACGATTCGCTGTTACTTCAGGCATGTTGTTATTAACAGAAATAACATTTTTTAGAATTTGACCATCAAAACCAGCGTTCTTTGCATTTGCATAGAATGCATTTGTATCTTTTGGAAGACAGTATCCTCCATATCCACATCCAGGATAAAAATAGGAGCGAATACTTCCGGTTTGCCAACGTTTATCTTCATGTAAAATTCTAAAAGCTTTAGCTATATCAATATTTCCTAATGCATCTGCGGCCATACTCATTTCATTCGAATAACTGATAAGCAAAGCAAGACTTGTATTAGAAAGATATTTTATGAATTCTCCCGTATTCAATGAAACAGTATGCACTGGGCATCCTGCCTTTTCATAAAGTGATTTTAACATATCAGCGGACTTTTCATCGCTTACGCCAAGAACAATTCTATCTGCATTTATAAAGTCATCCCAGCAATGTCCTTCTCTGAGAAATTCAGGATTATTTGCAACTCCAAAAGCATCTCCGACCTTAAAACTTTTTTTTTCAATAAATGGAATAACGCGATTTTGTGTTGTTCCTGGTGGAATAGTTGATTTTGTTACAAGAACCCTAAATTTTTCATCACGAATTGCAGATAAGGTTTGTTCTATTGCTCCAAACAAATATTTCAAATCAGCTTCGCCATTTTCACCATATGGAGTACCTACACAATAGTAAACAAAATCACTCTCTGCAACAGCTTTATTCCAGTCTGCACACGGTATGAAATTAGTATTCAAATGCCTTTTCAAGGCATTATCCAAGCCAGGCTCAAGAAAAGGGAGCTTCCCTCCTTTTATTGTTGCAAGCCGAGATTCATTTACCTCAATGCCATATACTTTATGTCCGTATTCCGCAAAACCAAGAGCTGTAGTAAGTCCAACAAAACCAAGCCCTATAACTGTAACTACCATACCAACTCGCCTTCTTCACTTTCTTTTATGTATTCCAAGAAATATCTTACGCCCTCTTCTACTGAAACCCGAGGATTGTACCCCAACATATTTCTTGCCTTTTCAATAATAGGGCATCTTCTATTTGGGTTATTTTTTAGATATTCAGTATCAGCGCTTACACCGAAGCTTGCCTTACCTGAGTAATTGAATATTTCTTTCCCTGTCTGAATATAGATTTCTGCAAGCTGTTTAATTGAAATTTCAGGTTTATCCATACCTATATTAAAGGCATTAAACCCTTCTTCAGCATGACAAATACATTTTAAATATCCTGTAATTGCATCACTTATATAGCAGAAGGTTCTTGTAGGGGTACCATCGGAAAACATTATAATATCTTTATTTTGTCTTATAGCATTGGCAAAATCCGCAGGCACACGAGCGTCGTTAAGCCTCATACCAGGACCATAGTTATTAAAAGGCCTAATTATAGTGATTGGCATATTATATTTTTGATTAAACAAATAACACATTGTTTCGCCAAAACGTTTTGACTCATCATAGCAAGCACGAGGTCCCTGACAATCAACATTCCCCCTATAGTTTTCTGGAGTTGGAATATTTTCTGGTGTTGGATCACCATAAATCTCACTTGATGAATAAAATGCGAAACCTTTTATTTTCCTCTGACAATAAAAATCAAGCAAACGTCGCAACCCCCAGATATTTGCATCAAGAGTCTCTATAGGATATTTTCTATAAAATAATGGAGATGCAATTGAAGCCATATGATAAATCAAATCTGCGTCTTCAGCACTTGGAACAGAAGCTATATCATCTGTAATTACATTAAACTTATGTAGTTCAACTTTTCCTTCATCACTTAAATCCTTCAACCATTTTGGATATCCAACCTGGAAATTATCTAAACAAATTACTTTCTTTATATTCAATTCTTTTTGATATGTAGTTAGAAAAGTTATAAAATAAAATCCAAGAAAACCAGCTCCGCCAGTAAAGAGTACCGTACTTTCATTGAATTTTGATTTCTCAGTGTTCGAGAGAGCATTAAAAATCCGTTCCATATCCTGTGCAATAATTTTTTTCATTTTACTCCTCCAATATAACTATTTATTTCCAAAGTGATTCCATATATTCCACGGAGCTCTTTTTTCTGTCCAAAGGTTATTCAAATCTTCCTTATCTTTTAACATATCCATAGGATGCCAGAAGCCATCATGCTTATACGCATGCAGTTGCCCATTTTTAGCAATATTCTGTAATGGAGCGCGTTCCCACATAATGTCATGCGAATCATCAGGAATATAATCTAAAGCTTTATTCTCACAAACAAAAAAACCGCCGTTTATCCAAACATCACTTGGCTTTTCTTGAAACTGACTAATTGTACCATCCATCTGAATTTCAAGCGCGCCAAAGCGGCCTTCAGGTTTTACAGCGGTTAAGGTTACAAGTTTTCCAGATTTAGAATGAGAATCGACCAGTTTTGGAATATCAACATCAGAAACTCCGTCTCCATAGGTAAGCATAAAAGGCTCAGTTCCAATGTAAGATTTTGCTTTAGCAATACGGCCCGCAGTCATAGTATCTGGACCGGTATAAAGCATCGTAACAGTCCATGGCTCAGAACGCATCTTATGAATTTGAACATCGTTATTTGCCATATCAATAGTCATGTCTGAATAGCGATTATAATAATTCAGAAAGTAATCTTTGATAACATGACCTTTGTAACCGGTAAGAATGACAAAATCATTATAACCATAATAGCTATAGATTTTCATAATGTGCCAAAGAATCGGATACCCACCAATTTCCACCATAGGCTTTGGAATAAGCTTTGTTTCTTCACCGAGACGAGTGCCCTTACCACCTGCAAGAATCAATGTTTGCATATATATATATATTATATCTAATTCTATATTATTTCAAGCGGTCAAATGATTCAAAAGAGCGGTAAAATAACAAAAAAAACATGTTCACCTGTTACACCACGCCAAAAAAAGACTACAATCACTACATGTACAGTTTTCTAGGTTTTTCTTTTTTTTGAACATTTTTCGAGCTGAAATAAATTTTTCTGAATTGAACATCTGTTGTATTGATTTAGAGTCATCAAAGCGAGAATAATCATCTTTTGGATCAGTACAAAAACAACATGCAGGAATACTTCCATCTTGTTCAATTGTCATTATATTATATAAAAAAGGACAAATTTTCCCCAGCATGTCAGGACCAACATCAAGAAACCTTCTCTCATTGATATCCTTATCTTCAAACCAGTCTTGAAAATATTCTTTATTCCTGTCCTTAAAAATCACCGTCATATCATCAACGAAATAATCATCCGCCCCCCATTGCAAATATTTTTTCTCAATAATTTGAATTTGATTTTTTGTAAATTTATTTTTTAGAAACTGTAAGGAAATTTTTGGATATGGACTATTATATTTACGTTTCATCTCTTGAATATATTGCATATTCCTAATAACAGTATTAAGATCACCCCCCACGCGATACCTTGAATAATCTTCTTGCGTAATTCCGTCAAATGAAACAATTAAATGTCTTAAACGATATTTCACCATTGCCTCTAGTTTATCATCTATATTCCTCAAACTCAAATTGCTACTCAATTCTGTACATAAATCATACATATTACAATATTCAAACATATCTGCGATTCGTGGATGAAGCAAAGACTCACCCCATTTATACAACTGAATACGAGGCGAAAAAAACTTTACTTTATCTATTATTTTGCAAAACAAATCATAATCCATATGTTGCACTGTTTTTTTTTGCAACCCCAACCCTGTTATACATAACCTACATTTTAAATTACAAAGATTAGTAACGCCGATTGCAATAACAGCAGGGCAGCTCTTTAAATTCTCTTTTTTTGTTAATGTCTCATATTCATTTAGGCGAAGATTATACCCCCCCGCTTCTTATCACAAAAAAATAATTTTAAAAACAATTTAATTCTCTTAAACATACGCACCTCATTTTATTAGTAAAAAAACTTTGTTTTCGTCAGTTTTTCTGTTAAATAATTTTCCGTCTTTCAAAAGCATCTATACATGAATACTCACTTGCATTAAAAATTTTACAATTTGCATAATCAGAATATGCTTTTAGATCCCAAAATTCCCTTAATTCATTTGCTATTGAAATCAACTCCTCATGCAAACGAATAGGCACTTTACATTCAGTGTCACCATAAGCCACACTTTTAGTTTTTCCATAAACATGGTCATGAATAAAAATAACCTGATTTGTTCTTTGGTCAACTTCTATAGTATCAAGAAAATTAGTATCGGCGCCCAAAACATAGATTTCTGCGTATCGCTTACAAACACCATAATAAACACATGTATTCAAAACTGAAGATGCTGGCACCTTGATTAAATTACTGTCCCATAACTTAAATTTTTCAACATCACTCTTATAACTTGAATAATCATTCGTGTTAATAAAAACAGGATGAATAAAAGAATTGTTTTTCACCCTGTCAAGAATCCATGACCCCTTTGCAAAAGACGGCACAATAAAATATACATCCCAACAGACTTTTTCACAAAAAACTTTAGCAAATTTTTCTTTATCATTTCTCAAAAAGTCTGACATTTCTTCCAAAGGAATAAAAAGATTGGGATCCATATACATATGATATTTTGGTCGTATCTCCTCATAACAGTCATCATATACTATATTATTTACAACCAAAACATCATAATCACCACTTTTAAAACTAGACATATACTTTTGTAGCGAAACCTTAAGTGACGGCCCGTTACCAAATACAAGAAGTTTATCAGAAGACTTTTCAATTTTCCCAATGTCAGAACAAAAATCATTCATACTTCTCTTTTGTAAGCGATCCTTAATCTTATAATACAAAGGCGGGACAAAAAGTTTTATAAAAGATTTTACATTACAAAGCATATCATTTCCTATTTAAACAATAATATCAATTCCTTACATTTTTGTCATTACATCTCTGATAAAATAATCCGAAACCCAGGCCGCGGTCTTCTTTATACATTCCTTAAAGTCTGACCTACAAACATATCCAGCATCATCATAGACCGCTTCCATATCTACATACGAATAGTCAATAAAAAAAGGAACGTCAAAATCTCCAAAACGCAATTTAACATTTGGAGCAACCGCATCCCTTACATCTGCAACAATATCATCCAAACGCCTAAGTTCTTGATGGCCCATGTAATAAACCTTTTGCGGAACGCTCTTTTCTCCGATTGCAACAAACATATCCGCTACATCTTCTACATAAATCCAATCATGCAAAGTATCGCCAGAAATAAGCCTTGGCGTTTCTCCGCTCAGCAAGCTGATTATAGTATTATTATGAATTCGTCTTGATTTATCTCCTGGGCCAAAACAACTCCCTATTATTGCGGTGTTATAGCTTATTCCAAGATTGCCAGCCAACGTTCTAAGCATAAAATCTGCGGCAAATTTACTTATACCATAAATGCATGATTTTCTAGGAGTTTCCACCTTTCCAGATTTTCCATCAAAAAACTGCATCAATTCAAGTTCATTAATGGTTCCAGCGAATATAAATTTTTTACATCCAATTTTGCAAGCAGTTTCTAAGACCGTACAACATAATTCTATATTTTTCGCTTGCGCATGATAATCTGTCAAAATTTCGCCGCTTGCGCCAATCCAAGAAAACTGATAAAAAACATCTGCCCCAAAAGGAATTTCTTTGGGCAAGACATCGTCATAGGTATCAAAATCCGCTTCGATAATTTTTAAAAGAGGAGAACAAACATCGCTCATTGAACCCGTATTACGAACAACTGCGTAAACAGTTATCCCATTTTTTAAAAGACTTCGCACAAGCCATTTTCCAATAAAGCCGTTTGCGCCGGTCACTATGGCAGAGTTCATTTATCACGCCCCCCCACACACACAGCCGCATAGTCTAGATTTAGCATCGAAAGTAAGTTACGGAGTTGAATATTCAAACAGTTATTAAACTGTATCAATACATTTAAGCTGTAAAAATCAAGCCAAAAGTAACCTTCAGGCAAAGGCATGTCATAATCATTAAATTTCAGTATAACATTGCGGTTTTCTTCGTGATAGAATCTTCCGCCTTCTTCGCTAAATATTCCTTCCTGCAACACACTTTCTTTATGTTCATAACATTCTAAAAAAACTTTTTCCACTGAATTAAGCTTATCTTTATCATAAACAGGCGGAATCTGAACTGTGGGACCTATTTCTATCTTATCAAAACATCCAATCTCAGAAAAAGCTCTTACAAGGAATCTGTATTTTCCATGCTTCTCAACATACGCAAGTCCAAACAAACTTTTTCCTTTTGATTCAAAAAGTGGCTGCGACCAGTTCTGCACTTCACGGCCTTCGATTGCGATATTACAGTAAACAATCTTAAAATCACCCCTTTTAGAAGAGAATTCTCTATTATCAATAAGTTTCCAGTTATTAAGTTTGTACAAATCAACAAATTTTACTTTTGAATCATCAAGCATTTTTTGTTCATTCATGTATTGATAAATTTTGTTGATTTTTCCGCAGTTCGTATTATCAAATATTGAATTAAAAAAAGCACTGTCGGGCACAAGGGACTGCATGTAAACCATTTCCTTATAAGAAAAATCATGCAAAGAAAAAGGCAACCCGCTTATAACAGTTCTTGTATCCATGTTAACAAGATTATCAATTGTCATAAAATGTTTAATCTGCCCAAGCGTCATCCACTTATGACTTGGCAAAATTTCAATTCCAACATCTTTAGACAATTTTATCACAATGTTACGATTTCTCTTTTCATAAAAACGAGAAGACTGTTCTGATTGAATCTGGTCATAAACGACCTCGTAGTCATGTTTATGGTAAAAGTATTCCAGATAGGGAGGAACTTTTCCGCCATGGGCCTGCATAAAGTTGCTTTTTGTAGCTTGAATGGTAGGAGAAATTTGAATCTTATTAATATTCCCAGGCTCAATCTTTGCTTGCATCAGAAAATGCAAAACACCGTTTATCTCTTTGCAAATAATCCCTAAATATCCAATTTCGGGTTGAATAATAATTGGCTGTTCCTGAACTATCTGTCCGTTTTTCTCTTTTATGATTCCTGAAATACTGAAAAACGTGCGATTACAATTAACAATACGGCCAGCAGATTCGTCATAAAACCACTTGCCATCGCTAAGAAATTCTGTCTTCTCAATGTTCACTTTTGCCGTGTTGTTACGCTCATTAATCCAACTAAGAATCTCATCATTGGAAAACACACCTTCATTCGCATGCCAAGATTCTAATACTTGAATTAATGTATAATTCTTTTCATACATTTAATCACACCCCTACAACAACGGTAAGAAAAGTTAACAATTCCATTAAAAACAACTTTTACATTATAAATTACAGAACACAAAATAAAGAATAACATTGAATAAAAAGTATTTTTATATATTTTAATTAAATAAAATTTAGTAAATGCAGACATATCCGTTTTATTTTTTATAAGATTTATCCAATATCGGGAGTCCGCGACTTTTGCTGCTTCGCTTTTCCCAACTTCAATTATTTTCATCGAAAAAGGTACCCAATGTTTGGATAACATAAAATAAACATTTGAATAATAGGCATAATAAAAAAATTTATCCAAAGCTCTGTTTTTGACAGAATCGAAATTATTTCGCTTTTTTGCGCTTTCATATCCTAAAGCAACCGATTTTATTCTATCTTTAATTTTGGGCAATGACAATGATGCCGTCTGCGAATCAGGGCTGCCAACTCGAATCACGCCACAATAACAAACATGCAAAAAAGAATTTATTTCAAGAAAAAGATTTGTATTGTAAAATACATCTTCAAACATTACGTTTTCCGGAAAACAAACATCTTTATCAATCAAAAGACTTCGTTTAATCAGCATTCCAAAAACATAACCGTGCTCAAGTATAAGTTTCTCTCTATTTATATCTGAAATTTCAGGAAGTTCCATTAAGGAGGTTCTAGAATAAACACCTCCATTAGCCTCTTTTACATCACAAGAAATGCAATCATAATTTTTATTATTTTCCAAAAGTTTCTCAAGAGTTTCAGGCGCAAGATAATCATCTTGATCCAAATAAAACACATATTCGCCATTTGAATTTTTTACACCTGTATTCCGGGCTCCGCCACAGCGTTTATTCACTTCATGAGTAATCAACTTTACTTTAAGGTCTGGATTTCTAGAAATATAATCTTCAATAATTGATTTGCTATCATCCGGAGAACAGTCATTAACAATAATAACTTCAAACCCCTTATAAGTTTGCTTCTTTAGGGAATCAAGGCATGCATATATTTTCTTTCCACAACCATAAACAGGGATAATTACACTAATCATAATCATTATTATACCATATACCTTCTTGCTTTTTCTACTAATTCGCTTTGTGTAATTATTTTTTTGTAAAGAGATATCCTCACATCTGTATTGTCTATAGCGATTTCAAAAAGCTTAAATGAGTTCAAAAACTGGTTGTCTTTGAATTTATAGAATTTGACCGTTTTACCGTTTTTCTTCAAATACACAGGCGCAAAAAAGTTTGACGGGGCTGTAAATATTCTTGGAGCATAAACAGTGCCACAACTGCCTATAACCTCTAAATCACAGCGATAATCATTATCCATTCCAAAGAATGTTTGAATAGTAACCTTATCAGACTTATAAGAAATACTGCCGGTTATATCAATGTCTTTTTCCATACAGAATTGAGCATTCCGTAATTCCACATCATCTCCAAAAAGCTCTGTAACAAGTTTTATAGTATAACCACCACAATCATTCAAAGCTCCGCCACCAAGATCTTTGTCATACCTAAAATCGTCTTCTGCACGACGGGGAAAACAAAAACGCGCAGCTACATAATAAACATCGCCAACAGCCTTATCTTCAAGCAATTTCTTCACTCTTTGCAACTGCTTATGTTCTGTAAACATATAATTTTCATGCAGGGCAAGATATTTTTTCTTAGCAAGTTCAACCAATTCATAAGCCTGTGTCTTATTCAAAACAAACGGCTTTTCCAAGAGAACATGCTTTCCACTCTTCAAAGCCTTTTTAGCCCATTCAAAATGCAAAGCAGGCGGCAAAGGTATATATACGCAATCAACATTTGCATCTGACAGCAATTCTTCATAACTATTAAAAGGTTTACCGCCGTTTTTTGCAACAAAAACGGCTGCTTTTTCTTTTGTCCGGGAAGCAACACCATAGTAATTAACATTATTATAATTCTTTATAGCAGGAATAAAACGATTTTCTGCAATGCTAGCCGTACCTATTATTCCGATATTAAGTTGTTTCATACTCCCCAATCAATTCCTTTTACGCCATCATCAGTTTCCACAGAAATTTTCAACGTACTACGAATATAGTTTAATCTTTCTGTAAATTCTTTTTCATCAGCTGCATAAAAATGAACAAACCTTGATTCTGTCTTATCAAAATAAGAGTGGGTAATATCTCCTACTTTTATATCATCCAAATTATTTGATCCAACAAAAGTTTTTTCCAATATATCTTCAAGCCCATTTATTGAAATGATTTTCCCCTTTGGTAAGAACATTGCAACATAAGCACAAATCTTATTCTTACTTTGTATAACAGGAACGGGAAGTTTCTCCCCCAAAGCTTTTCTTAAAAGAAATTCTTCAGAAGAAAAGTCTGTCATTGAAGGAACTGCCATAGAAGAAATAAAACGCCCACCACCTCTGGCAGCGGTTTCCATTAACCAAACACCTTTGTCATTAACTTTAAGTTCCGTATGTGTACGCCCCCATGGGAGACCAAATCCTTCAATCATTGTTTTTGTGAATATTTGCACTTTTTCATTTTGTTCTTTTGTAAGTTTAGCAGGCCATTTTGTCAGATAAGACGAAAATAGATTATTTCCATTATTATATTCACCGCAAATAATTGTCTGATATATTCCATCACAACATACACCATCAAGAAGAATTTCTTTACCTTCAATAAATTCCTCTATAATCACGTGTCCTGTTTTAGATGCAGCTTTTGTATATTCAAAATTTTCTAGGACATCCTTTTCTGAAAAAACTCTTATTACCCCTCTGCTACCAGCACTATCAATCGGTTTCATTATCGCAATAGTATTAAGTTTTCTGAAATAAGAAAGAGCATCATCAATGTTCTCAACTAAATGAAATCTAATGTTACTTAAGCCAAGTTCAGCGCATTTTTTTCTTTGGCAATATTTATTTGTAAATAATTCAGCTTTATCCAGACCTATTCCGGGCAATCCTAACTTGTCCGCAACAAAAGCAACTGTTCTAATTGGTGTTTCTGCCTGATCTGTTATTACACCATCAATATTTAGCTTTCCTGCTTCTGTGAGCACAACCTCTTTATTCCTTAAATCTACAACACTTTTTTCATCTGCAAATTCAAAACCAGGTTCTTTTGGATCTGGCGAAGCAACTATAGTGAAACATCCTATTTCTTTAGCTTTCTTTATAATAGGTACCTGTAAATTACTAGCGCCTAAAATCATTATTCTTTTATTCATTTTTACCAGTTGATATCACCAAAAGAAAGTGGGCTAGCGTAAGATATATCTCTTGCAGCGGTTTTTCCTAAAAGAACATCAAAATATTTTGTATGCAATCCATTTGAAGGTCTTACAGACCTGACATTTTCTTTTGTGAAAACCTCCCCCTTCTTGATATCTTTACAAACAAATAATGAACGCGCAGAATGTCGCTGTTTTAACTGTTTCTCCGTTAACTCATACGAAACATTTCCGATTGCTTGCTCAACGTTTCGTATATGTTTTACCATAGCTTTCATTTCTTCTACTTCCATAGAGAAAGCAGAATCAACGCCACCATCTGCTCTACTTAATGTAAAATGCTTTTCGATTACATTTGCACCCAAAGCGACCCCCGCCAAAGCAACCTCGTCACCCAACGAATGGTCAGACAAGCCTGCACAACAATTAAATGTTTCTTTAAGGTTTGGAATCATACGTAAATTAAAATCACGATAAGGAGCAGGATAGGCTGATGTACATTTCAAAAGAATTACATTCTCATTGCCTTCTTCTTTACAAGTTTTGAGCGCAAGAGAAATATCATCCAAACCTGCAATTCCTGTAGATATGATTACTGGCTTTCCAGTTTTTGCAACCTTGCGAATTAATCCAATATCGGTAATTTCAAACGAAGCAATCTTATATGCAGGAGCATTCATTTCCTCAAGAAAATCAACTGCCGTTTCATCAAATGGAGAAGAAAATAAAATGATACCTAAATCATCTGCAAGTTTTTTAAGTTTTGGCTGCCATTCCCAAGGAGTATAAGCTTTCTGATAAAGAGAATGTAATGTTTGTCCAGCCCATAAACCATCTTTATTTGTCATAAAACATTCTTTGTCAGAATTTAAGGTAATTGTATCCGCTGTATAAGTTTGTAATTTTATTGCATCCACCCCAGCTTCTTTCGCAGCTCTAACAATTGCCTCAGCTCTACTATAGTCCTGATTATGATTTCCAGACATTTCAGCAATAATAAATGATGGATGATTATCTCCAATAACCTTATCTGCTATTTTTATTTCCTTATTCATAAGATTTCTCCTCGTAATTATCCTAATTAATTGTTTTGTATTATAAAACTATATTTCGTAAATATTTTGCGTCCTCATAAAACTCGTCTAAAGAATCCGCATTAATTCGTTTTGCTTCATTTGTAATCATACATTCATCACAAGTAAAATCCAACAAGTGTTTTAGAGGAAAAGTACCACTTCCATAGTGAAAATGACTATCTTTCTCACTATTATAATCCCCATCCGTAAGATGAAATACTTTAGGGGATAATTTTTTTAATTCATTAATAAATTCATATGGATATATTTTAAGAGTATTTGCAGCACATATTGCATGACCAAAATCAAGACAGAACCCACATCCATTGCCAATTTCATCAATAATGAATTTTAACTCTTCATATGTGCACCCCACACTAGTGCCGCAAGTAATACCTCTTATTGGCTTATTCTCTATAAGAAAACGCTCATCGGCAAATGGCTTTAATTGATAGACAACTTCTTCTTTTATTCCATCTGTACCTGAATGTAAAATTATATAACGTGCTTTCAATTCATCAGCAAATTTAATTACTTCTGTTATTTTCCTTTGATTGGATTTACGATTAGAAATATCCACGAGATTTAACCCCGCAGCAGAATGCGGAGCATGTATTCCGAATGGAATCTTAAACTGTCTCCAATATGAAATTGTATCATTAAAAGTCTCACTTAGTGTAAAAAGCTCAATATATTGAAAAACACCTTGTTCATAATATTTTAGTATTTCATCTGTAAACTGGACATCTTTACTACCAATTTTTAGCCCAAGATTAATTTTTTTCATTTTTCATCATTCGGAATTTCAATTCCGCTATTTTCCAATCATCAAGAGTATCTATATCTTGAACTTTGTATTCATCAAGTATATATGGATATGCATTTTCACCAAAGCCCGTGTTTTTAGCGTCAAAATAATTTAAATTATACCAATAAAATAGCCCAGCATCATGATAAGCTTCTGGTAAATCTTGAGAACGTTTTGCATAGTTCTCTGGCCAATTCATTGCAAGCTTTCGATTTTCTATTTTGAGTGAGCGAAAAATGGTGTAAGAATATTTGACCACTGGTATTACAGAATCACATTTTTCTTTTTCAAAAATCTCATATGCTTTAATAAGATCTTTTTTTTCAATTAAAGGTGCCGTTGGTAAAATACAGCAAACTTTGTCGAAGTCATTTCCACTTGATCTATAATTTGCAAGAACTTCTTTGAGTACATCTTTTAAAATAGCAAAATCGTTTGCGGTTTCTGAAGAGCGTAAAAAAGGCACGGCAGCTCCATATTTCTTTGCAATTTCTGCTATTTCTGCATCATCTGTAGAAACCATTACCTCATCAAAAAGCTTAGAATCCAATGCAGCCTCAATTGAATAAGCAAGTATTGGCTTTCCACAGAACTCTTTAATATTTTTCCGAGGAATTCTTTTACTACCACCCCGGGCCGGTATTATTGCTATTCGACTCATATTTCATCAATTCTTTTCAACAGTTATTAAAAAGTTATCATTAGCTAAATGCTCATTTTCAATCGTTTTAGTAATTCTTTCTATTTCAATAACACATCCTAGATTTTCAAACAATTTCGATACATAGCTTCTTTCAAAAAAAAACAAAGTCATTCCATTTTCAGAGCTTGAGGCTCTTGAAGAATCACCTTCATTTATTGTAGCATAAAAACCATCACGATTAAAACTGGAAACATATCTATAATCTTCTATCGTCCTAACATATAATAACATTTTTCCATTCTTCTTTAAAACTCTAAAAAATTCATGTATAGACTTTTTTATTTCTTCTTCGGAAAGATAATATAAAACACCCCAACATATTATTGAATCAAAATAATCATTTTCAAACGGTAAGTTTTTAATAGAGCCTAAAAAAATATTTTCTGAAAAATTCTTGTAACCAGCTTCAGAAAGTATTTTTTTAGTATAATCTACCCCCGAATCTGAAAAATCTATTCCATAAGGTACAAATCCTTCATCAGCAAGGAATTTTACATGACGTCCTGCGCCACATCCTGCATCTAAAATTTTGACATTTTCACGATTTTCTCTGTAATTTCTAAAACAAAATTGCACAACTTCCTCAACTGGGTACTTAGGATGATATCTAGACTGATTATGTAAATTTACCCACTGCTCATGATTTTGATCAATATTATTTTCCATAAATTATTTAACTAAACCTCCTAATGTTATATTATATCTAATTCGTTAAAATATACGTTACTTCTTTACGATTTTCTTAACAGCATTAATTACCGCATTTACATCACAATCTGTTAAACCTGAATAAAGCGGCAGGGACAATTCCTGTTCATAATACTTTTCCGCCTTTGGATAATCCCCGTCTTTATATCCAAAATTTTTCTTATAAAACGGTTGAGTAGATACAGGAATATAATGAACCTGAGTTCCGATTCCTTTTTCTCTGAGTTCTGCCATCACCTGAGCACGAGTTTTCCCAAGAGTGCTAAAATCAATCTGAGTGGCATACAAGTGGAAACAAGAAGAAACATTTTCTGGCTCTGTCGGAGTCTTAAGATATTTCATGCCATTAAAAGCGTTGTTATACATTGCAACAACTTCTCGCCTACGCTTCTTAAAAAAATCAAGTTTTAAGAGTTGTGAACAACCAAGCGCCGCCTGAATATCGGTCATGCGGTAGTTAAAGCCAAGCGATTGCATTTCGTAATACCAAGGACCGGGATTTTTAGTCAAAAGACTTTCATCCTTTGTTACGCCGTGACTGCGAAGCATTAAAAGCCTTTGATAAAGTTTTTCGTCGTTTGTAGTCACAGCGCCGCCCTCGCCTGTCGTAATAGTCTTTACTGGATGAAAGCTAAAAACAGTCATGTCGGAATATTTGCAATTGCCGACATATGAACCGTCCGCGTATTGGCTTCCAATTGCATGAGCAGCGTCTTCTATTACACGCAGGCTATATTTTTTTGCAATCGCGCTAACTTTTTCCATCTCGCATGGCAAACCGGCAAAATGCACCGGAATCAAGAGTTTTGTCTTGTTTGTAATATGCTTTTCAATCTCTACTGGATCGATATTGTAAGAAATGGGATTAATATCCGCAAACACAGGCTTTACATTGTTATAGACCATGCAATTGCTGGAAGCCAAAAATGTGTTTGGAGTTGTAATTCCTTCTGCATCTTCTCCAACTTCCAAGGCTGCCACCGCAATATGCAAGCCTGCGGTGGCGTTGCTAACGCTAACGCAAAATTTTGCCCCTGTAATGCGGCAAATCTCTTGCTCAAACTTAACGACTGCAGGCCCCTGAGTAAGATAATCAGACTTTAAAACACTTAAAACGGCTTCTATATCAAAGTCGTCTATATATTGATGACCGTAACCTATCATTTTAGATGTTACCGACCTTTTCCTTATTCTTCTCAATCCATTCCTGCAACTGCGGAATCGTCATCCAAACCTTGTTATTGTCGCTAGTATAGCTAAAACCTTCCGGAACGCGTTTTCCGCCCTTTATCATCTTTTCGATTGTACCAAATTCACAAATCTGAGGCAAAATCTTAAAATGTTCTGGGTATTCGTAAGTATAATAAGCGTCTTCTTGGCTTATCATCGCTTCATGAAGCTTTTCGCCAGGACGAATTCCAATCTCTACCTGCTCGCAATTTGAATCAACGGCCTTAGCAATGTCGCATATATTCATAGAAGGAATCTTTTTGACATAAATTTCACCACCTTCCATGTCATCAAAAGCATGCCAAACAAGCTCAACGCCTTGCTCAAGGCTAATCATAAAACGCGTCATGCGCTTGTCAGTAATGGTAAGCTTTCCCGTCTTAGCGGTTTCCATAAAAAAGGGAATTACCGAGCCGCGGCTACCCATTACGTTTCCATAACGAACAACAGCAAATTTTGTGGACTTGCCGCCGCTATAGGAATTGCCGGCAACAAATATCTTGTCAGAACACAGTTTTGTAGCGCCATAAAGGTTTACCGGCTTGCAAGCCTTGTCCGTGGAAAGCGCCACAAGTTTTTTTACCCCCTTATCCAAGCAAGCGTCAATAAGATTCATAGCTCCATGAACATTTGTCTTGATACATTCAAAAGGGTTGTATTCAGCTGTTGGAACAATCTTTGTAGCGGCGGCATGCACTACATAATCAACGCCGTCAAGAGCGCGCATAAGTCGTTCTTTATCACGAACATCTCCGATAAAAAATCGGACTCTTTTATCGCCCTGGAATTTTTTTGCCATATTCCACTGCTTCATTTCGTCGCGTGAATATATGATAAGTTTCTTTGGATTGTACTTTGCGAGTGTCATTGGCACAAAGGTATTGCCAAACGATCCAGTGCCGCCTGTTATTAAGATTGTTGAATTTGTTAATGACATATTAAAACACCTCTTTTATAGTCAAAATGAAATCTTTATTTCTGGTATATAACTAGTTAAAGCTTTTCTAGATTTTCCTCTATCTGTCAACGTGTCCACCACTTCAAAAGTGCAAACATCCAATGGAGAATCAATATCAAAACTCTCCGCATCAAGAGAACTTGCAAAATTCATATATACTGTATACACGCCGCAAGCCAAAGCGCCGCCTCGCAGAATGATATCAAAAGAATGCTTTCCAACCAAAAAATTGTTCATAAAACCTTTTTCGACTTCTTCTGTATCAAAAATTATCACAGGAAGGCGATCTGAATTAAATATTTGAAAATAACCATACAACCCCATATGTTTTTTTCTAAAAATAGCGTCAACATGAATTTTTATGGGATTTTGAGCTTCATAAGACGAAACAGAATTTCCATTCGCATCTTGAATTATAACAGATTCTACTTGAAAAGACTTGCTTTTATCTATCGGAAACTTCTTTACATTCGCAAAACTCAAACCAACAGAATCAACCAAATACGACTGTATGCACTTGTCAACTTCGCCGCTTTTTATAACCCGGCCCTTTTCTAATACCATGCCAACATTGCACAAATTCTTCACCTGCGCCATATTATGGCTAACAAACAAAACCGTCCTACCCTCGCCGGTGCTCAACTCGTTCATTTTGCCAAGGGCTTTTTTTTGGAAGGCGGCGTCGCCTACGGCTAGGACTTCGTCGGCGATTAGGATATCGCTGTCCAAGTGGGCGGCTACGGCAAAGGCCAGGCGCACGTACATGCCGCTGGAGTATCTTTTTACGGGGGTATCGATGTGCTCGCCGATTTCGCTAAACTCGATAATGTCGTTTACTTTTTTGT
>Ga0310695_10003354_pt1 | contig 31647 bp, 44 predicted proteins | sample RumenRJG_04DNA_FD_203882 | JGI IMG/M metagenome (GOLD analysis project Ga0310695, IMG submission 203882) | Bovine rumen microbial communities from Lethbridge, Alberta, Canada - RJG_04 (v2) (version 2) | ecosystem: Host-associated > Mammals > Digestive system > Stomach > Rumen | place: Canada...
CCAATGTGCTCCGCCGTCTCCACCGCGTCGATGTTCGCCGCGAGGAAGATGAACTCCCAGCCGTACTTTTCCTTCTGGCGCTCGATCATGCGCTTGACCTCGCGGCTGCTGTAGCGGTGGCTGGCGTTCTCCAGCCCGTCGGTGGTGATGACGAAGATTGTGTGCTCCGGCACATCCTCTTCTCTTGCGTACTTGTGGATGTTCCCGATGTGGTGGATCGCTCCGCCGATGGCGTCGAGCAGCGCCGTATTACCGCCCGGAGCATAGTCGTCCGCCGTCATGGGCTCGATCTTCTCAATGGGCACGCGGTCGTGGAGTACGGTGCTCTCCGAGTTGAAGAGTACGGTGGAGACGTAGCACACGCCGTCTTCCTTCTTCTGCTTGTTGATCAGCGAGTTGAAGCCGCCGATGGTGTCGCTCTCCAGTCCGCTCATGGAGCCGCTGCGGTCGAGGATGCAAACGAGTTCGGTGATGTTGTTCTTCATAGTATTGACCTCCGTTCGTTAGATTGTAGCCTAATGATACAGAGGTCAGGAATAGAAAAGGTCGCTCGCAAAGCGACAAATGGAAATCAACCCTTGCGTGCCGCCTCCATGCGACCGATCAGCTCCTCAACATCGCGCTCGCAGTCCGAAAGGGCTTCTTCCACTGTTCTGCCATACCAACTCATGAACGGGCGCTCAGGATCGAAGTGGCAGACCAGTTGTATCTCCCACTCGTTCGCCGGCGCGGTTCCTGTCGCATCCGCCGCTATTGCCGGGAATACGCACGAGAGCTCCAGCGAGCCTTCGAGCTGGTTTTTGCACTTGTCTTCGTACTCGGTCTTGGATATGGCATCGGCAACGCGCTTCCTAAGCTCGCTCAAGCGCTGATACTGCTGATTGCTCAGTAGGTTCCCTCTTTCTTGTCGGCTGTCGTCTTCCTGTGGAAACAGATCGTGCAGAGCGTTGAGCGTCTTGCGGTAGCACCACATGTTCGGGTAGTGACGGCTGCTCTTGAATATCTGTCTGTCATCGCCGGTATAGTGCTTGAGGATCGCGGCTGCCACGCCGGCAGAGCGCGAAATGCCGGCGTCGCAGTGCACGAGGATGTAAACGTCCTGATGCCGATTCACGAACTCCGCGACCATCCGTGCGTCCTCGTCGGTCATGAGATCGGATTCCTCTACGCTGTTGCCGTAAACGTCGAGGCCCGCGCCGTCCGCGTCGGCAAAGCACAGGCGCAGGATGTCCGTGACCTTGTTCTCGTCGCTCCGGAACGGCTCGTCCATGTACGCCAAACGCGGATCCGAGATCGAGATCATCACGGAATCCTCAGGATTCTTCTGCTTGCAGTACGCAATGGCGTTTTTCCGGCTCATCACGGTGACGTTCATGGGGCTGCTCCCTTCTTATGTGGTGGGTCATCTACCTCTCCGGCAGATCGTCGATGTCCAGATACCGCAGCATCTGCTCCGGCGCGTTGAGAAACTGCTTTGTTACTTGGAAATGCTCGGTTTCCTGATATCGTACCGAGCGGATGCCCTTCTCTGTGAGCTCGTAGATCTCCGCGCCGGGGAAGGTCATGAGGATCGGCGAGTGCGTGGAGATGATGAATTGGGACTTCTCATCCACCACGTTGCGGATCAGGCACATCAGCGTCATCAGCTTCATCGGCGACAGCGCCGCCTCCGGCTCGTCGAGGATGTAGAGGCCATAGCCGTTGAAGCGGTGCTCCACCAGCGACAGGAAGCTCTCGCCGTGGGACTGCTCGTGCAGGGACTTCCCGCCGTAGCTCTCGATCAGCATACGGTTGCCGCCATAGTGCCGGTCGAGGTCGTCGATGTTCGAGGCCACATTGTAGAAGCTCTCCGCGCGCAGGAAGAACCCGTCCACGTTGCGTTCCGGGCCTCTTGTGAGCCTGATGTAATGGTAGAGATCTGAATGCGACTCATGCGTGGAAAAGTTGAAGTTCCTGGAACCGCCTTCTGCGTTGAATCCTGCGTGGATGGCAATCGCTTCAATGAGCGTGGACTTTCCGACGCCGTTCTCGCCTACGAGGAACGTGACCGGCTTGTGGAAAGCGAGCCCGCCCATCGCGCGCAGGTTCCGCACGGTGGGCAGTTTCGCAATATAGTTGTCTTCGGGGATCTCTCCCGTAACCTCCACGCTATACACAAACAGTTTGCCTGACATGCTGCCTTCCCCCGTCTGCTCACGATGCGAGCCGCTGCGGCTCCTGCGCGGCAGGATTCGCAAATCCGATAATAACGATCTGGCCGGGGATCATATCGGCGCTCGCCTGTTCCGCCGCCAGCGCCGCCGCGCGCTCATCGCACGCAAGGCACCACAGCTTGTCCTTCGTCCGAGCAATCGCCGTGAGCACGTCCTCGATGGTGCTGAGGTCAGCCGGAACGGCGTAGTCGATCTCGCAGTTGGCCATTTGCGAGTAAAACGCTTTGTCATACCTCTCGTCCATACAGCTGTCCGGAAGGCATCCCCTCAGTTCTTCGAGCCTGCCTTCCAAATCCTCGATGCGCCAGCTCAGCAGTTGTTTCTGCGTCGGCCAGCTGTGAACCGCCCTGCTTTCCATAGTCTTCATTGTGCGCCTCCTTGATAGATGGTCGGTCTCTGCTCCTACCCTATACCAAGAAGATACACTCACATGAGTCCCATAGAACGGACTTTTTGACACTCCCCATGGCTAAAGCCAGGGGATTCTTGGTTCATCGACCGTAGCCTTCGTGCGGATTGAGAGGTCTAACACAATCTCCCCAAGCGTTTGGTTCGGGCGTGTCCCGCCCTACCATGAGTAGGACTATGCCAATAGACGCATACCTTCGTTCAGAATGTTCATCGCAGCATTGATGTCGCGGTCGTGGTTTTCTCCACACTCAGGGCACGTCCACTCGCGGATTTTTCTGTCCTTTACCAGTGGGTTCTTATAACCGCAACAATGGCACAACTGAGAAGACGGGAAGAAGCGGCCAATGACCGAGATCGTCTTGCCGTACCATTGTGCCTTGTATTCCAACTCGCGCCGGAACTCGCGCATACCTACGTCTGAAGCAGCCTTACCCTGGTTCTTTCCACGCTTCATGCCGTCCACGTTCAAGTCCTCAATGCAGATAACATCATAGTCGCGGATGAGTTGCGTCGTGTGCTTCTGGATGTTATCCCGGCGCTGGTTCGCAATATGTTCCTGGCACCTTGCAACCTTGATTCTGGCCTTCTCCCAGTTCCTGCTGCCCTTTGGCTTTCGGGACAGCTGACGCTGGAGTCTCGCCAGTCTCTTTGCGGACTTGTAGGTGTATTTCTCGTTGTCGATCTTCCTGCCGTCGGAAGTGATGGCCATGTCTTTGATACCAAGGTCGATGCCAATGACCGCTCCGGTAGGCGGAAGCATTTCGATCTCGACATCCGTACAGCACAGCGACACATAGTACTTGCCAGAAGGCTCTTGCGACACGGTCGCGTTTAGCACCCGCCCTCGCACCTGCTTGGAAATCGCGCAACGAACCCTGCCAAGTTTTGGAAGCTGGACATGCTTATCAAATACCTTGATACAAGAGCTGGTTTGGTAACTCTTCCTGTGGCTTTTCTTGCTTTTGAACCGGGGATACCCAGGTTTCCTGCCTTTCTCAACTCTCCTAAAGAAGTTTTGGTATGCTGAGTCCAAATCCTTGACGGCATTCTGCAGAGCACACTTATCCGGCTCCCGAAGCCATTCGATCTGCTGCTTAAGGGCTGTGAGTTCCTTATCCTGCTGGAAACGTGTTGGCGTATGTCAAGTACACGCATAGGTGGACTTGCGCTCTGCTAAAAAGTGGTTGTAGACATACCGAACGCAGCCAAATGTCTTCTGGATCAGATGCTCTTGCGCATTAGTTGGATACAGTCTGAACCGATAAGCATACTCCACAGGTCTCATCTCCTTCATAATACATATACGAAGGAGATGGCCAAAAGACAACAGATTAGCTGTCGTCCTTGACCACATGGCTAAAGTCAGGGGCTTGCGGACTCCATTTGGTCAGCTGTTTTGGGTATGCTTCTGCCCAAGAAACGCCTGCAGAATCAGCTCTCGGCATTTCCGATCCAGCTCCGCCGGCACTGCCGCGTCCGGATCGTTCAAGCGCCTCTCGTTCTCTTCAAGGAGAAGCCTGCCTTCTCCCCGCGCCAGTTCCTGCATCAGCTCGGCAAACGCCTGCTCTTCAGGATCCTTGTAAGTCTTCATGTGATAGCCACCTCCAATATAGGAGACACCCATCATCAAAATACGCAACAGCTACTCGTCCGCGATTTCCTCATACTCATCCGTAGGCTCCATGAGAATGGCGATGTCCTCCGGATGCTCCGCGCAATGCACCGTCAGTCGCGCAAGCACGGTATTGCGCCGGCTGGTGTCCTCGTGTCGGATTGCCGAGTCAATGGAGCTGCCGTCCGAGACGATGATCACCTGCTTCTTTGCCCTCGTGATGGCGGTATAGAACAGGTTCCGACGCAGGAAGAACGACATGGAGCTGAAAATCGGGACAATGACGCGCTCGAACTCCCCGCCCTGAGACTTGTGGATCGTAATGGCAGTGGCCGGCTCCAGCTCCAGCGCGGACTCATAATCGTAGGAAACGGGCTCTTCCACCGCGTCAAACTTGACCTTGAGCACCGGCTCCTCGTCCGAAGCCCCGTCCGTCGTGGCGAGCGCCTTGCCGGATGCGTATACGACGTAGCCGATGTCGCCGTTGGACACCGAGCCGGTGTTCTTCGTCTGCATGACCTTATCGCCTTCCCTGAAGAGCACGCCGGCGACGGTGATCTCCTGCTTGTCCGGCTCGGGCGGGTTCACTACGTCGTGCAGGATGGTATTGAGGTTTCGCGTTGCCGTCGCGCCGCGCCGGCGCATCGGGCAGAGAACCTGTGCGGTATCCAGCTCGCCGAGCTCCGCGAGCCTGCCCATGAGCTTTACGATCATGTTCGCTCCGGAGTCCTCGTCACGGCACTTTTGCAGGTGGAACTGATCCCTGCTGTAGATGAGATCGGTCTCCCCGCGACGGACCTTTGCCGCATTGAGCGGGATGATACTGTCTTCACCCTGGCGGAAAACCTTGTCGAGCTTCACGTTCGGGACAACGTCTGGGATCGACAGGAGCTCCCGCAGCACGTTGCCGGGACCAACAGACGGCAGCTGATCGGCGTCGCCGAGAAGGAGCACTTTCGTGCCCGGCATGATTCGGTACAGAAGCTCCGCGAACAGCGCGGCATCCATCATGGACGCCTCATCAATGATAATGAGGTCCGCCTCCAGATAGGCAGCCGGCGGCGCGGTCATGTCGGTGTGGTCGTCCGCCTTGAGATCCAGCAGATGGTGGATCGTGCTCGCCTCAAGCCCGGTCTGCTCCGCCATGCGCCTCGCCGCGCGCCCTGTCGGGGCAGCTAAGCTGATCCGCGCGCCCGCCACCGCGCGCAGCACGGTCTGCGTAATGACTCTGAGGCTCGTGGTCTTGCCGTTGCCGGGTCCGCCCGTGATGATGCTGAACTGCGAAGAAAGCGCCATCAGCACGGCTTCGCGCTGCATATCCGCAAGCTCAATGCCGGTTTCCTGCTCCGTCTCCTCTATCAGCGGGCCCCAGTCCTCCGGCATGTTGGGCGGAGGCGGCGCTTTGAGGAGCTGCGCAACCGCATAGGCCGACATCGTCTCGTATTCGAGGTAGTTTGGCAGGAACAGGATATCCGGCTCGATGCCCTCGATGCTGAGCTTCGGCTGAACGAGTTGCCGGGTCTGCAGCATCTGGTCTATGACCGAGTCCACCGCTTCCGCCGTGACCGGTTCATGTTCCTTTTTGGCGTTGAGGACGCCTCTTCTGCCGACGCAGGCATCCACCAGCGCCGCGCGCCGGATATACACATGGCCGTCGGCGTTCATCGCCTCTTTCATGGTGTAGACCACGGCCCCGGTAATCCGGTTCGGGGAATCCGGTTCCGTGCCCATCTTCATGGCGATCTCGTCCGCCGTAACGAAGCCTATGCCTATGACACGGCACAGCGAATACGGGTTCTCCTTCACAATAGCCGCCGCTCCGGCACCGAACGCCTTTCGGATCCGCACGATGGTCCGATACGGCACGCCATACGGAGTCAGGAGCCGCGTGAGCATGTGCATATCCTGATGCTCCACGAACGAGGCGATGATGCCTTCAAGCTTCTTTTCACGGATGCCGGGCACGGTCAGCAGGAGCTGGGGGTTGTTTTCCAAGACGTCCAGCGTTTCCTCGCCGAACGTCGCGTAGATCTTCTCGGCCATTGCCTTCCGGACCCCTTTGAGGATACCGGATGAGAGATACTCCACAATCGCGTCATGGCCGCTCTCCACATAGTCCGCGCAGTCCCGCACCTCAAGCTGCGTGGTCTCGTACTTCTTGTTGAACGTCCAGACGCCGGATACCTTTACGTCTTTGCCCACCTGAGTCGGCAATCCGTAGCCCACAGCGATGAACGCGCTCTCACCCGTAAGCTCCAGCGTGTTCTGAACGGCTTCCTCAGGTATCTGATCCGGCGTCTTGCACAGGCACACAGAGTAGTTCTCCCGATGGAAACGCACCTGCATGACGGAGCAGCGGAGTTCTACTGTTGTATTCTGTTCCATACGCTCCGCCCCCTTACCCCATTGTTATCGCTTCACTTCGCCGCCGATCAGCGTTTCGTCGTACTGGGCTCTTGCGCCGCCGATGAACTTCGGCCGAGTCCTCGCACACACCAGATTCGCTTCCCCAATCCGCGTAATAGACAGTCTCACCGGCACGGCGACACGTTTGAGGTGCATTCCGATCAGGGTATCGCCGATGTCCATGCCCGCTGCCGCCTTAATCTCCTCAACAGCCACGGGATGCTCCGCGTTCTGGTACACGGTCATCGCAAACGCCCCGCCGGCGTGCAGCTGCGGCACGACGTTGCAGATCTCCGCGCCCGGCAGCAGCGCGTCGCGCTCGACGATCACCGCGCGGTTCAGATGCTCGCAACACTGGGCGGCAAGAAAAATGCCACGCTCCTTGAGCGTCGGGTACAGCCCGTCATAAATAGCCTTTGCAGCGTCCGGGCTGGAGCCTTTTCCTATGCGCGCGCCCATGACCTCGCTGGTCGAGCAGCCGACGATAAAGACGTCGCCTCTCTCCAAGCGAGCGGCCGCAAGCAGTTCGTTCAAGGCATCGCTTACCTGTTTGGTGATCTCATCATAGTTCATTGCTGGCGCAACTCCTCTCCTAATCCTGAGCTCGCGGAAACCGCGCTGTTTCCTTTTGTAATTATAGCATACCCCCATTCAAATGAAAAGAACGAGAGTGTCCGTAAAACCGCATGAGACTTTTATTGACACTTTTTCAAACATCGTCGGGTTCGTCGTCGAAGTCAAGAAATGCGCCCAGGAACTCCTTATCAATCTCCACACCAATGCCCTTGTAAGTGTCGCGAAGTCGATCCAGCAGGCAATCATACACGGTCGTATCGAGCTCGATGCCGTTGAGCATACAGGTCGTCGTCCAAAAACATCTCAGAATCTCCGGAAATTGCGAGTCGCGTCGGTGCATCCCGAGCGTGGTCGTCATGGACATCCACACCGGATCCTGCAGCACATCGTTGAGCGACTGGATATTGAATGCTGCCAGAATTGCCTTCTGCTTCTTTGGGTCTCTCATCGCTTCATAGTTCATGTTCATTGTTCTTATCCTCCTGAAGTCGGCTCAGTGGCCGTTAATGTGTCGCGGCCCGGGCGAGTATTGCACGTCCGGGTCGTTCCACCTATATAACACAAACTTTTCGGCATTTGCTAACCAGCTCCTGAAAAAAGGGCGGCAGATTTTCATCTACCACCCTATCATACCTATTATAATTAGAACTTGATCTTGCCTTCGACAGAACCGTTCGCAACGTAGTAGAGCGTGCTTTCTTCCGGTTTGAGATACAGATCCAGCTCTGTAAGCAGCGTTCTCTTGTGGTTGGCCTTGAAATCGTCCTTCGCCGCCTGCACAAGCGCCTTCACGTTCACGTCGCGACCGCCATACTGCATTGTAAGCGTCGGCGTCATCTTCTCGGCCTTCGCCTTCTCCTCAGCTCTTGCCTTGGCGTTTGCGGCCTTCTCAGCCTCCGTCATCGGCTTGCGGCCGGGTTTCTTCGCTTCTGTGGTCTTCTTCGCCGGAGCAGCTTTCTTCACAGCCTTGGGAGCCGCTTCCTTCTTGGCGGGCTCAGCGGCCTTCTTAGCTGCCGTCGCGGGTTTCTTCGCCGCAGATGCCTTCTTTGGCTTTTCAGCCGCTTTCTTTTCCGCATCCGCCGCTTTCTTCTCGGTCTTGGCGGCAGGTGCCTTCTTGGTCGCAGTTTTTGCGGCCTTCTTCGGCTCTGCAGCAGGCTCTGGTTTCTTCTCGGGCGCAGGAGTCTCCACGACGACTTCAGGAGCCTTTTTCTCCTCAACCGGTTTTGCAGCTTCGGCAACAACCTCCGCCTTTTGCTCCGGCTGAACAACTGTCTTCAGTTCCTCCTGAGCAACCTGCGTTTTGGTCTGCTCCACCTTCAGAGCTTTGGTCTTTTTGGATTTCTTGGCTTTCTTCCCCATCGTGTGGGACCTCCAATCGTTATGTGATAATCTGATTATAATGATATTCAGCCAAAAAGCAAACATAAAAATGCAGTGCCCCGATCCACATCTCTGCGGATCGGGGCACAACGCTATTTGTTCAAAATCTTACTCGCCTTACTTTTCATGCGCTCGAAGCGCTTCTCAACCGCTCTTGCGGTGATTCCGCACCGCCTGGCGATCTCCGCGCAGGTGAGTCCGCTCAGCCGAAGCCGCAGCGCCTCCAGTTGTCGTTTGGTAAGAGACTGTTCAAGAACGTCCCAAAGCGCGATGACGCTTTCAAGGTTATCGTCCTGTCCAAGTCTTTCCAACCGCTCCGGTGGCACCGCGAAATCAGCCTTCAGGCTCTCCCTGAGCACATGGGACAGTTCCGAACGCAGGTGGAACCGCACAATCGTGGAGAACCGATACTTCTCACGAAGTCCGCTGTCCCCCAAATACCGCTGCGCGGTCTTCAGGTACCGGACGCACATCCTGCCGTAGAGCTCGTCATCCAGGTGATACACCCGCATGAACTGCTCCAGAAGCGCAATATTGGCCTCTGCAAACTCGCGTTCGGGCTGGGAGAGGGCAACGTCCTTCACGGAGCATCACCCTGCCTCCTTCTCTACGTCCGCGATCACCTCGTCCGTGCCGGCGACGACCTCGGCGATGCTTTCAAGGGCGTCGTCGCTGTCAAGCGCCCACATGAGGTCGTGGAACTCTCCCTGCGGATCCGTGACAAAGCACTCGTACCAGTTGTTATCGCCCAGTTCGAGCTCATACTTGGAGTGCTTGCCGTTGATTGCTGCATAGAGTGCCTTGTCGGTTTTGATGTACTGTTGTAGCTCTTCGCCGAGCCGGCCCGAGTTGTTCTTGTCCTTGACGTACAGGAGTTGGTCGTCGGGATCGCCTTTGCGGAAGAGATACGCATAGACGTCGCCGCAGGCTTCGATGTCAAATCTCCAGCCTTTGTAGTAGATGCTTGCGATCTCACCGCCGTACCAGAGGGAACTATACTGGTTCTTTCTCAGTTCCTCCAGCACTTTAACGGCAATCGGCGCAACGATAGGCGCGTGGTCTTTGAGGCTTTTCTCGATCTTGCGGCGCAGGATGCTGCGCTGGCGGGACGAGATCCCTCTTCCTGTTATTCCGAGGATCATGCGGCACCTCCTTGCTCGTTGTCCGGATACAGCTGGCGCTGCATCAACGTGTCGAACTTCTCGCGGTCGATGGCATGGAACGCGCGCTCGCGGATGTAGAGATGCAGCCGAACCGCGCGCACCGCGTACTCGCACAGGTCCACGTAGTACATGGGTAGGTTGGCAAAGTCGTAGTCATGGGACATCAGACCCAAAACTTCCTGCATTTCCTGCCAATAGGTGCAGGATTCGTGAAAGAACATCTCCTTGTCCTTGCGATTGAACGCCGCCTCGCCGATGCGCTTTTCCGTAAACAGGTTCGTCGTGTAGCTCACCACGAAGTACATGGGCTGCTCGCCGTCCCTACTCGCCATATACATGGAAAGCGAGTTCAGGAATAGATTCACCTGCCGCAGCAGGCGGAGGCGGTAGCCCAGTTCCTCGTACAGCCAGTAGTACTTGCTGCTCGGATCCGAGTAGCCTCGGTCAATCGCGAGCCGGAACCGATCCGCGTACGTCGAGCGCACCTCGTCAAGAAGATCTTTGCTTAGATAGTTCAACATCATCTTCTACCTCCAGTCTGATCGGTTCTTCCAGCTCCGGATCGCGGGGATCCACGCCGAATACGCTCTTAAAGAGCTCCATGTACCGCTCGAACGCCTCTCCGTGGATCGGCGCTCTGAGCGAAGCAAGCGACCATTGGATCATCTCCTCTTCCGGGATACTGAATCGCCCTGCGGAGAACGTGTTGCCGTCGTACCTTGGTTTCGGCTCGCTCATGATCTCCTTCACCTCCGCAACCGTCGTCGCCTCGCGGATCATCTTGAGTCGCTTATTGTGGATGGTGTGGATGACATCCTCGCGGTAGCCATGCTTACGGTAGGCCTGCGAGCGTTGCCAAGTTTCCGTGAGCGCGGACACTTTCGCGTCCATCAGCGCCTTTGAGCATGTGTCGGGATCCGGCACCTCCGTTGCGATCTCGGCCAGTTCGTAGGCCTCGTCCAGTTCCTTCACGTTGAAAAACATATCTTCACCTCCGAAATCATTCATCTTCGCCTTCATGGCTGTTGCTCATGCGAAGCAATGGGAGGGCGATGCCGAAGCACCGCCCTCCACACAGTTCCGCTTTTCTTGGTCAGTCAGCAAAATCAAACGAAGTCATGGGTTTTCCCCGATGGATCGGTTGCGTTGATGACTTCCCAATCGATGGACTCCAGCTCGCCAAAGTCAGCGTCTTCCGCCTTCTTGGAGGCTTTTTGCTTTGCCTCTTCCAGCGAACTTGCATCAACCGTGACGTAGTAGCGCCCATCTACTCGAACCGCAACATCGTACCTAACTCGCCGTCCTTGGTCTCCGGCTTCGCCGTCGCCGTACAGAATGTCGTATTGCTCGACATTCTGCAGGTTGTCGTCTACCCACTCGCTGATCTCCAGCTCTTGGCGTTCCGTGTCATCCGTGTCGGATACTGGGAAAAACGCCTCGTACGCCTCGCCAGTGCTCGGATACACCTTGATGTGGGCAAGCTGCATGTCGCCGTTCGAACCGTTGCAGTTATTCATCGCCGCCCGCCTCCTCTTCAGGGAGCTTCTCGCACTCGTTCGGGAACACGCCCACCTGAGCGGAGCCGACCATGATGAAGTACATCGTCCGGTTGCCGTTCGGCTGCTGGCCCACCACCTCGTAGGTACCGCCGATGCGCGGTCTCACCTCAGAGGCGACCGGAAGCTCGCTCGTTATCTTGATCTTCACGAGTCCCACCTCCCGGAATCAGGCCTTTGCCGCCGCGCGCTGCGCCTCCAGAAGAGGCATGGCTTCGCGGATGCGTTTGGGGCAGTTGCTCAGCTCCCACGCGCTGATGAATCTCGTCACCTGCGTCATCAGGCAGAAGAAGTCGTAGTCGTTGATATTCACGAAGACAGCGCGTTCCTTCTTGTAGGTGCCTTTCTTCATGTGGATACCACCGGTCTGCGTGCTCTCCTTCACACCCTTGCCGTTCTCGACGATGATGCACCAGGGGTAGTTGCGCGGCTTGCCGTCGGTTCCGACCGATGCTCGCTTGATCGCCACCTTCGTGACGCTGCTCAGACCGTTTGCGTCGGGCTCGCCGAAGATCTTGTCCTCGGCGAAGTCGAACTTCTCCACGCCCATCTCCACGCGACTGAGCGCGTAGGCAAAGAACTCAGGCGAGAGGTTCGCAAACACGCGCACGGTCTTGTCGCCGGTGCCGTTGGAATAGTCCTGAAGCACCACGCCGATGCACGAGCGCGGGCAGCGGGCGTCGCCCACTTTTTCGCCCTGTGCGTGCAGATGCGCGTAATACTCCACCGGCGCGACCTTGAGCTTGTCGTTGAACTCGACGAGTTTCTTGCTCGTCATATAGATGGCAATCTGCTGCTGAATACGATTCTCTTCCATGATCATAACCGCCTTTCTCAATCAATCATAATCTCCGTCTGCTTTAGGGCTTTACCAGTGATAGTCCATCACGCCGCCCATGAAATACCGCTCGCCCGGCTTCATCCGGCGCAACCATGCGTCGAACGGAACCATCTTGTCCTCATCCGAGACATAGACGTACAGGCCGAACTTGTCCTCAAAGCGATCCGTGAGCTTCCAAACAGTTTCCTCTACGTCCTGCCGGCTCTTGCCGATTCCGCAGAAGTCATCAAATGACAGCTCAGAAAGCGTCTTCGCCGCCTCAATGAACTCCTTGTAGCGTCTCTCGGCATCGACCTTCTTGGCCTTCTCATCGAAAGTGATCCAGTTCCTATTGCGGACGCAATGCTCGCCGAAGCTCTCAACAAAGGAATCCTTGAGGCGTTCGATGTACTCATCGTCCAGATCGTCGGTATAGTCCGCGATCTCGACGGTGAAGCTCTCCGGCAGGTCCTCCGATCTCGCCCACTTGCCTTTTCGCATGGGTTTTTCCAGCCCTGCTACGATCTCAATGATCTTGCAATGCATAACATCTTCTCCTTCCCGCTCACCAGCTGGAGCAGTAATACAGCATCTGCGTGCCAAAGTCCGTGGTGCTCAACGCCTCGGTGCAGATCTTGATGGTTTCCTGAAGGTCCGCAAGGTAGTACTCGTTGTACTCCTGCGAGCCGAAAAAGAAGCCGTCTGACGTCGGCAGCAACGCTTCGCAGATCCCCGGGTTGGATACGACAAGGCCGTTTTCGTACATTTCCTCCGCCTTGCCGTTACTGAACCGGATCCCAGTCCGGATCCTCCCTGGCACGAGCTTTGCGTAAGTCAGCACTTTCGTGCATACGGTAATCAGCTCCTGCAGATCGTCTGCGGTAACTTCCCTGTGATAGTCACAGTCGTCCTCGCCGTCCTGCACGTTCTCGACGAACCAGTTGTGGATCGCGTTGGCTTTGCGCCAGTACCCGACTTCCTCAGAAATGCTCGGAATGAAGTCATCGTCGCTCTTCTTGGAGTAGAACTGACGATAGAACTCCACGGCATCCCGAGGCGGGAGCTCAGACTCGCTGTGTCCGCACCACTGCTCCATGGTCAAGCCGCTGTTGCCCGGTTCGTTCTTCTCCTCAAGGAATCGAAAATATCGTCCGAGCAGAGAAATGGTATCGGCCGTACAGTCGCCGTAGCGCGGCATCCGCTCAAGGTACATATCAAGTCCCATTGCTGTCCTCCCCGCCGTCGATGAAGCCGATGTAGATGCCGTCCACTTGTCCGTCAGGCGCGCGGTGCGTCATGGCGTAGTACCCGCCGTCGCCGTAGCCCGAGCGGGAAACAACGCCGAACGGAAGGACGCCGGCCTGCATGCGCGAGAGCGTGATGTCGCAGCAGTGGTTGTACCACTCGTCTCCGTAGTCGCTCTTCGCAACGTCTTCAAAGATACTGTTGTCCATGTAGTGGGCATCATCGAAGATACCAGCCTGTCCGGAATCGACTCCGACTTCGAACCTACACATAGTCCAGCCCTTGAGGCCCTTGTCCGTCGCGCGGGTAATCTCTTCGAACCTCGGTCCGTCTTCGGCAAAGCGCGCGGCAAGAACCGCCATGCGCTCGCCCCATTCGCCTTCGTCGCGGACGAACACGCCCGCTTCCCAGGTGCCGATCTTGCAGTTGTCTACGGTGCCGCAGCACCAGACGTCGCGCTCATAGCACGGATCGCTCACGCGCATGACGCTCTGGGTAAGCTCAAAAGTGCCAAGCTCCGTCAGCTCGCCCGGGAAAGTGAGTTTCTTGTTGGTACTTTTCATGATCATCTTCTCCTTCTTTAGTCAAAACGGTCCATGTTATCGGCGATCACCTTGTTCGCGTAGTAGCACAGAAGCGTGGTCATCGCGCCAATGGCGATGAATGCTTCTTTGTCCTCGCGCAGCGTCTTGAGCGTGTAGAGAGGCAGTAACTGCCCATAAACACGCTGCTCCTCTTTTGGGAGCCACTCTCCGCGTGCGCAGAGGAAGCCGTAGATGCCCTCGCTCGTGCCGTACTGCGGTGAGCCGATCACATCGAAGTCCATGCGTTTGAGCAGACGCTCCTCGCTTCCGTAGGAAACCAGCTGGTAATCAAGCACACAGGCCTCTTCCAGCTCCGGATACCGCTCGTCCTGTCTTGCGAGGTTGAGCGTCCGCTCCATGAACTCCCGAACAGTGAAATAGTTGCGTTTCTCCTTCGTCTTCATTTCATAGTCACCCTCTCTTGACCAGATTTCTCATGGCCGATTACACGAACGTATAGCCGCCGCGACCCCTGAGGCTGTGGTAGCCGTTCGCGTTCATCGGCACCTGCTGTTGCGTGAGGAACGTGCCGCCGTGGTTGACGAGCACGAAAGGCTCCAGAGCGCAGAGGTTGCCGTTGTCGTTGTGTCGGAAATCGTAGGCATACCAACCCTCGGGGACGGTATCCCGATCCACACGGCAATTGCTGAAAAAGCCTCTGATCTCGCGCTTGGTGTCCGGGCTCAGCACGAACCCCTCGGCGCTCTTGATGGCCTCCTTAAAAGAAATCTTGCTCATAACATTGTCTCCTCCTGTTTTTTATCATGGTGCAGGGCTTCGCGGAGCTAGTCCGCGAAGTCCCAAACGCAATTGCACCAAACATCATCTCTGATCAGTAAGCTGAGCATCGCGTCGATGTAGTCCTCAGCATCGGTATCCACTGGCACGTCAGCTTCGATCAGGATCTCCGGAACGATACAGCAAGGATCCAGTTTGATCCTGCGCTTTACGGTCTTAGCCATGATTCGCAGCCTCCTTGCGCAGTTGTTTGGGAAGCTGTCGCGGCTCAAACCGCCATTTCCGGGCATCATTGCCGATCTTCTGGAACAATCTGGCTTCTGCAAGCATCGGGGTATCTTCGCAGATGCCAAACTGCCATTCCTTGCGTGCTGCGTTCCAGATGCCGTACTTTGCGCCTGGAGCGCCGCGATAGAAGGTCTCAGGCCTCATCGGCTCTCACCTCCTCCGCCTCCTCGAAAACGATGCCTTCGGCTTCGATGTCCAGCTCGGTCAGTCCCTTTTCTGCAAGGAACTGTTTCGCGCTGACCATGTCAGGGAACACGCGGGGCTTGCCATCGTCGCCTAAAACATACTCGTTCCCGTTCAGGGAAACGCCGTTGATGGGTCTTCCGATCAGAAAGCTCATAGTCATACTCTCCTTCATAAACTCACGACTCCGTCCAGGCAGCCTTCTTCCGTAATCTCCGGCTTCCTGCCCTTGACAAGCGGGTATCTGCATACGCCCTCGTCGTAGTACGCGCAACTCGGCGTACCGCACTCTTCGCAGAGCTTCAGGCGCTCCTTGACCAGCTTGGCTTCGGCAACATACTCGTCCACCATCATCGTCTCCACCTCCTTTGTCAGTGAGGCAGATTCCGCGAGATGAGCGACGTCAGCATGACCGGCAGCTCGTTGAGGTCCGTGATATCGAGATACCCGGTACCGTAGATGCGTTCAATCCGGTCACGGTCGTCACCGATTGCTGCGGCAAAGATCTGCACCCCCTTGCGGGCGTACTCCTGCTTGATGCCTCTGAGGTCCGCTTCCGCCGCCGTTCCGGAGTACCCGTCGTCGTTCGGCTGGCCATCACAGATGATGAGCAGCAGCTTCACTTCGGCGTTTTGCTTGTTAAGCTTCTCCGCAACGAATCGGAGGGCAGCGCCGTCACGGTTGCACGACCTTGCGCTCATGTCCATGAGTCGGTAGCGGTCCTTCTTGTCAACGGAGTCGAACTCCGAGTACGAGAAGAGCTCTACGTGCCCGCCCCATGCGGTGTGCCCCATAATCATGATGGGGATCCCGAGCTTCTCGCAGAAGTCCTGAACGACAATGGACGTGGCGCGCGCACGGGTAATGCGGTCGTTGCCGGCCATGCTGCCCGACTCGTCCACGAGCAGGGCAACCGCCATGTTGATCGGCTCCGTCGGCAGGCGTGTGTTGTAGAACACACGCCCGTCATCGCGATACATGGCATGCTGGTTCAGCCGCTTCCCAACGTACAGGCCCGTCTGCTTGCCGCCTCGGCGCAGGTCATTGAGCACCGAGCTGACGCTTTGCTGCAGGCGTTTGGAGAGCATGAGCAGTTTCGGAGCGACAGCGTTGTAGCTGTTTATGTACTCCTGATCCACATGAGCCATACGGTTGACGGTCACATGGATGTTCCGATGCGCGTTGCCATAGCTCACCGTATCCGCTTCGCGTTGGAGTTCTTCGGACAGCTCCTCTTCCATCGCCTCATGCACACGCCCCGTCGCCATCTCCTCCAGCACGCGCTCGATGTCCTCGGCAGCATAGCCGTAGCCGTTGCCGGAGTACCCGGTGTTGCTTGTGAGCCCACCGTCGCCGGTGCTCGTGACTTGAGCGGTGTAATGCGCGGCAATACGCGCGGTCTCTTCGGCAAGCACGCGCTCGATCTGGACCTTGAGCTGCTTGGTCTGCTCAGGATCTGGAACGAAGCTGCCCGTAGACGGCACAGGCTTGCCTTTGCCTTGAAAGCTCTCAGGTGTCTGCGGCCGCTGACTCTGCAGCGCGTTTTGAACCGCCTTCTGGTCGTCCTCATCGTCACTGTCACCGGCACCGCCGCCACCGCTCGGGCTCTGCTGTCCGCCGCCGCTGCCGTTTTGGGGCTTCGGCTGCTGGCGCATCTTGTCACGAAGGTCGTCAAAGCATCGCTGCATCATCGGCCAAAGGTCGATGGCGATGTAATTCACCGCCTCGCAGCGCGCCCTCGGGTCCTCGTCGTAGACGCAGGCATCGACGATAGGCACATAGCTTGAAAGCTTGTCCATGAACTCGCCGGTATAGCCAGAGAGGTTGTTGACCTCCCCAGCGTTGACGTACTGGATCAACATGTTCAGTACGATGTTGTGGTCGTACATCTTCTTGTTGATCATCGTCGTGATGTCCGAGGCCTTCTCTGCAATGCGAAGGTTATTAAGAGCGATGCCCCGCGCGGGCATGCCGGGGAACTCGTAGGAGTACCTCGCATCCACATACCCGTCTTCGAGGATGTTTGAAAGCGCCTTCACCGCGTCCAGAACGACCATCTTCGGCACCGGATCGTCATCGTCTGCCATTACTTCCAGGATCTCGTCGGCGAACCGCTTCTGATCCAGCGTCAGGTCTTTCGGGAGCTTGGGGTAGAACTTCCCCTTCTCCAGCTTCGCGAACAGCGCGTTCCATATGCGCCGGTCAGTAAACAGGTTGTGGCTGTTCTCATGGCTGTCGAGGCCCTCGATGCTCAGCGAGCGCAGCTGCCGTGACGGCATACTCCAAGTGATCTCGTTGCACGCATTGATGAAGACCCCGTGGAAGTCGGTAAACGCGAGCGTTTTGTCGTCGTGGTCCGCCACCACCCTGACCGGCATCGGATGCTTGTACCGCTTGGTCGCGGCTTCCGAAATGTCCGTCAGATACGCCTGATACTCCTTCGAGGTAAAGAACTCCTCGTCGGTGATCTTGCTTTTCTCATCAAGGATGCGCTTGCGAACCAGCTGATGTGACGTTCTCATGCCACGCCGCCTTCCTCCGCGAGCCCCATGATCTCGCTCATGACCGTGCTCATAGCACCTGCGAGCTCAGCGGCGACCTGCGTTTCGTTGTCATACGGGTAGTACCAGAACAGGCACTCGCCCACAGCGAACAGGTCAATGATCACGGGCACCTTCGAAGCTTTCGGATACTGCATGGGCTTCACGATAAAATCAATGCCGGAGTAGTTAAACACCAGCTCCAGCACCTCTTTCACATATTGAGCCACACGCTCGCCTGTCGCCTCTTCGGGCTTTGGGCGTTCTTCCGCCTTACACGCGGCTGCGACCGCCACGGCCACTTTGAATACCGCCAATTCGTCGAATTTCATTCATCTTCACCGTCCTTTCCTTAATATGAGCGTACATACTGCTTCTCAAGGCATGTTGTTATCAGGTCCATCTGGTTATCCTCATCCGCCGAGGCGGACGGGATCACCGTCGTGAGCGCCGACTCGTACGGGTCGCCCGTCACCATGGTTGACTGCACCCACGCCTTCAGCTCGCGCATACCCACGCTGCCGTCCGTAATCATCGTCTGATGGCAGCGGTCGGCCATGTCGCGCACCACGAGCGCCATCTTTGTGGCTTCCTGCTCGTCCGTGTAGCCCGTGATGTTCATCACGCGTCTGACCATTGTGGGCAGATCCGGCGCTTTCACCTCATAGATCAGCTCCATACGGGAGATGATGCTCTGATCCATGTTCCGGTTACTGGCGTAGTTCTTGTTCGTCGTCACGATGATGACGGTGTCCGGATGCCGCTCCACGCGCTCGCCTGTCGGCAGCGTAACGGACTGGCAGTTATCCAGCAGCGCATTGAGTCCGACGAGAACGCCGGGGTTCGTGATGCTGCTCGGTTCCTGCAGCTCACACACATAGCCGTAGCGTATGGCTTCGATCAGCGGAGAGTCCACATAGCGGATCCTCTGGCCTGAGCCCTGATGCTCCTTCTCCATAAGCCGCGCAACCGAGATATCCACGAGCTTCTGCAGCACGTCGTCTTCGGTCTTGGCCTCGTCATACTCGCCGGTCAGCATCTCATAGACAGATGGCGGATGCATGACGATGTCCGCGATCTTCGGGAGCTCGCTCGGGCCGTCCCTGCCGAGAGCAGCGGATACGCCGGGTTCCGGGATGAACTGGCCGATGAGGTCTGCGATCTCCGTGTTGGAGTTGCAGTTGATGTAGCAGTACGGCAGATGCAACCCCGCCGCGACCGCCTGCGCGCTCATGGTCTTTCCCGCGCCGGCTTCGCCGCGCATCATGAAATTACGCATCGGCGCGCTACTTCCGGTGGTTTTAAGCGCGTGCTCACATACGCGAACCGCCTCTTTCGGGATGATGTACCAGTCCGCGATTTTCGGGACCATGGCCTCCTCCCTTGCCGTCAGCGTGCGCGTGCTCAGCGGATACTTCCCGATGAAGTCCTCATGAGAGTACGTCTTCACCGTCTGCGTGATGTTGCCGTTCGGCTTGAGGAACTCAAACTCACCGTACAAGGTGCCGGTAGGCGAGTAGTTGCCCTGGCTCAACGCAAGCGGCGAGAGCAAAGTGACGTTGCCGCTTGTCGGGACTGCGAGCTTGATGCCCGCCATGCCCACGTTCTGGCTGTTTTCAATGCGACGGTAGATGTTGTCGCACAGTGTCAGCGCCGTCGTGAACGCCGAGTCGGTGTCCGGGAACCCAGCTTGCATCTCGTTCATGTACTCCGCGAAATTGTCGTGGAACTCCGAATCCTCGTCGAGGATCGGCATGAGCGCAAACAGCAGGGCTGAGCCAGTCGAGGCACCGTTGCCGAGCGTGTACGGTTTCGGCGTGTCCGTGCCGTCGTCAATGCGTGCGGCAATGAACTTGCCAGTTCCGGGGTTGAACACCACGCAGTCGCATTTCCCGTTGGAGCGGTACTCCGCGATGCGGTAGCTGGAGCCCTGCTGGCCGGCAGCGCCGAGTCCGGTGGTGTCTCCGCCAGTTTCCGTGGCGATCACGAGCTTGGCATAGGCGTTCAGCGCGCGCATACTCGGCGCGTGTAGCGACGCCTTCCGCAAAGCGCCGGCGGAGTTGTACCGCGAAAGGCCAAAGTCCTTCTGGCCGGTGTACTGCGGGTCGTCAAACGGCTCCGGCATGGTCTGCTTGAAAGTCCAGCTTTCGAATAACTTGCCTCTTGACATAAACTTCTTCTCCTTCTTTTTTGGTGTCTACCACGCAAGCGCCAAGCCGTTTGGCTGGATGCTCGCTTCGTAGTCGTCCTCTCTGAGCAGCTGGCAGAACTCATCCCACACGGCCCGTGGCGGGAAGTTCGGGATCATGTCCACCGCTTCCTCCTTGCCGGACTGCGTGATGACAACGCTTCCGTCCTCTTTCACCACGGCGCGCTTGTGCCCTTGGGAGTTGAGGTCGTCTACGATGTCCGACAGGATGCGCTCGCCTGCTGACGAGTACCAGGATTTCACATCCACGCGCTCAAGGATCTCGCTCTGCTTCAGATCGTCCTGCTCCTCCTCGGCGCTCTTCGCGTCTTTGAGGAACACCGCCTGAATCATCGTGATGACGAGCCTGCCGTCCTTGTGGAGGGAAACCTCCGCGAAATTGAACGGTTCGGTATTCGCCAGCTTGATCCGCCACGCGCCGCCTTGGCTAAACTCGTCTGCGGTCGGCCGCTTCACCCAGAGCCATGACACTGCCGGGTATGTGTCCTTCAGTTGCTCCGTCACTCGGCTGTTGATCTGCCGCACCAGGCATAGCTCCTGGTCTGTCAGGCGCTCCTGCTGCTCACTCTCCGATTCAGCGCGTCTGGCGTCTTCGGTCTGAGCCGCCACCACCTGGTCTTCAGGCTTTGTCTTCCTGTCGCGTCTGCGAGGACTCACGCGTTTGCCGGTTTTGCCCTTGATGTGGCCAATCATCAAGATCAGCAGCCACAGCGCAAGCGCCGCGACCGTGAGCCACTGGAAAGCCGGCTTGCGAAACACCGCGCATAGAACCGTCGCAGGAAGCACGATTACGCGGAACAGCGTGCTCGTGTTGTTTTGGCGAATCTTCGCCATGTTCTTCACCCTCTCCTTCTTTTTCCCCACAAGCAACGAAAACGGGGCCATAAGTGATTGCCTCACTTACAGCCCCATGATCGGTCTGCTTGTTAGATGGGAAGTTCTTCATCGTCCCCAATCGTCTGCTCGGGATTGACCGAGCCCGCCGCTGCCGCCTGCGCAGGCGCTGCGTTGTCACTGCTTTCGCCATCGGTCTTCGGCTTGGTACCGGTATAGTGCCAGTCCAGAATGCCGATGTCCGCCGAGATGTGCTGATTGCCGTCGTTGCCGGTGTACTCGCGCAGCGAAAGGTTCCCGTTCACATGGATCAGGCGGCCCTTCTTGACTCCTGCCTTGTTCAAACGCTCGGCCAGCAGCTCGCTGCCGGTGCAGTTGAAGAAGGACGCAATCTCCTGCTCTCCGTACTTCTGGTTGACAACGAGGCGGAACGTGACGAACTTCTTGTCGCCTTTGCCGGTCTTGATCTCAGGATCGTTTACGACGCGGCCCTCCAAATTGACGTTTGCGTACATGGTCTCCATCCTTTCCGTCTGGGCTTTCGTCCAGACTCCAAAAAATATTCCAAACGCCGAAACCGGCTATTTGGTCAAAAAAACACGGTTCCCTGCCAAAATAGGCATAGGGATACCGTTATGCCTGAGTCTCTGCTCAAGGCTTACTGCTTAGTAAGATCCCCGTCGTGGGAAGTAAACTCTAATAAGAACGTGTATATCGTACACAATTGCCGCGCCGGATTCTACAATACCTAAATCCGTTGAGGGCAAATACGCGGCGAGCGCCCCAAGCCCGCATGGTTAAAGGCGCTCGCCGCTTTCACTTTTGTTGCTCATGCCGTCTCCAGAATGACTCGCCGCGCAAGATACAGGTTTGAAACCGCCTGCAGCACCGAGTTGGCGTTCTTGTCATGCACTTCCTCGTTGGCCATGCTGAACTGATCCACCTCGTTCTGGGGATACACCTGCTCGATGACCTTGTCAGGCGTGCTGACATCATGGACGTTGTGCTCAAAGCAGCGGATCAGTTCCGCCGTGCTCAGTGGCGTCTGCTCCACGAGCGAGATCACGCGCTGCTCGTTGGCATCGAAGCTCCGGCGCTCCTTGATCGCCCGGGAGATATCTCCGAGCATGAGCTTCCCGCGTATCCAAAGCTGCAACGCGTTCCACGCTGTTTTCGCGCTGCTCATGCGGTACGGCACCACGAAAGCATCCGAAAGCATGTTGTAAAGAGCGTCTCTCCCGGTATAGCCGATGCCCTTGACCACGAGCTTCCGACGCACGAGCATTTCGAGCATATCGTCCAGAGGCGGCAGTTTGAGCCCGTCGCTGTCCGCGACCTGGTCATAGACCTGTTTGAGTTCCTGGTACGTCATGACTTCCCAGAGAAGCGTACTCCAGATGAAGAACTCTGGAACCGAGATTGGATACAGCTTTCCGAGCTTCTGGATGTACGGCACCTTCGTGTCGTCTTCTTTCTTGATGCGATAGTTGCCTATCGCCGAATAGAACGTCATCATTTCGTACTGCCTCCTTCTTGTTCTCTTCAATTCATTTATTACGGAGGTATCGCAAAAACAACAACGTTCTAGGCAAGCGCCGCCATCAGCTCCGGCTCCTCCTTGAGCTTCGCCCGCGCCTTGGATATCCATGCGTTGACGTTGTTGACCGTCGTACCGTACTGATCCGCGATCTCCCGCGTACCGAGGCCGAGCGCCTTGAGTCGGATCGCCTCCACGCCCAGTTTCGCCACGCCGGAGTAGCGGTCGCGGTAATCGTCGAGCACGTGCAGGTAGATGGAGTCGATAGCCGCCTGCTCCACGTCGTCGGTGCTCGCGAACGTCGAAAACAGCGAGCTCCCGTCTTCCAGCTCCAGCTCAGTCATTTCGTTATCAATTGCCTTGTTCTGCTTTCTGCAGTGGTCGAGAACCGCGTTATAGATATAAGTAGCGGCAAGCGGCTCGAATTCTCCGAGTTCCGGCCGATACGCCATCGCCGCCCGACAGAGCGCCTCACATCCGATCTGATAGAAGTCCTCATAGCTCAATAGCGCGCATCCGCGCACCTTGATCCTGCCTCTGATCACGGAATCGATCACGCTCATATGCAGCTCCACCAGCTCGCGCTGGTATTCCGTCAGTTTATTCATTTTCTTCGTCTCCTTTCCTAGCTTGCGGCCTTCCGCCGCACTTCGAGCACCTTGTCGCAGCGTTCGATCAGCTGCCTGCAGTGGTACTCCCGAAACATCCCGATATGCGCGTCGCGCAGTTGCATGCCGAATCCGTCCGCCATCCAGCGGTACGCAGTCGAGCGATCCATCCCCCCGCTCTGCCAGAGCTCATCGAACTTCCGATGTGCCCGAATCCGAAGATTCCGAAGCTCAGCGTTGGCAAGCTCGCCTTTCGGTACCTTTGTACCCGGATGCACGCTCACATACGAATTGCACGCCGGGTAGTTCGAGCAGATGTACAGTTCCCCTGTGCATTCCGGATTCTTGTAGATCTCCGCCGCCGGCCGCAACACCGCGCGGGCTCCGCAGTACGGGCAGGTCATGCTCCGCGCCGTGGTTCCAGCCAATTTCTTCTTTTTCACAAAAACGCCTCCTTTTGCTTTTTGTTTGCACCCAGATTTCACCCACGGGATCGCGAGACCCCGTACATTTCTATTTGTGAACAATTTGTAAACATTTCGGGCATAAGAAAAGCAGCCGCATTCCTGCGTCTGCCGAGCATGAGAAAAGCCGGCAGATTGCTCTGTCGGCAAAGATAATGAATGCTTGTTTCCGCTTTCTATGTTGATACATCACATAATCCGTGATAAAGTACGGATTATGGGACTTTATTTGTTGTAGTATTTGGTCGAGCGGTGAGGAAAACCGCATCCGCCCGTCCGAGGAAAAGGAGAAGTGATTACCATGCCTCGTTCTTCCAACCAGAAAATCAAGCTGCTCTACGTCATGCAGTACCTGCTCCAAGAGACCGATGCCGAGCACCCTGCGCCGACAGGAAAGATTCTGGAGTATCTGAACAATCAGGGCATCCAGGCCGAGCGCAAGGGCATCTATGACGACATCGAGGCGCTGCGGTTGTTCGGCATGGACATTGAGCAGAACGAATCCAGGCGCAGCGGCGGCTACTACGTTGCTTCCCGGAACTTTGAACTGCCGGAGCTCAAGCTGCTGGTGGATAGCGTGCAGTCGTCGAAGTTCATCACGCATCAGAAGACCACAACGCTGATCAAGAAGATTGAGAAGCTCGCAAGCACATACGAAGCGCAGCTCTTGCAGCGCCAGGTTTACGTCGCGAATCGGATTAAGACGATGAACGAGTCCATCTACTATAACGTCGATGCGATCCACACCGGCATATCCCAGAACAAGAAGATCCAGTTCAAGTACTTCGAGTACACGGTGAAGAAGGAGCGCAAGTACCGCAAAGACGGAGCTTTTTACGTCATCAGCCCGTTCGCGCTCACTTGGGACTCCGAAAACTACTACTTGGTGGGCTTTGATTCCGAAGCCGGCATCATCAAGCACTACCGCGTCGATAAAATGACGAACATCTCCGCTACCGACGAGCCTCGCGACGGCATGGACGCCTATAAGGAACTGGACATGGCCGTATACGTGCGCAAGGTCTTCGGGATGTTCTCCGGTCAGGAGGAGATGGTTCGCATGCGGTTTGCCAACCACCTCGTAGGCGCGGTGTTGGATCGTCTGGGTCAGGAGGTCAGTATCATCCCTGACGGTGACGAGCACTTCACGGTCTCTGCGCAGGTCGTGGTGAGTCCCCAGTTCTTCGCCTGGGTCTCGGGATTTGCCGACGAGGCGAAAGTCATCGGCCCGGAGCACGTGGTTGAGCAAATGCGCGAGCATAGCCGAAAGGTCGCCGCGCAGTATGAGGTGAGCACATGAAAGACGGACTTCTCACAGACGCTTATACGTCCAAGCTAACGGACATGGCCGAGATGCTTGAAAGCTACAAAGCGAACGACGATGGCTGGGAGAAAAAGCTCCAGGAGCAGATCGACTCGCTCAAAGAGAGTCTCGACGCATTCGACGCCGCTCCGCTGCCCGCATGGGATTTCTCAAAGGCCAAGGCCGCTTCCGTGATAGCCGCCGACGATGTCCTGCGTATCCGGCCGATGCAGGCTTCCGACGCGCGATTCTACATGGGCATTCGATCCCAATGGTCCGGAGTCGTTGAGCGAATGCTGGAACGGCCCGAGTTCGGAGAAGACTTTTTCGCAAAGGAAATTCTGGAGGACTACTCCTTCTTCTGCATAGTCGAGCGGACTGATGATTCCTCGCCCGTCGGCTATGTCGCCCTGAAGGACACACGTAAGCCCGATTGGGAGCTTGCCGGCGAGTTGGACGGGGACTCCTGCGGCAAGGGCTATGGCGCTCGCGCTATTCACCTGTTCCTCAACGCCTTGAAGGAGCTGACCGGGCGAAGCGAGTACCACGCCCACGTAGCGCCTGACAACATCTATAGCCAGCGGTGTGTAAAGAAAGCCGGCTTCGAGCTCTGCGGTATCCGTGATGGGACCGTGCTCAAAACGGAGGATGACAAACGCCGGTTCGAAGATCGGAACCTTGACCGGATCGACGACAATATGCGCGCGCTCGCGCAGGAGCTTGGTATTGAGCCAAGGCAGATGCTTAGCCATGTTCTGGATTACAGGATCATTTTGTAGCTGATTGGAGGGGTAGCCTTATGATTGATGAAGAGAACATGGATCGGGATACCGCCAGGGCGCTGTACCGCGCGCTCGACCTCACAAATCTCGGCGTGATAGCGCCGCACAAGGAAAAGTACTATTTGCGCTACGACATCAATTGGCTCATCAACACCGTGAAAGAAGGCACCCCGCTTACCTATGTCACGTTCTGGCATGAGGGTGAGAAGTACAAGAACAACGTCTTCTCCCAATGGTACAAGGGGAATCCTTTCGTGGTGAACGGCCGCACTTACGTTACCGCCGAGCAGTACATGATGTCCGAGAAGGCGTTGCAGTTCAACGATTTTGCCTCGTACCAGAAGATCATGAACGAGCCGGATCCCGCAAAATGCAAGAGGCTCGGCAAGGGTGTCTCGCCGTTCGATAGGGTCATCTGGGACAAGGCTACGCGCGAAATCGTCTTCCATGGGACACTCGGCAAGCTGCAGGCGAACATCGATATTGTGGACGCGCTTCTCAACACCGGCAACGCGGTACTTGTGGAAGCGAGCCCCTACGATGACAACTACGGTGCCGGCCTTGAAGAAAAGAATCTGCTCAATGCTGACGGCACGCTCAAGGTGCAGCCATGGGAATGGCATAAAGTGAATTCCACAAAGCAGTCGAAAAATGACCTCGGCTTTGTCCTAATGGGTGTCCGTGACCTGTTTACGGAGCTTATCGGTTACAGATACCGTCCAGGCATGCAAGACGAGGAACATATCTTCAGATAGGCTCCGCGCGGACAAAGGTGGTGCATTGTATGAGCTTCAATCCGTTTGGTGGCATTTTTGACTTCACCCGCGATGGTAGTACCGATTCTTTTGAGATGGCAACCGGACTTTTCATGCTCAACGAGCTTGATAAGAGCATGCGACAGCAGGAACCTGATTGTTCTTTCTCGGGTGGATTCGGTGATACCGACGATGACGAGGAAGATGGAGATGGCGTGGAGATTGATCTGGCGGAGCCAGCTCCGGTAGACCCATTCGATCTCAGTCTCAGGGACCTTGACGCTTTCACGAGGCCTTCGCCCGATCCGCTCTTCGATCTTGGCAGCGGTTTTGATTTCTGATTCCGTACCAATTCTGTGTGAAAGGAGGTCTCGCCATGATTACGATCATCGACATCGAGTGGATAGAGAAGAAAAATGGCGAGATCTGGTTTACGCAGATATCCGCCATGCACGTCACAAATAGCTGGTCCTCAAGAGGTTGCTTCGACGTGCTCATCCGGCCGCCCGCAATCCAAACGCTCTGTACTGGGCACATGGCGTTCAGCGGATATCCGTTCTCAGCTTTTGAAGTCGGCGAGCAGGAAAAGGACGCGCTCATCCGGCTCTCCGACTGGCTGAGCGATACCGACGTGCTCTGTTTCTGGCATCAGCAGGCAGCGGATCTGTTGCGCTTGAAGTGGCGCGCTGCCTTCGGTGCGAAGCTGTCGCTACCTTGCGCGATTGCCAACGAGCGCGTGTTCCTCAAGCTACGGCCGAGAGCGATCCTCCCCGGCAATCCGTATGCCATCTGCGATGAGCTCGGCTTGGACCATCCGAGCCCTGCTCACTGCTCGAAGAACGACGTGGCTACGCTGCGGCTTCTCTATCAGCACCTGAAGATCAGCCAGAGTGCGCTTCGGAAAAAGGATGTGCTCACTCCGCACAAGAGTCGGCAGGACCTGCTTCAGAAGAACAAGCGTTGGCTTCAGACGGTCAACTACAACTATATCTACTCCAAGAACTCGGACGTCTTTCACACGAAGAACTGCCCCATCGCCTTGAGCATACATAACCCACGAGGCTGCATCTATTACAACAGTGCCGGCAAGCGTCGCCCCTGCAAGCTCTGCAACCCTCAACCGGATATCCCCGCCATCTTCAAAGCAGCCATCGATGCGATTCCGCTACCAGAGCCGCCGAAGCCGGCAGAAGGGCCCAACTTCAAGGAGGTCGTGACAGAGCGGCTGCTCGGAGGCCAGATCAGTCAAGTCAGGCGCGAAAACCTAGTCGGCTGCTGCCACAACATCATCCATCCAGGCAAAATGACTAAGCGGATGCTTGAGGAGCACCGCTGCATCGAGAAAGAATGCACGTTCTTTGAGAAGTACGAGGAGTATCCATACTGGGTAAATCTTCGCAGGCGTCAGAATGAGAAACGTAGAAGCAAGCTGCACAAAAAGGAGAAGAAGGCGCTCGCTGACGCTGAAGCCCAGTCCATGACCACGATCCGCGACGCGCTCCGGGAGTGTGTGCCCGAGGAGGAATCACAGCTCGACATCATCCGCGTGGAGCGGATCGAAGATCGGCACTACCGCGTGTTCTTCGTTTCGGACAATCGGAGAGCGGACGGAGGGGACTTCCCCCAATTCGCAAAGCTCGCGCGCGAGCAGTTCCCCTGGTGGCGACTCCAGATGCGCCACATCAAGAACATCGACGGCAGTTTCGTCACTCGGGAAGAGTATCATGCGAGGCACAGATAACGGTCAAGGCCCCAAGCCAGCGTTTTGATTGGTTGCAGGGGCGGAGCGACCATTCTTGGGACTGAGCATGTTGTGGAGAAGATGTGGGTGCTGTGCAAAACGGTTTCCGAGCAGTATGATCGGGAGAAGGGATTGCTATGACAAAGACACAGTGTAAAAAATGCTGAGCCCGGATAGACAGCCACTTGCAATCCAACGAGCAAATGGCAGGCTACTGCAAGGAGTGCAAGTACCTCAAGCGTCTGGAGAGTCCTGGCATGACAGTCTTTCCCGTGTATACCATGGAAGCCATTGCAGAGGCGGCGTCGAACGATTCTCCCATCCTAACCAGAAACGGTATGATCGTTCTCGGTGCATGATCCAGCCAAAAAGAATCCGATGCCCCGTTCGTGAGGCATCGGATTCTTCTGTGAATCATTTTAGGCCAGCGGTTCTGCCACCATATAGATGCGGCTGTAGATGTCGAGAATATCGTTTTTGCTGATCGAAATCCCGATTTGATTCGTTTCAAATGGCATTGACCTGGCTGCTTGAATGAATCTCTGAATGTCGTTGTAGACTTCTGGCGGCGTGATAACGGACACATCCTCGCTGACGAGTGGGAAGAGCCGGAACACATCTTGCCGGTGTTTTCGCAGGTCTCTGTCATTTACGTGGAAACCTGCAGCCTTTTTCTCGGTGAGATCAAGCCAAGCCTTCATCTTCAGCGGCACCAGATGCGCCGCGTCAAGCACAGAGAGACCTGCAGAAACCGTTCGGCCTTCTAGTAGAAACCGGTAATAAGATTCATTGAGCAGAATGGCCGAGAGGCTGGATATGTCGTCGTCAATATGGATTGGCACCAGATGCCCGGAAAAGGAAACATGAACATCGCTGCCTGGGCGCGCGAAGAGTTCGATCATAGCGGGATAGTCCGGGTTCTTGGGATTCACAAAGCGGTAGAACTCGGGTGTGCCATTGCTTCGCTGCCTGGCTTCATATCCGCCCTGCTCGATAAACTGCCAAAACGCTGTGGCAAAATCCGTGGTAAGAGCTTCCACAATCAGCACCATGTCTATGTCCTTGGTTGGCCTGAACACGCCTCCTGCCTCTTCCATCAGCAGATCGCACGCCATTCCTCCAATCATGACATATTGCTCCTGATACTGAGCAAAATGCTCCCTGAAAGCTTCAATTCCCACGACCATTCTCTGTTCCTCCGTTGATCCCGTATTCATTTCTTATGGCATCCAGCTCGCTCTGTACCCGCTCATCCGCATCACTTCCCAGTTCGAGGAGAAGTGAAAGGTCGTCAACATATTCGGATTCTGTAAGTGAGAGCGGGTCGTAATTCCAGACTTCGATGGTTTCTCCGCCAAAGTCACGGAATGTCTGCTCATCAATTATGAGATCGTGGTCAAGCTCCTTCGCGACGCTTTTGGATACGGCATATCCAGCATCAGAAGGCAATGCCGCAAGCATTGATCTGGCCGCCAGTGCTTTGTGCCCGCAAATCCTGCAAATTAGCTTGGTGGGCAGGGCTTTGATATAAATTCGCCTCTGCACAGGCGAGCGCAAATAACCAAAAGCCGAGTTAAGCATTTTCTTGGGGTCCTCTGGGAGAGATACCCAGTTTGCCGTGCCCTCGGCGCAGAGAGTTACCAGATTCAGCCCGCTTAGTACATGAACCGCCCGCGTACAGGTTGGCTTGGTGATAGACAATGCTTTTGAGAGCTGTGTCTGGTTAAATCTTCCAGCGCCTTTTATTGATTGATAGATGAGATAAAGGAAGACCATCTGTGCAGCTGCGGTCATTTCGCTCGCCGATTGAGGCGGGTTGAGAATCTTCTCCTCAAAGAAACTACCCCAGAACGGAATGAAGACTTGCCCCTTTCCAGATACAAACGCAACGCCCGACTCAATCAGATTGGTTCGCTGGAGCGCTGTCAATCTGTTGAGCTGAACGACAGTAGGCATGCCGCACGCAGTTTCAATGGTCTTGAGATGCTTTTTCAGGGCAGCGAGATTCCAGCTATCCGATTTTGGCGTAATGTGAAGGCAGCTTTTTTGATTCCATATGAGTCGTTCCGCATCGTATCCATAGCGGATATAGTTCGGCGTGCCGGCCGGGAAAGTGAATGATTCCTCGCACACCGAATTGCCGAATATGGTTTTTATCGCTTCGTTCACTTTGTTTCACCTCGAATTGCATTGTACCATGTAGAATGAAACAAGTCAACTGCAAATGAAACATATCGCAAGACCAATCCCACGAGTTCGCAGCTATGTGCGTACCCGTGGGATTACTTTGGCTGCGCTGGGACACGCAGGTCAGCCGTCGTCATAAATGGTGTCAAGGAGCTCCAGCTCGTCGATCCAGCTCAGGTCAGGCTGAGGCTTTTGATGGAGAATGCGCTGGCATCTCCACTCAGGACGAAGACGGCCTTTACAATCTCGTCCTTGAGAAAAAGCCTGCGTGCCGGCACTCGTGGATGATTTCTGCCTCATCATCGCTCGGGGAATCTCCGGCTGAGCTCCGCAAGCTCGTCACGAACTGCTTGGAATCGCCGCCGATCCATCATCTCGGCTCCCGACCACGACATCCAGTTCTCGCCGTCGTCGCAAATATCGTGCTGGAGCATGACCACGTACCGCTCGCCGAGCGCCGCGATAGCGAATTTGATGTACGGCTCCATGTTCTCGGTGATGAAGCAGGTGCTGCTGCCGTTCAGGATGTGGTCCATTTCCTCCACCAGCTCCATCAGCTCGCAAGTGGTGAGGCAGTTTTCCTGATGCTTGAGCTCAACGTCCGCCTGCTTCAGTTCCACCTGAATGGTCAGCCAGTTGGCGTCATAGTTGTAGTGCTCCTCCGTCGAGCACTCGCAAATTGGGTACTCATAATCCAAAATGGTGAAGCTGATTTGCTTTCTGCTGTCGGTAATCGTCATGTCGCACCTCCTTGGCCGCCGATGTGTCCTTCTCCGGTGTACTTCAGTATAGCAAACATCAAGTACCATATACCGGACTTAAAAAGAGTTATTCCGAGCAGGAATAACTCTCTTCCGCGCGATTTAGTTATACTGGTGGATTACGCCGCTCCTACGCGGCATTCTTACGCTGATCGACGTGGATCGGCACCGGCGTCGCCTCCAGCTCGGCCACGGGGTCTTCCTCCGCCTCCAGTTCGTCGATTCCGTCGATCCAGATGATGAACTTCATGATGAGATACGAAACATAGCAAGCGCCGAGGATGGCAAAGAACAAAGCAAACGCTGTCATATTGAAAACCGCCTTTCTCCTTAGTTGAGGGCATCATAGCACGGGCAGAGTCCCATTTTCAGGACTCTATCACTTCTCCCCACCTTTTAGACAACTGAAGACGGCATTTTGTTGCAGTAGAGTCGAAATATCATCCGGATCGGTCTGGTGCTTGAAAGGTATTGGCGCTTATGATAGAATTTTGATGAAATCCAACGGCTGGAGGGCGCGGACATGAACAATGGCAAGTTCACTTATGGAGATTTGTTGGAGATCTTCGGTGAGGATACTAAGATCGAACTGATTGACGGTGTTATCACATGCGGCGACAGGACTTTTGATGAGGTCGTAACCAAGTACCTAGGGAAACACTGATTTAATCCACCCCAAACGGGGGCAGATATGATATAATAGAGGCACCAGAAAAGAAGGCGGTGCCGGATATGAAGCAGCAGACGTTCA
>Ga0310695_10003356_pt1 | contig 31642 bp, 26 predicted proteins | sample RumenRJG_04DNA_FD_203882 | JGI IMG/M metagenome (GOLD analysis project Ga0310695, IMG submission 203882) | Bovine rumen microbial communities from Lethbridge, Alberta, Canada - RJG_04 (v2) (version 2) | ecosystem: Host-associated > Mammals > Digestive system > Stomach > Rumen | place: Canada...
CAGAATTACTCACACTCACTCTACTTGTGGTTTCATCCCTCTCCGTAACGCCTCTCATAAAGAATTCTTTGATGGCGACTGTTTCTTCAAATTCAGTATTGAAGGCCAAGTATGTATTGCCGAAGCCCCCTTGCCCCAGCACACGCTCTATTCTGTATTTACCACCTTGCAAGGTGGTGTTTGGTTGTAGGTGTTGCATCGTTTTATCTATTTATTGGTAAGCCCTGCACGGTTCAAAATAATAGATAGAATTTCATAAAATTTATTGGCGTCAACTCTTCCATATGCGGTTAGCCTCCCTTTCACATTATAGTCAAACAGACAAAATTGTTTTTTATCCTTATCATATTCAAGTAGATCATGAGCTATCGAATTACGAAGGTGACGTAGCAGATCTATGCACTTAGACTTATTTGAAACGTAATAAACAAATGTTCTTGTTACCGGTTGTACTAAATTCATCAACTCAGCATGACTTCCGACACCAACCAATTCCTTATTAGCAAAAATGTTAGTTATTTCAGAGGACAATGAAGGAGGATACTTCTTATTAAGACTTTTGTTTGTTTCATCCTTTTCTATTAACGAATGCCAACTGACAAATAAATGAAGATTGGGCCTGTCCTTCTTCATAATAGTTGTCAAGTTTACTTTTCTTTTCTGTTGCCTTTGAGAAGCAATAATAATCTCTAATGTCATCATGTGTTCTCTTTATAATCACAACAATATTGAAATCATTGTAGATGAATTAGCAAATGCAAGTAAATTCATCATACAACCAGAATTTGACGAATTCACATTATTGATGCCACTTGAAAACTGATTAGTTTATTGGTCTAAAAACTGCAATGCTTCCTGTGCATCTTTCTGTCCTTGTTCAGCCGCTTTTTGCAACCATTTCTTCGCTTCTGATTTGTTTTTATTCACCCCATCACCTTCTAAATAACAAATGCCCAAATAATACTGAGCCCCAGCGACACCTTGTTCTGCAGCCTTTTTGTACCATTTTACCGCTTCGTAGGAATTCGTTGTAACACCTGTTCCTGCAGAATAACAAAAACCTAAAAAGTATTGGCCATATGGATTATTTTGCTCGGCCGCTTTTTTAAACCACTCAAATGCACTGCTATTATTAGCAGATATCCCGATACCGTATATAAAGCATAAACCTACTTGAGTCTGAGCATCCGCATATCCTTGGTTAGCAGACTTATTATAATATTGATATGCCAAATTCTCATTTTTCTCTATACCCCATCCTTCTTCATAACATATTCCCAACTGGAATTGCCCTTCAGCATCATCTTGTTTCGCTGCTTTTTCAAACCACTCAAATGCTTTTTTGTCATCTTCCTGTACGCCATCACCTGCCAAATAACATTTTCCTATGTTAGTTTGTGCGGAAGCAAGTCCTTGTTCTGCAGCCATACGGAAGTAGTAGGCTGCATCAGATTGATGTTCCTCTCCGCCAACCCCCAATTTGTACATAACACCTACCAATAGTTGTGCTTCCGCGTTCCCAGAGTCTGCTATTCGTCGTACAGTTTCCAAGCCTTTTTTGTTATCAGAGTTTATCAGATCAACCATTTCTTGAACTGTCATATTATTTCCCTCTTTGTTCCCACTTACGTGTACTGTTTCTTCATTCCTTTCTTCTAGTATCTGATTTTGTTCTTTTGCAAGGTTTTCATATTCTTCAATCTCTTCATCTGTAGCTTCTTCACTATCTTCATCTCCTAAATCAAATAACCAACCCAATTGTTGTAAAATTGCTACAACAATACAATCGTGAGTCAATGGACAGCCATCTAAATCAACCCCGAACAAATCTTTTATCTCTTTCTTAATTTCCTCAATTTGCTTTTTTGTAGCGCCTAAATCCTTAACAAGATCAATATCTTCGCCTTTAACCTTAACAATCTCTTTATGCAAAACATCTTTTGATATAGTAATAACACCAATACTAACCAAATCCACATAGTATTTTTGTTTTACATATACAGCCTTTTGCGGTCTCTCTTTACGTCTAGGCTGCATCATCCAGTTAATCATCTTATACATCAGGCCCAAATTGCTCTTAGGCAGATCATCTTCCTTGAATTCTTCTATGTCAAATTCTAATGGGCTCTTCCCCGTTAGCAAATTGAATATAGTTGCACCTACAGCGTACAAATCTGTCCAAGGACCAAATTGGTTGAAGAGCATGCCTGTTTGTTCTGCAGGAGCATATCCTGGAGTAAAATACAGAGCTGTAGAGGTCATTTCACTTGGTGTAATCTGCTTACTAGCTCCAAAATCTATCAACACAACAGTCTTACCTATTAGCATGATGTTGGCTGGCTTTATGTCTAAATGCCATATTTGGTATTTGTGTATTTCGGACAAAGCATCTAATAGTTGTGGAAGGATATCCATTACTTCTGATTCCGACATTGGATGTCCCTCTCGTTTCATCTTTGATGCTAAAGATTCTCCTTCCAAATAATCCATAACGTAATACACGGTATTGTTCTCTTCGAACAAGTCATAGACCTTAACAATATGCTTGTTGTCTAATGACATTATACGCTTGGCCTCTTTTTTGAACTTTTCCTTTTGTTTCTCGAAGAGAGGGTCGTTTACAGAATTGGAAACTTGTACGGACTTACTTGATCTCTCATTAACTCCATTAAGGAATAACTCTTTAATGGCAACCTGGCAATTAGACGAAACTTGATTTGCCAAATATGTTATGCCGAAGCCTCCTTGCCCCAGCACTCGCTCTATTCTGTATTTACCACCTTGCAAGGTGGTGTTTGGTTGTAGGTGTTGCATTATCATGAGAAAAAATCATTGATTATATCCATTATTCCTTTTTTCTTACCGACAAACCCGTAATATTCCATAGGATGCCATGTGTTGTCATGCATTTTTCTAAGTTTTGTACCTTTAAAGAGTTGCAAAGATTCGATTTCTTGACGAGTATAAGATTTATTATCGCCTTCTATGAAATAATACTCTGGTGTGCCATTATAGGGCCTTCCTTTCCCAATAAGCTTACTTTTTATTTCGGATATTTTCCTTCCTGCTGAACTAAAGCCTTTCCAGTATGCACGTCTATACCAATTTAATGCTTCTTTTTTGTCACATGGAACTAAGATTCCATTCTCATAGCATTCACCGACAGCAAACAAAAGTTCAGGGTCCGCCGATTCACCTGCTTCGGATAGCCATTTTATAGCTTCATGAACATCACGCGCTCTACCTAATTCGAACTTTAAGTAACATTTTGCCAATCTATTCTGAGCTTGAGTGCAACCATTGTTTGCAGCTTTTCTGTACCATTTTATAGCTATATTATCACTCTCTATGACACCAAAACCAACCTCATAACAATGACCAAGAGCATACTGGGCTTCAGCATGATTTTGCGAAGCGGCTTTTTTATACCAAACGGGGGCTAAAGCTTTATAAGCGTTAGATAAATCGGTTGCTCCCCCATAATGGGTCTCAAACCATTTGCCCACTTCAAATTGAGAGGCAAAATCTCCTTTTATTGCTGCTTGTAATAAAGTTTGGCGGTATCTTGAAATATTTTTATACGGATCAACATTATACTTTTTCCTGAGGCTATCAACGTTTATTATCTCACAAGCCTCTACTACTGTTTCCTCAGAACCGCTATCCCTTCTATTCCTTTTGGATTTCGTGGTGTCCTTTGTAACTTTTTTACTTACCGTTTTATGTAAGCATAGCTTATATTGTACTTCTATTTCTTTAATATTTTTTGGTCTATCCTCCCTATTTGGTTTCATCATCCAAACAATCATGTCTTTGGTTGACGATGATACGGTACTTGGAAACGAAAAAGCGTCAAGTCCATCCTTATATAATCTGTTAGAAGATGGAGGAATATTGTCTGTTAGTAGATTGTAAAGAGTTGCTCCTAAAGCATATATGTCTGTCCATGGGCCAATTTCTTTTATCGCTTGTTCTAAGTCATTCTGGTTTTCATAAGTGAGGTCAGCCAATTCTGGAGGACAATAACCTCTTGTGTATGCAAGAGCTAATGAAGTCGTAAGTGTACCAAATTGTTCAATATGCTTGCTAGCTCCGAAATCTATAAGATAAACGTGATTGTTTTTGTCAACCATTATATTCTCTGGTTTAATATCCAAATGCCAAATGCTCTTCTTATGTGCAACTTCAAGGGCGGGGAGAAGCTGTTTAATATATTCAAAGACAATACTTTCAGGTATCAAGCCCTCTCTATTTAATTTTGTACGTAAAGACTCACCGTCAATATAATCCATCACGTAATAAACAGTAGAATTTTCTTCAAAGTATTCGTGCACTTTTATTATATTGGGATGGTCTAGAATCTCTAGGCGTTTTGCCTCTTTTATGAATTTCTCTTTCTGTTGGAGAAAAAAAAACCGATTAGCAGAGTTCGTCACAACAACCCTATTACCTCTACGTTTATTGATAGCCTGTCCTTTACCACCAATGAATAACTCTTTTATGGCGACTTTACGATTAGATGAAACTTGAGTGGCCAAGTACGTTATGCCGAAGCCTCCTTGCCCCAGCACACGCTCTATTCTGTATTTTCCACCCTGGAGGGTGGTGTTTTGAGCCAAATAGCACATATCTTCCACAAAGTTAATGTTTTTTTCTAAGACTATCACTAGACAGCAAAAATACTTTTTTGATTTGGTGCAATCCGATATAAGCATGCCTCTGCGGTCGGTTCACTTCGGAAGACACCCTACCTATCGTTGACATATACAGTGCAGATTACGTACAAATAATTGCTATAAAAATCCATCCTATCGCAATTAGCCCCAATATACCCCCGAATATCGCAAGCTTTATTTCATCTGAAAGACCTTTCCCATTTTTCCCCCTTGACGGGTTTAAAGAGCTCGTTTTATCTTGATTATTTAGATTAGGCTTCTCTAAAATTGTTTGTTCTTCATCACTGCTTTTTTCCTTTTTAAGAACGGTAGACTTATGCCCTTCACTTTTTGATATTTCTCTTAGTGGTGGAAGTTTAGCAAAAAGATCACTAACAGTCTGAGGTCTACGATTCCTATTGGTTTGCATCAACCAAAGTACTATTTTCTTCATCCCGTCACTCACGCTGGCAGGCATTGGCAGCGATTCATGTTTGTCGTTGCTTATATCATCGTCGATATCAGTGGGCAGTGGTGGGCGTCTGTTGGTCAACAGATTATAGAGTGTGGCACCTAGAGCATAGAGGTCGGTCCAGGGGCCGAATTTCTCATAGTTCTGCTCCATCTGCTCACGAGGAGCATAGCCATTGGTGTAGCTGATGGCCGTGCTCGTTGTAGCACCTCCTTTCTGAGCATTCAACTGTTTTGAAGCGCCGAAGTCGATAAGCTTTATATTGCCAGCCTTGTCTATCATGATGTTGGCTGGTTTCAGGTCAAGATGCCATATATCGGCATCATGCACCGCTTTCAGCGCATCGAGAATTTGAGGAAGAATCCGTCTCACTTCCGACTCTGTCATCGGGTGGCCGGTACGTTTCAGCCTGTCGCTGAGATTCTCGCCATCCACATAGTCCATCACATAATAGGCCGTTCCGTTCTCCTCGAAAAGGTCAAAAACGGAAATGACATGTTCATTTCTGATAGCGGACATACGTTTAGCCTCCTTCTTGAACTTCTCTTTCTGTCCTAAAAAAAGTTCAGATTTAGTAGAGCTGAGCGTGATTACAATATTGTCATCACGTATATTATCTTCCTTCAGGAAAAACTCTTTAATGGTTACATTAACATCAAGAACAGTGTTATGTGCCAAATAAGTAATGCCGAAGCCACCCTGCCCCAGCACACGCTCTATTCTGTATTTTCCACCCTGTAGGGTGGTGCTTGATTGTAAGTGTTGCATTACTTCATACAATACTGTGAGATTTATTCCTATACGTTATGTTTCTTTGAGTTCAAAAAGAAATCAACAATTCCTTTCATCTTCTGCAGAAACGTTTTGGCCTTCTTCGCTTCCTGCACAATGACTACATCATCTACGTTTGCCTCTATTACTTTGGGAATGATATTGATAGCATTACAGCGCGAAGAGGGCTCTTCATTATAGAGGTCTTCATCTCCTCCTTCTTTTACCACATTCATAATATGGATTAGCCAAGCGGTATGATTGTCTTTGTTGTTGATAGTTGCCTCAATCAGCCGTCTTTGTTTTTCTTCATCTGTTGTGTCAGAAGCAAAGAGTGACAAAATTTCAGCATTGCTCATTTGCTCCAGCATGCCATCAGAACAAAGATAGAAATAGTCGCCAAGCTGAACATCAGTGATGTGAATAATGTCTGCACGCATACGATTGTCTTCACCTGGTGTCATCGCACGGGTGACGATGTTTTTTTGTTGGAATGTCGCCATTTCGTCGTAAGAAATTTCCCCTGCTTGAAAAAGGTCAAAGACTAGTGAGTGGTCACGGGATTGGTACAAGATACCCTCATTATGCTTACTTGGACGTATATGGTATATACGACTGTCTCCAATATGGGCAGCAGTGATGCCTTGGGCATGGAAATAAATTAAGGTAAGGGTGGTGCCCATCTTTCGAGGGCTGCCATCATCATACTTGTCCAATTCAGTATAGGCAAATTCTATGGCTTCGCGCAGTTGGTCGTCGGTGAAGAAGATACCTTTTATATTCCCTTCAAACCACCTTACCAATGATTGGCAGATGACCTGGCTGGCAATTTCGCCCTTTTCATGTCCTCCCATGCCGTCGCAGAGTACAAAAAGACGATTATCCCATTGGGCGATACTGTCTTCCTGATTAGAACGTTGTCCAATCTCATGGATGGATAGGGCCGGGTAAAGTGAAATCTTCATAAGTTATGAGAGTTTAAATGTTACAGTCGTATGTCCCATCGTGATGCTGTTACCGTCAGTCAGACGTATAGAATCATTAGTCTCGATGGGCTGGCCATCGATGATTGTAAGGTTCTTGTTCTGATAATTGCTAAGTACGGCTTTCTTGGTACCATCGGGTAGCGTGGAAACAATAATGATACAATGTTGGCGACTCATATAGCGGTCGGCAGTCTCGATTTGGACTGTCGCTTTGGAGGTCATGCCTTGGCGGCCTACAATATTTTGTCCTTCTTTAAGTGGATAATCCTTCCCTCCAAATAATAGTTTGGCATTGGCAGAGGTTTTCTGAGTAGGTGTAAAAAGTTGGGTCGCCCCAGTTAAACCACTTCCTAACACTGTTGCTCCGTCAGTACCTGCAAGTTGAGTCGCACCACTATCTGCCGCTGGCTGCTTAGGAGCGGCATAATAGGTCTTGGCCTCTATGGGATCCTGTTGCGGTTGGAACTTGACTTGAAGAATGGATTTACAAGATGGACAAGTGATTTGCTTCACAGTCTCATTTTGTGAGTTCTTTACATCAAGCACTACTTTACATTTTGGGCATATTATTCTTTTCGTCTGCATATTGCATTACCACTTTATGATTGTCATGTCATCATCGAAATTACCCCACATGACGGGATGTTGCTTGTTGCCCGATGCCTCTATAACGCCATTATGTACAAAGTCATATATCTCATGTGCGGTAATCTGCCTGTCTCTGTTCTTGTCGGCTCCTCCACGTAGCCCCCGCTCCAAATAAATAGTAAAGAGACTGTTCTTGTATTGGGTCTCTTGTGACACTTCATTGGTTCTGGAAGAAAGAAATAGCATCACGTTCTGACTATTGTGGTAGGGGGTCTGCTGCCTGGTGGTGCGCATCTTACCTGCGTAACAGGCATCAGCTATAATCATTTTACGGCTGGCTTTGCATCCTTTCAGCATTTTGAATATATGCTGATAGGTGAGCAGACCGTCATAACAGACCAAAGCTCCTGGTGTACCATGTCCACTGAAATATAGAACAACGGCGTCTTCGTCCTGAGCGCCCGCGAATAAAGAGTGCATACTACTCAGCAGAGCAGATTGCGTTGCGTCGCTATTTACCAAAATCGTGACGATGGCGTCTTTTGTCGCATTGAAAACGTTGGCTATTGCCTTTGCGTCATTGTCACTGATACGGAGATCATCCTTCGTGCCAGGATAGTCGGCAATCCCAACACTAACTACATACACCTTAGCTTGTAAGGGAGTGATGCAGGTAAGAAACAGAAAAATGATATGCAAAATCTGTTTCATTATGCGAGAACATTCATGTCATCGATATTTGCATCATTCATGTAGTCAGGCATGCCAGGAGCAACATCCGGGTTCTCCATTGCAGCTGTTTGATTTGGATCAGACTCATTTGCCAACTCACCCAAGGTCGCTCTCTGACCAGTAGAAGCTACTACTACATCATCGTCACTTGGTCCCTGCGGCCCAAAATCAATAATAGCAACGTCAGCTTGGTTGTCACCTGTAACATCATACCCAACAGCTAAATGCCCATCAACGTTAGCATAGCCAACAATATGTACGTCTTCACCTTCTAATGCTTGATAGGCTTGAGCAACCTGTGGGTCAACCATTTGAACATCAGAAGTGTTACCAACCGGATGAACCTCCGCTGTTGTGGCTACAGGCTGAAAAGCTACATCGGGATGTGTATCCGTAGGCGTCGGAATTTCATCTGCATGAACTTCTGGATTTACATGATGGGCAAAGTCGTCCTTCTGTTGAGGTGTCATAGAATTCCACTCGTCTGCTGTATAGGTGTTGTAGATACCTCCATGCCAGATAAACACGCCACCAGGCCCGACCTCAGCCCGGGCTGCAGCAAAAGCTTCACCAAAGGATAAGTCATTATGCATTTGGGCAACAGGAAGGGATGCTTGATAGGCGTTTCCTGTCTGTTGTGCTTCCGCAGCTGCAGTATCTGCTGTGCCATCAAGGGCATCTGTCATTGTAGCGGCAATTGCTTGTCCTGTGTACAAAAGTCCTGCACCCATCAGAATGCCAGAAACTCCACCAAGGGTTACATGTTTCCATGAGCCTTCCCCCTTCTTGTTCTCTTCTTGTCCATTGATAACCGGACGCTTCTCAATAATAGTTTCTTCGTTCATATTTCGACAATATTTGATTTTTTAGCAAAAGTAGTATAATTCAATGTTAATTCTATGTTACAGAAAGTTCTTTGTAAGAAATACCCAATTTATTGTACGAAATTACTTTTTGTATTTCTTCTTACAATACGGGCAGGCTTCATTTTGGGCTAAGATCTCATAGTCTTGAAAGCCCATAAAATGACCACACTTTGGACAGACGTAGCGACGCTGGAAACTTTTGTTCATCTCCTTCTGCTGAATGGGAACTTCTGATGATTTCTGATAGGCTTGATACGTAAAGACGAGAGAGATGATAATCGCCAAAGCATAGAGAAGCAAATAGATAGGACCATGCCCTAAAATAAAACTACAGGCTATCGCTAACATGGTAATAATGCCTGTAGCAGAACGAGCCGCGTTAAATTTGCGTTCAGCAATCTGTAATTCTAGACGTTGATCATCATACTCAGTCCATATTTTCTTGAGTGGACGAATATCTATGGTCTCAACCTTTGGCTCGCTCAGTGAACCCCACTGAAAAAGATAATGAGAATTTCCAAGTTCAACTTTGTCGCTTTCTGAAATCGTCATGTTTTCAACAGCGATACCGTTGACAAAGGTTACATTCCGCTCATTCAGATTCTTGATCTGCCATTTGCCGGCTCCAATTGGTTGCAATGAGATATGATGGCGGCTTACATCCATTGGTACACTACCAGGCTGCCCAAATAGTTTGGGGTTACCTTCTTTAATAATGCAAAGTTGGCGAGTCTGCGGTTCTCTTCCTATGATTATTTCCATACCAAATCAAATTTTAGTTCTAATGACAAGTTCCTTTACTGCTTTTAGTGCATCCTTTGATACAGGCATATGGAAAAGGAAATTTTCGCAGTCCGACAACATGAGAACCTGTTTCTGAATATCCACTTGGTAGATGTAGTTCATGTTGACAATGAAACGTTTTCCAATTCGCATAAAATGTCTGGCGTTTTCTCCCAATTGGGACGCCAATGCTTCTTCTGTATGAGCAAGGTTTAGGGTAACACAAACTTTTTGTTTATTGGCAGTTACGATGTTAGTGTAATTCCCGTCACCTTCGAAATAGACAATTTTATGAATGTCTAAACGGATTAGTCTGTCCCGTGAATTGAAATAGACTCTTAGCTGTTTCATATTATCATACTTTTTGTTGATGATTAATCGGTTGCCTTTCAATGTAGCCCCGGTAGCGGCCCAGCATGCTGATGGTGGAGCGCAGGGTCTGCATTTCCTCCGTACTCTGTCCGTTGTTGAAAAGGCGGAAGTCGGAAACTTCGTAGCGGTAGCGGAGCTGGGCGTTTTTGTTTGTGGGCATGGTTGTTGAATTAAGGCGTTCGATGGTTATTAGGCCTTTGCAAAAATAATGATTTTTTTGCGTAATCCTTCGCTTTTCTCTACAAAATTGCCTCAAAGTGAACCTTTCTGCCTCTTTCCGGCTGTTTTATCCCTTATTTTTGTGTTTTTTCTGCAAAAAAATCCATATCTGTGAAGATTGGCTGCACAATGCCCCCTTACCTTTGTCGACAAATCTTCCACTCCGCCCGCGGAGCCACGAGGTATGACTATAACTGATGAATGCTGTGCCAGGTCGGTCTGTGACATATAAGTCGACAGGAAACAAGGCTCTTTTCCTTGGGGTCGCATACAATGCGGTGTTGGATTGGGCTGAGAACAATAAAAACCGACTGACGAAGATAGTCATCGTCGATGTCTACGGCGACTATTGGCATTGGCTCCAAACAAAACGAGGCTCATTTAGTTGTATAGCTTCTTCATTTGTTTTTTTGTTGAATATTATATCTCGCTTTCCATACCGTTTTTATTTTAATTCCCATACCCGGAAATACTTACAATGAATACGAATTCTTGGCTTTTTGCCTCTTCACACCATTTGGCCGCATAATCCGTGGCATATCCACGAACGCGCAAGTTCCTTTCGTCTGCCAATTTCGTGTCTTGGTAGGTCCAATAGAACACATCGCTTACGAAGAAACCTCTTAATGTGTCTATGTTTTTGTCCTCCATTGCTTTCCTTATCGTACTGGATTTTGATAATTGTCCTACTGTCATACCATTACAATTTATGTCATAGAAAGTATAACCTCTCGATATTCGCTTCTGTATAATCACAGGAGCATTTTTATCAACCCGATGAACGATATTCTTATTATTCCTGAAACCATAAGGGCCTGCATTATACCCGATATTATAATTGTCTAAACCGGGTTCTTTCTCGCGAATTCCAAGTGAGGTGTCATCTCCTTCGTATTTTTTCATTTCTTTCACCGCCTTCTCACGGGGGCCAAGATAGGCCATTAAATACTTCCTTGCACGAGTAAATGCTACATAAAGCAACCGTTTCTCCTCTTCAATACACTCTTCATCATGCTGAGAAAGAGGTGCCGCCATATTAACTTTCTCCCTAGGATTATATGGAAGAGGTGCTACCGACGGCGTAACTATTACAGCATCAAATTCCAACCCCTTCACTTTATGCATGGTTGTAAGAACCACATTCATTTGCTTGTCTTGCAGTATTCTTTGTGTCTGGTATTTGTCGTACAGTTTGTACAATTGGGTGTTGTCTTCTGACAATGAGAGCTTTATCGACTCTGCCATTTCTGCATAAGTATGTTTTTCGTCGTCTCCTTCAGCAAATTCTAAATAGTCAAGAACCAAAGTATACGCAAAGTCAAGATAGAAACTGTCCCAATTACGTAATTGAGTTATCCAATTTGATATTTTGCTTCTTACCCAATCTCTTGTCACGTTATGAGCCAGTTTCAAAGGCTTGTCTCCTTCTTCTTCAAGCATGCGAATAACAGCATATATTTCTCTTTTACGATACAGCTCACATTCCGATGCCCCTTGTATCCTTATTCTGACATCCGGAATGTTCATCGTCCTAATCTGGGCATATCCGTTATACACTTCACTGTTAGTACGGAAGAAAACGGCAACATCTGCCATCTGGCGTTGCTTTAAGAAAGATATGGTGTTTTGAAAATCATCTGCCCAATTTCTCTCATTATGATATATGAAAGTATAGGGTTCTGTTGGTTCTTCTTCTTTGCTTTTCTTACAAGGAACGGGTAGTTTTGAGGTGTCAAGCAAGAAGACTGACGCTTCTTTTAGAATCTTGGGATATGACCTGTAGTTGGTGTTCATGGGCATTTGTTTAGGTTTTAGTTTCTTATCCAATTGGTCATAATAGAACTTAGGATCCATCGATTCTTTTTTTTCAAACCCATAAATACTTTGGTCTCGGTCGCCGATAGTAAAGAATGCGGGATGATTATAGATTCTGTCCAACTCAAACATCGCATCCAATCGAGTTTGTGTGATATCCTGGAACTCGTCAATCAGCACATATCTTATATCGCCAAGCACCTTGGTCACTTCAATAGGATTATTCCTTAATAAGGATAACAATTCGCCCTCCCATTCACTCATCTCCAATCCTTCCAATGTGGCTGGCCCACAGACTCTTTTGGCAAGACCATGGAAAGTATAGACATGCAGCTGACTGGCTGACCGACTAAGACCCAATGATGTGAACAACTTGTTCAAACGTGATTTCAATTCAACGACAACAGCACGGTTATAGGCCAAAACAAGAATTTGGTTAGGTCTGACGTGCTGGCGATAAATAAGCTTGGCGCATCTCATGGTGAGAACATGGGTTTTACCAGAACCAGGACCTGCTTCAACGTTTACATTTACATTGGAATTCTCATTATAGATAGCCCATTGTTCAGGGTTGTCTCTCATCTTCTCTTCCTCATTCTTGATGGCAGTCTCGCGAATTGGTCCCCATATTGGGTCATTGTCATCATAATATTGGCTTAACAGCTCTATAAAGCCGTTTGCGTCTGTTCTACTAAAGTAGGCACTTATTAACTCTTGAAAAGCCTGTTTGCTCTTAACTTTAGTGGTAAGGGCATCCATCACGCATAACCTAAGACCCCGAATCTGCATTGCTTCATCAAACGCCAATTTGTCTTCATAATCCCGACTGTCCGGCTTTGTGTCTTCAAGAATCGGCTGTTCAGAAATGTCAGTTGTGCAAATCTCAACTCCTGTCGGCAGAAGATTGTCCGATGCTATATAAGCCATACCTGAAAGATAGCGTAATACATTCTCGAAATAGGTGAAACCTTTTCCCTCTAATTTCAGATGATTTATGGCATCAGTCCAATTTAAGGATTGCCTGTTGTTGCCTTGTAACTCATAAATGTATTTCAGCGTTTTCAGACAGTCTTCTTTGAATTTAGGAAGAAAAATTTTCCATGTATTCTTCTCTACAAGCACAGATTGTTTTACACAGCCTTCTTCTCTGTCGATATATGACTTACATTTCACATCGGGAATAATGTCAAACAGCGTGGCAAATATTTGTCTGACACGCTTTCCCATTAGGTCCTTCTTGTAGTTGTTGGCAACTGACAATCCTTTATTCCTGTCCTTGTCCTCCTCGTTATACCATGGCAAATAATATCGGGTTTCTGATATGCCATCGTCCAGTGTCTTTTTGACTGGCTTTAGGATGCTATCTATCGACGACATGTCCAAGAACTGGCGTATTTCTCTTTCAAAGTATGTTTTCTCTTTGTTGGTAGCATTGTCAGCCAGTATCTTTTCTGCTGCATTTATGATGATATGGAAGGCCAAGTCTACACGGGGGTGATTCAAAAGGTATGACACTTCGTCAAGGCGTGTATTGGCAATCCTGCATCTTACTTCTTGTTCGATGGTCAACAACTTGTATTTTGAACATGTTATCAGCTCATTCAGCACCTTTGTGGAATGAATGGACAGGTCACCGGCCAGTTTTTGCAAGGATACTTGTATTGTGTCACTACCCTTCTCCTTAGATAATCTCAACAGGCTGGCGAAAATAGTTTTTGTAAGCACCCCATCTCTTGAAGAAAGAAGAGGTGATTGGGATACATCTTTTTCATGAAGGGTGACTGTTATGTGAGCGGGACTTAAATACCCCATCTTTATTCTCCCCATCCTTTCAAGCCAATATTCACCAAGTTTAAAGTCGGTGTATTCATAATCATGTTGTGAACTTGCCCAAAGGGTATTGGGCACCACGACAGGAGTCTCTTTGGCCTTTTCCAAGGACTGTATGTCCGATATGTAGTTGAGTATTGCACTCCTGATTTCTTCCAGATTTTTCCAGCTAAGCATGCTCTGCAGCAACTGCTCGCGCGACCTTTTTATGTCGTCAGGTGAATAGAGGCAAACTGTTGGGATGGGGTTGTCCTCACCGAATCCTACAAGCTGGTACATTTCCTTGTTCCTGCCTGCACGTCCCACTTCTTGCAGATAATCTTCTAGCACATTGGGTGGTGACATGTGCACGATGTAGTGGATATTGGGAATATCCATGCCCATACCGAAAGCCTTTGTGGCGCATAATATGTATATGGGGTTGTCTTCTGATTTGTAGCGGACGTATGCTTCATCGCGGTCGTCTGCGTCCATACCGGCATGAAAATAGCCTACACGTTCTGATGCGTCTCGCTCATGCAGTACTCCTTCTTTCACCAATAGAGAGGGTAATGTCGCAGCCAGCTCCTCACATTGGCTTCGAGTCTTGCAGAATATGAGCATTCTGCTATACTTGAAATGGATGTTTTTTTCTTTAATATACGATACTATAGCCTTAATCCTGGACTCCATGTCATGATCAACAAGTTGAAAAGAGGTTCCGATATGACTGCGAATAGGATTGTATATTTTCTTGTCGTTATCTTGCCCGAGACGTTTCACTGTAACCGTTTCACTTATTTGATTGTATATCATATCGGTAACTGTCGCTGAGAACATGGCAATGCACATCCCTCCAGGGTAGGTCTCAGAAAACTCCTTGCATTTATTGATGACATTGAGATATTCCGGACGGAATTCCATTCCCCATTGGGATATACAGTGGGCTTCGTCAAAAATCATGTACTCCAGTCCCTTGTCATTCATCATTCTAGTTTGCAGGGCATTGATGAAAGCTCGTGAGCGGAATCTCTCGGGAGTAATATACAATAGAGCCAGTTCACCACTGTTTATCTTTCTATATATGCTTCTTGTCTCTTGGTAGGTTCTGTCGCCATTCAGATAGTCAACATTGGTGTAGAATCCCTTTTCATTTAGTTCACGCACTTGGTCCTGCATAAGTGCTTTTAAAGGGGTGACCACCAGCGATAAGTGGTTTGTAAACGATGCGTTATACAATGCTGGACCTTGGAATAGCACAGACTTTCCTCCACCTGTAGGAATGGATATAAGATAGTTCTCCTTCCTGCTGAGAATTTCAGGAAGGACCTCGGCTTGTATGGGAGACCATTTCCGTTCCCCGTCTCTTTCAGGAACCATGGTGGCCAAGATTACATCCATAGCCTTCGTTATTGAATCTTTATCTTGAGGAGCATCGCCTGCCGAGTATTCTCCAAAAAAACGTTGAGCGTTTGAAAGACACTCTTTGAATTCCTCTTCTGTTCCCCACAATTGGCCCGAAGCGAAAGTGTTGGTATTCCACACACTGCTCAATGTGTGGTATTCCTCTAAAAAACTGTCAAGAATAAACATTTTTGAAGCACTGTTGTTCGCCAGGACAAAATGACTGTAGTATTGGTAAACTGGCCATATCGAGAGAAACGCAGCTTGATAGGTGTCTTTGCTGGTGCCTTTTTTCAACTCTGCCCCGGTTTCTTCTATTGCATCGTTAAGCGTGCAGTCCTCTATGGCGTTGTCGCTATCCTTCCACATCATCATATGCTTTTCAACAGCCATTTGGTCCCAAACGTAGCAATAGGCAGTGAATAGGCGCTTTTCTGTAACCTTGAAGAACATCTCCTTAGAGATAATCAACATCCCGTCAGCCCTTTGTGCTATTTTCTCCAATTTGGACACCAATGTGCCTTCTTGGGGAATATAGAATCCTAGATGTTTAGCATAGGCCACGACTTGGTCTAATTCCAAATCATCTTCAAGTATGTAGATAATAGGGAGGTTACGTTCCGATGTGTGTACATGGCTCAGCAATGCCAGCTGATACATCCAGTACATCGACCTGTAACGTGTGGTAGAATTCACACGTTTTTGCGTGAAGTCAAATCTTTTGGGCCGCCCACTTCTCACCAGCGTAACAGATTTGTTACTCTCAGTGCTGCTTGTCCATCTAATGCGTTTTATTCTGTCGGAGCCAAGTTTATTATTCAGAGACTCCAACTGCTTGAAAACATTATAATTGTAGTTGACTATATATTTCCCGCCTTTGGTCCTTTCTAACCAGACGTTTGCAGCGTCAGACGGCACATCTGCAAACAAGGTTGATTTCCGTTCTTCTTTGGTTACAGTTGTGTAGCTGGAACCTCCAAGGCGCATTTGGATAGAACTGTTTCCATTCCAGAAATCAGAAGGACGGAGTGGGGTCGGAAGTGTATACTGGTTAAGCCGGTTTTCCAGCTCGCATCCCACTAAAAACACCTTGCTGAAATCATAACGGCTTATGTCGCTTATGATTCGTAGGTCTGCACACTGGATGTTTGCGGAAGAATCCGTTACATAATCAAGCAACATGTCATCTGTAAAATATTGAATCCTAAGATATGAAGCCAAGTTGGATACAATAGGTGTGTTTGACAACTTACAGAAACGAAGCAAGGTCGCTTGAAGAAATGAGTCAGGCAAGGGATTATCCTTTACTTTGTCTTCAGAAATCGTCATATAGTCAATACTGTTCTCTTCTCTAATAAAAGATAAGTGAACATGCTCGGCTATCCTGTTCCATAATCTTTGAGGTGCGATAATCAGAACATTGTCTTCGCTCTCTTCATTGATGGATTCCAATTCTTTGATAAGAGAATCGTCTATATCACGAAGATTCTGATAGAAAGAATCTTCCGTTCCTGCCGATTTTTTTAAGAACTTGGTGAAATTGGGATGGTGTAGCTCATTTAAGATGGTCTGAATGTTATCCGGTAAGAAGTCCTTTAGCTGTTCGCAAAGCTGCTCATCTATCGCCAAGCGGAACAGCTGATTACAGAATAGACGGTCAGTCAATTCTGTGTCATCTTTGGCGTTATGAGCCGTATGGAGAGAATATGCATATCGGCAAGGGTTGAGAAGTATTTCAATCTCAAGGGTGTCCCAGACAAATTTGGGCTTTAAACAGCTTTTGGCTTCTAAAACCTTCAAATCCCACTGCTTGATTCTATGGCCAACAACAATTGATTTTGAATTGATTTCGTCCACAAGGACATTCAACTGGGCCTCATCTTCATAATAATGGGTATAGTCTGCAGAGCGGAAAGCAAACTCTTTAACCGTATCGCCATCGGTTTCCAAATCAAACACAACATAAGGCAATTTGCTCTTCAGCTCTGTCCATTGTTCGCCAATGAATAATTCAAAGATTTTGGTGTCAGAAAAATATCCGGATACTATATCTGTAGCATAACTTTTAGGGAAAAAACGCAACAACTGGAACTGCTCGTCTTCCGGAAGCGTTTTAAGGGCACCAACTACTGCATCATCGCCTAATGATTGAATGTATGTGTCATTCTCTATTTTGCCATCATTTTCTATCCATGCACAATAGCGCTTTATGAAAGACGCAACATATTCCGCTGGTTGAGAAGATACCCAAGCTGCACTTGCCTTAAAATCATCCATGCTGTTGAGATACTCGTAATCACCAGTGGATACGAACAACTCGACATACATTTCATCACTCAATCCTTTTTCTTTACCAAATATGTCTATAATAGAAATATCTTTGTCCTTACAGATGCTTAAGAAAGACCGCACTCCATCGGCATGCTCTACTATTTCGGCACTTAGTCCTTTGCGAAGAGCCGAATAGGAAGAAGTAATGTCGAAACCCTTTCGCACATACTTACCCCATCGGTCTAGATTCCTCTCTATCTTTTGCTCCAGAAGAATGCGCAGGAATTCTGTTGGGACATCATACTCGTTAAATAAATCATCGCACCATTTTTCGATAACGTCGTCATCAAAAAGGTCTGCCACTTTATGACTTTTCACATAATCGGCATCTTTATCTTTGAAAAGAAGAAGGCAAAAGGTAAATGCCTGTTCGGCATTGTTTTTCAGGAACTCTCTGGTTTCCGACCATTCCGCATCGAAATCATAAATCCATTTATTATTGCCTGTAAGATCTCTTAAAACAATACGCAAAGGTATCGTGTTGGTGTCTTTGTCATCAAGTTTTATCGTCTCAATGACATTGTGCTCTTTCAGCCATCTTTCAACTGCGATAGAGTTGGTAAAGGCTTCATTAATTAGAATTGTGGTTAGTTTGTCAATATAGGGCGTAAAATCTATTGATTCAGGAAGTTTCGATAGGCCGGACAACTTACCTGATTCAAATATGTGTTCTAACAATATACGGCAGTAAAGCTGATGAGCAGAGGCTCGTAAAGAATCGTCTGAAGTATATTCTCCTTCAGTGAAGATTTTGAATAATCGGCTATTTAGAGCAGGGTCATCAATAAACTGCCTTACAGTAGACTCCTGCCGTTTTGTGGGCATCTCTGCAATGTATTCGCAAAAAGCATCAATAACAACAGGATATATTGAAGTGTCATAGTGAATGGGGCTGGGGACGCGGCGACTGATGCTGCTCCTGCTTTTTTTAGTCATTTTATCGATGATGTAACATAAAATATTGGCATCGAAACTGTCTCCTTTATTGTCTTTACCATATATCTTAGCATATTTGCCACGATACTTCATGGCGAACAGCAAGGTGTCTCTTTTGTACTCTAAACGCTCGGCATTCAGAGCACTCCAGCCTCTTGGCGTTTTTTGAGGCGTAAAAATAATCCATTCTTTTTCTTCAGGGGTAGAGTCAGATACCCATTCGATTTCTCTGAGGTGACAACTGAATAATTTATTCTCATCTTCAGGTTTACCACTGATACCTTTACTTCCTGTAACAACAAATCCCCAACCTTTAAAGAAATCATAAAATTTTACAATACCGATGACTCGTTTAGGGGATTTATTTTTTTTGCTCTTACTAGAGCCTTTATCTTCAGCAGTCACCTCGTTGGTCTTTGGTCTATCAATTTCTTCAATACTTGAAGGATTATTGTCCGAGACTATAGAGATTGCTGCTTCTGTTTGTTTTTCTGTAGGAGAAACCTCATTTTCTTTCTCTTTATCTTGCCTTGTAGATGGTGATGATAAAGGTAGTTCGTACCTTAACCTAAGAGCCAATATAGGGTCAATTGCTCTTATTTCAGATGGTGACAATGCATAATTCGGGTCATCAGGAAGATTAATATCTTTCTGACGGGCATATTTTCGCAAATCTTCTATACTGCCACCTTTGCGCTCTAAAATTTGAGATATTGTTATTTTGTTATCAGCCATTTTCCCAATTGTAAGATTATGAGATGATGAATTGAATCGTAATTATTGCGATAGAAATAATTTTTAGACCTCCTTGTCAATCTATGAGGTCAAATAAATTGGGCAGCTTTGGGATTAATGTTCTCTTCTTCAATTTATCTACCTCCATCTTAAACGCCACATCTTTTTTATAAAGAAAACTATTCTTTGCATATTGCTGTTCAAACAGTAGCTTCCATATTTCATTGTGCGCTTTGAAAATATGGTCTACACTTACATTGTCGGGAATCATTTCTGCTTGGTATCCGGCAAGATATTGTTCTGATGGATTGTTGATGTTCAGACGCTCGCAAATGAGCCATGCCACCGACTCTGCCTCAAACTCCTCATCCGCATACGAGAGCCGTCTCGCACTCCACCAGTCTGCTCCATAAGGTGGAATGAGGTGCCGACAGAAGAAATGCCCTAGCTCGTGCATAATGGAAGCATAACGGGCACCGATAGACAAAGTCTCGTTTACGCTTATCAGATAGTGAGCATTGTACTTGATGCTCTCATTCTTGTTTATTGGAATAGCTATCTCAATTGGATAGTTCAACAGTTCAATTTGAGCGGCATATTCTGCCCCTGCTCTGAAACCATCAGTATAAGCGATGCCTAAAGTTGGTAGGTTGTTGATTAAGATGTCAAGGTCTTTCTTTTCCACTTCTTGCTTCGTATCATATTGCTTTTTGATGGCATCCAAAATCTTTTCTTCTCTAGATAAGTTGCCGTCAATGGATTCGGTGTCAGAGAGATCGAAAAGATAAGAGACGGGTTGGAATGAAAGAATAACCACGGGTCTGGCATTGGGTTTGACACGTCTATTCCATTTCTTTTGCCACTGCCTTGATGTGAGCAGATATTGACAACCTGGGCGTTGTATTTTTACCATCATTGCATTGAATGGTGCCAATTGCTTGAATCTTGCGCAAAAACGCATCAGTTCTTTATAATAGTTGCTTGACCGGTAATTTTGGACATCCTCAAAGAGTGCGTCTAGTTCACTCTTCACGGTTTCTATGTCAATATCCTTGCATTTTCTGATATCGTCCCTGTATTCTTTTGAAAAATCTTTCATGATGTAAAGGCATTAATGATACTAATTCTCTTATCCAAATCTCTTACACGCTTTTTTCATAGCCCATCCTCTATTTGATGCCATATATATGTAGTTTTTAGGTTATTATATGTGTTTTCTATGTTTCTCAAGCGTATCTATTTAAAACTGGGTATGACCTTATAAATCTTCGAGTATATACTGATGTCTCTATGACGCTGATAATGCGGTTGGAACATGGGTTTCTGCCCGTGCGGTTCATCTTGTCCAGCTGGTGCTTCGATTATATGATAGCGGAAGCAGTACGACTAATCAAGGTACCCTTCCAGTTATAGATATGTATATTAAAAATAATCCTCCCAAAATCGGTAAAACCCCTAACACTAAGCCGAATAATACCTCCCCAAGTAACACTTCTTCTTCGTTTGCAATAGCAAGAAATAAGCCTTTTGTAACATAAGATCCAAGTATTATTGATCCGATTCCAACTATGATTCTAATAATATTACCAAAGAAATCGGTACTTTCGCTATATTTCGTTTCTGAAGACACTCCATTATTTCGACCTTGTCCTTCAGCGGCTCTTTTCCTGGCCTCTTCAGCGGCTCTTTTTCTGGCCTCTTCTTCTGCTGCCCTTTTCCTGGTCTCTTCTTCTGCTGCCCTTTTCCTGGCCTGCTCTTTGCGTTTGGCTTCAATTTCTTTTTGTTCTTTTTTTTGGAAATACCTTGATAAATCAGAAAGGCTACGAGGGGCAAAATGAGCTCTGTTATTCTCATCAATTAAAAAGGCACATTGTTGTGTTCCATCTAACGTTAATGTAAGAATATTACCATCAATAAAAACCGGATGAAACATCATAACCTTATTTTCACTATTGATAATAACTGTTTTATTTGCTGTTATATATTGCCATGAACCTTTAAGGCCCACACCATTTGTGGTGACATATAAATCACCATTAGACTGGAATATATATAATGATTTTACTCCTTCATCATTGAAGACCCACCAGCTTTTATTACATAAAGTGGCTGATACGTCTAATTTTTCGCTGAATCTTTTATATCTATTTATTGTGTCGAAAAGATAAGTTTTCATGATTGTATAAGTCCTGGTGTTGAATGTTATTTTATCTGATGACTATTATTTTGTTGTTATGGATATATACTCCTTTCTTAGAAGGTGAAGGTATCTTGATACCACTCAGGGTGTACCACTCATCATAAGTATTACTGAGTGAAATGCCTTTGATATCCGATATTTCAAAAACCTCTTCCAGAGTAAACTCGGCAATAGGATTGTTGACGAGGATGGAACTTGGAACGGCAAGGTAAGCAGAATTGGGTCCAATGTTCACCCCCTCCTTTGGAACCTGCACAAACTTGTCACCTTGCAGGATATAGTTCGTTTTACCGTCCGCTTCTGCCGGCAAGGACATCGGTGTAATGACGGGTTCGAGAAAATTTGCAAAGCGACTTGCATCTCCGTAGATGCACTGCACATGGTATGTGCCAGGTTCACCTTTGATAAGTAGCCCCGTCATGTAATACACAGTTCTGTCGTCTGTAAAGTCATTGCCGCCACATTTCATGAAGTCCGCCACATGCCTTTTCGGTTCAATCATCGGGATAACATATGCAGTGATATCGGCAGGTGCACCGCTGTCATCGGTTACCAGTGCGAAGTCGAGAGATTCGTTGTAGGAGAAGGTGGTATAGCCAGAGTCGCCAATGGTGATGACGGCATATGAATTTGATACTTGTGCTGTTACATGGCATGTAAGTAAACAAAGCATTATAGTCAGTATGATTTGCGTAATTCTTAACATATTTATAAGCATGTATAAGATTATTCCACAATGTGGAAATATCAAGTTGTATGATAGATTCCTTGTTGTCAATGATTATGCAAAGATAACTTTTTTATTCCATAAAAGTACCAAAGATGACGTTTTTTTGACTTCTGATAGATGTTCAGCATCATTCCTTAAAAACCGTAAAGCCCCCCTTTTAAAAACTATACACCCCTTACGAGAACTAATCCTTTTATATAAATCCAAAAATTTCAATTTTCAAATAAACAATTTACTAAATTTCTAAAATATAATTTGTCCATTTCAAAATAAAAACATATCTTTGCATCGGTAATGCTGCCTGCCCAAAAAGCACGCCTTTACCGCTATTGTTGACCATCCCGGCCGGGGATGCGTGATGAAAAGTACATCGTCAGCGAATACTTGTTCTGGGGCCCGACTCCAAGTTGATAAGTGGCCTACCAAAAAGGAGTCTGTCTTTTTTCGTGGCCTTCGGGCCATGACCCGGAGCAAGAACAATCTTTTCATCAATCAACAATCAAATATGGTAATCACATTCGCAAATCAGAAAGGCGGCGTGGGCAAGACCACGCTCTGCACCCTCTTCGCCAACTACCTGGCTGACAAGGGCAGGAAAACGCTCGTGGTGGACTGCGACAATCAGCAGACCATTTCGGAGAAACGCAAACTGGATGTCAGGAAGACACCCGACGCCAAAATCCCCTACATGGTTCAGGCTTTCGACATCGGAAAGATGGAAAACGTGCAGCAGATGATGAACCTCATCAAGGGCATGGAGGGCACCGTGCTGGTCGACTCGCCGGGCAACCTCACCCAGCAAGGTCTCATCCCGATTTTTGTTAAGTCCGACTACATCGTCTGCCCCTTCCAGTATGAACCCACCTCCATCAACTCCACGGTGACGTTCATCGTTTTCATCCAGAAACTGAAGGAGAGATTCCCCCAGATGAAGACGGAGATTTTCTTCGTCGTCAACCGCCACGACAAACGGTACGGGAAGAAGCATGAACTGGAACTGTGGGCGAAGACGGAAGAGCGGCTGTCGAAATACGGCCGCTTCACCCCCAAAGTGGAGTCGAAGATTGACGTGCAGCGCTGCAACACGCTGTCGCTGTCGAAAGAACAGACGGACATCGTTTCCCCTACGTTCGATTTCATCATCAAACTTATCTTCAGGGAGGAAAAGGCATGAAAAAGCAGATTGTGACAGAAGACGACCTCCTGCAGATTCCGGAAATCGACGGATTGGTGAAGGACATCAAGCAGCAGCAGACGGTTTCGACCGAAATCGAAACGCAGCCGGAGCCGGAATTGAAACCAAGTCCCGTGCCGGTAGTCCATGCGACGGACTCATGGCGGCTCTTCCTCCGCTGCAGCGAGCAGTATGAATACCGCAAGAAAATCGACGACCGCAAGGCCTGCCTCATCGACAACGAGATTCTGGAGACGCTCAGAAACTGCGACATCAACAAGATGTCGACGGCCACGCTGGTCAACTCGGTGCTCCGCGCCTTCATCATTCAGAACCAGGACATCCTCCGCCAGCACATGACCAGAAGGAAAACCTTGCTCTGACCATAGGTGCTGCCGACAGAGGATGTATCTATCGGCGGCATTCCATTGCTATTATATAATCTGGAAACAATAGTCTTCGGCTCGTCCGAAGCGGAAAAACAATTAATCGAAAAGGTGCTTTATGAGATTCAAAAACAGAAAATTCACGAAGGCGAGTTTCGCTTTCCTTTGCTTTGCCTGCCTGTGCGGGTTCTTCAACTATATCACGCTCTCGTTCCTGCATGCCAATGGCTCGGCCGGAGCATCCGGCGGATGGTGGCAGTTCGCCGTCTACTTCTTTCAAGTCGCGGCGGCGCTTGCCACTATATATTATGGTGAACGGCTGCTCTCGGCCAGAAAAGACGACAAGGAATGGTTCTATACAGCCTTGAAAACGCCGGACGAATTGTCGCGGCAGAAGGAGACCAAGGTCATCTTCATAACCGTCGACGGATGCCTTTTCAATGGCTTCTACAGTTCGGACGACAGGATTTTCTACGGCTACGACGGACTTGACTTCCCTCTGGAAGAGGTGGGCATGTGGACCATCCAAAAGGTCTCGCTTGCCCTCGATGAGTGCAATCATCTTGACGAAGAGGAATCATGAAAAACCGACGAGCCATGGCAAGACCGAGAATAGAATGGAACGAGGACCGGCTTGAAAAGTTCGCCGAGTCCTATCCCGTCACCCGCAACCACATCCTAGCGGAATCGTTCCACCTCAGTGTGAGTTCTGTCAAGCGGAAGGCCAGAGAACTGAACCTGGTAAAGAGGGAGCACAATCGGCGGAAATGCCGGATTGACGCGATGCTCTGTGAGTTGTTCGGACAGTGCTCTTTCAAGCAGATCGCGAAAACCGCCGAGGTTTCCAGCCGCACGGTTCGGCGGGTCAGCAGACGGATGAACATGACGCTTCAGAGGGAGCAGAGAAACCAGTTTATCTCCATCAGTCTGAGGAAGGGACTCCACTTCGAGCAGACGAGGGAGATATACGGCTTGACGAGACGGTACAACCGGCCCGTCGGAAGGGATGACGACAGGGCATGGGCGAGACGGATGCTGAAGGAAAGCGGCTATATTGTGATTCGTGGAAACAGAACCGCCTATTACAGTGAGACTATGCAAAGAGACCCCTCCCTCGAGCAGTATGCCGTCTCCAACGGCATCATCCTGGAGCAATGGGGCTAATCATTAATAACATCAAATACCACAACTATGGAAATGACAGGAAAAATCATCGCCGCACTCCCGATGCGTTCGGGACGGTCGGCCAAGGGTGACTGGAAAAGTCAGCAGTACGTGTTGGAAACCGGCGACAAGTATCCCATGCACCTGCTCTTCGACGTCTTCGGCGAGAGCAAGATCAACGAGTTCAACATCCGTGAGGGCGAGACGCTCACCGTCTGTTTCGACCCCGACGCGCATCAGAAAGACGGCCGCTGGTTTGCCACGAACCGAGCCTGGAATGTGAAGAGGGACTAAATGAATCGAGGGGATGAGCGCAATGGCTCATCCCCTCTTTGCTTATATTATATGATGAAGATGCCAGGTGTTATTTATCTACTACCTAAGTAATATTTGCAAGCTTTTGTCATATTAGTTTTGTTGGATTAACTGTCATTTTTTATTCCTCCTTTTGTTGTTTGCTTGAAAAACTATATATTTGCACAAATATAATAAAACATATAACCCTATAATAAATATGAAAAAGCCAATGTTTTCTGCTAAAATTGCTTGGATTATGGTAGCCCTGATGCCGTTCCTCTTTATCAGTTGTTCGGATTCCGACGATCAGACCGACTATTCACTAGAAGGGACTTGGGAAGGCTCGGTGTTTACATCCGCTATCTGACATAATGACACCTATGCCATCTCATATAGTCATATTTGTTTTAATCAAGACCCCAACTATTGTGTGTCTGGTACAGGCTACTGGGTAGACTACTACAAAGATGCTCAATGGGAGTATGTTGCTCATCACATTGAATGGCAGGTGAGGAATGGGAAAATAGAGGTGTATCTTAAAGAATTCGATCATACTTACCTCATCGAGGTTAACAAACTTACCGAGAACTCATTCGGTGGACGTATCTACGACGGTGACACCCATTACGACTTCAAACTTCGGCGTATTTCGCCACCAAATTGGGAGGATTTCACTTACTATGATTATGATGATGTATACGATTATTATATTGATAGTAATTATGAGACAACAATTACTCTCGAGGGAACCTGGGAGGGTAAAATGTTCCTCTCTTCGACCTGGGGCAACTTTACCTATACCATCTCCTATACACAGCTCTATTTCAACCGCGACCCCTACTACTATGCCTCGGGTACCGGCTACTGGGTAGACTACTACAGCGATGCTCCCTGGGACTATGTGGCCAACCACATCGAGTGGCAGGTGAGGGGCGGAAGAATTGAGGTGTATCTCGTGGAGGACAACTACACTTACTTCATCGAGGACTACCGGCTCAATGACAACATATTCCGCGGACGCATCTACGACAACGACACGTATCTCGACTTCAGTATGAGGCATACCTCGTCGCCCAACTGGAACAACTTTGATTTTTCCAATCATGGCGACCTCTACAAGTCATCCTCCATTCACTTCAGCGGCAATACATTCATGAATTCTATGTCAGATAAGTAGCGAGATTCTTATATTAGTTTTAACAACAACGCTCATTTGAATAACTAACATAAGTTTGACACGAACCGTACCTGAAATGTGAAAAGAGACCAAAAAAGGTGAGGGAATAAACTACTGTTGCTTATCCCCTCACTGGTTATGAAATATTCTTCTTTTGTCTTAATAATAAGAGTAGTAATTGGGTGCGATGGCACTGGCTAAAGGCTCTGTTCAACAACAGAGTCAATAGGACTTGCCGATTGTTTACATACAGATAATCACCATTAATGGTATATCTAATGTCTTATCACAATTAAAGGACATCCACCTGCTATCGCTCCGTTTTTTTTCATTACCTTTGCATAAACGAAATCCATTATTACCATGACCGACCCAAACCTTATCCTCGATGACACCGGTACAATCCTTAGAGGTATAAAGGATAAAACCATCACTTCCGTTAACATACCTAACTGGGTGACAAAAATAAGTAAGTGCGCATTCGAGGACTGCACTTCCCTACAAGCCATTGACATACCCAACTCCGTGACCGAAATCGGTCAGGAAGCTTTCAAGAACTGTTCCTCACTGCAATCCGTCGAAATTCCCGAATCGGTGGCAGTTATCGGATATGGTGCTTTTTGTGACTCCCCTTCCTTGAAAACAATAAATGTTGCAGAAGATAACGAAGACTATTCTTCAGCAGATGGCATATTGTTTAACAAAGATCAATCTGAGCTATTGCGATTTCCCGCAGGAAAGAGTCTTAAATCCTATTCCATTCCCAACTCAGTGACCGAAATCGGATGGCGCGCATTCGAGGACTGTACTTCACTGCAATCCATCGACATACCCGAATCGGTGACCGAAATAAGATGTTACGCTTTTGGTCCTTGGGCTTTCTATGGCTGCATTTCCCTGCAAGCAATAAATGTTGCAGAAGATAACGAAGACTATTCTTCAGCAAATGGCATATTGTTCAACAAAAACAAATCTGTGCTATTCCAATACCCCACAGGAAAAAGAAATAAATCCTATTTCATTCCCGAATCAGTGAAAATAATCGGTCGTTGGGCTTTCCATGGCTGCACTTCCCTACAAGCCATTGACATTCCCAACTCCGTGACCGAAATAGATTCTTGGGCTTTCTATGGCTGCATTTCCCTGCAAGCAATAAATGTTGCAGAAGATAACGAAGACTATTCTTCAGTAGATGGCATATTGTTCAACAAAAACAAATCTGTGCTATTACAATACCCCATAGGAAAGAGTCTTAAATCCTATTCCATTCCCAACTCAGTGACCGAAATCGGAAGGCGCGCATTCGAGGACTGTACTTCACTGCAATCCATCGACATACCCGAATCGGTGACCGAAATCAGTGGGAATGCTTTCAAAGATTGCTCTTCGCGGCAAACCATCGACATCCCAAAATCGGTGGCCAAAATCGGAGATTTCGCTTTCGAGGGCTGCTCCTCACTGGAAACCATCGACATTCCTAAATTGGTGACCATAATCGGAGATTCCGCTTTCGAGGGCTGCACTTCACTGCAATCTGTTGACATTCCTAAATTGGTGACAGAAATCGGGAAGAGCGCTTTCGAGGGTTGCACTTCCCTGCAATCCGTCGATATTCCCAACTCGGTGTCCGAAATCGGGAAGAGCGCTTTCAAGGGTTGCACTTCTTTGCAATCCGTCTACATTCCCGAATCCGTGACCGAAATCGGATTTTCAGCTTTCCAGGACTGCAAATCCCTGAAGGAAATCGACATTCCCAACTCTGTGGCAATAATCGAAACTGCGGCTTTCTCTGGCTGCACTTCATTGCAAGCCTTCAATATTCCCAAATCGGTGACAGAAATCGGATGGAACGCTTTCTTAGGCTGCACTTCACTGCAAACCATCGACATTCCCAACTCTGTGAAAAAAATCGGGATGAACGCTTTCCTGGACTGCTCTTCCCTGCAATCCGTCGACATTCCCAACTCAGTGAGCGAAATCGGATGGTGCGCTTTCTCAGGCTGCACTTCCCTGCAATCCGTCGACATCCCCAATTCAGTAAGTAAAATCGAAACAGGCGCTTTCGAGAGCTGTATATCTCTGCAATCCATCAACATTCCAGACTCGGTGACGGAAATCGAAAGGGGTGCTTTCGAGGGCTGCACTTCACTGCAAACCGTCGACATCCCAGACTCGGTGACGAGAATCGATTTAAGTGCTTTCTGGAACTGCCATTCCCTGCAAACAATAAATGTTGCAGAAGATAACGAACACTTCTCTTCATCAGATGGCATATTGTTCAGCAAAAAAAAATCTGTGCTATTACAATACCCCGCCGGAAAAAGAAATAAATCCTATTCCATACCCAACTCCGTGAAGGTAATCGCAATTAACGTTTTCGAGGGCTGCACTTCACTGCGATCCGTTGACATTCCCGAATCGGTGACCAAAATCGGAGGAAGGACTTTCCATGGCTGCACTTCACTGCAATCCGTCAATGTACCCAACTCGGTGACGGAAATCGCAGGTGGCGCTTTCATGGGCTGCACCTCACTGCAAGCTATCGACATTCCCGACTCGGTGAGGGAAATCGGAATGAGTGCTTTCGAGGGCTGCACCTCACTGCAAGTTATAAATGTTGCAAATGAAAACGAGTACTATTCTTCATCAGATGGCATATTGTTTAACAAAGAACAATCTGTGCTATTACAATACCCCGCAGGAAAGAGTCTTAAATCCTATTCCATTCCCGAATCGGCGACGGGAATCGGATGGAGCGCTTTCTCTGACTCCACTTCTTTGCAATTCGTCGACATACCCGACTCGGTGACGATGATTGGAGGTAAAGCTTTTGAGAGCTGCTCCTCACTGGAAACCGTTGACATTCCTGACTCGGTGAAAAAAATCGAAAATGCAACTTTCAGGGGTTGCTCCTCACTGCAAGCTATCGACATTCCCGACTCGGTGACTGAAATCGGATGGAGCGCTTTCAGGGACTGCACCTCCCTGCGAACCATCGACATCCCAAAATCGGTGGCCAAAATCGGAGATTCTGCTTTCGAGGGCTGCTCCTCACTGGAAACCATCGACATTCCTAAATTGGTGACCAAAATCGGAGATTCCGCTTTCAAGGGCTGCAAATCCCTGGGAGTCATCAATTGCCAAATCAAGTCACTAAATAATGTCAATATAGACGACAGAGCTTTCGACTCATTCCTTTTTGAGTCAGCCACGCTTATTGTTCCACCAGGAACCCGCTGGGAATACCGTCATCATCCTGTATTTGGAAAATTCAAGAATATTGAGATTGCTTCAAGACGAGAGGAATCTGAGTGAGGCACTCTACAAAGGCTACGCCCTCTTGGAAAAGAAAGACCTCTGCTTTGAGGACTAAAAAGCCCTGTCAACCTCCCGGCTATCAGGGCTTATTTTCTTAAAATAACAACAAATAATGCCTCACTAGGCAATTAACTAAAAAATTAACTCAATTTTGGTCATCCAGCCTCACGGCCGAATACTACCTTACTACATTTCTGCAAAATTACAGATTTCTCTCCAAAAAAGGAAACATTCAAGGGAAAATATAGACTTGCAATCTCACTCCTTCCTAAACTTGTTCTTCCATCCGTCGACCAGATAAGCCCCATACAAATCCCACCTAAAAAATGTATAATCCCCTCTCCGACCACAAAAACCCACACATTTTTAATAAAAAGTTTTAGTAAATCCTTGCAGAATCAAAAATATTCATTACCTTTGCAAAATGTAAGAGGGATGCGTGCACGACTACAGGGAAAACCAGTCAAACCCCATCACCTCCATCTCCGTCACCAGGCGACGGTGACACAAGGAGCCATATTGAGCGTTTATTTTAGTCTTTGGTGCAGGGAGGAGGGCAAGCCCCCAAATCCCATAGGAATCTGGAAAATTCAACTGTCGGAAAGGACTAACGAACACTCACGTTTTTGCGGTTATTCACTGCCAGCAGGAAAGATCCGGAAAGGAGCCTGCCGGCAGACGACACAGTACAGCGGCGTGACCAAACGTATGTTGCTTTTCGATGGGCATTCCAGAGCCTTAGCACCGGCGGCATAATGTGGGAGCGCCGCCTTTTTGTGTAAACAAACGGCATCCTCCCCCGCAATACTCAACCCAGCGAAAAGTATATAACTGCTATAATAAAATGACATTCTCATCTATCATGACATTTCTCTGTGTCGTCTATGTCCTCGCATACGGCGGCATGATCACCTACGACCTCTTCTTCTCCAAGGAGGGCGTTGAGCTCGCTCCCGTCTTCGAGGAGGAGGAAATCGACATCAGCGACGAGGCGGCCGAGTTCAGCCCCATCCTCATCGAGAAAGAGGAACCGCCTCCCCGTGCCGATACCGGCGACGGGAATGGTTCCGACGAGGTAGTCGCGATGACCGGAGGTGTTGAGCTCAGTGATTTGTTGCCCAAACTGGAGGACCTGGCCGTCAACGGCAGGGACAGCGACCTGGGCGCCGTAATCAATGACTGGAGCGAATACTACGACGTGGCGTGAGCCATGCCCCGATAACAAGCAAAACAGGTGGCTCCGGCCACATATTCTGGATAACAGCACAACAGAATCTTTTTATTTGTAACATGTACGTTTTCCCGTAACAAGGAAAATAATGTCGCAAATCAAACCATTCATCGTCGCCGTCATACGGCGCTGCAAGTCTTTCTTCCGCTCTGTAAAGAGAGCAATCCTCTGGTTGCTGGGGAAAATCCGCGCGTTCTTTCATGCGCTTCTCCTGTCAATCAGGCTCCTGGCCCTTCGCGCGGCCGTGTTCTTTCTGTCTTTTGTCTCGTCCGCCACCTATGCGCTGGCGGCCAGCAAGGGAGCCGGAGGATTCACCAAGGCCACCACGGAGATAACGTCCTACCAGACGCCCGTCTCCAACCTCATGAAGGCCATCGCCGCCGTCATCGTCCTCGTAGGCGCTTTCAACGTCTATTTCAAGATGCGTGCGTACGTAAAAGGATTTGTGCTAAATGCCTCTTTGGCAAGAGGATAGGTCAGGTTCGACGACC
>Ga0310695_10003357_pt1 | contig 31632 bp, 15 predicted proteins | sample RumenRJG_04DNA_FD_203882 | JGI IMG/M metagenome (GOLD analysis project Ga0310695, IMG submission 203882) | Bovine rumen microbial communities from Lethbridge, Alberta, Canada - RJG_04 (v2) (version 2) | ecosystem: Host-associated > Mammals > Digestive system > Stomach > Rumen | place: Canada...
ACGTGCAGCTGCAGCGCTCATATGTGAAGATGATGCGTTCTCTTTTCGAAGTGCCCGAAGCACCCTTCTACTGTGTACAGATCGCGCCCTACCCCTACGACAACGGACGCAAGACGCATAGCGGATATTTCTGCGAGGCCCAACAGAAATCCGTCCAGGGAATGGATCACGCGGGCTACGCCACCACCACCGACATCGGCGAATATGGCACCATACATCCATGCCATAAGCAGGAAGTCGGCCAGAGACTCGCATGGCTCGCACTGCACAACGACTATGGCATGACAGCCATCGAGGCGGTAGCCCCCTACTACAAGATTGCCGAATTCCACGATGGCAAGGGCTTTATCCAGATGAAAGTGGACGGACTCGGTCTTTCTCCCATGGGCGCGGATATTTCCGGCTTCGAAATTGCCGGCCCCGACCGCAGATTCGTTCCGGCCAAGGCCCGCCGCGATGCAAAACGCGGAGACGTGGTTGTGGTCTGGAGCGACGATGTGCCTGAGCCTGTGGCGGTCCGCTACTGCTGGAGGAATTGGAGCGTCGGAGGTCTCTACAACAACTTTGGAATCCCCGCAGGTCCGTTCCGCACCGACGACTGGCCGCTGAATGAAAAAGACTGGCTCGAATAGCGCAGCATCTAAAGCACTGTCCATCAACTATTTACCTGAAAGAGAATCGGCGATTTTTGCCGATTCTCTTTCAGGTAAAATACTGTCAGTCAGCACCTTGACTGCCGCTATTTCTTTTTTGCAGGAAGAGGGCTGACAGGATGATCGACGTACAGCTTCATGAAGAAGCCCCCGACGACGCTGCGGGCCTGCATGGCATTGAACGTAGGTTCTTCGGTATTCACCCAGTCGCCGAGGGGCACACGATCCGGAGTCTCGTTATAGAACTTGTAGACAGGGAGGAGGAACTCGCGGAAGCCGTCGACGGTACCGGCCATGGTGCCGGTCCAGAGCTGCCAGTCGGTCTTGGAGTACTGACGGCGGCTGTCAAGAGGCAATCCGTAAGAATTGAAGTGCTTCTTGTACCATTCAAGTTCGGCGGTCACGACATCGTCGCCGAAAACGTTGAGCCCCAGGACCTTGTCCCACACGAGATTGTATTTCTGGCTCCAGGTCCCTTCGCCGTCGAAAGTCAGGCGGTAATGATCCTCCTCGAAAGCCCGTTTTTTCCAGATCGAGGCCATATTGGCGGCAAACTCCTGAAATGCCTTTGTCTCATCCACTTTACCTAATGAACGTGCCATTTTGGCGTAAGCGGCGACTGCAAGTATAGACTTTGCCGAAAGGTTCACATTATGGGCAAGCTTCCCTGCAAAGTCGTCCGTGCAGAGTTGATTCTCAGGATCCTGGCCATTCTGCAGGGCGTAAAGCGCCCATTTTGTCAGAGTGCTCCAATGCTGCTGGGCAAAGCTCGCATCGGGGCTTTGCTTGACTATGGCAGCCGTTATCAGAAGCATATTGCCACTTTCTTCCAGAGGCATCCAGTTGCCATAGTGCTGCCCATAGGCATCGGGATATACTCCTACGTCGTGGGGAGCCCAGACTTTATTCCACTTAGGCCCTTCCGCATAGTCGAAGATGAAGTTGACCATAGCCTTGGCGATCTCCGTATTGTAGCGCAGGAAGAGAGGGAGGGACGGATAAGTCACATCGACGGTCCCGGCGCATCCGTTGGAGAAGTTCTCCTTTGAAATGAAGTACAATGTTCCTCTGTCGGACATGACCAATTTGTGCGCGGCGACAGCCTGCCTGTAAGCAAGGGCGCAAAGGTCTGCGTACTCCTTTCCCCCGGATTGAAACGCTTCCCGGATCAGGTCGGCGTCGAAAGCGGACAGCCTTTCCCCGATTTTGGGCCAGGCCTTGGCAGCTTTCTGCAACTCCTTCGCAATGGTGTTCCGTCCGTCCGAATTCCAATAGGGGCGCAAATTCCTGCCCTGAAACTTGATGGAGCAGATGTCGTCATATGCAAGCATCAGGACTTCTTCCTTCTGCTTCTTCACCTTGCCGAAATCGAAACACCATGCAAGTGCCACGTCCTGCTCCACGAAATTGCCGGAGGTGATGCTCTTGCTTTTGCCGAACGCCTTGTTGTCCACCTTGCCGGAGGATACGAAGCCCATCCTGGCCCGCTCGGCACTGACAATGGAGAGCGTCCCTTTGCCGGAGACGGGAGCCATATAGAAATAACCCCAGTCGATACGCACATCGTCCCCGCGTTTTTCAAGCACTTTCTGGTCTACGGTGCCTGCTTTGAGGTACTTGACTCCGTCGGATGAACCATTTTCGAGTGTGACCGGCACGACATCGAGGTCGACGGCAAGACGGGGGGATGCTTCGAAATATAGTTCTACCGAATGCTTGCCCCTGTCTATGGGTTCAACACTGAAACTCACATAATTCACGGGACGCGACAGCAGTTCAAGATCATCCAGCAAAAGGGGTGCTACAAAACTCATCCTGACACGCACCGGTCCGCATTCAAAAGTATATACCGTACTTGTAGGCAATACATTGACATCTGTCTGGACAGCCGCATTGTCGAATACGACAGTCCCCTGCCTGGAGTAAAGCGGATCTTCCGGCTGATTCTTCGGGGAACGGCCGAACATGGGGTCCGGCACCTGCATTTCATTGCCCAGCAGACGATAAGTCACATTATCCACGCGTACTGCGGCAAGAAGCGGCTGCTTGCGTCCGCTCCAATGGCGAGTCATGTCGGCGTTCGCCGCATCGGCGAAACTCCAGACCGAGAAGTACGGGTCCACCGTCACCAGCGGATACACCGGAGCACGGAGGTCGTTGTGGTAAGCAGTGGCCGCTCCGCAGATTAATGCGGAAGCGAGCATTGTGACAATGCCGAGCAATAATTTTTTCATACTATAAGGTTATTTCGATAATGTAGTCGACAGTGGCGTCAGCCCAATCGGGAAGAGTAACCGTAAAGTCTTTCTTTGTTTTTTTGAACTTGAGGGCTGCGCCATTGGCGAAATCCTTGACTTTCTTGGCCTTGAGAGTAAAAGGAAGAGTGATGACACCATCTTCGGGGAGTTCCATCACGTGAAGGAATATCTTGTTGTCCTTATGTGTCAGCACGCCCCACTTTTGAGGCTTGAGCATGGTGGCACGGGTGCCGAAGATGGTTTCTCCATTGGCAGACAGCCATTTGCCCATCTCGGCAAGGCGCTTTACGCTCTCCTCCGGGATGCAACCGTCGGGCTGAGGTCCGACGTTGAGAAGCAGGTTGGCGTTGCGGCCGGCCGTGCTGAGAAGTATACGGATGAGTTCAGGTACGCTCTTCCAGTTATCGTCCTTGATGTCGTATCCCCAGCTCTTGTTGAGAGTCTTGCAGGTTTCAAGGGCAAGTTCGGTGCTCACATGGCTGGTGCGGCCGTAGCCGGCATTGTTCTCACCGGGGATGTCGCGTTCGAATACCTGGATATCCTCTCCGGGGATCGGAATCCTGTGATGGTTGTTGGCGACCAGGCAGGAAGGCTGGAGAGAATGGATAAGCCTGTAAATCCTCTCATAGCCCCAGTCGAAATCAATGACCATCTCCTGTCCGGGCTCGGGTTTCTTGATCTTCGCCCAGTCTCCGTCGAACCAGATACAGCCTATCGGCCCGTAATTGGTGAGAAGCTCTGTTATCTGGGCGCACATGAAATCCAGATACTTGGCATACATCTCCTTTTCCTTGTCGGTATGGGCGATGGCAGGGTCGCGGGGATAGTCGTCACGCCCCCAGTCGAGCAGGGAATAATAGAAATTGAGGGTAAGACCTTCCTCGTGGCACGCGGCAGCAATTTCTTTGAGAACATCGCGCTTGAAAGGAGCGGCGTCGATTATGTCATAGTCCGAGGCCTTGGTGTCGAACATTGAAAAGCCGTCGTGGTGACGCGAAGTGATGGTTATGTACTTGGCGCCCGATGCCTTGATCTGCTTTACCCACTGACGGGCATCGAATTTCGAGGGGTAGAAACCTCCGGGGAGTTTGCTGTATTCCGAATATGGAATCTTTTCGACGTTCATGACCCATTCGCCGCGGGCGAGCATTGAGTAAACGCCCCAGTGGATGAACACTCCGAACTTGTCGTCGCGGAACTGCTCCTTGGCAATAACTGTTTCCGGAGCGGGCTGGTAGCCCTGTATGCCTTCTTTCAAATCGGTAGGCGCAGCCAAGTTGCTGAACGCCATTAAACAAAAGACCAGTAATGTAGTAATCATATAGTATCAGCTATTATTATCTAGTAAGAATAAAACCAGGGTCGTTGGCGCCATTGGTATTGCACTGGTATATAACCTCATACCCTGAAGTTGCATTTACCGACGCATAATCGCCTGCAGCAGGTGTTGCACTCTTGCATGCGCAGAATGCAAGTCCGAGGATATCCTTTCCGTCGCACTTGATCCAGTCGCTCTTTCCATAGTGCATATTGCTGAAGTCGTCTGTTACAAGCCACAGCCATCCCTTGTTGGTCTCGTTGTTGAAAGGAACAGGGCAGAAGTTGTAGGAACCCCAGCCATTTCCAAGTTCGGGAAGCAGAGTAATGTAGCCAAATCCAGCCTTTCCGGTTTCGACAGCCTGGGCTTTTGCCCCGTCGAAAAAGATACCGAAACGGAAAGACTTGTTGGCATAATCTATATCTGCAACGGCTTCCGCCACATAGGTCTTGATCAGTCCGCTGACAGTAAGGTTGTTGGTAATATCCGAGCTTCCGTCCTTTGCAGTCTGCCCTGCCTTTGCGGCAATGGTCAGGGAGGCCTTGTAACTGTTGTTCGCGCTTACGCCGAGATTTGTATTCGGAGCGAAAGTCTTCGCTGCAAGAGTCCAGGAACCTGCGAAATCCTTTGCATCGATCTGGGTTACAGCGAGATTCTCCCCATTCGGAAGAGAGATTGTCTCAGTCCTGGGTTTTCCTGTAGTATTTGCCGTCCAGCTGACTTTGCCGGCGGAATAGCTCAGCCAAGAGCCGGACACACTGCCACTGCCGCCTTCTACATCCTTGCTTCCGGCATCATCGTTGGTCCAGAAGGAACTCGACTTGTCGGACACGGTGAAACTCTTCTCAAGAGGAGCGCTTGATGCATCCCAGGAATCCCACGCCACAAGAGTAAGCTGGTATGTACCGGCCTCGAGATCGCCAAGAGACAAAGTATACTCTGACTTCATCATAGACGGCTGGGGAGCACGATAGAAATCTGCAAGCACCTTCTTGGAAGCGACAGTAGCACTTCCCTTCTTCAATTCAAGTACATAATGATGAACGAATTCGTCATCAGAACCGGCCGTCCAAGAAACGGACACAGGAGCTTTTCCATCAGACAGAGCTCCTATGCTTGCGTTGATTTCCGACAGCACAGGCGCAGTATTGGCAGCCTTCATCGCCGTGTGGTTGTACTTGTCGAGATGGGACTTGTCGGATGCCGGAGGATTAACTTCCCAGACCTGTCCGATGACGGTGTCGTGATAGAAGTCCATCCTGGTGAGGCGCATGAATCCGTTGATATCGAATTGCACGAGGAGTCCCTGGGAATACTCGCCGGCATCATTCATTACCGTGGGGGTGCTGGTCATGTTCTCGTATGCTCCGTTTTCGATTGCCATGTAGCTGGTAGATGCACAGCCAAGTGCCGTGAACTCTCCCTGCCAGATACTGCGGGGATCATTCAGGGGGAAATGCAGGTGGCCTCCGAAGGTCACGGCCTGAGGATATCCGACAAGGATGCTGCTCAGGGCCTTTGTGGACCAATAATCGCCGAGCGCGGTATAAGTGTCCTGCAGGAGGCTGCCATACACCGTGTCATAGATCATGGGGTGCGTGAGCACAATGACATACTGGTTGGGATTCTCGTCGGTGATGGCCTTGAGTTCCTTGTTGAGCCAGGTCATGGTGTTGGCATCGTAGACAATGGGGCTCGTCCCGTTTGGAGTCACACAAAGAATATGATAATCGCCGACCGTACAGTGGCGGCACTCGAACTGCTTGCGCATATCCTGATCGAGGTCGGTCAGGAAATAATTGTCGCCCAGGATCTCGTGGAAGTCCTTGTTCTGGTCCACGGTCTGCGCAGTCCACCTGTAGTTCTGGTTCATGTCATGATTGCCGATAGTATAAATCATCGGCACCTTGACAGGATCAAACACCCCCTCATAGAGGGTCTTGAAAGTAGAAATCTGGCTTTTCGTGGCCGTATTCACAAGGTCGCCCACTACCATTACGGCGTCAAGACCGTCGGCATCCTTCTCGGCAGCGCGATTCTTCAACTGGGTGAGAGCTTTGGTAAGTTTCGTCTCCGATCCGTATCCGTTGCCGATGTGCGTGTCGGAAATGGCGCCGAGAGACAGAACGATGTTGTTTTCGTCAAAACTGGTAGGCTTCTCTATGGAAGCTACGGGGATCGTCAGCCTGCTGCCGTCATTCAGGACAATGACAAGGTTTCCTTCGATGACCTCGACGCTTCTGAACAACGATGCTCCGGAGCCGGACTGAGCCTTCCCGAGACGTGTCCACGTCTTGCCGTCATCATAGGAGACAGCCCAGTAGCCATCCTGAATCTCTATCTTAGGCGTAATTCCGTTCGTGCCGTTGGTACCGTCCTTGCCATCCTTGCCATCCTTGCCGTTGGTTCCGGTGCACGGAATCATTTTCCCGTTGCCGTCGAGCAGAAGTTGGCCGTTCCAAGTCCAGTATAAAACGCCTCCGACCTCACGGACTCCGATCTGAGGAGTCTCGGAGGAAGAATTCAGGAAGATCTTTACAGTGCCGCTCTTGGCATAAGTAATTTCAAACCCCTGAACGCCATTCTCTTCAATGGCTTTGATTCGGGTTACGACATCCTGGGAATTCACCGCATCCAGAGTGATTTTCAGTGCGGTTATTTCCGAGTTGATGCCATTGACCTGATTCTGAAGGGCGGTAACCTTCTGTTCAAGGTCTTCGATTCTTTTTACAAGATCGCTGTCGTCATATCCGTTGCAGGAAGATAATAATACGGCTACAACAGCAGACAGAAAGAGACGTAAGATTTTCATTGTCTTAAATGCGGTTAATACAAATATCCGTCTAAGTTAAGAAAAAATCCGCAAAAAAATCCTATATTTGGGAATATGAAAACCAAGACACTAATTCTTTCCGGGCTTATCTGCCTGACATTCAATCTCTCAGCACAGCACGCACAATATGTGGATCCTTTCATCGGCACCGCCGGAATGGGGCACACTTTCCCCGGGGCCTGCGTTCCGTTCGGAGGGGTGCAGCTGTCCCCGGACACAGATATGATCCCCCATAACATCAAGGGGAAATACCAGCCGCGCACCTATGAATACTGCGCGGGCTACCAGTACGACGACAAGACCATAGTCGGCTTCAGTCACACCCATTTCAGCGGCACCGGCCATTCCGATCTCGGCGACATCCTGATCATGCCCGGGACCGGAGAGATTCAGCTTGTTCCCGGAACTGCGGAAGATCCCGATTCCGGATATCGCCAGCGATTCAGCCACGACTCGGAGTCGGCCGGAGCCGGACACTACGAGGTGACTCTGCAAGACTCCGGAATCAAGGCGGAACTCACCGCCACGAGCAGGGTCGGAGTGCACAGATACACCTTCCCCGGAAATGACGGCCACATAGTGCTCGACCTCGACCACGGCATATACAACTACGACGGCAAGACGCTTTGGGCGGAAGTGCGGGTAGTCAGCCCCACGCTCATAACCGGTTACAGAATCACCAACGGATGGGCGCGCACCAACTACACATACTTCGCCATAAGTTTCTCCCAACCAATTATGGAGTACGGATACAAGGACAAAGCACCCATTTATTATAAAGGTGGATATAGCAAGTTCCCCCAGTACCACAACTTCCCGGAGATGGCCGGACGAAAGCTTGCCGCCTGGTTCAAGTTCGACACCGCCTCCAATCCGGAACTGACAATCAAGGTGGGCATTTCGGCGACCGGCACTACGGGTGCGCTTAAGAATCTCAAGGCTGAAGCCGAAGGAAAGAGCTTCGACCGCATCCGCCAAGAAGCTGAAGCGGCATGGGATAAAGAACTCTCCTGCATCGAAGTGGAAGGCAGCGAGGCGGAGAAGAAGATGTTCTACACTTCTCTCTACCACACCATGATCAATCCTTCGGTGTATATGGACGTGGACGGCCAGTACCGCGGGCTCGACCATGAGCTGCACCAGGCGGAAGGATTCACCAACTACACCGTATTCTCTCTTTGGGATACATACCGCGCAGAGCATCCTTTCCTTGCCCTGATGAAACCCCGTCAGGCAGAGGACATGATCGCCTCCATGCTCAGGCATTACGAGCAGAGCGCCCACGGGATGCTTCCAATCTGGAGCCACATGGCGAACGAGAACTGGTGCATGACCGGATACCACAGCGTGAGCGTCCTCAGCGACGCCATCGCCAAAGGGTTGAAGATAGATGCGGAAGAAGCTCTCAAGGCGATGGTATCGACCTCCACGGTGCCTTGGTACAGCGGACTTGGAGAGTACATGAAACTCGGATATGTTCCCCTCGACAAGACTTCGACAGCGGCCAGCAACACCCTCGAATACGCCTATGACGACTGGACCATAGCCGCAGCGGCGCAGCGCATCGGCAATACCGAAGTAGCGGACCGCTATTTGAAGCGCGCCGGCAACTACAGGAACATTTTCGACAGTTCCCTCGGTCTGGCCAGGCCCAGGTATTCCGACGGCTCCTTCAAACCGGAATTCGACATCAAACAGACCATGGGCCAGGGATTCATCGAGGGCAATTCCCTGAACTACTCCTTCCATGTCCCTCAGGATGTGAACGGCCTCAAGGCGCTCATGGGTGGCGACAGGAAATTCATCGCCAACCTCGACGACCTCTTCGGAAGCGACCTGCCGGAATACTGCTACGCCGACAACGAGGACATTACGTCCGACTGCCTTCTTGGAGGATATGTCCATGGCAACGAGCCCAGCCACCATATCCCCTACCTGTATGCATGGACATCACAGCCATGGAAAACCCAATACTGGTTGCGCGAGATAATCGACCGATTCTACAGGCCTGAGATCCGCGGCCTGGGCGGCAACGACGACTGCGGACAGATGAGCGCATGGTACATTTTCTCCGTACTTGGATTCTATCCTGTATGCCCGGGAACCGACCAATATGTCCTGGGCGCTCCCTACCTCCCCTATGCCAAGCTGCAGCTCGACAATGGGAAGACGCTTGAAATAAAAGCCCCCGGAGTAAGCGACAGCAAACGTTACGTAAAGGCGGTCAAACTGAACGGAAAAGTTCTCGACCGGCTCTATCTGACCCACTCCGACCTCCTTGAAGGAGGAACCCTGGAGTTCACCATGAGCAAGACACCCAACAAACGCCGCGGTATTTCCGCCGACACAAAACCTTACTCGCTATGAGAAATGCATTTTCGATCCTGCTTCTGTGCCTGGCCATGAACGCTGCGGCACAGGAGCGTCTGGTTGATTACGTCAATCCTTTCATCGGCACAGACGGTTTCGGCAACGTGTATCCAGGGGCACAGGTGCCGTTCGGAGGCATACAGATCAGCCCCGATACCGACGATTACGACTATGATGTGGCGGCAGGATACAAATACAACAAGCCGACCATCATGGGCTTCAGCCTTACCCATCTCAGCGGTACGGGCATCCCGGACCTGGGTGACTTCCTCTTTGTTCCGGGTACCGGAACTTTGAAATCTGCCACAGGAACGGACACTGATCCAGACTCCGGTTACAGATCCCGTTTCAGCCACGGACGCGAAGCGGCGTCGCCAGGGTATTACACCGTAGACCTGCTCGACTATGGAGTGAAGGCTGAGATGACTGCGGCCGAGCGGAGCGGCATACTCCGGTTCACTTATCCGGCCAGCGATTCTTCCTTCGTGATGATCGACCTCGACCACACTCTCCGCTGGAAATGCGAATGGGCATCCGTGCGCCTTCTGGACGAGTACACCATCATCGGAAGCAAGATTGTGGCAGGATGGAATCCGGACCGTTACGTATACTTTGCAGCCCGTTTTTCGCAGCCGATAAAAGACTTTACCATCCTTCAGGAAGGCAAGCCGGTCATATACAATACCAAACGCTTCCGCAGTTCCCTCGAAGCCTGGGGAAGAGGCCTGCAGGCCTATGTCAAATTCCCCACTTCGGCGGGAGAACAAGTATGTGTAAAAGTGGCCGTCTCGGCAGTAGGAACCGACGGCGCACTCAAAAATTTGACCGAAGTCGCGAATCTCGATTTCGAGCAGTGCCGCAGCCGTGCGGAAGGTCTGTGGGAAAAAGAACTCGGGAAATACGAGCTGGATCCGTCCGCCGATATCCGCACGAAAGAGACCTTCTATACAAGTGTTTACAGGACGGCGCAGCACCCCTTCCTTTTCCAGGATGTTGACGGCCGATTCCGCGCCCACGACAAGACCATCGGCAAGGCGGAAGGCTTCACGAATTATACGACCTTCTCGCTCTGGGACACCTACCGGGCGTTCCATCCCCTGCTGAACCTGGTCAACAAGCCGCTGCAGGCCGACATCGCAAACTCTATGCTCGAACACTTCGACAAGAGCACCGAGCACATGCTGCCCATCTGGTCGTTCTACGGCGGAGAAACCTGGTGCATGATCGGATACCACGCCTGCTCCGTCCTTGCGGACATGATCATGAAAGACGTGCCGGGATTCGATTACGAACGCGCATTCCAGGCGATGAAAACAACTGCCACCAATCCCCATTACGACTGCATCCCGGAATATACGGAACTGGGATATGTTCCCTTCGATCTGGAGAAAGAGTCGGTATCAAAGACTCTGGAATATGCCTACGACGACTGGTGCATCGCCCAGGTAGCGAAAAAACTCGGGCACGAAGCCGATTACCAGTTCTTCATCGAGCGCAGCAAGAACTACCGGAATCTGATAGATCCGGAGACGAAGTACATGCGCGGGCGTGACTCCAAAGGCAACTGGCGTACTCCCTTCGCCCCTATCGCATATCAGGGGCCGAACAGCGTCCATGGCTGGGGCGACATAACCGAAGGCTTCACCATGCAGTACACATGGACTGTGCCGCATGCTTTCGAAGACTATATGGCAATCGCCGGGAAGAAGTTCCTCTGCGACCGCCTGGACAGCATTTTCAAACTTGAAATGGACGACGACATCCCCGGCGCCCACGACATCTGGGGGCGCATAGGCGGATACTGGCACGGAAACGAGCCCTGCCACCACGTGCTTTATCTCTACAATAAACTCGGCAAACCGCGCGAGTGCCAGAAATGGGTACGCTACGTCGCCGACCATTTCTACGGAAACACTCCCGATGCCCTCAGCGGTAACGACGACTGCGGACAGATGAGCGCCTGGTACCTCTTCAACTGCATGGGTTTCTATCCGGTCTGCCCGGGAAGCGACGAATACGAACTCGGATCCCCCTGCGTGAGCGGAGTGAAAGTCCATCTTTCCGACGGCGGCATCCTAAACGTACGCACAAAGAACTGGAGTCCTTCCAATGTGTATGTGAAGGCCGTTTACCTCAACGGAGTGAAACTGAAAAGCACCACCCTCAAGTACGATGACATCAAGGGTGGTGCAGATCTGTTGTTTGTGATGAAGTAAAGCCTACTTCTTTGTCAGCATAAAGCCTCCTACATCATTCTTCTTGCCAGGGTTGGCTTGGTAGATAACATTATAGGTGCCATAGATATCATCTGCGGTAGGAGTTGCATTCTTTGCAACTGCGCAGGTTATACCTATGATGGTAGTGCCGTTGGAGCCATCCTTGCCTATCAGGTTCTGCTTGTAAGGATGATCGTACTGCAGAGTCTTTAGATCTTCCTTGACATCAAACCATAGCCACTGGTAATTCTGCGTGGCACTGATGGGCTTGGGAACAAAGTTCCAAGGAGAAGACATTGCGCCGGCATTCCAAGTCGTGCCGCATTCAGGAATGAAGCAGACATAAGGATAAGTGGTATTCCCATTTACGACAGCCTGAGCCTTACGTTCATCAAGGAAAATGCCAAACTTAACCTTACCGCTCTCATAATCGAAAACAGCGACAGCATCGGCGACAGCATCTAAATACAAACCCTTTACACCGAGATTATTGGTATAAGAAGTTCCATCAAAATCAGTCAGAGTCTCGCCTACCAGAGGGTCTCCAATAGTGATGGGAATGGTAATGTCTGCCGCTGCCGTCGTGACATTTGTGTTATTGGAAAATCTCTGAGTGCGGAAATCCCATGTACCCTTGAAATCCTTGGGCTCAGCCTGAGTAACAATAATCCTTGAGCTTGTTGCCGGTATTTCCAGAGTGTCGGTGCGCGCTGACCCGGTAGTATTTTCGGTCCAGGAAACCATACCCTTGCTATAACTGAGGAAGTGCGTTCCTTCAGCCTTGATATCGGGGTTGTCGCCACCGATGATGGAACGAGAACCCGCAGCATCCGGAGTCAATACAGAAAGATCATCAACATTCTCAATAGTCAATGTGAACGATGCAGACTTCCCGCTTCCATCTTCTGTCTCAGCTTTAATAATTACAGTTCCGGGGGCCAAAGCTTTGATAATCACATCAGTCGCCTTAGTAGTCTCAACAAAGATAATACTGTCTTTCTTATCCTTCGTCTGGACGGGTTTTCCATCTTTGTCTTTTACGGTCACCTGGAAAAGAGCCTTTGTCTTATCTGAGGTCGTCCATTTAGCAGTTTTGATTGTAGTATTCAAAGGTCGCACGCCAAAATAAATTGCTTCTGTTGTTTTATTCTTGAAAACAGACAAAGCCGTGAGATCGCTCACTTTGTTATTATAGATTGCTGCCATCTCCGCAAGTACATTGTCTACATGAACCGGAATCTTAGCAAGCGTATCCACGATCTTGGCAACACGATCATCAACAGAATCCATCAAATAGATACGGATTTCAGCATCGCCTTCAGCAACGCCTGTAACAAAACCACTGCTGACAGTAGCCTTATTCACGTCGGTTGAAACCCAGTTGAGATAAGCAGTGTTCGCATTCGACGGGTTGAGAGTATATTTTATTTCCTGTGTATCTCCAACAAAAAGGCTGGGGATACTTGTCGTTTGTACCGAAATGCCCTTCACTTCGGTCTTATTCTCCGAAGGCAGAGGATTCTCCTCGCATGAGCAAAGGGAAATAGCTACTGCAAACAATACGGGAATTATGAATAAAATTTTCTTCATATGCATGAATCGATTTAATAAACTTTCGCCCAATTAGGGTTGCCACGCTGCTCATCAGCCGGTGCATGGATAGTCATATCGTCAACACTAAGAGCCTTGCCTGTAGAATAGTGAATGGATGATCCACTACGATCTACGGCGACCCCCCAACGCTTGTTGTTGTTGAATTCGATCCCCTTCTCAAGCCACATTTCAATCCTCCACTGGAGTTTAATAGCCTGAAGGATATCGGTAGTAGGATAATTGAGAGTTCCGCTGACGGCACGTGCGTCAGTCAACTTCTTGAGGGTAGAAGCAGCCTTGGAGTCATTCTTCTGGGCATATGCTTCGGCAAGCATCAGATAAACCTCGGAGGAGCGGATGACTATATCATCACTATATGTTTTCTCTGTCCTCTTAGTTTCAGTAAGAGCCTGAGTTGCCGCCCACTTCAAAGTCGTATACTGAGGGATCTCAATGGTATTGGTTATATTCTCGTCGGCATTGGAGACAAACGTGTAGTTTACAGCATGGTCGGTGAAGACTTTTTTGCGGACATCATTTGAGAGAATCTGATTGTAGAGTCTGTCATCGATGCGAGGGAATTCCTTTCCTATGGATGCAGTAAATGCATTTCCGTAAACATACATATCCTGCCTGTTGTAAAGCCCGCCGTAAGGGAACGCAAGAATTGCCTCAGGGTTGGCTGCTGCGCAAACGAAGGCATTATTCTTGGCATTGATTTCCTTTGTGCCTGCAGCGTATGCATCCAAATCATCAGAGCTTGCACCATAATTGGCAACAGGGATGAACTTATTGTATTTTTCAATAAGCTTTTCACCATTCTCTATGACAGTATCCCAATCGGTGAACTCGAGAGCTGCCCTCATAAGGAGATATCTCGCAACACCTTCATCAATGTCATTATATACATCAGTGGTATACTTGACACCGGATGATTCATAAAGGTCGATAGCCTCTTTGAGCCAACTGATGATATTCTCATAAACCACTTTGGATCCGGAGATCTCAGCAGCAGCATTGACTTTGTACTCTGTATAGATAGGCAAAGCGGGTGCATCACCAACCTGCGCATAAGCGGGTGCGAACCTTTCAACGAGAAGAAGATATCCCCAGGCACGGGTAACCAGAGCGTCTGCACGGTTCCTTTTTAGGGAAGGTTTCTTTGCAACAATATCCGCAGTTATGAATTTCAACACCTTGTTTGCTGCAGAATAAAAGTCTACAGGCATATTCCAATAAGCGGAAAGTTGATTATTGGTAATATCCTGCCAGTTCTTTGATTCCAGATCGTAATATACGAAATGGCCTCCCTTGAGAGCATCGGACTTCTGGCCTAGGATGACATCGTTGCCAAGCATTGAACGGATAAACTCCTGATCAACCTGGGTATTCAATGCAAGGGCAGAATATCCTGTATAAGAAGAACTGTACCAGTTGAAATATTTGGCCAAGCCACCACCGATTGCGTTAAGGACATCGGTAATCTTGGCTTCATCATCTCCCTCCAGGATAGCCGTGATCTGAGGATCAGAAATAGCATTAGGAGGGGTCACGTCGAGCGAACCACAAGAATTGAAAGCAAGAACGCCAACGGAGAGAATAGTCAATATTATTTTTTTCATAATCATATCCTTATTAGAAGTCAACATTTACGCCAAAGGTGAAGGACTGAATATTAGGATATACGTAAGGGCCGATTTCATGACCGCCGGTAGCGGAGAGAGCCGGGTCGATACCCTTATGTGCAGCAAGCAGGAACACATTGTCTCCGGAAGCGAACAGACGGAGTCCGGAAATGATGCCGAGACCTGCCTTCTGGAGAGCCTTTGCAGGAACATTGTAGCCGACAGTCACATTCTTAAGCCTCAGATAAGATGCTGTAAACAGAGCGACATCGGTAAACTTCCAGTTCGTTCCGTTTGCAGAAGTACCTGTAAAGAATTCAGTTCCGGACACACTGTACCACTGCATAGGGAATTTGGCATTCTTGTTCTCAGGCGTCCAGGTATTGCCTACGACTTCCTTGGACACAAGACGCCCGCTTTTACCCTGGTTCATAGGATTATAAAGGTTCTGGACATATTCGTGCGAATAGAACTTTCCGCCAAGTTGGAAGGCGAAGTTCGCACTTACGGTCCAGTTCTTCCAGGTAAGGGAAGTATTGAAACCGCCGATCACATCAGGAATAGCGCTGCCAACCTCCCAGAAATCAGAAAGGGCATAATCGTTTACGATAACACCGTCGCCCTTATTCTTGCCAGGATATGTACCTTTTTCGACATCGGCCTCGGTAACCCTGTGGAGATAGGTAGGAAGGCCATACTCGTCCGGGCCCATATAGCGGTGCATGTAAATGTTATACCAGTCTTTGCCTACACCACGGAGATAGAAGTAATCCGATGAAGAACCTGCTCCGTATGTTCCGACAGAGCCATTCCATACATCACCATTTGCAACCCAAGTCCCGTTGGGGTAGAACTCCTTGTTGTAAGATCCTATTGCTTCAACGACGTTGTCAGGGAGAGCCTTGAGGATTGTAGTATAGTGAGTTGCATTGATGCCCACATTCCACCTCCAATCTTTATTGCGGATAATATCGGCACTGAGTTCAACTTCGATACCCCTGTTCTGGATCTGCGCGCAGTTCATCATAAGGGTTGTCTGCCCAGTGGCAGCACGGGAAACAGGCTGATTATAGAACGAGTTCTTGGTCAGACGGTTATAGAAGTCGAATGTAAAATCGATCCGGTCGAAGAAAGTAAGGTCGATACCAGCATCAAAAGTATTGGTATTTTCCCAGGTTAATTGATCATTGACAAGATTACCAAGCGAAAGAGTATAACCGACAGGCGTACCATTACCATTCGTCGCCTCACTGTAAACTCCACCATAAGACCATGTAGTATAACCGGAATAGTTGCCAAGATAGTTCACATTACCGATTACGCCATAACTGGCACGGAGCTTTCCGTTAGTAACGACATCGCGAATCCCTTCCATAAATTCTTCGTTCGAGAATCGCCAACCGGCACCAAGGCTCCAGAAGGTTCCCCAGCGGTTGTCCTCGTAGCGAATCTTGGAAGTTCCGTCACGACGGATGGAAGCACTTGCAAAATAACGGTCATCATAGATGTAATTCGCCTTTGCAAGATATGAGCGGGCTCTGACTATGTCGTGTCCATATCCGTTTCCGGACATTCCGGAGACAGCAATGCTCTTACCTACGAAATTCGCAGAGCTGATGAATCCCGGAATCAGTTCGTAAGTTGAAGCATAACGGACCATCTGCATTTCATAATCGTTCGACTCCATAAGCGCGAGAGCATCCACATGGTGCTTGTCGAAATCCTGATTGTACTGAATCTGGCTCTGCAGGTTCAAGATATTGTAAGTAGTATTGGCTTTCATGAAACCACCTTTGCTGCCACTTACACGGCTGCTGGATGTACCATTCAGATAGCGTGTTTCAAGATTGTTGACAGTATCGTAAGAAAGATCCGTACGGAACTTGAAGTGCTGCAGGAAAGGAATTTCGGCATACAGACGGCTGTTCATCGTATTGGTCTCGTGCTGACGGACATCGACATCCCTCATATAGAACACATCAAATGAACCATATCCGGGAGAAGCAGCACCGCCACCACCGGCAACAGGACCGAGAGGAGAATATGTATTGTATGTTGCATTCCTGTTGACCTGATATTCTCCGTTATAATACTTGAGGTTACCCTGTGCGTCACGGGCATAAACGCCTACGATGGGAGAAACTGCCATATAACGGAGGTAGTTTGCCTGGGATGAACCTGCGTTACGGGCCTGCCAGGTGTTGGAAGGCTGGAAGTTGGTCTTTGTCTTGGAATAACTGATATTAGCACCGACCTTCATCCAATCTGTAATCCAGGTATCGAGTTTAACGCGCCCGGTAATACGTTCAAACGCAGAAGAAGGGATAGGGGCTTTATCCTTGAAGTAGTTCAAAGACATATAATAAGTAGTCTTCTCGTTACCTCCGTTAGCAGACACGCTGTATTCCTGGCGGAGTTTCGGAGAGAGCAGATAATCGGAATAGGTTTCATCATACAGAAGCACCGCGTTCTTATTGATCTTGCCGGTTGCAGGATCGATAAGATAAGCGTCCTCCATGGTGGAAGAAGTTCCGGTTTTTACATAACGGGCCCCGGGAACATAATAAGCCATATTGTTTCCGAGAGTGTTCTGTGCATAAGATTCGTCCCACTTCCAGGATTCATCAGTACCGATGTAGTTGAACAGGTGCTTACTAGCAAAAAGAGCAGCCTCCTCGTGGGTGTGATTAGGATTGAGGGCATTTGTATAATAGCCGTTTGCGCCCTTCAAAGGCTTACCCTGATTGTATCCGGTTTTCGGATCGATTGCGCCATACCTGTAGGAGTTATAGATACTCTTCCAGACATATTCATAATGTCCGGCAGCAGTATCGATTGCGCCCACATCAAAGCCTGCAGTCGTAACAATTCCCAAACGGGTCCCGAAACTAATCTTGGTCTTACCGCTGTGGCCGCTCTTGGTTGTAATAAGCACAACGCCGTTTGCTCCCTTCGACCCATAGATGGCAGTAGAAGCAGCATCTTTTAGGACAGTAACACTCTGGATGTCCTGAGTATTCAACTGAGAAAGCGTGTTAGTAAGGGCCTGGTCGACAGCTACACCGTCAATGACAAGCAATGCGCCGGAGGAGTTGACCTGAGTTGAACCGACACCGCGAATACGGATACCGGCATCGACGCCGGGCTGACCATCAATGGAGGCGATGTTCAAACCTGCAACGGCTCCTTCAAGTAAACGGGATACAGAAGAGCTGTTTTGATTCTCGATGATCTTGTTGCTGATCTGTGTGATTGATCCGGTGAGATCCTTCTTGCGAGTCTGGGTGTTGTAACCTGTTACAACCACATCGTCAAGGAAAAGGGAATCATCTTCCAGAACAACACTAAGATTGTTTCGGCTACCAACTGCCACATTGGCGGTTTTATAACCGATAGATGAAATGACCAGGGTAGCATTTGCTCCAGTTTTAACACTGAAGTTACCATCCAGGTCTGTAACAACGCCGGTAGTGGTGCCCTTAATCTGGACACCTGCACCGACTACGGGTTCGCCGTTACTGTCGACGACCTTGCCGGTGACGACATTCTGGGCGAATGCCTGCACTCCTATTGTAAGAAGCGCAAGCGCAACCATAATGAAACGTTTTACCATAAACAGTAGTTAATAATAAGGTATAGTTAGTGTTTTCCTTAAAGTAGCAGTTTAAGGATACGAAACTATAATTCATAGTCGGCTAACGTATTTATATGCAGACGCTTACAAAACACGACAAAATGCAGGATTCTTGCCGGACGACAAGAAAGGCCCCTTTCGCTTTGTTGGGGATTCATCAGTTTCCGGACATCCCCATGCAACCAAGAAACCCTGTCCGACATCTTCCCAATGTGTTTTTTTGCTCAAGTTTTTTATAAAATCCTTTGGGTTTAGAAAAAAAATGTGGATATTTGGTGATAATTATTAAACTGCTACATTGAAGATACGCTACTACTATACCTTATTATTTTTGTTTAACTATTTATGGTAAAACGTTTCATTATGGTAATGCTTGCAATGCTGACAATCGGCATTCAAGCATTCGCCCAGAATCCGGTATCCGGTAGGGTAACGGACAAATCTGGCGAGCCCGTAGTCGGAGCTGGTGTCCTTATCAAAGGTACCACTACCGGCACTACTACTGACCTGGACGGCAACTGGAAACTTGCCAACGTCAAGCCCGGCGCCGTTCTGGAAATCTCAAGCATCGGCTACGCTACCCAGCAGGTGGCAGTAGGCAATGCTAAACAGTACAACGTAGCCCTCGAAGAGGATGCCCTTTTCCTTGACGATGTGGTTGTTGTAGGTTATGGTTCAGCTAAGCGCAAGGACCTCACCGGATCCCTTACCCAGATCGACAACAGACTTATCGCAGCCCAGAACACATCATCCGCTTCGAAAGTTCTCGAAGGTGCCATCCCTGGTATCGTTTACTCAATCGTAGATGCCCAGCCTGGTGTAGACGCCGGTATCCGTGTCCGTGGTCTTGGTTCCACCGAGGCAGGCAACTCAAATGCTCTTGTCGTTATTGATGGAGTTCCTGCTCAGAACGACAATCCTCTTTCTCAGCTCAATCAGGAAGACATCGCTTCCGTAACAGTCCTCAAGGATGCTGCATCTACCGCAATCTACGGTTCCCGCGGTGCTAACGGTGTCATCCTCGTCACCACCAAGAGCGGACAATCCGGAAAAACCAAGGTCAACTTCCAGGCAAGATGGGGTATGAATACTCCCGGCACATATGCCAACGGTCAGATTACAAGTGCAAAAGACCTTTATGAATATGTTTGGCAGGGTATCTACAACTCCTATCGCTATAGCGCCAACGGAAGCGTAGGTCCTAAACTCAACGCTGAAACCGGTCAGTATGAGACCAACCTTGCAGGTAATGTAAGTCACGACGCAGCAGCCAAGTTTGCCAGCCAGCACCTTTTCGACTACATTGGCAGCAACACCAATTTCGGCCGCAACGTCCTCGGCAACTATATGGCATACAGCGTTCCTGGTCTTGATTTCGACTCCATCATCCATACAGGATCCAATGCAACGGTTTCCGGCACAATGCCTGACGGAGCATATCTCGTAGGACTTGACGGCAAACTCAACCCTGCAGCAACCCTCCTTTATGATGATACCTATGCAAACGCAATCCTTACCACCGGATTCCGCCAGCAGTATGATGTAACCGCAAGCGGTGGAAATGAGAAAGAGAATCACTATTTCTCATTCGGCTATCTCTCCGATCCTTCATACGTACCCAGTTCCAAATTTGACCGTATCACAGGCCGCGCAAACGTAAATGCACAACTCTTCAAGTGGCTCAAGGTTGGCGCAAATGTCGGTTTCACCCGTTCCAAGACCGATTATATGGGTGGTGCATGGGGTGCCCGTAATGCCGGTTCCAACCAGGGTAACATCCCTCGTTTCGTTAACGGTGCAAACGACATGTTCCCCTTCTATGCTCACGACAAAGACGGTAACTTCATCTATGATGCAAAGGGCGAAAAGATCCGCAACGTTTATGCTGGCGACTCCTACTCCCCCTTCGGTCCTACCGGAGCAAACTATGGTTCAACCGATATCTGGTATGTTCTCCAGCACGATATCCGTCAGGATCTTACCAAGACCCTCAACACCCGTACCTACGCCGAGATTCCTTTCCTCGAGCACTTCACGTACAGGTTCGACTTCTCATACGACCTCATCAGCAATATGATGACCCGCTACCACAATGGCACCGCCGGACGTTCCCAATACGTAAGCGAAGGCGGTTACTGGGGCAAACGTCTGTATGAAACTCAGATTTACAACATCCAGAACAGGGTTACCTACGTTCAGGATTTCGGAAAACACCATATCGATGCCATCGGCCTGACTGAATATAATGACTACTATCAGCAGTATGTCGGATGGGGCACCTATAAGGAACTCTATCCCGGCCTTCTGAAACCCGGCAACTTTGTAGGACGTTTCAGCGCCTGGACAGGCTCTGCTCCTAGTTATGGCTATGATCAAGGAATCGAGAGAATGCTCTCATATCTTGGCCGCGTCAACTATATCTACGATGAGAAGTACTATGCTTCAGCATCTTTCCGTCGTGACGGTTCCTCCAAGTTCCGTGCAGCAAACCGCTGGGGTAACTTCTGGAGCGTTGGTGCCGGCTGGCGTATTTCCCGTGAGGCTTTCATGGAAGGAACACAGGATTGGCTTACCAATGCCAAACTCCGCGCAAGCTATGGTGTTATCGGTAACCAGAACGGCGTAGGCCGCTACGACACCTACAACACCTGGTCATACGGTGCAACATATGCACAGACCACTGGCGCCGGTGGTGCTCCTACCAGCACAAAGATGAGCATGGATGCCCTCAAGAACACCCAGCTTACCTGGGAGAACACACACACTCTTGACCTCGGTCTTGACATGACTCTCTTCAACAGAGTTGACATCACGCTAGACTACTTCAACCGTGTAACGGTGAACTCCTTCTTCAACAAGCCTCTCTCATACCTCGCAACAGGCCAGATGAACATCAAACAGAATTGCGCAGAACTGACCAACCGTGGTATTGAACTCGACATCAACGCCGACATTATCCGCACCAAGGATCTGAGATGGAATATCGGCTTCAATGCTACACATTACAACACCATCCTTACCGGCCTTCCCGAAGATGCAATTCCTGCACACGTAGAAGGACTGCCAGAAGGCACATTCAAAGCTGGTAGACTTGAGTCCTGGTCTCTTGCAGCCGGCGGCGTCGGCGGACAGGATCAAAACTCATTCCTCCGTGGTGTAGGACGCGACTGGTACAACCTCTACTTGTACAGCTATGCAGGAATCGACGAATTCGGTCTGCCTTTGTACTGGAAGACTATCCAGAAGAAAGATATTGATGCAGACAATGCAAGGGTCGCTGCAGGTGGCAAGGCCTGGTATGCCGGACACGAAATCGGCGACAAGGTAAAGACCAACAACTTCGCAGAGGCTACCGAGCAGGAAGTTGGCGATGCCCTTCCCGAAATTATCGGCGGTTTCAACACTACTCTCACCTGGAAGAACTGGAGCTTCAGCGCGCAGTTTGCATATCAGCTCGGTGGAAAATTCTTCCTCCGCGACTATGCACAGTATCTTTACAACCCCACCAAGAACTCCTCTGTATGGTACAGCTCGATGAATGTTTCCAAGAAAGTAAAGGGTAACACCTGGACTCCTGAAAACACCAATGCTGAGTTCCCTATGCAGTGGTATCCCGCTGGTGAAGGTACCAAATTCTCCGGAACATCTACCAACAACCAGAGCTGGTGCTTCACAGACCGCTCGCTGTTCACTGCCTCCTATCTCCGTTTGAAGAATGTCACTGTCAGCTACACTGCTCCCAAAGCATTCTTCCAGAAGATGGGTGTAAACTTCGTAAGCGGACTGCGCATCTTTGCTTCTGCAGACAATCTCTTCCTGCTTTCCGCAGCTCCGTCGATTGATCCTGCAATGTCGATCCAGGGTGGTTACGTAGATGTGGACGAATACATCTTCCCCGCAATGCGTTCCTACACAATCGGTATCAACCTTGACTTCTAATGTAAACTAATAGATGTCATACATTATGAAAAAATATACATTAAATATTCTGGCACTTGCAGCAATAGTATTCTCTTCCTGCAATTCTCTGGATGTCACTAACCCCAGCAAGCTTACTGACGAAGAGGTTATCGAGATCCTCGAAGGAGATGATGAAGCTGCAAAGACCATTATCATCAACGGTATTGGCAACACTCTCAATACCAGTTTCAACATCGCAGGCCAGAGCTGGAGCGGTTATTCCGATGCGAATATGAACTCCCAGGTGGATCAGGACTTCCTGATGTCTATGCGCGGCAACGATGTTTACATTGGAAGTGAAGCGACAGCGACTTCCCATCACGCAACAGCTTACAAGCTTGATGCTGATGCCACCTATAGAATGACCCGCAGTACATGGCCTTATTTTGCCATGGGTGCTGCCCAGCTTACCGCAGCCAACAAAGTCTTGAAGTTCATGACTGCCGATGCCGCAAAGAAGACTGTAAAAATCGCAGAATTCCGTGGCCAGGGTCTGACTCTGCGGGCCTATGCTTACATTCAGCTGATGGAGCGTTTCCAGCCTGCCTATCTTCAGGGCGGCAAGGACGGAAAAGGTATGCCAATCTACAAGACCAGCGGGTTGAACGAGCCTGCGTCTATCGCTTCTGCGGCTGATACATACGATTTCATCCTCAATGACCTGAAAGAAGCTGTAACACTTCTCAAGGATTATGGATACACCTCTACACCTAATGATATCGACCTTGGAGTCGCTCAGTTCCTTCTCGCACGTGCAGCTCTGCAGGCAGGTGAATGGAAAACTGCTCAGGATGCCGCCAAGGACATCGTAAGTCACTTCCCTACCCTCATCGCAGAAGCAAACTACGGTGCAAAGGCTGAGGACCTCGCAGCATATTGCGCAGGTACCAAAGATATCAAGGCTGAAACCAATGCATTCCAGACTCTTGATAACAACCCTGAGGTAATCATGGGCTTCGAACAGGGTTCAAATGCCAACACGTACATGAACAGCTATGCAAATGTATTTGCTCCCGGTTATGCAGGCTACAGCCAGGAAGCACCTTGCATCGACAACCGTCTTTATGACAAGATTGATGCCAATGACTTCCGCAAAGACCTCTTCACAACAGCCGAAGGTTCTTATACCTATATTACTGACGACAACGCAACGAAGATCTACACCCGTACCATTCCCAAGTATGCAACCCTCAAGTGGGCGGCATCCATTGCAAAGGGACGCACTGAGCGTACCAACCATATGGAATGCGACAATATCATCTTCCGTGCATCCGAGGCATATCTGATGCTCGCAGAAGCTTACGCACAGGATGGAAAGGACTCTCAGGCAAAGGATGTTCTTAACACCCTCCTCAAGGCCCGTACCAAGGCCGGAAAGGCTGCTCTGACTTGCGACACCTACACTGGAATGAGTGGAATGACAGCACTCCAGATGGTCCAGTTCCAGACCCGCGTAGAACTCTGGCTGGAAGGTGGCCGCGAATTCTATAACAACAAACGTTGGGGAATTACTGTTGACCGTTCAAGTTCAGCAAATCATTTCTGGAAGAGCAACACACTCTCTCTTGCTCAGATGGTTCTCGAAATTCCTGTAGCTGAACAGCAGACCAACACCAATTGGGCCAACTAAACAAATAGAATGATGAAAAAGATTTTAGTATTAGCAATAGCAGCTGCTGCGACCCTGTTTGCCGTTAGCTCCTGCACAAAGGAAGAGAAAATCAACGTCATCGACGCTGAAGGTCTCACTATCAATCCTTCAAAGCTGACACTCAAACAGTATGATTTTGCCGAACTCAAGGCCGTCATTACTCCTGAAAATGCAACCAGCAAGGCTGTCAAATGGGAAACCAAAGACAAGTCGATCGCCATTGTCAGCAATCAGGGTTTGGTTGAAGCTATGAAACCCGGTACAGTAACCATCACAGCCACTACAAATGATGGAAACTATACTGCCGAATGCGTTGTTACTGTAAATGCTATCGCTGTCACCGGAATAACCCTTGATAAAGAAAGCGTTGAAGTAGTCGAAGACGAATCCATTACTCTGACGGCAACCGTAGCCCCCGAAAAAGCCACAGATAAAACCGTCACCTGGAAATCCAGCAACGAAACTGTAGCGATTGTCGATGCAAGCGGCAAGGTTACCGGTAAGTCTATGGGCACAGCTAACATCACAGCTACCACCAAGGACGGCGGAAAGACCGCAACCTGCAAAGTAACAGTCAAAGTTCGCGAACCTAAAGAAGTCGAGCAGGTTGAAATCTGGAAGACAGACGTGGCCGGCTACCGTGCCATCCTTGGAGATGCAACAGACAAGACTGCAGGTTTCCTGAAATACAATGCTAAAGACAAAGTGGTCACCTGGGATGCAAATACAACCGGCAAACCTCGTACCGGAACAATCGAGTTTACCAACGGAAGCAAGCTTACCGTAACCCAGATTGAGCCCAAGGATTTTGCAGGTGCATGGACTTTCACAGGAAAGACTTTCGCTCCCAACACCAAGCTTGGAGTTGCTGCAGGCAACACCACAAAGAAGGACGTCACCATTGCTGTAAAGGCTGGTCAGACCGCAAAAGACGGCAGCAAGGATATTACAAACAACCTTACTATCGCAGGTCTTATCAATACCTATGTAGCTGAGGCTGCGGCCGACATCGACTACGACGCAAAGAAACTCCGCATCGGTATCTTCTTCGACGGCGAAAAAGCTCAGGCAGTCAATACCGGCAAAGATGGATTCGGATACATCGCCCTCCTTCCTGAACTTGGAAATGGTTGGGGTTCCTACAACTTCTGCCCTATTCCGTTCAACAACGAAACCAATAAGGGTTGGCTGTGGCTCGTCACCGATGACTTCGGCGCCATGCACTACGGAAAGTCAGATTGGATCAAGTGCGACGGAAAGGATATCCTCGGACTCGCTTTCTGCGCTTGCAAGAGTGCTACTCCGAAAGCTGCCGACTTTGCTTCGGTCAACGTTGCAGGCGGTTACGATGTAATCTGGCAGTGCAACACCGGTGGAGCCAACGATCCCGGTTTTGCTCTCGCAAGAAAATAATTGCTCCATAACGAATCGAAGCCGTCCCTTACCGGACGGCTTCTTTTTTTATTAAAAGATAATGACTATCTTCATCGCCGGACCAAAGACACAGACTTGACTATGACAATAAAGGAAGTCGCCACATTGTGGAAGGAGGACCGGAAAAGATACATTAAAACTTCAAGCTATGCCATATACCTGAATCACATCAGGTTGCACATCATTCCGGCATTTGGAAAAAAGACAGCACTTAGTGAGAACGATGTGCAGGGCTATGTTCTGGACAAACTTGAACACGGCGCTGCCCCATGCACTGTGCGCGACATCGTCACCGTGCTGAGAATGATAGCGCAATATGGTGCGAAACTTGGTGCGTGGGAGCCGCCTGCCTGGAGGATAAAGTACCCGTCGACCATAGGGAAAAAAGAAATCGAGGTCCTGTCACGCAAAGATCATCAGAAAATCCTCGCCCACATCAAGGCGAATCCTGATTACAGAAACGCGGGTATTTATATCTGTCTCTCGGCCGGACTCAGAATCGGGGAGATATGCGCCCTGCAATGGAAAGACATAGATATGGAAAAGATGATTCTGCATGTAAGGGACACATTGGAGAGAGTTTACACTCCGGAAGATGACACGCATACAAGATTGATGATGGGAAGTGCAAAAACCAGAAACTCAGTCCGCGACATCCCGCTCACCAAGGACGTCCGCAAACTGCTGGAAGCACTGATGAAAGGACAGGCCCCGGAGAACTTCCTGTTGAGCGGCTCGGCACGTCCGCTGGAACCGAGGACATACAGGTATTATTATCATAGATACATGAAATCCGCAGGCCTCCCCTACGTGCGCTTTCACGGACTGAGGCACAGCTTTGCCACACGATGCATAGAATCCGGGTGCGACATAAAAACGGTGAGCGTCCTGCTGGGCCATTCAAACATCAGCACGACGCTCAACCTGTATGTTCATCCGAACAATGAGCAGAAGCTCAAATGCATGGAAACTGTCAGCAGATACCTGTCTAAATGACCTTCAGGGAAACGCTCTTCAGGTCCTCGTCGGCAGAGGAAGAACCCGCCATGATGGTAAACTCTCCGGGCTCTACAGTCCACTGTTCGTCCGCACCCCAGCAAGAGAGCATGTCGGGAGTAATATCGAAAACGACATCGGTGCTCTCCCCCGCCTCCAGCCAGACCTTCTTCACGCCCTTGAGTTCCTTGACAGGGCGCGTAACGGAGCCGTATTCGTCGCGGATGTAAAGCTGTACAGCCTCGGCACCGCCGACTTGCCCGACATTCTTCACTTTCACGGTGAGTTTCAGGCTCTCGTCCGACTTGATTTCCCGTTTAGACAAGACAGGTTCACCATATTCGAAACCGGTATAGCTCAAGCCGTATCCGAACGGATACAACGGAGCGGATACCGAAAAAGCGAACTGGCGCGAATACTGTGAGTGCTTGTGATTGTAGACGCACTGAATCTGTCCCGCATTGCGTGGGATGGTGACAGGGAGTTTTCCTGAAGGATTCACCAGGCCGAGAAGAATCTCCGCTATTGCCTGTCCTCCCATCTGACCGGGTTCCCATACGTTCAGAATCGCATTCACCGAAGGATTCTCCGCCGCCCAGGAGACGCCCAGGGCCCGGCCGCTCATGATAATGAGCACGGTGGGCTTGCCGGATGAAGCCACCGCTTCCAGCAGTTCCTGCTGGCGGCCGGGCAGGTCTATGTTGTCGCGGTCGCAGTTCTCACCGCAGGTACGCCCGAAAGCGGAATAACGCTGGGAATTCTCTCCAAGCACCAGGATGTTAACGTCTGCCTGGCGGGCCTTGGCTGCGGCCCTCCTGATTCCATCCTCACGGACCGCCATCACCTTGCCTGCGAAAGTCATCGTATCTATGCTTACTCCGGGGCAGAGCTCCTTCAGTCCTTCGTATACCGTTATCACGTCATCGTCAGCCTGCGGCACCACCCAATCGCCCAGAATGGTCTGGCTGTCGATATTCGGTCCGCACAGAAAAATGCGGCGGACAGGGCCAGTCCTGTGACCCCCGGCCAGGGGGAGGGTGCCCTTCAGGGAGGGGGGTGTCTTCGCGGTCATACCGCCGGACACAGTGACAAGCGGCAGCAGCCCGTCATTTTTCAGGAGGACTATCCCTTCGCGCGCAGCCTCCAGCGAAGTCTGCCTGTGCTCCGGAATGGCCGCGAATCCGCGCTCGGAAGGAAGCTCGGGAACAGGATACTCGAAGAGCCCCAACTCGAACTTCGCCTTGAGAATCTTTCCGGCCGCTTCATCGATACGGCTTTCCGGTATGCGCCCGCTCCTGACACCGTCCAGCACCGACTCGAAGTAATTCGGCCCCTGCATGTGCATGTCGATTCCCGCCTCCACCGAAACCTTGAAAGCTTCATCTTCGCTGGGAACCCAGTGATGCATGCTGTGAAGGCGCTCGATATCCATCCAGTCGCTCACGATGAATCCGTCGAATCCTAGCTCGTCGCGGAGAACGTCGTTTATCAGCCAGCTGTTCCCATGGCAGGGAACGCCGTTGAGCTCATTGTGTGCGGTCATCACGGTGGCTACGTGCGCTTCTTCTACGGCCACCTTGAACGGAGGAAGATGAATCTCGCGCATCTTGCGCTCGCTCATGTCCATGGGAGAAGCGTTCAAGCCGCCGAAAGGCTCTCCCCCGCCTATAAGATGCTTGGCACAGGCCATGACCTTCCCTTCCGAATAATTGCGGTCGCGGCCCTGAAGCCCCCAGATACTGTATTTGCCCATCTGGGAAACCAGCCAGGGATCTTCGCCGAAGGTCTCCCCCATCCTGCCCCAGCGGGCATCGCGTGCGACATCGAGATTAGGCGCGAAAGTCCACGCCATCCCGGTCATGCGCATTTCCTCAGCCGTCTGCGCACCGATCTCTTCCATTATCTCGGGATGGAAGGTGGAGGCCAGGTTGATATTGCTCGGATACACGGTGCAGCCGGCACGGAGGCCGTTCCCGTGTATGGCATCGATGCCGAAAAGAAGAGGGATTCCCAACCTGGACTCGCTTGCGAGTACCTGCAGCTGGTGCGCCTCCTCTCCGGTCAGCACGTGCATGAACGAACCGACCTTGCCGTCGCGGATGCGGTCCGCAAGATCAGGATTGCCGAGATTCCCGTCGGAAGCGTCAATGTTCTTATACGGCGAGCCCTGATCCGGCGGCACATAGCAAGGGCCTACATACTGGCACATCTGGCCTATCTTCTCCTCAAGAGTCATCTCCTTGAGAAGCAGTTTCGTGCGCTTTTCAGCGCTCAAAGAAGCATCGTGCCAGTCGCCCGAAGAACAGGCGCCTGCAAGCACGATACCGGCTATCAAGAGATATCTTTTCATTATAACTGGATTTTCAGTTTTGCACTTTCACGTATTCCGGTCTTGACGGCAGGGACCTTGAGGGTATTGTCCTCCCAGGTCCAGTCCTTGGTTTTGGCGCCGTTCACGAGCACCTTCCTCGGCCTGGACGTGCAGCGCACCTCGAAACTGTAGTTGCGCGCATCGGGGATGCCTTCGTAAGTCCCTTCCACAGGATTCACTTTGATATCCACCGCCTTTCCGTCCTGCCTGCACTCGAAGAGCGTCGAAGAAATCGCACCGTTCTCGTATGCGTAGCTCTCGCCGTCATCCTCGTACATCGTGAAACTGCTTTCTCCATGGGGATAGACCTTGATGATGAAGTCGGTCTGGGGCTTGCTGCCTATGAATTCCACTTCCGGATGGGTGGGCACTATGGCGCCGTTGCGCACAAAGAACTGTCCTGCGCGATTATAGGGGATCTCGCATGTAATCTTCTCCCCCTTGCTATCCACAAGCTCTCCGGTCCAGACGTTGATCCACTCCCCTGCCGGGAGATAGATATCGTTGCTGAACGCGCTCACGCAGTACTGGCGGCCGAACATATACTGGAACACCATGTCGTCGCAGTTGCGGTCGTCGGGGAACTCGAGAGGCATGGAGCGCACCATGGGCATGCCGGTGAGCGCACCCTCCAGGGCATTCGAATAGATATAGGGGATGAACTGGTAGCGGAGATTGATGTAGAACTTGTACATCTCCTTCTCGACTCCGCTGTAATAGAAGGGCTGCATCATGCTGAACCAGCTGTTGACCTGAAGCCAGGGGAGGAAGACTCCGAAGTGAAGGCCCTGCATCTCCTGCTCGCGGGGAACGCTCATCACGTCGCAGCTGAGATTCATGAAACCGGAATTGCCGAGGTTATGCTGGTCGAAGAGGGCGATGATGCCGCCGCCGTTGTCACCGCTGTTCGCGGCTGTCCAATGCTGGCTGCCGGCCCATCCGCCGCAGTAGTGATGCCAGCTGCGCTTGCCCGTATGCTCCCGGGTCATGGATGCCACCTGCTTCACGAGGAGAACCTGGTTCAGATTATGCATCTCCTTGTCGGAAAGGCCGTTATGATATTTCCAGGACGGGTGTTCGTCGATGGTGCGGGCGGGATCCAGCTTGAATCCGTCCACTCCCATGTCCATGAAATTTGCCAGATGGTCGGGCCAGTGCTCCAGCCCGGACTGGGGGCGTCCCTCGCGCGCGGCTATGAGGTCCTCTTCGATGATGCTGTGGTCGTATTCCTCACAGAGCCAGAGCCCGAGATGAATACCCATGCTGCGAAGTGTGCCGACGAACAGACGGGGATAGAACTTCTTGGGCATCTTGTCCTGCAGCCAGTAAGGCTCCGGGGAGAACTTGTCGTAGTTCCAACGCTTCTGCGTGGAGAAATCGTAGCGTTTTTCCATCCACTGAGGCTCGAGCCAGAAGAGGTCGACGGGCACTCCCATCTGACGGAAGTTCGCGGCGTCGCTGAGGATGGCCCACTGGTCCTCACGCATGTTGGGGCCGAAGGCGAATCCGTAGGCCCACTTGGGAAGGACGTAGGTGCGTCCGGTGATCTGCGTGTAAAGATCCAGCACGGAGGGCATATCGGTACCCGCCATAAGATAGAAATCGGCGGTGCCGGCCGTATTGTAGATGTTGAACCTGTCGGGATCGGTAAAACCAACGTCTAAGTGGCACTTTCTGGTGGTGTTGTCGAACACTCCCCATCCGCGCGAACTCATCATGAAAGGCATGGGGATTTCCGTATGCTGATAGGCAGTCCACATGCGCAGCATCTCGCCCCTGTGCTGTATATGCTCGCGGGAGGTGCTTCCACCGCCGTAGAAGCGCTCGCCCTCTTCCATGCTGAGGCTGATGATGCTTGCGGTGGCGGGGTCTCCCGCCTCGGCCACGTCGCGCTTGTTCTTAGCGTTGTTGTCATCGCCGATTATACCGTCGTTTTTTGCCACCACTAGGCCGCCGAACTTGTCGATCACGGCTTCGGCAAGCGCCTTGACTTCCGCGCTGCCACCCTTGTGGAATACAATCTCGCGGACGATGGAATCACCCTTGGAATCCTTCAGGCAAATGACGCCCGTCGCCTTGTTGATGACGATGCCGGCAGATGCCGTGCTCACCGTAAAGCAGCCGCCTTCGTCTTTAACCTGCTCCCCGACAGCCGCCCAGTCTGTCCTGACTATGCCATATCTGTTCAACAGGGCTTCGGGGAACTGCCCGTCGGGGCTGATGCAAACGCGGAAAATGTCACCTTTGCAGACTTCGACTCCTATGGTCAAACCATTCTCAAGACATACTTTGTGAACAGGGTTCGCCATTACGGGCAAAACCGCAAAAAGGCTGATGATAAATGCAAACGTTTTCTTCATATTTGATATGTTATTCTGCGAAACTTACGTTGATTCCCGGATCTTTCCTGGCGACTTCGGCCATTTCATCCATATTGAAGCCCACCTTGCCGGTAATGAACTCGGGCACATTGTACGATTCAAGCTGCCGGGCATAGTGCCGGGAGTTTTTCTGTGGAAGCAGAAAAGCCTTTGAAGCAAAACCTTCCTCGTCTATATGTGATATGTAAAGCCTCGAATAAAGGCCGTCCAGCCTGCGGCTGGCATAGATGATCCAGCGGCCGTTGCTGCTCCAGCAGTGATAGCTTTCCGTATCGTCGCTGTTTGCGCCATCCAGGGAGATGTCGGCTCCGGTGCGAAGATCGATCACGTGAAGATCCG